>JAABUK010002639.1_pt1 | contig 31920 bp, 34 predicted proteins | sample 5559141 | NCBI WGS metagenome assembly JAABUK01 (sample SAMN10711869, study PRJNA513367) | rock metagenome | isolation source: Antarctica rocks | place: Antarctica: Victoria Land, Pudding Butte nord | collected 2016-01-03 | reverse complement strand
GTGCTTGAGCTGGTTCGCGTCAATGAGGTCCAGATGCATGTAGGCAACCGCCGCGGTCAGGGAGGCGGCTCGCGCCGCGGACTTCAGAGCCAGGTCGGGGCTGTGACTCGACGCCTTGTGGGCAGCCCAACCGGTAGTACGCAGCTCCTGTCCACGTCGGCCTCCTAGCGCGAAGCGCTGTGCGGCCTGCAGGGCGGTGCGCGGCCGTGCATCCGTGGGGAGCTGCGCTTCATAGAGGGCGACCGCGTGCTCAGCGATGGGCAAGACCCACCTCGCCGCAGGTCTTAGGATCTCTTCGGCGGGACGATCGAGGACGCGCCGCCTCGCGTCGGTAGGGACCTCCACATCTTCAGGCTATGTGGCCGCAACTCGGATCCCGAAGACCGATCGTCTTCCGGGGGCGATGTCTCGGGTGAAGGAAGCGCGCGGCCAGGCGTGCCGGGTGACCAGGCCAGCCGACAGGTATGGCCGATGAGTTACGCACACGAGACCGGTCTCAACGACGACGGTCCATTCATAGCCCGACGGAAGGAGTGATCCGCGTGAACGACACACAACGCCAGACCGCGGCCGGGAAGGTCCTGTGGCACTTCACCATGTCCCTCGACGGATTCGTCGCCGGACCCGGCCATGAGATGGATTGGATGACCGACTTCACCGTCCGACCCGGGCTTATCGAGGAGTACGTCAGCTCCACCGGCGCGGTCCTCGGCGGCCGTGATGGCTGGGACCACGCCGCCGTCACCGACAGTCGACCCTACGGTGGTGCTTGGCACGGACCCCTGTTCGTGCTCACCCACCACCCGGGGGACGCGGTCCCCGCCGAGGGGGTCATGTTCCTGAGCTGCGACGTGGCCGACGCTGCACGCATCGCCCTGGAAGCCGCCCAGGGCAAGAACCTGGAGGTCCACTCACCCTCCATTGGTCGACAGCTGCTGGAGCGCGGGCTCATCGACGAGGTCGATCTCCACGTGGCCCCGGTTCTTCTCGGCGACGGGATCCGCCTGTACGACAACCCCGGCGGGCACCCCATCCGTCTGAGCACTCCGGACGGTGCGGACCCGAGCGCCGCGGTCAACCTCCGCTACCGGCCCGTCGGACGAGATTGACCCTCACCCCGGTGAGCACCACCCATCAGGATTCCGCGAACGGATCGCTGGGTGCGGCGGCCTGCGGGGGTGAGCGGGGCGTCGTGGTATCAGATAATCCGTGGAGCATGGCCTCACTGGCCGCCGCCTGTCGGGTGTCACGAGCCACCCTCGCGCGACGCTTCACCGCGCTCGTCGGCGCGCCCCCGATGAGCTTCCTGACCAGCTGGCGACTTGCCGTCGCCGCCGACCTCCTGACCGACCCCAGCTCGTCGATCGGCTCCGCGGCCACCCAAGTCGGGTACACCAACGCCTTCGCCCTCAGCGCGGCGTTCAAGCGTGTGTACGGAATCGCACCCACCGAGTATCGACGCCACGCGAAGACCAATCAGGCAGTCGCCTGACGTCCTCCGACATCAGTCCCGCCACCCACAGACGAACCACTGGCGCGCAAAGGAATGCGGTAGCTGATCGGGGCAGTTCGGGCATAATGACGGGGTCACGACGAGAGGATCCTTGATGAGCGCACTTCCCCCGATCGAGCCCGTGCTCGAGCCGAGTGCGCCACGGCCGCCGCTGCCGCCCTTCGACGAGGCCGGTGCACGAATGAAGGTGCAGTCCGCCGAGGACGCCTGGAACACCCGCGACCCCGCCAAGGTCGCGGCGGCCTATACCCAGGACTCCGTCTGGCGCAACCGCACCGATTTCATCACTGGGCGTGCGGGAATCGTCGCGTTCCTCACCGGCAAGTGGCAGCGCGAGCAGGGTTACGCCCTGCGCAAGAGCCTCTGGGGTTTCGGTGGAAATCGAATTGCGGTGCGGTTCCAATACGAGTGGCACGACGACGCCGGGCAATGGTGGCGAAGTTACGGCAACGAGGACTGGGAGTTCGACACCATGGGCTACATGAACCGCCGCGAAGCCAGTATCAATGATCTTCCCATTGCCGCAGCCGACCGCCGTATCTTCGGCTCACGACCAGCAGCGGACCACGACCAGGAACTACCGCTGCAGTAGCGACCGGAACCTGCACACCGAAGGAGACGCTGAGGCCCGAACGGACGCGTGGTGACCCGACCGTGCGCCCCGCCCAGATTGGAGGGCGAACCAGATGAGCGGGATCTGCAAGGGCAACCGGATCCAGTCGAGCACCGTGGTCGTGAGGTTCTCGCCCTGTTGGGCGGTGATGGCACTCTGCAGGTTCGCCGGCCAAATGATCACCAGCAGCACCGCGGCGGCAATCCCCGCCCAACTGTCCCGGCGCCACAGCCCCGCGGCGCAGATCAGCTCGGCCACGCCGCTGGCGTAGACCAACGCGGTCGGCCAGGGCAGAAAGTGCGGGATCAACGGCGTGAACGTCGCGGGGTGCACCAGGTGGACCACCCCGCTCAACGTGAAGGCGGCTGCGACAATCCACGGGCAGTAGCGAGCGCACCGGCGACGGCCAACGCGGCTTGTTGTCACCGGCACACACTACGACCGGCCTTCTTCTCACGGTGCCCGGTTCGGCGGAAGCGTCCCGGTACGGTCATGGACCGGGGTGGTGACACCGCCGCCTGGATTATGTCAATGGAGGTACCCGTTCTTTGAGCGCACGCTTCGAGGAGCTCGCCTGGGGTGAGACGCCGATGGGGGCCATAAGTCTGCGCCGGCGACGCGAGCCGTCCCTGCAGATCGACGTATACGAGGTGAAGCTCGGCGAAGAGTTTCTGATGTCGAGCCTGTTCACGGTGGCCGAGATCGAGCTCGCGCGTCAGGGACTGGCGGCGGTGGCGGGTACTGATCTCGATGTCCTCGTCGGGGGACTGGGACTCGGTTACACCGCGCGCGCGGTGCTGGAGGATTCGCGTGTTCGTTCTCTGGTTGTGGTGGAGGCACTCGGTGAGGTCATCCGGTGGCACGAGCACGAGCTTCTTCCAGACGCTGCCGGCTTGACGTCAGATCCGCGTACCCGTCTGCGCAAGGGCGACTTCTTCGCACTGGCCGAGGCCGACACCGGGTTTGATCCGCAGACGTCGGGCCGGCGATTCCACGCCATCCTCGTGGACATCGACCACACGCCACGGCACGTCCTCCATCCGAGCCATGCTGCGTTCTACACGACTACCGGCCTGCGTCGCCTCAGCCGGCATTTACATGCAGGGGGCGTCTTCGCGCTGTGGTCGGACGATCCGCCCGACCACGCATTTGGCGCCCTGCTGGCTGAGGTCTTCCCCAGCACGGCGGCGCGGGTGATCACCTTCGCCAACCCGCTGACCGGCGGAACTTCGGCCAACACGGTCTACATCGCCAGCTGAACGAGCTCGGACGCCGACCGTGCGGCACGTGCTCACTCGGTTGACGACAGACCCTCGTCCTCTTCATCGTCTCCGGACGGCGCGATGACATCCTTCGCCTCAGTCGCTGCGGCTCTGGCCTGCCCGAGCGACTCCTCCGACCGTTCGAGCGGTTCTTCGCTGGCCATGGACCCTCCTGGAAGTCGACACGAGTTCGTGGCGCCCGTCACACTACGCTGGGACGGCAGCACCGCCGCCGTCATCGTCCGAGGAGAGCAGCATGCGCCAGCTGACCAGTCTTGATGCCCAGTTCCTGGCGCTGGAGAACGCTCGTCAGACCGGCCACGTCGGCAGTCTCACGGTGTTCGACACCGAGTCCGCGCCCAACGGCGACCTCACGGTGGACAACATGATGGAGTTGCTGGCGGCGCGGTTGCACCTGTTGCCGCCGTTGCGTTGGCGGCTGGTGGAGACGCCGTTCGGTCTGGACTACCCGCACTGGGTGGACGACCCGCACTTCGACCTCGAGTTCCACGTCCGTGAGGTCGCGCTCCCGGCCCCCGGCAACGACGAGCAACTCGCGGAGCAGGTGCAGCGGCTGCACTCCCGGCTGCTGGACCGCACCCGTCCGTTGTGGGAGATGTACGTCATCACCGGGTTGGAATCTGGGTACACCGCGTTGTACACCAAGATCCACCACGCGATCATCGACGGCGTCTCCGGCGCGGAGATTCTCGGGCTGCTGCTGGATCTGACGCCGGAGGTGCGGGAGACCCCGCCGGGCGAGACGGTGCAGGCCGGGCGCACCCCGGGGCAGTGGGAGATGTTGGGCCGGGGCCTGCTCAGCTTGCCGCGCTACCCCATCCGCGCCGTCCGGGCGCTGCCCACCGTGCTGCCCCACCTGGACGAGACGCCGTTTGCCACGCTGCCCGGCGCGGGCTTGATCGGCCGGGCGGCGGACCTGGTGGAGCACCTTGCCCGGGGTGATGGCAACCGGGTTCAGCGGCCGAGCCACAAGGCCCCGCGCACCACGTTCAACGGCAAGATCTCCCCGCACCGTCGCTGGGTGTTCGGACAGTTGCCCTTAGCGGACTTGAAAGAGGTCAAGGCGGCGTTCGGCTGCACCATCAACGACGTCGTCGTGGCGCTGTGCGCAGGCGCGGTGCGCCGGTGGCTGGTGGACCACGACGAACTGCCGACCGAACCCTTGGTCGCCCAGATACCCGTCTCGGTGCGTACCTCCGAGCAGGTGGGCACCTACGGCAACCGCATCTTGCTGAGCAGCACCACGCTGTTCACCAACATCGCCGACCCGGCGGAGCGCCTCCGCCGCACCTCGGAGTCGCTGCGGCGGATGAAGGAGCGGCACAAGGCCGTGCCGGCGAGCGTGCTGCAGGACGCCAACCACTTCATTCCGCCAGCCCTGTTCGGCCGGGCCGCCCGCGTCACGTTCTCCCTCGCCCGATCGGCCACGCCGCCGTGGAACCTGATGATCTCCAATGTGCCCGGCCCGCAGTTTCCGCTCTACCTGGCCGGCGCGAAACTCGTGGCCAACTACCCGGTGTCGGTGATCACCGACGGCACCGCCCTCAACATCACGGTGCAGAGCTACGACGGGCACCTCGACTACGGCATCCTCGCCGACCGGGACCAAATGCCCGACCTGTGGAACTTCATGGACTGGTTGGAGGCCTCGCTGAGTGAGTTGCAGCGCATCGGGCGCCATCTCGACATCAAGCCCGCGGCGGCGAACTCGTGAGCCCGCAGCCGCTCACGGTGGCGGTCACCGGACCGACCGGGGAGATCGGCGCCTCCGCGGTGGATGCGCTGGACCGGAACCCGAAGGTGGGCAGGATCCTGGGCATGGCCAGGCGGCCGTTCGACCCGGCCGGGCGTGGATGGCGCAAGGTCGAGTACCGACAGGGCGACATCCTCGACGCTGAAGCGGTGCGGTCCTTCGTGGAGGACGCCGACGTCGTGGTGCACCTCGCCTACCTGATCATGGGATCACGCCAGGAAAGCAGGCACATCAACCTGGCGGGCACCCGCAATGTTTTCGAGGCGACGGTCGCTGCTGCACGACCGAGCCGGTTGGTCTACACCTCCTCGGTGGCCGCCTACGGCTACCACGCAGACAACCCGGTTCCGCTGACCGAGGACGTGCCGGCCCGAGGCTCGGCGGAGCACTACTACTCCGAGCAGAAGGCGGAGTGTGAGGCGCTGCTGGCGGAGACGACGGCGGGCTCCGAGCTCCAGGTCTACGTGCTGCGGCCGTGCATCGTCGCCGGCCCGCAGGCCACAGCGCTGGCGGACAACCTCCCGTGGCGCAAGGTCAGCGAACGACTGCCGCAGGCGGTGGTGAAGCTGCTCAGCGCCGCCCCCGGACTGCGCCCGATCATCCCCGATCCCGGCACGCCGCTGCAGCTGTGCACCACGACGACGTGGCCGCTGCCATCGTCGCCGCTGCGCTGGGCCGGTTCCGAGGTGCTGGCCCGGCTACCGCTGGTGCCCGCCATGGCGGAGTGGTTGCACATCATGCGGGCGTCGGTGGTGATGGACACCAGCGCCGCCAAGCGGGAGCTGCAGTGGTCCCCCGAGCACACCAGCGCGCAGACGCTCGCCGCCATGGCCGCGGTGCTGTAGCCGTCAGGCCGTGAGCCCGGCCGCCCTTGGCTTGGTCGAGCGCTCGGGCAGCGTGAGGGTGGTGTGCACGGGGACCTCCAGCGAACGTATCGGGTGCGGATCTGCTCTCGCCGTCAACATTCGCAGTGCTCACTGGTAGTGAGCGTGGAGGTCCCTGTGCGTCCCCTGTGCGTTGGTGTTACTACCTCGCGTTGTGCTCCTCGGGCTTCGGGGCCAGCGGGACCACCGGAAGCACCACCTTTCCCCAGGTGGCATTGGTTACCCCCGCGAAGGACGCGTACCACGCGGCGGCCGCCGTCGCCAGGCCGAAGTAGCCGCCGGCCTTACCGATGCCGGTCATCGAGCCGAAGTCGGCGATGGTCAACAGAATGAAGGTCACGGCCAGCAGTGCGAACACCAGCGCCACCGCGCCGTTGACGCGCAAGGAGGCGATCAGCATGTAGGTGGTGAAAATTGTCCAGCCCAACAAGTACAACGCGGTGGCCGAGTGTGCAGTCGCCTCCGGTAGCCCAGGCTCGATGAACTTTACATACGCGGCGAAGGACAACCAGAACGCCCCGAACGAGGTGAACGCGGTAGCGCCGAACACGTTGCGATTGCGGAACTCCCACATTCCCGCCAGCAGCTGAGCGGTACCGCCGTAGAAGAGGGCGAGCGGCAGGACGACCGCCTCCAGCTTCTTGTCCAGCAAGCCGGCGTTGAACACCGACAGCACCATGGTCGTCATCGCGAAGGCGGCGAGGCCCAACGGGGCCGGGTCGGCGACTCCGGTGACGTTCGGCTCCGCCTCGGCAGCGCTCTGCCGGCCAGTGGTGACATCGTTTCGCTCGCTCCTGCCTGAGCCACCCACATCGCGCTGCTCACGCATGGCCGAAGCTCCCTCGTCGCTTCGCTCGCTCATAGCTGTCCCCCCACGTCGCTTCGCTCGGTCATAGCTCCTCCTTGTATGGCAGCGCCTCGTTCGAGGTGTGCTGCGCATCACGCTAAACCGCGGGAAAGCGTTGTGCACGTTTCAATCGGACAGCAACCAGCGCCCCGGTTCGGCCAGTGCCCCGGCCGCCTTCGGGCCCATGGTCCCCGGCTTGTACGGCTGCACGGTGGGCCGGTGGTCCAGCAGGGGCTGCGCGACCTCCCAGACGTAGGCGAGACCGTCGGGCCGGGTGAACAACGATCGGTCACCGAGCAGGACGTCGTGGATCAGTCGCGCGTACGGCGGTAGCGGCTCCCCATTTTCCACTGTGCCCAAGTTCAGGGTGGTGGTGCCCACCGCGAGGTCGAACTCGGCCCCCGGCTCCTTGACGACCATCGACAGCGACACCTCGCCGGCCCCCTTGAGCGAGAATGACAACACGGCACCGTCCTCGGGAATACCCGTCAGTGGCCCTTGTGCAGCGCGAAACACGATGCTGACCCGCTGCTCGCTGATGGCCAGCTTCTTACCGGTGCGCAGCAGGAACGGCACATCGCGCCACCGGTCGTTGTCCACCCACATCCGCGCCGCCACGAAGGTGTCCATTGTGGAGTCATCGGCGACGCCGTCGGTGTTGGTGTAGCCCTCGAACTGCCCAAGCACCACCTCTTCCGGGTCGAGTGGACGAAACGCGTCGATCACTTCCTCCCTGGCGGACTGCAGATCGTCGGCTTCCATGCTCCCCGGTGGCTCCATCGCCACCTCCGCCGCCACTTGGAACAGGTGGGTCACCAACATGTCCAGCACGGCACCGGTGGCGTCGTAGAAAACAGCGCGATCGGCGATGTCCAGGGTCTCCGGGACGTCGATCTGTACCTGTGCGATGTGCTCCCGGTTCCAGACGCCGGCGAACATCCCGTTGGCAAAGCGCAACACGTGCAGGTTCTGGGTGGCTTCTTTGCCCAGGAAGTGGTCGATCCGGTAGACCTGCTTCTCATCCAGCACCTTGTGCACCGTGGTGTCGAGCTCGCGGAACGCCTGTTGGGAGGTGCCGAAGGGCTTCTCGTACACCACCCGCGAGCCCTCGGCCAGGCCGTGCCCGCCGATTCCCTCCGTCACCTTGCCGAACGCGGACGGCGGGATGGCCAGGTAGTGCACATGCTGGGCGTCCTGGCCGAGATCCTGCTTGGCCTCGGCCAACACGTCGAGCAACGAGCCGGGATCGGACGCCTCGAAGCCGCCGCCGGCGAACAGCAGCCGCTTGCGGAACTCCTCCCACGGTCCCTTCTCGGGTGTGGGGCCGAACTCGGCCAGCGCGTCGTGCACGTGATCTTGGAAGTCGTAGTGCGAGACGTCGCCGCGGCCGTTGCCCACCAGACGCCAGTCGCTCGGCAGGAGGTCCGCGACGGCAAGCTCGTAAAACGCCGGCAACACCATCCGTTTGGCCAGGTCGCCGGTGGCCCCGAACAGCACGAAAATCGTCGGACCAGGGCGCTGGGGTGACTTCTTGGTGTCAGGCACGGTGACCACCTTTGCCGGTGGTATCGATTTGTGCCAGCGCAGGGGATGATCTGAGGGTGCCCGAACCGGTGGAGATCGCAATCCGGGACGAGTCCATTCGGCTCGGGCAGTTCCTCAAGCTGGCCAACCTGCTGGATTCCGGCGCCGAGGCCAAGGCGCTGATCGCCGACGGCCTGGTGCAGGTCGACGGAGCGGTGGAGCTGCGACGTGGCCGTCAGCTGCGCGGTGGTGAGGTGGTGTCGGTGCCCGGTGGCGCTGCCCGCGTCGTGGTCAACGGTTAGTCACCAGTTCGACGGATCTGCTGCCAGTCCGTGTTCGCGCTCCGTAGCGTGACCGGCGACCTGCTACCGACCACACGTCAGGGGAACGATGATGACCGAACCAGGCCCGACCGGGGAACAGCTGCTGCAGGACGCCGAAGCGCGCTTGGCCGCGATCGAGCAGACCAGCCGTGAGGTTGCCGAGCTCACCGCTTCCGCCCGCATTTCAGGCGGCGGCACGGTCACTGTGGGAGCCGGGGGCAATGTGCGTTCGATCGCGCTGGGCGCCGAGTCGTTCCGCGGTTCACCCGCCCAGCTCGGGAGGGATCTGGTCGCCGCGATCCATGCCGCTACTGCAGATGTCACCCGGCAGAGCGCGACGCTGCTGGCCGAGCGCACCGGGATCGACATCAGCGAGCGAGTGTCGGCTGCCCAAGTCCTCGCCGGTGATCCGGCGGCCGTGGCCGCTTCGACGTCCGAACGGCGAACCCTGCGAGTGGAGGACGATCAGGACGCCGACTGGTGGCGAGGGGATCGGTAGAGGGGTGGAACCGCTGCGGGGCCGCGCGCGTCGTAGGGGTCAGCGGCTCCCGCTGGGGGCGAAGTGCACACGAGATGAGGGCGGAGACGTCATGGCGCCAGGACTGAGGGTCGAACCGCAGGCACTGCGGGGCACCGGCGGCAAGCTGCACGGGCTGGGAGACCAGGCAGGCGGGTTGCTGAGCAAAGCCGCCGGTGTCGTGGTGCAACCGAAGTCGTGGGGCCTGGTGGGCATGGCGACGCTCTACTCCGGGTACGCGAGTGCTTTACCGCCCCTGCACGAGCACCTGCACGCGGTACAGACCACGCTGGGTGCGGCTGGCGACAAGCTCGACGACTCGGCGAAGGCCTACGAGGAAGCCGACAAGGCCTCTGGTGCCGAGCTGCACCACGTGGGCGAGGAACTGCAGCACATTCCCACGACGGGCGGCGGCCCGGGACCGATAGCCTGTGGGCCCCGGCCCGCGCCGGCCCCGATCGAGGGACACCTGGGGGAGGCCCGCGCTCCCCTTCCGCAGCAGGCACCGCCATGGAACCCGAACAGTGGTCCTTGGGTGGGCGAGGACGGTCGGCTGACTGATGAGGACCCGAACGCGGGGCAGCGGCACGGACGTGTCCGGTGAGTCCGCTGACGGCCGACGACCTCGAGTCAATTCCGTTCTTCGGTGACGGTTTCAAGGTCGGCAAGGACCTCTCCGAGGGCAACCTCGCTACGGCGGCCAACGATGTGCACGGCGCGCTGGGTGACATCGGAAACTTTGCCAAGGCGGCTGGGGGCAAGCTGAGTTGGGCCGATCCGCTGAGCATGCTCGCCAATCACGGGTTGGGCTTCTTGCTCAACCACTGCGGAACCCTGAAGCACGCCATGGAAGCGGTCACCGGCGACTCGGGGACCGTGACGCACGCGGCGCAGACGTGGGGAGACATCGCCAAGGACCTCAAGGAACTGGCGCACTCCACGCAGGAGACGGTGGGGTCCGGGCTGAAGGACTGGGGAGGGCAGGGCGCCCAGGCTGCCGGCAAGCAGCTCGCCGAGCTGGTCACCGCTATCGAAGGCATCGGCAACGAGGCGACCAACATGCAGCAGCTGTTGGCCGCGAGCGCGTCGCTGATGGAGGCGGCGCTGGACATCGTGAAGAGCATCATCAGCGACCTCGTGAGCTGGCTGATCATGACCTGGGTTGCGGCGCAGGCGGCCGCGGTGCCCTCACTCGGGTCCTCCGAGGCGGTTGCCCTGGAGGCCTCGGTGGTGGAGATCGAGATCACCAGCGTGCGGGTCAGCGGCAAGGTGATGGAGGTCGAGCGGGTACTGGTGCGCATCGAGCAGGTGGTTGCCCGCATCGAACGCACGGTTGGCACGCAGGCCCAGTCCCTGTCCAAGCTCTCGCGGTTCAAGAGCGCGGTGGGCAGCGGGATGAAGGACACGGTGAAGGACAGCGCCAAGAGCGCGTTGACCGATGCCGGGACGTCCGTTGGTGCCGGACTGATCGACCAGACCGCGCACAGCGACGGGGATCCGGTCTCGCAGTCCGACATCAACCGCGGGCTGGATCTGAACCACTGACCGTCCCCACACACGCATTCAGCGGGCTCAAGGTCGCCGGGAAGGCCGGAAAACGACATCGAGCCCGCTGAACACGAATTGTGGCTCAGGCGGCCTTGGGCAGCGGCTCGACCCGGGGCGCGTCGTTGTTGCCGCGCCCGGTCCACGGCATCGCGAGCTTGACGATCTTGCGCGCCACCGAGGCGATCTGCGTGGTCAGTCCACCGGTGTTGTACGGCAGCCCGTAGCGCTCGCACGCGTCCCGCACCGTCTCCGACATCTCGGCGTAGCGCCGGGCAGGGATGTCCGGGAACAAATGGTGCTCGATCTGGTGCGACAGGTTGCCGGTGAGCACATGAAACAGCGGGCTACCGCTGATGTTGGCCGAACCCAGGATCTGGCGGAGGTACCACTGGCCGCGGCTTTCGTTCTCCGCCTCTTCCTCGGTGAAGGTGGCCACACCGTCGGGGAAGTGTCCACAGAAGATGATGGAGAAGCTCCACACGTTACGGATCAGGTTCGCCGACACGTTGCCCGCCAGGGTGATCGGCGCGAACGGACCGGACAGCAGGGGGAACAAGAGGTAGTCCTTACCCACCTGCTTCAGTGCCTTGCGGGCCATCTTCTTACGGATCTCGGAGGTGTCCGACCACTTCTTCTCGCGGGTGATGAGCTTCTCGACTTCCAGGTCGTGCAGCATCACGCCCCACTGGAAGAACAGGCCCAGCCCGATGGCGTTGATCGGGTTGCCCAGGTAGTACGGGTTCCACTTCTGCGCCTCGCTCATCCGCAGAATTCCGTAGCCCACGTCGCGGTCCTTGCCCACGATGTTGGTGTACGTGTGGTGCATGTAGTTGTGCGAGTGCTTCCAGTTCTCGCCCGGGCATACGTTGTCCCAGTCGAACACCAGCGAGTTCAGTGCCTCGTCACGCATCCAGTCGTACTGGCCGTGCATGACGTTGTGGCCGATCTCCATGTTGTCGATGATCTTCGACAACGCCAGCGCACGACCCCCGGCCACGAAAGCGGGCGGGAAGATACCAACCGCGAGCAGGCCACGGCCGAGCAATTCGAGCTTGCGCTGCTTGTCGACGACATCGCGCAGGTAGTTTGCGTCCACCTCCCCGAGGTCTTCGACGACCTTCTTGCGCAGGACGTCCATCTCGGCCCCGAAGGCGTCGATCTGGGCGAGGGTGAGGTCGGGACGGCCCGCCTCGTGCTCGGGATGGCCCTCCGCGCGCAGCGGGAGGGAAGTGGTGGACTTCGGCAGGATGGGGTGCTGGTTCAAGGTGGAGACAGTCATGGGAGTGCTCCTCTACAGATCGATGGTGACGTCGCCGCCGACGGGCACCGTGACGCAGAGCTGGATGTCGGCTTCAGACTCGCTGGTCACTTCGCCGGTGTGCAGGTGTTGCACGTGGCCTGCGGTTTTGCGCCGGGTGCAGGAGAAGCAGATGCCCATCCGGCAGCCGTACTCCGGCTTGAGTCCGAGGGCCTCGGCCTGTTCGAGCAGCGGACGTCCGGTGTTCGCCCCGGTCTTGCCGCTGCCGGCGAAGGTGACCTCCCCGGAGATCTCGGCGTCGTTGGGCACGATCGCGGCGGGCGGGTCGAACTGCTCGGCCAGCAACCGGGTGTCAATGCCCAGCTGCGTCCACAGTGCACGGACTTCCTCGACGAGCCGTGCAGAGCCGCAGACGTAGGAGGTGGCCTTCCGCCACCCGGGGACGTGCTGTTCAAGCTGCTCCTGCGAGAAGTGCCCTTGAAGCGGGCCATCCTCCTGGGTGGTCACCTGCAGCAGCTGGACATTCCCATGTTCGGCAGCCAGCGCGGCCAACTCCCGGGCATAGGGCACTTCCTCGGCACGCCGCGAGTAGTGCAGGAACGTGACAGCACCGGCGTACTTCTCGTCGCAGAGGGTGCGCAGCATCGCCATCACCGGGGTGATGCCGCTGCCGCCGCTGATCAGCAACACCTGTTCCGGACGGGGCAGTGGCAGTACAAAGTCGCCCTGGGCCTGGGTGATGTGCACGACGGTGCCCGGCGCCAGCTCATCGTGCAGGAAGCCGGAGACCAGCCCGGGCTTGTCAACGTCGCTGCTACCACGGCGGACGGTGAATTCCAGCAGTCCGTCGCTGTGGTGCTCGGAGCTGGTGACGGAGCAGCAGCGACTCCGACGGACGCCCGCGAGGAGCAAGGTGAACACCACGTGCTGGCCGGCGCGGAAGCCGCGCCAGTTGCTGTTCGGACGGACGAGCACGGTGATGCTGCCGGTCGCGGAGCGGCGCACCTCGGTCACCGTGGCTCGGACCTCCCGCAGCGACCAGGTCGGATTCACCATTTCCAGGTACCGGTCCGGGCTGTGCGGGGTGGCCAAGCGCTCGAGTAGCGGCACCCCGACCTTGGCCAGGAGGCCACGGCGCGGGTTGACTGGAGTCGGCATCTGGTTTGCTGGTGCGTGTGTGGTCATCGCTGCTCCTCAGTGGCAGTGCGGATGGCCGTTCGCATATCAGTGCACAGCCATACAGTACAAGTGTTCGCTCAGTTGTTACGGTACGGGATCGGAGGCTTCAGTGAACAGTCGTACGCCCAGTGAGGCTGATCACGGTGGCCCGAGGGAGTTACGGAAGCAGCGCACCCACCGCGCGTTGTTGGATGCGGCCTTGGAGCTCACCGAGGAGCAGGGATTCTCCAGCGTGAGCCTGCGCCAGGTGACCAAGGCGGTGGGCATCGTGCCCACGGCGTTCTACCGGCATTACGACAGCATGGAGGCGTTGGGGGCGACGTTGGTGACGGAGTCGTTCACCAGCCTGCGCGGGATGATGCGGGCCGCTCGCGTCGAGACGCACGACTACACGGAGGTCATTCACCGCTCGGCGGTGGTACTGGTGCGGTACGTCCACCTCCACCGGGCGCACTTCCGGTTCATCATCCGAGAACGCTCCGGAGGGGTCACGCCGATCCGGGAGTCCGTTCAGGAGCACCTGCGGCTGTTCGTGTCCGACCTCGCGGCGGACCTGGCCAATTTCCCGGTGCTCGAGCCGTGGCTCGAGTCCGATCGGGTGCTGCTGGCCGAGGTGATCGTGGATCAGATGGTGGTGGTGGCCGAGCGGATTCTCGATGCGCCCGGCGACGCCGATGCGGCTATCGCCCGGGCCGAGCGGCAACTGCGGATGGTGCTGGTAGGGGCAGCGAACTGGCGCAGCGAGTAGCTATCCGGCTGGTTTCCTTCCGCCCCACTCCGCGGTGATGGCGTCGGCGACGGACACCGCCGTGACGCCGTAGCGACTGATCTCGCGGGCCGACAGGTGTCGGGGCGGGACGATACGCACGGTCGCGGTGACCGTTGAATCAGTGTCGAAAACCGGCGCCGCGACCGTGACCACCCGATATAGCTCACCGTCCGCCAGCTCACCGTCGAGCACGTCGAGCGCCGCGCTTTCCGCGAAGCGCCCGGCGATCCGGCGGGCGATGGACTCTGTCGACTCGGGTACCGCAGCGAACGCCTGGAGCAACTGAACGGTGTCGTCGCCGAGGCGTTCCACGCTGTAACCGCGCGTGCGTATCGCCGCCAGTACGGTCCGCAAACGGCTGTCGTCGACTTCGGGCGGCCACCACTCGGGGTTTTCGGTCCACGCCACGAATTCGCGCCCGTAGGGAGCACGGAAGGGGGCGGCGTCACCGATCTGCGGTCCGTGCGCAGATGCAGGGACCGAGGCGGTGACGCGATCGGTGATGACAACCGCGTCGCCATCACGTTCGGCCAGGCATACCGGGCAGCCCAGGCGAGTGGCCAGTGCCAGCAGGTGCGGCCGGGCGAGCGTGGCCAGCGGTGCGACCGCCTCGAGCCCGCGGCTCAAGGCGGCGAAGGTCCGGCCCACCGTCACCGCGCCATGGTCGTCGCGCACGAGCCATCCGCAGGCCACGAGCTGACCGACGACCGCATGCGCGGTGGCGCGGCTAATCCCCGTTCTCCGCACGAGCTCGGCGACGGTGAAACCGCGGTGCGGGGAGCATGCGACCGTGCTCATCACCTCCACGGCCCGCCGCGTAGGTGGTGAGGGCTCTTGACCGCTGGGTAGAAGAGGTTCTAATCTACTGTCCATAGCTCGGATATTAGTGTCGAATAATCGACATGTCGAGAGGGACTTGATGAGCTCACCGGCACCTACGCTCACTCACCTGCAGGCCCTCGAGGCCGAGTCGGTGCACATCTTCCGCGAGGTCGCTGCGGCGTTCGAGCGCCCGGCGATGCTGTTCTCCGGCGGCAAGGACTCGGTGGTGATGTTCCATCTCGCGCGCAAAGCGTTCTGGCCTGCGCCTGCGCCGTTCCCGCTGATGCACATCGACACCGGACACAACTTTGACGAGGTCATCGCCTTCCGCGACCGAATCGTCGCGGGTGCGCCTGCTTGTCTCGCGCCTGCAGGACGACATCGACGCAGGCACCGTCCTCGAGCAGACCGGGCCGGGGGCCAGCCGCAACCGGCTGCAGACGGCGGCCCTGCTGCGCGGCATCCAGGAGAACAAGTTCGACGCCGTCTTTGGTGGCGCGCGCCGCGATGAGGAGAAGGCGCGAGCCAAGGAGCGGGTGTTCTCCTTCCGCGACTCCTTCGGCGCCTGGGACCCCCGCGCGCAGCGTCCGGAGCTGTGGAACCTCTACAACGGTAGACACCGCCCCGGCGAGCACATCCGCGTCTTCCCGATCAGCAACTGGACCGAGCTGGACATCTGGCAGTACATCGAGGAAGAGGACATCGACCTTCCCCCGATCTACTACTCCCACCGCCGCGAAGTGGTCGAACGCGACGGCATGCTCCTCGCGCACACCCGCTTCCTCGAGCTGCAGCCCGGCGAGCAGCCACTAATGGACACCGTGCGCTTCCGGACCGTGGGCGACGCAACCTGCACCGGCTGCGTGGAGTCGACCGCCGCCACCAACGCCGAGGTGGTCGCGGAGGTGGCAGCTACCCGTCTCACCGAGCGCGGCGCCACCCGCGCCGACGACCGCATCAGCGAGTCCGGAATGGAAGACCGCAAGAAAGAGGGCTACTTCTGATGGGCGCGCTCACCCAGCTGCTGCGCATCACCACCGCGGGCAGCGTCGACGACGGCAAGTCCACGCTGATCGGGTGCCTGCTGTTCGACTCGAAAGCCATCTTTGAGGACCAGCTCGCAGCGGTGCAGAAGACCTCTTCGGATCGCGGTGACGAGTATGCGAACCTCGCGTTGCTCACCGACGGGCTCAAGGCCGAACGCGAGCAGGGCATCACCATCGACGTCGCCTACCGGTACTTCGCCACCCCCAAGCGCAAGTTCATCATCGCCGACACCCCGGGGCATGTGCACTACACCCGCAACATGGTCACCGGTGCCTCCACCGCCCACCTGGCGATGATCCTGGTCGACGCGCGCAAGGGAATTCTGGAGCAGACCCGCAGACACGCGTTCCTCTCCACCCTGCTCGGTATTCCGCACCTGGTGGTGTGCGTCAACAAGATGGACCTCGTCGACTGGTCCCAGGAGACGTTCGAGGCCGTCTGCGCGGACTTCACCGCCTTCGCCGCGAAGCTCGACGTGCATGACATCACCTTCATCCCGGTGTCGGCGTTGGTGGGCGACAACATCGTCGATCAGTCGGGGCACATGCCCTGGTACACCGGTTCGCCGTTGTTGGCGCACCTGGAGCAGGTGCACGTAGCGTCGGACCGCAACCTCACCGACGTCCGCCTGCCGGTGCAGTACGTGCTCCGACCGCAGCGCGCGGACGGTTCCGATCACCGCAGCTACGCAGGCACCGTCGCCGGCGGGATCCTGCGCGTGGGTGACGACCTGGTGGTGCTGCCCTCGGGGCGGGCCACGAGCATCAGCAACATCTGGGCGCCTGGTGGACGCGAGCTCACCGAGGCGGCACCCCCGATGGCGGTGACCGTGGGCCTGGCCGACGACATCGACATCACCCGCGGCGAGATGTTCGTGCGTCCGCGCAACCGCCCACATCAGGGCACCGAGATCGACGCGATGGTGTGCTGGTTCGCTGACACCGGCCAGCTGGCTGCGGGCCGGCGATATCTGGTGCAGCACACCACCAGGGAGACACGGGCCGTCATCACCGAGCTGGACTACCGCCTCGACGTCAACACCCTGCACCGGGAGGCCGACGCGGAAGGGTTGTCCCTGAACGAGATCGGGCGGGTGACGCTTCGCACGCAGGCGCCGTTGATGTTCGACGCATACCGGCGCAACCGCGGTACCGGGGCGTTCATCCTCGTCGACGAGCACACCGGGGACACCGTCGCCGCCGGGATGATCACCGGTCCCGCCTCGCACGGGTCCGACGTGGTGTGGCACGCAGGCAACGTCCAGCGGTCCGACCGCGGCCAGGGGCGCACGCTGTGGCTGACCGGCTTGTCGGCGTCGGGGAAGTCCTCGCTGGCGGTGGAACTCGAGCGGCAGCTGGTGGAGGCCGGGCGCAGCGCCTACATCCTGGACGGAGACAACCTGCGGCACGGGCTGAACGCCGACCTCGGGTTCTCCGCGGCGGATCGGGCCGAGAACATTCGCAGGGTCGGCGAGGTCGCAGCGTTGTTCGCCGACGCCGGTGGGGTCGCCATCGCCTCGCTGATCAGCCCCTTCGCTGCGGAGCGGGCCACGGCGCGCGCCGTGCACGAGCGGGCCGGCCTGCCGTTCACCGAGATCTATGTGGACACTCCGCTGGTGGACTGCGAGGCGCGCGACCCGAAGGGGCTCTACGCGAAGGCGCGCACCGGTGAGATCGCTGAGTTCACCGGTATTTCCTCGCCGTATGAGCCGCCGCTGACCCCGCAGTTTCGGGTGACGCCGGCAGACGGCACTGCGGCTGAGGTGGCGCGGCGCATCGTGGCGGAGCTGTTTTCGTGAACGATCAGCTGCTGGCCGAGGACCTGGCCAGGGGCGCGGGACAGTTGCTGATGCGGCTGCGCTCGTCCGGCCCGACCGGCAAGGAGCTGGGGCGCTTCGGTGACCGGGAATCCAACGCGCTGCTGCTGTCCCGACTGGCCCTCGATCGACCGGGTGACGCGGTGCTCAGCGAGGAGTCGGCGGACGACGCCGAGCGGTTGACCGTCGAGCGGGTGTGGATCATCGACCCGGTCGACGGCACCCGCGAGTACAGCATGGGCGACCGTCCGGACTGGGCTGTGCACGTCGCGTTGTGGGAACGCTCGGCGGGGCTGATCGCTGCCGCCGTCGCTTTGCCGGCGCTGGACTGTGTGCTCGGGACGGGGTCGCCGTCTACTGGGTCCGGGCTGCTTCCGGCGCGCACCTCCGCCCGCCCGCGCATCGTGGTCAGTGGGACGCGGGCGCCCGCGTTCGCCCAGGCAGTGGCCGACGCTATCGGCGGCGACCTACTGCCGCTGGGCTCGGCCGGCGCGAAGGTTGCTGCCGTGGTCCTCGGCGAGGCGGACGCCTACGTGCACGCCGGCGGCCAGTACCAGTGGGACTCGGCTGCGCCGGTCGGGGTGGCGCTGGCGCACGGTCTGCATTGCTCGCGGATCGACGGTTTGCCGCTGCAGTACAACGTGGCCGAGACGTGGCTGCCCGACGTCGTCGTGTGCCGCAGGGACCTTCGCGAAGTCATTCTCGCTGTCATCGCCGCCGAGGATGCCTAGCCGGACCAGAAGGTATGCGCACCATCTTAGCCGTTCGGTACCAAATGGCGTAAACGTACGATTTGATCCTTGGGTGCGGGACAACAGATGCCCCAGGCGTAATCAGCGCCCACCACCGACGGTCACCGCCGCGCCGCCCACGGCCCCGTGTCCTGCGCGGCCAGGAACTGTGCGTTCTTGTGGAAATCGGGGTCCTCGCCCCGCGCCGCATAGGTGTTGTAGCGCTCGAGTGTCGCCGCGAGCCGCCCGGCCGGGATACCGAGATCGGTCTCCATCTCGGCCACCGTCTCCCAGCCGTCGATGAACGGGGCGAGCGGGAATTCGGGTCGCTGCAGGTGGGCTTCGTCGACGATGAGGTACGCGACGGCGCCGGGCTGGTCGAGCACGAAGCCCGACGTCCGGGAGTGGTAGGAGTCCTCGGTGACGAAGCGCTCACCGTTGGCGTTGACGATGAGCCCGGTGAGCAGAATCGACGGCGGATACACCGGGCAGGTGACAAACGCCTGGTCCATGTGCTTGGTCGCCGCCCCGACCGACTGGCCCAGGCGGATGCCCAGACCGTCGTCGTAGGTGCTGCCCAGCACGAAGGGCTTCTCGGCCAGCTGCGGAACGTGCGCGGCCACCATCTCGGTATTCATCACGAAGCCGCCCGCGGCCAGCACCACCGCACGGGCTCGCAGGGTGCCGGTCTCCCCGAAGTGCTTCCACGTCACCCCGACCACATGCCCGTCCTCGACGGCCAGCCCGGTGGCCGCGGTCTCAAACCGGACCTCGACTCCGAGCGCGGCGGCCCGGGCCACCAACAGGTCCACGACCATGCCCGCCCCACCGGTATCGCCAGGCACCGGAACCTTGTGCCCGCGCGGCGCCGGTACGGCCTGCTCGCAGTAGGGCCACACCTTCTCGTTACCGGTGTACATCAGCCCTTCGGTATTCGGTTGGATCACCGCCTTCTCCGCGTAGTAGCTGCGCTCGAACTGGAAACCCAGCGCCTCCAACCAGTCGAAGTGCTCCACGCTGTGCTCGCAGTAGGCGGTGATCTTGTCCGGCTCCGGGTCGCGGGAGACGGCCGTGAGGTAGCGGGCCATCTCCTCGGCAGAGTCGGGGTGGGCGGTCGCCTGCTGGACGGCCGGAGAACCTGAGCACCGACGGCCGCTGTCAGGGCCGTGACGGTGGCCGCAGCCCGCACTCGCGTCATTACACTCACGTGAATCTCCTCAGTTGGAGGCCGATGCACGTGTCTCGGCATCGTGTCTGCTCCGAGACCGTAACGTAACCGAATTGAGGGAAGTGTTCGGGGTACAGATCGGCCTGACCACCTACGGAGTGGTCACCGCTCGGGCCCAGGGTTCAGCCGACTCGAATCGTCAAGTGGCCCGGCCCGAAGGTGAGTCGGCATTGGCCACGATGACATCCCGGGTGTACTGCGCCAGCCCGGGCGCCACGTCCTCGTAGTGCTGGCGGAACCGCTCGTCGCTCACGTACGTCTCCGCCACGCAGCGGTGCATCTCGTAGCTGCAGTCGTAGTACTGCTCGATGCTGGCGCGATGACGCTCGGCTAGCGCGCGAGCCTGCTCGGAGTCCGCGGGCACATGGTCGGTCATCGCCGCAGCGAAGGCCGCCTCCAGTGCGTCGGTCTCGGCCTTGATCCGCACCCAGTCGTCCTTGCTCAACGCCGCGGTCCGAATTTGTGACTGCTTCCACGCCTCGGTGTCGCCCCAGCGCTGCTCGGCCTCGATGCCGTACTCCTCGCCCAGCCAGTTGTCGCCGAAGATCTCCGTCTGCTCCTCCGCACTCAGCTGAATACCCATGGTCTGTGCCTCCATCATCTGCTCGACTGCTGCGACCATTCGGTGCAAACGGTCGATCCGCTCGTCGAGTAACGCGCGCTGACGCCGCAGGTGCGCCAGTGCGTCGACGGACGGATCGTCGAGGAGGGTCGCGATCTCCTCGAGCGGGAAGCCGAGTTCCCGGTACAGCAGCACCCGGTGCAGACGTTCGACGTCGGCGTCGGAATAGCTGCGGTAGCCCACCCTGCTGCGGGCGCTGGGGGTCACGAGGGCGATCTCGTCGTAGTGGTGCAGCGTTCGCACACTCACCCCGACGAGCGCGGCGACCTGGCCCACTGTGCGTCTGGCTTCCCTGTCGTTCACGTCCACCACCGTGCAGGCTGACGTCGCGTGAGGGTCAAGCCCGGATGAATCGGGCCAGCATTCCGGCGCCCACCAGTACGACGCCGAGCACGATGGGCGCAGAGCCGATATAAAAGTTGGTGAACGGCCCGTCCAGCGGGACGTAGAGGTTCCGGCCTGCGCGGAAAATCCAACTGGGCTGCACGTACTGGACCAAGGACGGCAGCACCCCGAAGACGATGCCCCCGAGCAACGGGGCCAATGGTGCCCACATCGCCAACAGGGCAACGACGAGCAGGAAAAGCGCGCCCAGCAAGGTCAGCGCCAGCGCCGTGAGATCGGCTGTCTGTCCGTAGCCGAGCTGCAATCGGCGCAACTGGCGGTTCTGGGCCCACGCGATCAGGGCGATCGCTATGGGCGTGACGAACAAGCCGGCGAGAACGCCCACGATATAAGCGATGACCCGGGTGCTGCTCCCGGCCTTCTTGGGCATCGGGACCTGCGGCGACGACATGACATCAAGTTAGCAAGGTGTACGCCCATTTTGGGTGATCGATGACCGGTCGCGGTCGTACGAGATGCCTGCGCAGGCTACTGCCGGGTAGGTTGACGTCAACGGTTTCTCGTCCCCTTTGGAGAGCTCATGCCCGTACCCAGCTCAGATGTCTTCAAACGCCTCGCCACCCACATCGCCATCCCGACCGAGGCACAGCGGGACAGCTCGACGGTGATCGAGCCGTTTACGGGTAACACGCTGGCCTCGGTGCCGATGGGCACCGCTGAAGACGTCGAGGCAGCTGTGCAGCGGGCTCGCGCCGCGCAAAAGGCTTGGGCAGCAACGCCTGTGGCCGAGCGCGCCGCGGTGCTCAACCGCTACCACGACCTGATCCTGGAACACCGCGAGCCGCTGCTGGACATGGCGCAGGCCGAGACCGGGAAGTCCCGGATGGCGGCGGCCGAGGAAATTATGGACGTGGCCATCACGGCCCGCTACTACGCGCGCACCTCCGCCAAGCTGCTCGCCCCCAAACGCCGGGCCGGGCTGTTCCCCGGGTTCACCAAGGCGGTGGAGCGCCGCCACCCTAAGGGCGTCGTCGGTGTCATCTCACCGTGGAACTATCCGCTGACCCTGGCCGTCACCGACGCGCTCGCGGCGCTGATGGCCGGCAACGCGGTGGTACTCAAGCCGGACCGCCAGACCCCGCACACCGCGCTGGCCGCGGTCGAGCTGCTCTACGAGGCCGGCCTACCCCGTGAACTGTTTGCGGTGGTCACCGGCGCGGGATCGGTAGTGGGCACGGCCATCGTGGAGAACACCGAGTACCTGATGTTCACCGGCTCCACCGCCACCGGGCGCACCCTGGCCGAGCAGACCGGACGCCGGCTGATCGGCTTCTCGGCGGAGCTCGGTGGCAAGAACGCCATGGTGGTGACGGCGGGGGTGAACATCCCCAAGGTGGCCAACGCCGCCATCCGGGCGTGCTATGCCAACTCTGGCCAGCTGTGCATCTCCGTCGAGCGGCTCTACGTGGACCAGTCCATTGCCGAGGAGTTCACCAAAACCTTTGCGGAGCGCGTCAAGGCCGTCAAGCTCGCCGGCGGCTACTCCTACGGTCCGAAGATGGGCAGCCTCGCCTCCAAGGCCCAACTCGAGGCGGTGACGGCGCATGTCGACGACGCGGTAGCCAAGGGCGCCAACGCCGTCGCCGGCGGCAAGGCGCGGCCGGACCTCGGGCCGTTCTTCTACGAACCGACCGTGTTGACCAATGTCTCCGACGACATGGAGTGCGCGCGCGCGGAAACCTTCGGCCCCGTGGTGTCGATCTACCCCGTCAAGGACGTGGACGAGGCCGTGCGTCTGGCCAACGACACCGACTACGGGCTCAACGCCAGCGTGTGGGCGGCCACCCAGGCCGAGGGCGAGGAGATCGGAGCACGGCTGCGCTCGGGCACGGTGAACGTCAACGAGGGCTACGCCGCGGCCTGGGGCAGCACGGACGCCCCAATGGGGGGCATGGGTAGCTCCGGGATGGGCCGGCGCCATGGTGCCGACGGGTTGCTGAAGTACACCGAGTCCCAGACCGTGGCCACCCAACGTCTGGTACCGGTGGCGCCCCCCCGCGGCGTGTCCCAGAAGGCGTACACCACTGCGCTCTTCGCCTCGGTGAAGCTGCTGAAGCGGCTGCCGGGTCGTTAGATCTCCGGGGGCCGGCGGAAGAACGACGACAAAAAGCCGCGGCGCGGTCGCTCGTTCTGTTCGCCGGTGAGCTCGACCGCAGCGCTGCGCGACGGTGCCACCAGGGCGGAAAGCGGCCGCCCCTGACGTCGGCCAAGCTCGCCCGCGACCCGGTCGAGAACGTGTCCACTTCATCTTGGTGGTAGCCGCGCTTGCCGATCGGCGGCTGCCTGAACGCCGCGTTGTTCACATCATCGGCTTTGAGCGGCATGGAACGGCCACCTCGGGGTTTCATCGGGAGGCGAGCGCAGGGCACACGGTACGTTCAAGTCAGCGAGCGATGGTGTGAATTCGCGAATCTGGTACGACGAACAAGGAGCAACATGCGCGTAGTCATCGCCGGCGGACACGGCAAGATCGGTCAACACCTGCTCTGCTTGCTCGCCGAGCGCGGGGACGACGGGGTGGCGATGATCCGCAACCCCGCACAGATCGTCGATATCAAGGCCATCGGTTCCGAGGCGGTCGTTGTTGACCTGGAGAACGGCAGCGTCGAACACGTGGCCAGCGTGCTGCAGGGTGCTGATGCCGTGGTGTTCGCCGCCGGATCCGGTCCGGGCAGCACCATCGAGCGTAAGGACACCATGGACCGCGCGGGTTCAGTGCTGTTGGCCGATGCTGCCGAACAGGCTGGGGTGCAGCGGTTCCTCCAGGTCAGTTCCTTCGGCGCCGGTGAGGCGGTTCCGGAAGGCACCGACGAGGTCTTCGCTGCCTACCTGGCCGCCAAGACCGCCGCGGAGGACGACCTGACGGCGCGCACGGCGCTGGAATGGACGGTGTTGCGTCCCGGCGGCCTCACCGACGACGAGCCGACGGGCACCGTAACCCTCAGTACGCCACCGCTGCAGCGCGGGACCGTGCCGCGCGCCGACGTGGCCGCTGTGCTGGCAGCCTTGCTCGACACCCCGTCCACCGCGGGCACCGTACTCATGCTCACCTCCGGGGACATCCCCATCGCCGACGCGGTCGCCAGCCATGGATGACGTGAGCGTGCAGATCGCTGCTACTCCCGAGCAGGTCTGGTCGCTGGTGACGGACGTGGCGCAGATGGGCCGATGGAGCCCGGAATGCACGGGTGGACGGTGAGTCAAGGGAGCGACGGGGCCCGCCCCAGCTGCGCGCTTCGTCGGCTCGAACCGCCACGGTCGTATTCGGTGGTCCACGCACTGTCGGGTGGTTGCGGCCGAGCGCGCACAGCACTTCGCCTTCGAGGTAGCCGAGTCGAGTATGCGCTGGGGCTACCGGCTGGCAGCCGTTGGGGACGGCACCTTGCTCACCGAGTACCGACATCAGGTTGACCACCCACCGTGGTACCTCGGCTGGTTCGGCCGCTCGGGAATCATTGGCCGCGGACGAGGCGCGATGATGGACGAGGGCATGGCGCACACCCTGCAAGCTATGAAGACGGCTGCAGAGCAGGCCAACTCGTCTGCGCGCCAGGGTCGGTAGGCGTCACGCCGTGACGTAAATGGCGTCGGCGGAGCGCGCGATCTCTGGGCGAGTGCCCAAGCCCTGCGCGCGTCCGACCACGGGGTTGGCTCGATAACGATCACGAGGGCCTGCGCAGCTTGGAGCGCAGCAGCGAGTCCGCGGGCTGCAGTGGATGCCCCGGTCGGTTTGCGCTGCGCCGAGTCCGGCGCAGGTCAACCCGTCGTCGCCAAGGCGGTCGCCAGACCCAGGGCGAGCCCCATCACGGCGACCTCGGTCGCGGCGCGGCGCAGGGACACCGCGGCGGGGGTGCGGTGCTGTACTGCCTCGGGTACCCAGCGGCGACGGGCGAAGGTACCCAGGCTGAGCAGCACCACAAGCGCCGCGATCTTCCCGAGGACCAGGCGTCCGTAGCCGGAGCTGAGCAGCGTGCCCACCCCGCCCAGCTGCAGCAGCGCATTGAGCACCCCACTGCCCGCGACTACGGCCGCGCACCAGCCGGCGAGGTGGGAGAACCGCGGCAGCATCCGTGCCCAGACGCCGCGCGCGGTGCCGACCACGACAGCGACCACCGCCAGTCCGCCGCACCATACGGACGCGGCGGCCACGTGCGCGATGATGGCCACTTGCGCCAGTGCACCGACGTCTGCCGAGTGTCCCGTCAGCGGGCGGGCGATCAGCGCGACCATCGTCAAGGCGGCGACGGGCGCCGTCGACCACCCCGCGCCCGCGCCGCGGGTGACTGCCACCAGGACCAGCGCGACCAGGACGCACCCGCAGACCAGCACGCTGATCCGCCCGTTGGTCAGCACCTGGACGTAACTGAGCACCGTCGAGGCCCGCACCGAGCTCAGCGAACCACCGCCTGCCTCACCCGCCGACGCCACCAGCAGCACCAGCTCGGCGACCAACCACAGTGCCGCCAGCACCATCCGCCAGCGCGACAGTCGGGCCGCGAGCACAGACCGGCGCCGGGGATCTTCCAGCGCCACCACCACACAGGTGCCGAGCAGGGCAATGCTCGCCAGCAGGGCTACCACCCTGGGGTAGTCCGACGCCGGGTGTCCGAGCGGACGGGACAGCAGCCCGGCCACCAGCAGCCCGAGCACACCGGTGGGTACGGCGGCCAGCAACCACCACTCGCGTCGCTCCGTCACCACCGCACCCACCCGCGTCATGCTCGCCTGCGCCTGCCGCCGAGGGTCACCACCGCGATCCCGATGCCGAACACCACCACCGCGCCGACGACGAACGGCCACGCGCTCACGCCACCGGAGCCGCCGGTCGTGCCGGCACTCGGCGCAGAGCCCGCCTTCGGTCCGGGAGTGCCGGTGCCCGCCGCGGTCAGCGTGAAGCTGACGGTGCCCGTCACCGGGTGACTGTCGGCCGAGATGACCCGGTAGGCGACGGTGTACTTGCCCACCGGCCCGAGTGCGGTCAACGCGATACCTGCGGTGGCTCCTTGGACGCTGGTGTCGCCCGTGGACCAGCGGTTGCCGTCCGGACCGACCACGCTGAGCGAGTCGAACGAGGTCTGCAGCTCCTCGTTGAAGGTCAGCGTGACCCGCGAGGGCCCAGTCGCCAGCGAGGCTCCGTCAGCGGGGTCGGAGCTCACCAGGTAGCTGTGCGCGGAGGCCAGGCCCGCGCCGAGCAGCAGGGCCACGCCCAGCACAGCGGTCACCGCGCCCGTCCGCAGCCACGAGCGCATCAGCTCCGTCCCCGAGCCCGAAGGGCGGCACCGCCGCGGCCTCGAAGGGCGGCACCGCCGCGGCCTCGAAGGGCGGCACCGCCGCCGAGCCCCAGCCCGAGCGCCCCCAGCACCAGCCCAACCCCCCCGAGCCAGCGCGCTGTGCCGTCGGTAGTGCCGGCGGCGGCCGGCGGGGCCGCGGCAGTGGCGCTCACTGCGTGCGGGTCACCTGCTGCGGCGAGCTGCACTGTGGGCACCGGATGCTCCGCTTCGGGGCCATCCGGCTTCGCCGGCTCGTCCCACTTCACCACCGAGCCGTCGCTGTAGGTCTGCATTGCCGGCAGGCTCAGGGTGCCGCTGTTGGGCAGCGTGCCCACCGAGAGCTGGAACTGGCCGAACTGATTGTCGCCGATCGAAGTTCCCTGAGCTGCCGTCCAGCTCACGGCGGTGGGCGCAGAGGTCGTCGGATCCTTGGTGACGGTGGCCGTCCACCCCGGCATTGGGCTGGTCCGCACGGAGGACAACGAGGTGTCGCCCGCAACGTGCGTCGGCACGGTGACGGTGCGACCGGTGATCGTGGCCTTCGCCGACTCATTTGGCACGAGCAGGGTGATCACGGCGTAGCTACCCTGGCGCGCATCGGGACTGCTGGCGGTGACGTGGGCGGAGGCGGTTCCGGCGCCGAGCAGGCCGACGGCGGAGACGGTGCCTGCGGTGACGCAGGCACGGGTGATCCAGGTATGCATGAGGTGTACTTCCTTGGTTGGGGGGTGCGGGGGAACTCACACCACCCGGGGAGGACCCCTGCGCGACATCGAAGCCGCCAGTACCGCTGTGAGCTGCGTGTGGTACCCGACACACCGGCGGACGCCGGAACGAACTCGGCGGGCCGGTACGGGTGCGGACAGCTGCGGCAGAATGCGCCGCAGGGCAGCCGCGCAGCGCGGTCCGAAGCGCTCGGCCAGCGCGATGAGTACGGCACACGCGCCCACGGCGGCGACGTGCGCGGCGAGCATCCCCGCGCCTGCCGAGCCATGCTGGTGACCAGCGATCGCCAGTACCTCGTGGCCGACCAGTTGTGCGCCGCTGAGCAGGGTAAACAAGCCAATCGGGGTAGGTCGCACAGTGGGCGTGCAGGCGGCGGCCACAGCAACCACCGCCGACAGCCCGAGCAGCAACAGCACCCCGGTCGCGTTCGGCAAGCGACCGCCGGCGCCACCGTGTGCGGCGACCGCCAGGGACGCCGACACGGCACCTGCGGCCACGCCCCGAAGGCGGGCTGCGCTGCGCTGATCCGGGCCCCGATGCACGTCGCCGAGCCTACGCAGTGCCGAATCGTGACCTACCTGGGCAGAGCTTTGCCCTATGGTTACTCCGTTACGTGTGAATCGAGTACTCAGGAAGATCGAAGAGAGTGGGGTGATCAGTAGGCATGAATGATGTGTGGAACTACGTCGTTGACTTCCGTCGGCAGCTCACAGTCGATTCCTACCTGCACGTCAGCGCGGCGGTGCAGTGCGTCATTATCGCAACGATCATTGCCGTTCTGATCGGGATCGCGGTCTACCGCAGCCCGGGTGCATCCGCGCTGGCGACGGCATTGGCCAGCACCATTCTCACCATTCCCTCCTTTGCTCTGCTCGGACTGCTCATCCCGTGGCTCGGGCTGGGTGTCCCCCCCACGGTGGCGGCGTTGGTGCTCTACGCACTGCTGCCGATCATTCGCAACACGATCCTGGGACTGTCCTCGGTCGACCCGGCAGTCACCGACGCCGCCAAGGGGATCGGGATGAGCAGGATTGGTGTCCTCGCCAAGATCGAATTACCTCTCGCGTGGCCGTCGATTCTCGCTGGGATGCGGGTCAGCACCACGCTCGTAATGGGCATCCTCGCCATTGCCGCCTACGCCAAGGGCCCCGGCCTGGGCAACCTGATCTTTTCCGGGCTGCAGCGGGTCGGCAGTCCCACAGCCGTTCCGCAAGCCCTCAGCGCCACCGTCCTCATCGTCATCCTCGCGTTGATCCTCGACGGCATTTACGTCGTGATCGGTCGCCTGACCACCTCAAGGGGTATCCGTGCCTGACACCGACACCAGTAGTAAGAAATCCGGCGACCACGCTGTCTCCGGCGTGGAGATCGTGCTCGATGACGTCGTCAAGCAGTACTCGGGCTCGCAGGCCCCCGCGGTCGACCACTTCTCGCTGACCATCCCGGCCGGTGAGGTCGTCGTGTTCGTCGGCCCGTCCGGTTGTGGCAAGACCACCACGATGCGGATGATCAACCGGCTGATCGAGCCGACCTCGGGCCGCATCACCATCGGTGGAAAGGACGCGCTGTCGCTCAACGCTGATGAACTCCGCCGCGGCATCGGCTACTCCATCCAGGCGGCCGGACTATTCCCGCACATGACCATCGCGCAGAACGTCGGCATGGTGCCCAGCCTCATCGGGTGGGACAAGAAGCGGATCAAGGCACGGACCGAGGAGATGCTCGACGTGGTCGGTCTGGAGCCATCGACCTACCTCGACCGCTACCCGCGTCAGCTCTCCGGCGGTCAGCAGCAGCGCGTCGGCGTAGCCCGAGCCCTGGCCGCCGACCCGCCGGTGCTGCTGATGGACGAGCCCTTCGGCGCGGTCGACCCCATCACCCGCGGACTGCTGCAGGACGAGCTGATGCGCCTGCAGGCCGAGCTGGGCAAGACCATCGTGTTCGTCACCCACGACTTCGGCGAGGCCGTCAAGCTCGGCGACCGGATCGCCGTCCTCGGCGACCGCTCCACCGTGCTGCAGTACGACACCCCCGAAGCAATCCTGGCCAACCCGGCCGACGACACGGTGGCCGCGTTCATCGGTGCCGGCGCCTCGTTGAAGCAGCTGACCTTGCTGCGGGTGCGCGACGTGGAGCTGGAGCAACGTCCCACCGCCCGCCTCGGCGACTCGGTGGACGAGCTGCGCCTCGCGGTGGGGGACCGGCGCGGTTCCTGGGGCATCGTGCTGGACGACCGTGGCCGTCCGTACCGCTGGGTGGCCCCGCACCACCTCGCCAACGCCAGCAGCCTGGACAACATCGGCATCCCCATCGGCGAGACGGTCTCCACGCAGTCGACCCTGCAGGATGCGCTGGAGGCGCTGCTGGCGGAGAGCAACGCCGCCACCGCCGTCACCGGGAGCAGGGGCGAGTACGTCGGCATGATCACCATCGACACGTTGGTGGGCACGATCCGCTCGCTGCGGGAAGAGCACGAGCACGATCACGAAAACGGCCGGAATGGCACTGGGTCGGGCGACACGGGGAGCGGTGATCGGGCCCCGCAGGGCGGCGCGCACGTAGCCACGGGCGCGGAAGCATGAGCGAGCGAAGCGACGTGGGGGTGTGCAAATGACGACCGCGACGCCGCTCAAGGCGGGTGACCGTGACACCTCCTTCATGGAGGGGTCCGAACCCGCCGGCCCGGCGATCGACCCGGTAGCTGCGGAGCGTCGCCGGGCCGAGCGCCTGCGGCTGCTGGTGCAGCCCGCGGTCGCCATTCTCCTGGCCGGGGCAGTGCTGATCTGGGCGCTCGGTATCCACACGCTCACCGCGACCGAGAAGGCCACGGTCAACGCGAGCTCGATCTGGAACCTCACTCTGCAGCACTTGGCGATCACCTTCGTCGTCGCGGCGGTGGTGCTCGCCGTCGCCGTACCGCTGGGGATCTTGCTGACGCGCCCGAGGCTGACCTGGCTCTCCCCGTTCTTCGTCGGTATCGCTAACATCGGTGCCGCAGCGCCCGCCATCGGTCTGCTGGTGTTGTACGACCTGTCCACGCATGCCGGCTTCTGGACTGGGGTGCTGCCCATCGCGTTCTACTCGTTGCTCCCGGTGCTGCGCAACACGATCTTAGGCTTTCAGGAGGTCGACGCGACCCTGGTTGATGCGGGTCGCGGGCAGGGCATGTCCGGCGCGACGGTGCTGCGTCGCATCGAGTTCCCGCTGGCCGTGCCCTACATCCTCGCGGGCCTGCGCACGTCGCTGGTGCTTGCGGTGGGTACCGCGACCCTGAGCTTCCTGGTGGGGGCGGGCGGACTTGGCGTGCTCATTGACACCGGCTACAAGCTCAACCTCGGCGTGGCTTTGGTGTTGGGTGCGGTACTCGCCGTGGCACTGGCACTGCTTGTCGACTGGCTCGGCGCGCTCGCCGAGCAGTTCCTCGGTCCGAAAGGCTTGCGCTGATCATGACACTGAAAAAATCACGCCGTGGGGTTGCCGTGCTGATGGCGGCCGCATGCACCACTTTGGTCGCCGCATGCGGGCTGCAGTCCGGAGGCGCGGTTCCCCTGGCGGTCAAGCCGGGCAGCATCCAGCCGGTGGACGGGCTCAAGGGGGCGCAGCTGACGGTGGGCTCCAAGGACTTCACCGAGCAGATCATCCTTGGCTACATCATCGAGTTCGCCATGGAGGCAGCGGGCGCGAACGTCCGCGACCTCACCAACATCCAAGGCTCCAACAGCACCCACCAGGCGCTGTTGAACGGCCAGGTGGACCTGACCTACGAGTACACCGGCACGGCGTGGATCAGTTACTTAGGACACGAGAAGCCCATCCAGGACTCGACGAAGCAATTCGAGGCGGTGCGGGACGAGGCTCTGGCCAAGAACAACGTCGTGTGGGTCGACCCGGCACCGATGGACAACACCTACGCGCTGGCTATGAACAAGCAGACCGCCCAGGAGACGGGCGTGAAGTCGCTTTCGGACTACGCCGCGCTGGTGAAGAAGGATCCCGCTAAAGCCGCGACGTGCCTGGAGACCGAGTTCACCAGCCGGCAGGACGGCTTCCCGGGTATGGCCGCGGCCTACGGCTTCGACCCAGCCAAGGTTCCGGTCCAGACGCTGGCGACCGGCATCATCTACTCGGCGACGGCGTCGGGCAGTCAGTGCAAGTTCGGTGAGGTCTTCACCACCGACGGCCGTATCCGCGGGTTGGATCTCCAACTCCTCACCGACGACAAGCAATTCTTCCCGCACTACAACGCCACGCTGAACATCCGGGGCACGATTGCGAACCAATACCCGGACATCGCCAAGGTGATGAAGCCAATCTCCGATGCACTCACGTTCGACGAGATCTCCAACCTCAACGTCAAGGTAGACATCGAGGGCAAGGATCCGGCTCAGGTGGCCCGGCAGTGGATGGTGGACAAGGGCTTCGTGAACGTGGGGTGAAGTTGCCGGTGAAACGGTAGCGCGCTCCACACCACGACGGGTGCGGCCAAGGTCAGCGCCACCCACCTGCCAGTTGTCGAACTGGAGCGCGCTGTCGGCGTATGACCCGTCGTAGCGGGTCAGTCCGGCATCTGCGGTGAGGACGACGTGCGTCTGCTCGGGACCGCGAGTGCCGGTCGCCGGGATCACGGACACATGGCCAAGGCGGCTGTCCAAGAAATTGACGCTGAGGACTACGGCGGGATGCATCCCGAAGTCTGCCGTACAGCGTCCCCTGTCAAGCGACCGGTCCGTCGCCCCATTCCAGGCTTTGTCCGAAACGGCTGCCCCACCCAGCGGCCCACCGACATCGAGGTCGCCCCCGAAGTGAAGGCGTCCCGACTACCGCCAAGCGAATACCGGCTGCTCTAGGTGTGCGACGCGCACCGTCACGCCGTGCAGCGCGAGCTGGCAGAACTGGTGCACTATTGCGGCGGTCGGCGCGTGCAACCACCGTCCCAGTAGTGGCAGCGAGATCACGGGCGCATCGGACTCGGGGATCATCCGCATCCGTGGCTCCACGTCGAAGTCGGCCAGCGCAATCACGTGCACCCCGGCCACTTCTGCCTCCGACACGGTGAACGCCTCCGCAAGCTGTCCGCCCCAGACGACGACCGGCGTCATCACGTACCCCGAACGAGACACGTAGTCGTCCAGCACGCGCAGGACTGCGGAGCGCGGCAGGTTCACCCCGGTCTCCTCGTCGAGCTCACGCAGTGCGGTCCGTTCGGCCGACTCGCCCGGGTCGCAGCGGCCGCCGGGCAGCG
>JAABUK010002638.1_pt1 | contig 31921 bp, 39 predicted proteins | sample 5559141 | NCBI WGS metagenome assembly JAABUK01 (sample SAMN10711869, study PRJNA513367) | rock metagenome | isolation source: Antarctica rocks | place: Antarctica: Victoria Land, Pudding Butte nord | collected 2016-01-03 | reverse complement strand
AGGCTTCTGCAAAGAGGTTGCCATGGCTGTAACGGCGATCTTTGCGTGCGTGATATGCATTTAGACTGTATGCACTCGGGAATTGCAACGAGCTGGTGGTTTGTGCGATGCACAGTGCCATCAAGTGCATGTGGAGGCAACGAGTTCAGCCCAACAATTTGATGATTGCGTCTGCTGCCAACAAACTGAGTGCTCTGAAGTGAGCAGCATCAGTGACATGCAGCATGCCCATGTGCACAGCATTCCTGTTTTGGCAGCTAGCCCTTGACATCATATTTGGCTCTGGCACTTTGATGGCTTTTCAAGATGTCATTGGCTTTGATACTTGGTGGCCATCAAGACAGACTTGCTAAAATGTGACTAGTGCTGCAGGCTGCTGTCAGCAGGCTGGACAGCTTTCTCTAATGACATCACCATTCCCAGAAGGCACAGACACCACCACCTGCTGCGCCAAGCATTCACAGCTGTGCATGCGGCCACAGCTGCCCGTGCAGCACAGCTGGGGCTCTTCTGGCAGCGGTGGCAGGTGCACTTTCCCCTTCAGCTGGCCATGGCAGGGTGGAGGGCTGTGAGGGTGGCCACAGCCAGGCAGAGGGTAAAGGAGGCCTGGGGGGCCAGGGCCCGGCAATGCTTACTTCAGCGGCGTGCCTTTGCGGCTTGGAAAGCTGTTGTGGCAGTGCAGTACAGTCAGGCGTGCAAGCTGCAGGTCTCGTAGCATCATAGCTCAGTTCGTTTGCTGTTCTGTCACAGGCCTTGCATCTATGGAACCTTGTGCTTTGAGGGGCTGCTATGCTTGACATGGGGTAGCAGACTGGAAAAGTTCCATGACAAGGCAGTCTGCTACACACCCAGTCCATTATGCTGAGTACACTGCTGCACTTTTCATTCCTCAAGCGGCTGCTTTTGAAAATGTGTCGTCTGCACATTTCCTGCTTCATTCACAGCAGACCTCAGTTGAAACCGCCTGACCTGCCATGAACTTCTTGCACCTTCAGTCTGAGTGTTGACAGGCACTGACAATGAGACTGGCATCTGCATGCAGGCAGCCCAAGGCCACTGTAGGGAGCAAATGCTGCGGAGACACTGGTCAGCCTGGCTGTATGTGGTCGGGCAGCAGAAGAGGGCTGTCAGGCAGCACAGGCGCTGCCTCATGCAGGCAGGCTTCACTGCTCTGCTCCACAATGCTGCAGCTGCTCAGCGCTACAGGTAAGCTGCAATATTTAGCACCAAGGCAACAGACACAGCTTTCTGAATGTAAATCAATGAGAGTAGGACAGGTGCTTGCTTAAAAGTCTGAATGAGCTGGATCATTTGTTTGTTGAGTGAGGCAGCTGTTATGTACAAGCTTGCCAAGTGGCACAAAATGGTGCAATACAGCCAGCTTGACAACAAGATGTCTGTTTATACGCTCTGTGTACATCTTGTGGGAGGCTTGCCTGTTAGACAGTCCACACAAGACCCTTGACAGTGGAACTTCAGTGCTGCTGTGCTGCCCATCTCTGACAGATCTGCTTGCATTCAACGACAGCATCATTCCTGTTGTGGTGCTTAGGGCTGGAGCTGCAGCAACTCAGCTTGAGCGAATGCGGCGTCGTCACATGCAGAACCACTGTCAGCATTGTTGCCACCACACTGGTCAGAGCAGCTCAGCTCACAGATGCTCATGTGCAGCACCTCAGTCGGCACCCAGGGGTCATCAGACTTCATATGGAGCATTGTCATTTCTGCAGTCTCCCTGCCAGGCTCAGATGGCAAGGGAGATGCATCTGCCCTTTGAGTGGTCCTTGGTGATGAGGGCGTTTGCAAGCTGGAAGGTGTTCACAGCCTATTGGAGATCTCAAACAGCAGCATATGCCACTGACAATCAGCAGAAGGTACTCAATGCTCACAACATGTCCTCAAAAGTCAGCTTTTGGCAGATCTAGCGTTTTTGACAGGCAATGCTCATGCACCACAAGCCCCCCATTTGGCATTTTGCAGCTTTCACAGTTGGCAACGTTGTTCACACCAAGATTTGTGTACACATGGACATGCATGGATGTGGTGCATCGTCACTTGCCATGCACCAAGCCTTGGCGCTGTTTGTGTGCGAGTCTGATTATGCCATGCAGGTGCCTGTCGTAGGCATCAACAGCACACAAGATGCTTTCTGTGGGTCTCAAGATCATTGCAACAGTATGATGCTGAGCAAAAAATCGTATATAGATAATCAGGAAAATGCACATCCTTGGAGACAGCACCCTCAGTCTGACAGGAGCAACTTGATGCCAGACTGGTATTGGCTAGGTCCATATGAGTCAATGGATGCCAAAGTAGAGTGCCACGTCAAGCCGCAGACAATAGACTGCTTGAATCATTTGCGCAAGCAGAGGACTGCTATGTGAGCTTTAGCTCAAAGTTTGTAAAGTTCACAAACATGACCAAACATTGAGTACAGCATTGTATTGTTGCACCACTCGATTGTGGGAGTGATGCAGCATATGTTCTTGAACTTTACTCAAGGGCAATTAAATTCACTCTGTCTCCGATTGTGCACCTCGCCTCTCGTACATCCCTGCATTTTGTCGATGTATGCCAACATTCTGCAGACACCAGACATGGGTGATTGCAAGTGTGAGAGGTGAAACGGCATCTAGGCTGATAAATCATGGCGTCACATACCTTAATGCTATCTAGATACTGCTCAGCCAGCTGCAGACACACAAATAAGTAAATTCTTGGACGGTAATAAGCTCAATTGGCTGAAGCAGGCAAGGTGTAGTCTGAGGCACCTGCTTGCAATTCTGAATGTGATTCACCCCCTCCTTTATATAGCATACCCGCAGTCTTTCTCTCAAAATCTGCGGATGTGACAGTCAAGTGGACACTGGCAACCTGGCAGAATTCCGATCTTCTGCTGCTCTTGACATGCATGTATACCTGGGCTTTGGCAACACCAACTTCCTTACGTCTAACTTCGTATTCCCTGTGTTCTAGCAAGGCAACTGGGTCTGCATGGGGGTTCTCCGGATCGTAGTTTGGAGGAGGGCCTTCTGGATACTTGGGGCCGGCCCAACGACCCATACTCACAACCAACGTTGATCAGTTTCCCCACAGCTATGGCAATACAATACTGTGTGGCACGGCCTTGAAGATGGCCAAGACTATTTGATCGAAGGAAGCAATCCGGGTTCGGCAATCTAGTGTTGCGCAATGGTGCATGGCATTGTGCGAATGCGATTTGCGAAATCGCTCAAAGTTTGTTCAAGCCCTAATCAGTAATTAGCCGTGCTAATTCGGCCCGAGCAAGACCGGACTCCGAGTTAGTTTTTCTTATGCTCGACTGGTATCGTCCAATCAACGTGATATATATCTGTGCGTATGCAAGCATGCAGGTCCAAGCACGAGCGTGCCTGACTGCTGCGAACTCGACCAGCCGATGACATCATCGTTTCGGAAGTCGCTCCGAAACACCAATAAGCAACGCAACAACTCCGAGAACATGCTAGTCAGTACGCCTGGTGAGTTGTTGAGCACCCGCACCTGACTTGTGACCCCGGTTGCTCCGTCGCAAACTCTCACTTGGGGACATCGCCTCCTGATGGGCGGCAGCTAGTCTCATCTGGTCGAGACCAGCGGAAGCTGCTGTGCCTTGTGCTGTGGTTGACTGCTGGCGCGTTGTTGCAGATGGCTGAGCCTTCATGGTGCATTCCCTTACCAGTAATAGTCAGCTGCAGGGCAAGACCCAACACTGTTTGGCTGTTGCCAGCTGCTGAGAAAGATGCAAACTTCGGATGCATCTCATGAACTCCTGTTCCCCTTAGTTTCCGAAGCCTCCATCAATACAAGAAGGTTCGTTATTGGCAACTCGCTCACTAGTTGCTAGTTGCATGGGTTCCAGAAGTAGACCTGTCAGTCAATTTGCAGACGGCGTCCTCCCAGTATTGGCCTAGATTTCAATGGCCCAGCATTGGACAATGGAGTAGAGTGTTCAGGCAACATCTTCAGCATGCTGGGCAGAGTCAACCTCAGCAGCCTCAACTCCAATGTTCAGCACCTGGTCACAACCTTGTCTGGCCACAATCCCAGCGCTGTCTCTGAGGCCCTGCTCTGTCAGCCAACTCAAGTCACCTACAATCAGCAGAATCAGGGGCTCAATGTCAGCATTGGGTCCAGTCGCTCCAATGTACCACACTCTGTGCAGCTCAGGGGCGAAATGTATTTTCCTAGAGGATGGGCTGCATCCCATCTTCGTCAGAATGTGGCTCAGCAAGCTTCCACAAGCAGTCTGCCTCTGCTGGAATTGGTAAGCCAAGCCAGAAGCACCTGTAATCAACCTGCTGCCAAGCTTTGCAAGTAGTAGCCTCTCGGCGCAGATGGTTGTGCGTTTGATAGTCATCATAGGCCTCATGTCATTCCCTGAACAGGAGGCGTATCTTGAATGGAGGGTTTCACATTTGTCAAGCATGCAATATGCCAACAGAAGTACCTGTGCATGCAGGAAGGTGTGGATGAAGTGTTAAGTATGCTGTTTCATGAAGACGCACAGCCTCAGCAGCACAATGCAGGTGAACAGGCACAGGCTCAGCTGGTTACCGTCATCATCACCATTCATGATGATGCACTGCAGCAAGCCCTTCAGCAGGCTCAGCGTGACCTACAGACTGCTCATGCACATTCTGCACAGCTGCAGGCCCAAGCAGACAGCCTCAGAGCAGAATTGCACTCAGCTGCCAACAACACTTCTGACCTGGGCAGAACACACTCAGCTGAGTCACGCGCAGCTGCGGCCAGTGCTCTGCTTACTCAGAACTCAGAGGAGCACCAGTTGAATGAGCAGAACCCAAGACAGTCTGAGTCAGCCACTCAAAGCTCAGCTGAGGGTGCATCAGCCATGCAAGGTCTGTCTGAAGCTGAGTCAACTGCTCAGTCAGCTGAGGTGCAGCAGCTGCTTCAGCAGCTTCAGGTTTTACAGCAACAGGCAGATGAGGCTGCAGTACAGCACACTGCTGACTGTGCAGCTGTGGCACAACTACAGAGACAGTTGTCACAACAGAGTAGTAGGGTATCTGCCGAGCAAGAGGCCAACCAGACTCTCAGGATGCGCCTTGAGTCTGCTGAGGCATCTGTGGCAGACTCGACAACTCGCATTCAGCAGCTGAGGTGAGACCACCTTGATGGCACTTGCAGAGTGTGAATTTGTATGGAATGCTGTGGTCGCTCTATCAGAGCTACCAAGAGTTCTTCTTACAATGTTAATAATAATAATAATAAGATTATTAACGCTTTCCAGCTCATGATGAGCTAGGTACGTGCGGGACAATTTTACATCAGGCCATACACCTGTCAACTGTGATACATACGCCTGTAGCATGTCTGAATGATCATGGGCATGACCTTGCTCGAGAATGGTCACAACAAAGTTCAGCGTGAAATCTGCTGTGTGTGCAAATCTGAAGCAGTGAACATGGGCTGTGTCTGCAGATCTGAAGCAGTGACTGCAGCGCAGCAGCTTCAAGCAGTGCGTTCTGGAGCAGGGGATGAGGCCCTGTCCCAAGCACACTTACAGCAGCAGCTGGAAGAGGTAGAGGCTCAGAAGCAGCAGAGCCAGGCTGACCTGACACAGGCTGAACAGCGCCTGCACCAGCTGCAGGTAACATAATCATGATGTTGTGTGCAGATTGCAAGAACCTGGAGTGCATGAGTGGTATCTCTCTACAGCGATAGGCGTTTTGCTCGTGCTGAGTTGCTCAGCAATGTGCATTGTTCAGATAAAGATATTTCACGCTGCTACATGTCCTTGTGTGTGAGGTTGTATATCACATGCTTGCAGCTGTCAGCATCAGTGCTCACCCTGTCAAGTGCCTCCTTTGATGAAAAGATGGCCAGTGCAAGAGCACTCAGTCTACACCTTGTTTCCAGAACATACACTTTCTCTTGCCCTGTCCCATTCATGCTCAATCCTCTTCCTTCTTGCTGGGCCTTGCTGTCTTCAGCTGCTCGCACGCTTTGCTGCTCCAGCCCACTGAGCAGCTGACGCACACCGTGCCATTATGCAGGAGCTAGTCGGTCAGCTGCGTACTGAACTCACTGATGCTCGTGAGGAAAGCAGCAGCACAGCAGAAGCTCTGAATGCGTCAACAGAGCTGGCAGGTCGCCTGCAAGCTGCTGCTGAAGTGTCCACAGAACAGGCTGCTGCTGCTGCACAGCGAGTGGCTCATGAACACAGCCACTCAGTGGCTGACCTTGAACACAGACTCCAGCAGACAATCGCTGCATTGCGACACAGCACCGAGACAGCAACAGCTGCAGATGCAGAACGGCTGCGCAGTATTCAGTCACTTCAGCAACTGCTTGACAAGGCTCATGATGACAACAGTGTGTCAGCCAGTAGGAACGCTGAGCTGGCTGGTAGTGTTCAGCAGCTCACAGCTCAGCTCGAGGCTGCACAGAGTGCTACAGCAGCTCAAGCTGCTGACTCTCAGCTCGCCGTGGTTGAGCTGCAAGCTGAGGTGGTCAGACTGCAGCAGCAGCTGAACAGTGCCAGCCAGGCAACTGATGCAGCAGTTGCAACAGCAGCTGCTAAGCTTAGTCAAGCTGATGCTCAAGCAGGCATTGAAGCTGCTCTGCAAGAAGCTTCCCAAGAGCACAACGTAGTCGTGAAGGAGCTTGAGCAAAGGCTAGTGGACGCTCAGATAGCTCTGCAAAGCACAGCTGCAGCAGCTGCTCAGGCTGACACGGAAAGCAAGGTGCATGTACAATCGCTGCAGCAGAGAATTGGCGATGCTGTCGAGCAAGGACTGATTGCACAGGGCCAAGTCTATGACTCAGCTAGCAAAATTGCTGAGCTGAAATCGCAGCTTGAGTCCACTCAGAGTGCCTCTGCCGAGCAAGCTCAGGCTAATCAGCTTGCTGTCGACGAGCTACAAACTGAGCTTGAAGCTGTCAGGCAGCAACTGGCTGATGCCAACCAGGCAGCTGCTGCAGCAGCTGCTGATGCAGCTTCCCTGCTGCACAGGACAACTACTGCAGAGGCTTCCCTGCTGGAGTCTGCAGCAGCCTTGACAGAGGAGGAAGTGCGCAGAACTGACATCATTAATGAGTTTCAGGAGAATCTGAAGGCTGCCAAGGCGGCACTGCAACAATCCACGCAGTCAGCCGCACAGACAGACGCAGAGCGGCTGCGTGTCATCCAAGGATTGCAGCAGCAGCTCAGTAATGCTGTTGAGTCTGCTCAAGCCGCCCAGGGTACTAACACAGCACTCACTGAGTCTGTGAGAAGTCTCAAAGTTGAGCTGTCAGCTGCTGAGGCATCATTGTTGAGGGAGCAGCAAGTTCATGCAAGCACACTCACCGAGCTGCAGAGTCAGGTTGAGGCATTGCAACACCAGCATGCTTCAGCCCAGCAGGCAGCTGAAGCGGCAGCTGCTGCAGCAGCTTCTGCAGACCGCAGGGCAGCTTCAGCAGAAGCTTCTGCATGGGAGGGCAGCACAGCCCTGCAAGCAACACTGCTGGAGAAGGATCAGCTGGCAAGCCAGCTGGAGCAGCAGTTGCAAGCTGCTCAAGCAGCACTGCAACAAACCGCTGAGTCTGCAGCACTGGCGGATGTACAGAGGCAGCAGGACATCCAGACGCTGCAGCAAAGGCTTGACGATGCTGTTCAACAGAGCAGCACGTCTCTGGCAGTCAACACGCAGTTGTCTGACAGTGTCCAGCAGCTCAAGATACAGCTTCAGTACGCCCAGAACGCTGTAGCCAAACAGTCTGAAAGCAGCACTGCAATAGTGAGCCATCTGCAGTGCCAGGTGGACGTTTTACAGCAGCAGGTCACATCTGTCAAGGCAGAAGCTGACACAGCAGCTGCTGAAGCAGCTACCCTACAGCAGGCTGCTGCTGCTGCTGCTTCACAATCTCATGAAGAGGCTTCAGCCCTGTTGCAACAGACCATAGCTGATAAGGAGCAGCTGGTATCAGCCCTGGAGCACAGACTAACACACTCACAGACAGAGCTTCAGCAAGCTGTGAATGCAGCAGCTGTCACTGCTGTGGAGACGCAACATACGGCGCAGTCACTTCAGACAAGGCTGGACAGCGCTGTTCAGCAGGCAGTTGCGGCGCAGACTGCAAATGCTCAGTTGTCTGAGACAGTTCAGCAGTTGAAGGTGCAAATGCAGTATGGCAGGAACCTGATGGCAAAACAAAGCGAAGCCAGTGAGACAACAATCACTGAGCTGCACGGTCAGGTGCTGGCCCTACAGGAGCAGTTGACAGTAGCCAGGCAGGAAGCTGTTGCAGCGACTGCTGAGGCAACTGCCCTCACAGACGCATCAGCTGTTGCGCAAGCTTCCCATCAGGCAGCCCTTGCAATGCTGCAGGCATCAGCTGCAGAGAAGGATGCAACGGTCAGCAGCCTCCAAGAACAGCTGCAAGATGCACAGTCAGCACTGCATCAGAGGGCTGAGTCAGCAGCCAGAGCTGATGCAGAGAACCAAGCCACTCTTCTGTCCCTACAACAGAGGCACGAAGATGCAGTGCAGCAGCAAGCTGCCTCAAGCAGTACCAATGCTGAGCTGTCTGACCAAAATCAGCAGCTGACAGCACAGCTCGTGTCTGCTGAGACTGCTGCTGTGGAGTTGGCTGCAGTGCATGACAAGGCTGTGGCTGACATGTCAAGTCAGGTGGCATTACTGAAGCAGCAGTTAGCCACCGCATGTGAAGCTGCAGATGCCACAGCTGCACAGGCAGCTGCCCTGAGTCAACGGCTGACTGCTAGTGAAGCTGCTCAGGCAGCAGCTCAGGAAGCTGAGGAGTCATCTCAGCAGCAGGCTGTTGAGAAACAGAGGGCAGTGGATGACCTGCAGCTCAGGCTGCAAGCTGCACAGTCAGAACTGCAACAAAGCACTGTGGCAGTCGTAGCAGCAGAGGAAAAGAGCAAGGGGGACATGCAGATGCTGCAGCAGCGGCTGGATGCTGCGGTTGAGAGTGCTAATGCTTCACAGACATCAAGTGCTGAGTCTGCTGAGGTCATTGCGGATCTCAAAGCTCAGGTGGAAGTTGCTCAGGCTGCTGCAAGTGCTCAAGTTGAGGCATTTGCTGCACAAGCAGATGGGCTGCAGCAACAGGTGAGCTGTCTTGGGCATCATCCATCAAATGTTTACACATGATCTCAACATTCCAGCAATCCTTTTCATACTTTAGTTACTTGATCATTACCTTTTCACATTTGGTAGGTGTGGGTGTGCATGTCTGTGAATGACACAGACACTTGAGTTCTTCATTTGATAGCCAAAGGCATATAGCTGCCATGATCCCTGCATGGCTGCCATGATCCCTGCATTGTTTCTGTGACACGCTGTTCTCGATCCAAAGTAGGGAAAGCCATCCTTAGCCTGATCCGTTATGCACAGGTGATCAGTCTGCAGCAGCAGCTTGCAGCCACTACGCAAGCAACAGATGCTGCGAGGGCAGAGGCAGGAGTGCTCAGTCAGCAAGCTGATGCTGCAGAGAGCTCACGCCAAGAAGCAGAAACTACACTGCACCAGAGCAGCCTGGACAATGACCGTGCTGTCCAGGATCTGCAGCAGAGCTTGGCAGACGCACAAAGATCACAGCAACAGGCTGCAGTGTCAGCAGCTATGGTTCATCAGCAACAGCAACACGACACTGTGTCTGTTCAGCAGAGGCTGGAAAGAGCATTTGCACAAGCTGACAGCCTGCAAGGCAGCAACACGGAGCTGTCTGCTTCAGTTTGCCAGCTCAGGACGCAGCTTGAGCTAGCTCAGGCTGCCTCGGAGAGTCAGGATGAGGACTCAAGGATAGCCTGCATGCAGCTGCAAAGTCAGATTGATATTTTGAAGCAGCAGCTTGCGGCTTCTGCCAGAGGATCACAGCATCAGAGGTCTCAAGCAGCAGCGAGCAAGACATCTGTCTTGCAGCAGGGTCAAGATGGGCAGTTCACACCACAGCTGTGGCAATCTGAGCCAGCAGGGGCGTCTAATGCTTCAGATGGTGGGGAGACAGCTACATCTGCTGACTTGATGCAACTAATGGAAGCAAAAGCTGAAGCTGCTGAGCACCTGGCTGCCAAAGACAGCCTCGCGCAGCAGGTTTTGAATTTGAAAAGTGAGCGGGCCGCCCTGCAGCATGCTGTGCACGCTGTGCGGCAGGACTTAGCCTCCTCAGAGCAAGCCAAGGCAGAGCTCAGTACTCGGGTTGGCAGCCTGCAGCTGCAGGTCAGATGCTTAAGCAAGCACCGCTTTTGAGTGTCAAGCATTGCTTGATGTTGTGCAATGGATATGGCATTCCAGTACGCTGGCTATGGCACTCTGTTGTACTGGACATGGCATTCCAGAATGCTTGATATGGCATTCAACTTTGTGCTCAATGACCAACCTGCTGCCTGCTGAGGCAGACAGCATGTTTCTGTGTTCTCAAGTGTTGTCATTGAACATACATGCCTCTGCAGGTTGCTCAGCTGCAAGCAGATGTAGAGCACTACCAGGGACAGGCTGAAACAGCCCTAAGTGACGGTGAGGGCTGGCAGCAGCATGTGCAGGAGCTGCGCACTGAGCTGGCTGAGAAAGCAGGGCGTGCTGCTGAGTTTGGCAACATGCAGGCAGAGGTACTGCCTTCTTCCTTCCTTTATATTGCCACATACTGCCAACATCAGCAAGATAGATGCTGCTTTTAGCCTTTCAGCCATTCCTCCACGCACTTTCTGTATCCCTTCTTTGCATTTTTTTCAAAAACAAGAAAGGCTTTCAACACGAGGTGCATCAGATCTGGATTGTTGTGCCATGGATAAGACCTGATGTCCATTCCACAGCAGTTCTACCTTGATGATGGACTGACCAGCAAGCCAATGCTGTGTCCTGTATTGATCAATATTTGTGGCGTGTCGAGTGCAATGTGTTCATAACCTTGGTTCATAACCTTGGTGGTGATACTAGCACAGAAACACACTTACTTAAGCTAAACTCTTTGACTGCCGAACACCATGTTCAACCACCATGACATTGCAGGTGCTAACGCTGGTTCAAGAGGTCACAGATTTGAGGCAGACTGTAGCCCGCCTGGAAACAAACATACCAGCAAGCCCAGCACAAACTGCCTCCGCAGCTCCCATCAACACCCTGAGCATCACAGACATTGTAGCCAACAGCCTGAGTCAGCATGGCCATGAGTCTGATGCATCCCCCTCCACACCCCACCACCGCAGGGGGGCTTCAGGGGGCTGGTCTGTGCATGGCGGCTTGGAGCCACTGTTGCTGGAGGTCAATAGTGTAGTGACTAATCCTGTGTTCCTGGAGGGTGATTTCCCTGGTGTCAGCGTGCCTCCAACACCCAGTGCTCCAGCTCCAAGGCTGCTGCAGGCAGTTGCTTCACAGCAGGTTGGTCTTCTTCACCGACCTTTCCCACCTTGAGAGGTGGATGCTAGCCATGTGTGTAATTTGTAGCTTTCATTCACACTAGCATGTTCTGGAAGCTTGTCTGCTGGTCATTTTGGCGTTCATTTGCATGTGGTTGTAGCTGTGTTTCAAACGCTTCCAGTGAATTGGGCAGTAAGGTGCAGTCACATGTTATCATTATCATTTGCCTGTATCAAGTCGCATAATTAGCAAGTACATGTGACAGACATGCCAGCGGCAGCTGAGCTACCCTGTTGGCTAAATTGATGGGTTGCATTTTTACAAACTACTTATGTGTATGTGTGGGACATGTAGAGTGGGCAGAATAGGCTGGCAGATGTAGAGGAGCAGCTCCAGGAAGCCCTGGACAGGCTTGCACTCACCAGGTCAGTCATCCAGGATGCTTTCTTTGCTTGCAGTAATGTTGTTTTGGATTATTGAGGGCTATGCATCTGTCATGAACAGTCACCTCTAGCAGCAAAAACGGAGCATGCTGCAAAATGTGAGGACCCTTGTTTGTGCCAAGTGCACAAGCATTGCAATGCCTGGAGCCAATCATGCAATACTGTTGTACTGTCAGCTTTGTAGACATTCATGTTCAAATTTGCAGAGCATTCAAAACACACTTGCATCAATGAGGCCAATACCAGCAGTCCTACAGCATGCATCTGTTCTGTAAACACCTTAGTTATCAGAAGCCAACAAGGAATCAGGCGCGCCACAAGAATGTGTTTCCATGTAAAACACGAACACAAACATGACAGCATGAATGCATGCGGGCACTGACTCGTGGGTTGCACACTGCAGGTCACAGCTGTCAGAGGCGGAGCAGCAGAGCAGTGTGCTGCTGGAGCAGCAGGAGGGCGCTGAGGATCTGGTCAGGGCTCTGCGTCATGAGCTGCACAGCTTGAGGCAGGACACCAACAGCGTGGCGGCCAATGCTCGCCAGACCATCTCTGAGAAAGAGGCCCTACAGGTGTGAAGTGTTTGGCACAGGCGCTGTAATTGGTCTAGGATTTTTGAAAGGCATCAATGCCAAAGATTTGACTGGCAGTTGCCTCAATGTAGGCAGTGATAACATTTGCTAGAAAAATTTGAAGAGAAAGTTCTTCAGGAAATCGACTCTCAAGTTTGATGGAATACAAGTAGCACCGTTGCACAATCCCCGGCAACAAGGATGCTTGGCGCATACCATGCCTGTCAGCTTGTGAAACCCTCGATGCGATAGCCTCCTGCCTTGTGCCTTGACCAGCAGCCGCATTTGGGAATCCATTGACAGGTATGGCTGATGGTGTCTCACACACCATGGCAGGTTTTGCTGAGTGAGGAATGTCTATCCTGTATGCTATTTGCTAGTTGGTGTATCATTGGTGATCATAGAGGCTTATTTGCTCAGTGATATATTTGCTTGTAGGCTACTTTGGAAGCGGCTCAGGAAGCCATGATGGAGCAAGCAGAGGAGATGCGCAAGCTGACAACCGAGAGGGATGCTTTGCGCTTGCACATCCTGGCTCGACCCCAGATGTCTGCGTCAAGCACAGCACGGGCCACTGAGGATCACAGCGTGATTGCTGCTGCGTATGATACAGACCGCAAAGCCAGCCGGCCATCGAGCAGTAAGAGTGACCGCCTGCCTTGTGTGGCTTTCTGCTTGAAATGCACCATCCAGAAGCATTTCAGCATCTGTGATGGACAGTGTCAATGCACCATCACTAGTGCGCTCTCATTCTGTGCAATTGATTCTGATGTGAGCTGGTTTCAATGGTTTCTTACTCAGGAAACGTTTGGCCTGCAGGTGGATCATCTTTGCCCAAGAGGTTGAAGGGACGCTCAAGCGTCAGCTCCAACAACTCTGACGGTGGTTCGCCTCGCCCAAAGTGGGTGTAGTGCACATTGTGCGCACCCCTGCTGCAATCATACCTTGCTAATATACTGTGCTGATAGATGGACTGTGTGTAACTTTGAGCCAGACAACAGTTTTCATGCAGCATGTCCAAGTGAGAACAGAGAGGTGTACGAGCGTGATCGATAACAGGCATTTGTATGCATAGTGTAAGTCTGCAGCACGTTGCCATGAGGGCTTCATTTACAACAGTTGAGTGACTCAATCATGCATCTGCCAGATGTGTTGCATGTGGCTTACAAGCCTCATGAGCAGCTGAGGGGCGAGAGTATGCGCATCTGATTCGCAAAGAAATGCTGCAAGCTCATAATGCTCAGCAGGCTAATGATTGAGCGGGTGCACGCAGCACAACAAATGCAGCAATAGGACACAGCCCGCTGCTGGTCTAGTTGGCGGCTTTCTCATCTTTAAAAAAGCATGCTGCGGGTGCTACGACCTTGTCACCACTCCATCAGTCAAAGACACATCACCGGTGGTGTACCATCCTTGCACAGCAGCTGCAGACGTAGTTGGCCGAGCAACAACATGCGATGCTCTCTCTTGACGAGAGAGACAGGCTAGGGAAGGCAACAGCAGCTGTGTACAAGACGCAGCTGAACTGCGTCAACGCCTCTGCACCTTGCGTTCGAATCTCCTCCGCTGCTTGAGTCCATCAGGCTAGCTGCCGTGTTGTGCACCTGCCTGCAGTGGCAACGAAAGTGCAAACAGGTACAAGCTCGCACACCGGTCTTGAGGGGGAGAGAGAAAGCAAGTTGAGCAGCACGCCCTCTCATTTTGGAGGACCAAGAAGATGCTCATAGGTCCAGCTAGGCAAGGCCAGAGAGGCCCACCACAGCAGCCCACATCAGCAATTTTAAGGTGCCGTCTGTGCTGTATTACTCACACTGTTGAGACCTGCAAACTCTCATACCATCCCTATGTGCTCTGTGCTCCAGCTGCACACTGACGTGCACACTTGTCTGTCTAATGTATGGCTGACGCTGCACAGGCAGGCCAGCCAGTCCAACAGAGACCCTTACACTAGCCAGTCCCAAGCAGGACCTCAGCCTGGATCTGGAAGGGATGCTCAGATGGCTCAGAAGAGGCCCTGGAAGCCTTCTATGGGACTGGTGCCCTCCTCTCAAACAGGCAGCATCCCACCTCGGCCAGCTTCTGCTTCAGGAATACGGAGATTGGCCAGACCAGCAGATGCTCAGACAGCCTCTCAGCCTGGAATCAGCTTCAGCCAGCCTAACAGCTTCCAAGACTACACACCTACAGGCACTCCTGACAGGCAGTATATGATGCCAGGTGATTAGACCCTCACACTACCTCAACCATAGACACACCATAACATGTGTTTCTAGCGTGCAGCAAGCTGAAACTGCTGGATCTTTGCAGGTGAGTTCAGGCAACCGCGTGCTGCTGCTCATGTGAGCATGCCTTGCAGTCAACCCTGCTCTGGCCTGGACAGCACAGAGTGCACTCCTGTCAGACCTTCAAGCACCCAGAGCTTCTCCCAACAGAGGTCTGTCTCCTTCTCTCCAGCATATCACCAGGCTCAAGGGCTCAGCCAAGCTCAGCCTAGCTCATCCCTCAGGCCCATGGTAAGCGGTCAAAGGCAGCCGTCCCCTGTGCATCAGAGACAAATGCTACCGCAGCAGCAACCCGTCAGAAGCATGCAGAGGCCGCTGCATTTCACAGTATCACACCCAGGCTCGCAGAGCATGACTCCCCAGAGCAGCCACAGGGAACCCCAGGGGGGTCAGACCCTGCAAAGCAGCCAAGGCGTTCCTCCCATGTTTATGACACAGCCTTCCCAAGACACTGTAGCCTGGTCTGAGGAGACACAAGCGGATCCTCCTATCTTGAGTCAGCCACCTGCAGACCAACCGTACTTTGCACAGCAGCAGCAGCAGCAGCAGCAGCAGCAGCAGCAGCAGCAGCAGCAGCAGCCACTGCACCAGTCCGAGGGTTTCCACCAGCTAGAGCCTATCACTGCTTGTGAGGCAGGTCCTGACCACTCTGCCAAACCTGTTGGCTCACACACAAGCAGACTGCTGATGAAATTGAAGAGCAGAGCTGCTGCTGAAGCAATCAACAATGCGGTACCCTCTCCAGCAGCAAGCAGCAAAGAGCCAAACCTGCCAGCTTTGCCGTCAATGCCAACCCCAGCAGCGACACGTGATGATCAGACCCCACAGCAGTCACCTTCTCTACTGGAAGCTGCTGATAAGGCTGCATCGGAAGCTGCTGTGGCAGGTGCTACAGCAGCTGCCTCAGAGGCAGCAGAGCAAGCCAAGCAGGCAGTGACAGCTGCTGTTGCTGCACAGCAAGACTGCAAAACCATGGCTGCTGCTGCAATGGCTGCAGTAAATGCTGACAAGGAGAATCAACAGTCCAGGCATGTTGAGGTGCTGCAGAAGATCACAGGGGTCATGCAATCATGCACTGATCTCAGCACGTCAATGGCAGCACTGCAAGGGGTAGCAAATGCCCATGCCACAAGGCTCACCACAGTGGAGTCTACCTGCCAAGCACTTGTTGGCCTTATGCATGGTCTGGCTTCTCAGACTGAACAGGCCCTTGTTGCTTTCAAGACTCCTCAGGTCCCACAGCCGACAACCAGGGTGCTGCGGTGCCTGGACAATTTCACTCAGACCAGTCCAGCATGCATGACCCACCAGGGTGTTCAGGCTGAATCAGCCATGCTGGGTACAGCTCTACTTCAGGTGAGCTGCTCATACAGTCTGCATTGTGGTTCAGAGCACGCCGCAGCCACAGCAAGGTTGAAAAACAAAAGCACCCCATGCAGGCACTTCTGTCAGACTTGAATCTAAGATATGTTACAATGATGCTTCACAGAGTCTTCCAATTGATGTGATTGTATGATCGTTTCATGCTGGCAGCAAACAAGCGAATTCTTGACCTCACTGGTGCATTCCGATTGCCATGGTGATATGTCAAGCTGCCAAGCTATGCTGCTTTTTGCGTCTGCATGAAAAAACAGCAGACCCCTACTTGCGCAGGAGATAGAGAGCAGCCCAACAGCTGAATCAAATGAAGGCAAGAAAACCAGGGCTGCACAGCATCCCTTGGGAGTGGCTACACAGCACACGCCTGTGCCACCAGCTGTTGCTGTTGGCAAGGCTGGCAACAAAGCTTCACGAGGTGCAAACAGAGATGTACCTAAAGCCCAGGAAAAGCCCAGTCAGAAGCGCAAGCAGCCTCCAGGTGGCAGGCAGCAACAGGAGAGGGTCAAACAGCAGAAGACTGTGTACAACGAGTTCAGCACAAGCACCGAGGGCACCACTGACTCTGAAAGGACCATACCTTCTCAAGATGTGGTGTATGAGGTCAGCAGTCCATCAAGGCAGAGTCCACAGGTCACCCAGGCAAAAGCATCTAAGCACCAGCAGGCTCAGCGTCAGGTGGTAGCAAAGCCAGTCAAGGTCACACCTGTTGTCCCTCCACAAGCAGCTCTGCCCTTGCCAGCAGCCCTGATGTTGTCTGGCAAAGGGCTCGTGAAGGGCACCAGTATCTCCCCTCCGCTAGGCCCTGTGGCTACCCCAGCAGCAGACCCCGGTAGAGGCATCAGCAAAGTCCCTGGCCCCAATCGTGCAGCAGGACTGCCTGCCAGCAAGGCTTCACAGTCTCAAGCAGCTGCTGTGTTCAGCAGGCGTACTGAACAGACTCTGCCAAAGACCAAGCCCAATGGGACCTCAAAGCCCTCCAGCTTTGCTGCTCTGCTAGAGGCTGTGCTTAGCCAGTCTGACCATGAGCCTGTTTTGGAGCTTGAGCCAGCAAACGGTGCTGTAGGTATCAAACTTGGCCTGACTTCTAGCCTGAGTGGTCCAACAGGTATGCTGCTACTCATGCATGCTTCCTGTCCCATCTTGCCAGGATGCTGAATGCTGCCGCATGATACATACACATGATAATGATAGTAGTGACTTAACGCTTTTCAGCTCATGACGAGCTAGGTACATGCAGGACAAGTCTTGTTTCTCTAGAGCAGCCTGTCTTGTGCATCCCTGTAAGGCTTACAAATTTGACAGTTGTGACAGTCATGTCATGCAACATCATTCAAATTTGACCTAGGGCGGTCAGGTGGACAATGCCTGATGTTACAAAAAGATATCATCAAGCGTCCTGAAAATATGACCAAGCCACTTGAGTCTTTTGCTTTGCAGCTGAGACTCCACAGATAAGGCGTTGCACCTATTCAGTGTGCACATGCAGGTCCAGTTGTTGGAGGTGGCTCCAACACTCAGGCCAAGAGAGCAGATCTCCTTCCAAAACAGCGGCAGCAAAGCAGCAGCAAAGCGGCAGCAGCTTCTTTGGCAGATGCAAAGGAAGCCAAGCAGAATGCAGAGCTCCAGAGCTATAGCCGGCGCTCTGCTCGGGTGCAAGCCAAAAAAGCACAGAGCAAGCCAGAGAGTGGGCATGGTCAACACACAGAGCAGCAGAAAGGAGGAGGCAGCATGGACCTCTTTGCTACCACTGATCAGGTGACGCATTACACCAGGACAAGGCATAGCAGATGTCTGAAACTATGTGCATCTGCATCTGTGCGGTATATTGGGGCACAGCTGATGAGTTAGCATGTGACTACAGTGCAAAGGACAGCTAGGCAAATCCCTGTATCTGTACGTTTGCCTATGTGAGGGGCTGCAACGGTGGCTCCACATGGCAAACGAAGCCTTACTTGGCTTGTGCATTGTGCAGGAGCTCATGCCATCTATTGATGATGAGGACATTGAGAGGCAGGTGCGAGAGAGGATGCAGAGACACAGGCTCAAGAACATGAAGCGCAGTTCGAGAATGAAGTCTTGAACCTTAAAGCCTACTGGCAATGAAGTGCATGTGAACAGCACAAAAATTTGATGTAGTATTTACATGAACCGTACATATGACTGCACAGTGCGTGATGCAGCAGCAGAGGTGCGTGTACAGCAATAAATGGGACTCTGTGCCAGATGTCAGGACACACTCTTAAAGTTTCCTATGTTGTCTGTGCTATGTGCCTCAGCCAAACTTGCGTATGAATAAGTTATGATCATATGACCAAGGACATCTCCTGAATCTTGCTCTGACCATGCTTGGTGTGGAATCAGTAAAAGTGGACATACCAAGACAACAGATGCAGTTTGCTTAGTCAAGAGTGCTGATCATGCTGCCATTGTCTGCATTTGCAGACCGCATGTCATGGTGTGCATGTGATCACCTTCTGGCAATGAGTGCAGTGCTCAAATGTCCAGCTTACAATATGGATATGTAACTCACTCGTTAATGCAGGGCGTGGCCGTAGCAGTGGTCCATACTACAGCCTGCCTAAACACTCATAGCACGCAAGTAAAATAATTCCAGCTGCTTGTTTTGTCTCCCTGACTATAGCTCTCTTGGTTGTAAAACCAGCTGTAAAACCAGCCGCATACAACAATTTGGCAAATCTGCAATACTCCTGGCCATGGCAATGAATTGGGCAACTAATAACACAAACGATGTTGGTACAGAATGGATTAGGCTTTTCGCAGCTTAGGTTTGTTGCACTCCACTCATGCCCTTAGTACTTTCAATGACCTCATCCAATGTAATGGCTTGATCATCACCTCTAAAGTCATTGTCCTCTGTCAAGAACAGCATGCAGTGACATTCCTGCAGCACATAGCAAGACTTGCTCACCAATCTCTGACCACCAAATGTCAAGCAGAACATGCATGCGGTGACAGGAACAAGCACTCCATTGACTTTTACCTTGCGCTCACGCATCGGAACACATGGACAGTTCCAGAAGCCTTGCTTAGCCTCTGCCATCTTGTCATCATAATGTCTGCAGGGACATAGAGGGGCACCAAGCTCATCTCTGTGCTCTGCCAGACCCTGCGCTCCACCAACCACAATGAATGCATGAGAAGCCGCTCAGCGCCATGCAAGCCGTCATTGCCTGGAAGCTTACCTTGATCACAACAGAGGTAACAGACTTGTCCACACAAAAATAAGTCCCGGTCCTGCAGATGCATGCATGCAGCTAAATCAACTAGCCCTTTCGCAGGAGTCTTGGCCCTACATCTCCGGCAGACCTAGCCTCGTACTTACCGCCTGGCATACTGCTCAGAAAATTTCCTCATACCCTCAAGCGACTTTGTGTCTACATGAGCCTCCGGAGCTGCGCAACATCAGCAACGCGTCACTATGGCTATACACTAAACAGATGCTCTGAAACTGCAACTGCAGGAATCCAGCCTTAGTTCTTTGTAGCGACTCATTAGGCCTGGCCTGACACAGGACCATTACCTTTCTCTTCTGCACGTGTGATCACTCGCCTTTGCCGATTCTGCTTCGTTCTGTATGCGCTGCCGAAGGCGGTGTTACCGACGTTGTGAGTACAAGATAGCATGACGCGCCCTGCTTTGAACGTCTGATGAAGAGGCTGCTGTCGGAACCTGCTACGCTGCCTGACTCTGCTTGTAGTGTTGGCAGAACGCTCAGATCGCGCTGAGGTGAACCTTGCTGCAGGTTGATAGGCCTAAAGCTCTGTCACGTGCATATAGAAGATGAATCGACTTGTCAGGGCGCACAAGGAGCTCGAGAAGGAGCGCGCGTGAAGCATAGCGGTCGCAGTTATGATGAGCACAATGCAGCGGCAATCATCAACACAGCCTGCCGCTGCTGTTGCGGCGAGGGACCGGGCGACCGTGGAGCTGGTGCTGCAAAAGGTGCATGCACACTCTTGCAAGCAGCGTGTTGAGGCATTCTGCTGTGCACAGGACTTTATGCAACTACTGCTGTTCAAAATGAAGATTGTCTGCGTTCTGTCACAATGACATGGTTCTCTGTGGCTGCAGACTATTCACGAACTGCAAGGAGTTCGCCAGCAGCTTTCTCACGTCACAGATACAGCCACAGCTAGCAAAGTGTTGCTGAGGGTCGAGAAGCAGCTCAGGTCCCAAACCCAGGTGACATTTTATGTTGCTGCCCATTGAGCTCAGCGTGACTTCTCTCTTCTCTTTGCGACTCTACTTATTCGCGGTTTTGCTTTTGCAGGAGCTGCTTGAATTGCATGAATCTGGGCTCACTCATCAAGACAGCATAAGCAGCAAGCCGGCTCCCCTCAAATGGATTCAAAACCCAGGTCCTCAGCGAGCTTTGCGAAGTTCAGCAGACTCTGCTAAGCAGGCTTTGCTGGAGAATGCTGTGAAGAACCCACAAACAGCCCAGGCTCGGCAACTGATTGCGGCTGTGTATGGTGTGACAAACCCATCAGCCTCCATAGCACGCACAGGCTTGGAGCGTGACATGCTAGCTGCTGCAGCTGCACTGCAGATGGGTCCCTGCGCACAGCATGGCATGTTGCTGAACAGGTATGCTCACCTGTCTGCTAGACCATCTTTTGCTGCTTATAACCAGCACTGAGCTGGCTGCATCAAGGCTGCAGTGTCACAGCACCTCGCCAAAACTATGTAGGTGGGTGACAATTGCAACTTCATTCAGCAGCTCACTTAACTTCGTGAAGCTGCGTGCCTAGCTCATCATGAGCTGGAACGCTTTTTAATAATTAAAGAAAAGAAAAGTTCACGCTTTTCAGCGATCATAACGGGAGCCTGTTAAGGTGGCAGCCAGTTGCCTTCTTAATCACTACTGTTATCGTTGTTAGCTCAGTTAACTTCATGACGCTGTGATGAAAGCCTGCAGGCAGCAGAGATATGATCCCTTAGCTGTGATTATGGACATCCCAGATGCTGAGGTTCACAGGGGCTTGTATGAGCTGGTCACTCGCGGACTGCTGCCCAAGAGCTTGGATGCAACGCCTGCCTTTGAGGGCGACGTTCTAGCCTTGACAGGTATTTTGTCCTGCTTTTCGACACATGTCATGCCGGTGTTGATTGCACAAAGCCCTCATTGCAGAATTCCAGCAGAACTGTGATCGCCATCTGGCTCAAGTGCTCACAGGTCACTCCACCAGCCAGCTTTTCCTTGTCTGTTTGATGAGGCTACAGCAAGCCATACCAGTGGCATTGTTCAACAACATGGCCAAACCATCATACAGGGTCATCATGCACTGGCTGGCCACCTTTTTCACGCAGATGTCATGTTGAGCTGACTAGCAGTGCCACGTCATGTTGAGCTGACTAGCAATGCCACGTCATTGCATCAGCATGCATGGCTGTTGTCACAAAAAAGCAGAGGCTGTGGCCAAGTGTGTCATTGCTTGAGTGTGTGTGCAGGAGCCATGCTGCACAAGAGGACAGCAGTCCCAGCTCACATGCCTGCAACAGCTGCTGACATGTTGCTACCCCAAGTTGCACCAATTCTGCATCAGGCTCAAGGTACTGTTTGCATGCGCCCTTGACATGCCATATGCAATCTGCAAGAGGACTGCATACTGTGGCTTGACTTCTTGACCTGATCAGACTCTGCAGCAGTGGCAGGAATGGTGACAGGTCCAGTCCCAAACCTGCTCTTGCCAGGAATTGCTTTTGCTGAAACAGGTGGCGGTAGACAATCATGCATGTGACACGCAGCAAATTTGCCAGGAATATACATACGCTTGCTGCACTCTCTTGTGAGTCGCAAGGATAATAACTGCCTGAGGTCATTGTTAGCTGCTGTTGTCATGCAAATGTTCACAAAGAGATTTCAGAGCTTGATGATTGTGTACAGAGATCCCTCAATGCACCCCAGTGCAGTGCACCAGCAGCATCGATTCAGTCCTCAGCATAGCCAGCTCAGACTCTCAGTTCCAACTCGCTGAGGATTTACACACAGTCTCATCGCCATCTCTCTCCTCGCCCCTCCTACCCCCAGGGGACCCCAGCGCCACTCGTTCTGAGATCTTTTCCCCCCAGCCGAGGGCAGACTCCCCCAGCTTGGAAGCAGCAAGGCAGTATGAGCAGCTCATGGACTCTCACAGTTTGCATGAGTTCATGATTCGCTACGGTCTGACGCTGAGCAGCACACCAGAGTTTATGTCCTATCAGAGGGTGTACGCCGCTGTGTGGCCTGTTCTTGCTGAGCTGATCCTGCAGCTGGAGGGCATCTGCGCAGAGTATGCTGTTCCTTTGGTCGTTGTGGATGGCAAGGTATGTTGAACTATGATCCCTGTATGTTGTGTCACTGTCCCTGCGTGTTGTTTCACCATCCCTGTGTCTTTCTGGATTGATGTGCTTACCGCCTATGCTTACATCTGCATGCTGCAATAAAAGTCAACATCAAGCACCAGCAACTCAGCACCAGCAATGCTCGACCTTGACATTCATACTGACAATACCTCAATGCATCTGTTGCCCAACAATGCATGTGCAATGCGTTGTTGCCTATCATGATCAATCCAAACTTGAATTGCCAAGCATACAAGGCTAGTGCTACAAGTTTTCAGCTGCAGTGTATAACAGAGAACATGAAAGCATGCACAAATCCTGTCAAGCAGCCGAAAGCACCAGTGAGAGTCTGGCAGAACAGTCTCTGCATTGCCTGTTTCTGCTGTGGGTCACAGTCAGCATTTATGGCACACACATGTAGGCAATGAAACGTAGGCACAAAATCCAGCAGTTGGTTCACAGACACATAGGACATGCATTTTCAGCACATCCTCCTGAGTATTACAATGGCAAACAAACTATGCATTACTGATCTCAAGGTGATCAAGCTCACTGGTGATGCAGCCATTGGATCAAACAACTCCAAGGTTGCTTGACAGCCCAGTACCCAAACCAACCTCATGACAAATTTTATTATCATTTTATTTTTTTTGTTTTGTTTTATTTCATTTTATTTTGTTTTGTTTTGTTAAGTCTTATAATTACAATCATTGTATGTCACAAACATATTCATTCATGTACATGGTGCAGCAACTGGGTGAAGTGGCAAGGGAGAGCATAGGCAAGAGTGCGCCTCCCCCTGTGGAGGATCTGCTGGCTTGTGTGAAGAACATCCGCCAAGTAGCCCTGCTGTTGCAGCAGCCAGGCAGACGCTTCAAGGGGTCGGCTGGGCCTCAAGCTGCTGCTGTCTGCATCCAAGCACACTGGAGGTAATGCTGCCTAGCCATGCATTTGAAAGATCTAGCTGTGGCGTTTCTTCAGTGCAAGGAACAGCAGCCAGTAGCCGCACTTGCTAGACATGTTGCTCACGCTCACACTTGTCACCTTCACAAAGCATCAGCAAAAGCTGCTGTGGTCAAGGTGCTTAGCAAAGAAAAGGAAAGACTACGCTTTTCGGTCAACTTAATGAGAAGCTAACTAGTATACTGCCCAGGATCAAGGTGCTTATAAATGCAGTACAAGCCTACAGCATATGGTGAGATGAATTCTGTTTCTGGCGAGGCACAAATGCCAGCTCAAGAGTGTTCTTCACACTGTGAGGCTTCACACCAAAAAGCATTCTTGGCCTGAGTGCAGCATCTGCAGGCAGGTACCAAAGCCCTGCAGATCCCAAAAAAAAAAAAAAAAATCCGATTTTCAGCGATCGCAACGGGAGCCTCCTAAGGCGGCAGCCCGGAGCCCTGCAGAACAAGGCTCACCAGGATAGTGAACAGAGTGTGAGAAAGTGCTTGTGGGGGTGCAGGGGCTATATAACACGGAAGAAACTGGGGAGGGACCCATGCCTTGATGCAGCAGCAGCTCATATCCAGAATGTGTGGCGGCGCCACCAAGGCAGGAAGTCTGGCTTGCTGCGCATCTGTAAGATGCAGCAAGCACGAGACACCAGGTTCCTGCAGCTGCAAGACAGCCTGGTCAGGTATGCACACCAGCTCACATATCTCCCCTGTCTAAAATGCACATTTTTACTATCTCCAGGCTGTTTTAGGGTGGATGTACACTGCCCAAGGTACGTTTCTCTGCAGAACAGTAACATACCTGTGTCCCAAAGAGCATGCCAGTCACCAGGACAGAGCTGTTTCTTGCAATGTTTCAGGCAAAGCCTTGGCAGGAATATGGTTTTCTGCTGGCAACCATTGGGGTATGCCATGTACACGTGACCAACCACAACTCAAATCAACACCAGTGCCACACTGTGGACTTTGCTAGCCAGACACAAGTCAAAGTCAAGGAGTAGCTGCAACACCAAACTGCCTCTTGACATTGACAAACAATGTTCAGCTGACTTGATAGCAATATGTGCACAATAGCATTCAAATAACTGAAGAAATGACACTCCAGGCGTATAACAAGCATGCCAGCAGCAGCTGTTTGGTATGGCAGGAACTGGAGCAGCATTCATGAGAGGAAGCATGTGGTGATCCACCTGCCCTCCCTAAGGCTGACAGAGGGGCAGAGGCAGGGCCTTTCCCAGCCCCACCTGAGAGAGAACAGCCAGATGGCTCGGCTGTGTGACCTGGCAGACCCCCTGGTGGAAGTGGTGTATGTAGCCCCCTTCAACCTGCCTGAGGTCAGCCCCTTCTGCCCCTTCACCGAAGAATGTAAAAGCCCCTTGAGACACAAATGCGAAAGAAACGAAAAGAAAAAGAAAAGTTTATGCTTTTTTCGCGATCATAATGGGAGCCTCCTAAGGCGGCAGCCCGGAGCTACACAAATGTGAAGGGCAAGGTGCCACTGTTAGGGTTAAGGCCCTGAATCTAGTTTTGACCCTAAATTCACAACCCTGAGATCCCATATAGAGAAGCTGAGGTGATCCCATGTTGGGCCCAAGCTTCCCTTGGGCTATACCTTGGTCACCCCCTTGGCATGTCACAGGCAAGATCAATTTGGCTGTGTGTCTCTTAGCTTTGTGTCCCACTAAATCTGTTGATGTCAGGCAACTTGCAAGATTGCGGTAAATCGGGTGGCGGCGTTCTGACCGGTATTCTGCAAGTCAGCCTGAGCAATCATTGTTACTCAGGTCTTGACACAGAGTCACTGTTTGGAGGTTTGGAACTTGTCATTGTTGTGGCGTTTGGGTTGTGTGATTGACTCCTGCAGTCTTGTTTGGCGTCCAGCCTGCAGAAAAAAGTGGGGTCTGTTTGCCATCCCAGGTGATCACTCAGTCCCTAGTTTGCTATGTGTCTGGCTCAGCTTGCCCTGTGTGCACAGCAATCAAAGGCTCGTGAACAACGCCAATGAGCAGGTTTTTTGAAGGTCATTGCATTGCTCCTGCAGCACAACGCTTGCCTTTCAGACAGCCATTCAGACTGTCTTGCAAACCCGCCCTGACATGAACTGACACTGCGCGGACCTTGTCGTAAGCACAAAGCAGTAGAAGGTGAAAGGCAAGACTCTTTTCTGCATGTGCAGTACACTGAAACTGCCACAGAAAATGGCCACCCACCAGAGGATAGCTGCAGAAGGGTCGGTCTGTCTGTCTGTCTGTCTGTCTGTCTGTCTGTCTGTCTGTCTGTCTGTCTGTCTGTGCAATGGACTTGTGGGCAGTGCTGCTGCCACACCACCTCTCAGGCTTGAAAGTTGTTTTTGCTTTGCTGAAGTTGATGTCGCTGACCACAGGAGGTGGAGACCTACTGGAGGAAGCTGCTGGAGGTGTGTGCTGTGGACAAGCTGGCAGTGCGCTGCCGCATGGTCATCCCTGAGAACTGCGCCCGCCTGCCTGCCCACATGAGCCTCACTGCCAAGCTGCTGGCCAGCCCCCGGGCCCTCACACGCATCCAGCTGTACTGCAAGAACCGGGCGGGCTACATTGTGCCGGGCACTCTGGGTGGGGAAGAGGTCAGTGCTCCAACCAGAATTTGTCTGTTTGGTCCTCACATCAAGCAAAGCAGCTGCCGGTCTGAATGCAGCATGCCTGGTGATATACAAGGCGAGGATGTGGCATTGCATTCCTGTTGCTGTGCAAGGCAAGGAAGGGCAATGCATGCCTGTTACTATACAATGCGAGGAAGTGACACCGCACTGAATGGTGCACAGTGCCTCAATTGCTTGCTGGGACTCAGCAAGGCTTGTATGTGGTTGTGGTGAAAAGGGCCTAGGCCTGTCAGCCTGAGATTGTCTGCTCTCAGGCCAATCTCTCCACTGCCAATCATTCAGCCTGCAGACAACATCTGCAGCAAGTATGGCAGGCTGTCATTGTGCATGTGGCTGGCTGTCAGCAAGCAGCCTGCAAATCAGCTGCTGTGCAGATGACTGCTCCCTCGTCTGAGACCAACAGACAGCCAAACAGGACAGACAGACAGACAGACAGACAGACAGACAGACAGACAGACAGACAGACAGACAGACAGACAGACAGACAGACAGACAGACAGACAGTTAGTGTAGTGTGTGATGTACAGGTGGACCTGGCTGTCAAGCTGGGCTTGCCTCTGTTGGCGCCCCACCCCAGCATAGCCCGCCATTTCAGCCTCAAATCTGGCGCCAAGCAGCTGTTCAGGAGCGCCAAGGTGAATGTGGCTCCAGGGATGGAGCTGGACCCACGCCCACCTGGCCCACCCCAAGCTTTTGGTCAGTCCCTCTCCACTTCCTCAACCCCCCCCCCCCCTCACACTCCAGCCTCCATCTCCTTCATTCTTTGTTACCTGCCTTTCACTGCTAAGAGTCTTTGCGCCACTTTGTTCAGACCTGTGCAACAGCGTGTAGCGCATGATTCTTTGCGCACTGCCCTCGATTGACTTGATTGGCTTGCTGGCTAGTTTGCTTGTCTTGCGTTAGTGGTCTTCATCACACCTTGCCAGCTGGGCATCATTCGATCATATGCAGAACAGTCCAATCGAGCGCTTCAGTCTTTTGTGGTGCAAATATTCTCCAAACGTTCAATCCAGGCAACTCTTGGTGCACTGTTGGCAGGCTACCTCACAGACACTTGCTGACAGCGTCAACATGTGGTGGGTGATGCAGAGGGCCAATTCATCAAGCTGACAAAGAACTTCATCTGCTAACGCCATCTTCACAAGACTTTGCCTACTGCAGCAACCCTGCACTGCACAAGCACAAATGGCGCATCCTTCTTTGCTCACGTACCTGCTGCTAATCTGCACAGGTGATCTGGACAGCATGGGGCTGGGGGGACCCCTGACAGAAGGGGGGGTGAGGTACACCATTCACCCAGTCACAGGCCACTTGATCACTACAGAGGTTCAGCCACCAGCCAAGGATGTCTCTGTGTCAGGAGCCCATGCACACAAACCGCAAAGGGAAGACAAGTTCATCATCAAGGTGTGTGTCTGTGTATGAGTGTCTGTCGGTCTGTCTGTCTGTTTTTGTCTGTCTGTCTGTCTCTGTGTGTGTGGCTGGAATAGTAGAGCACAATTTGCTGTAATTCGGCTCATGTTGCTTTATTCTAGGGAACACTAGCAAGGTGTGTACCATCAATTTGCCAATGACACTAGATGCATGCATTACTCTGGCTGTGAGGGCCCTGCTATCAGGCTTAAGATAGAAGCAGTCATGTAAACATTACTGCAGCACATGGTTTGTCAAGTGCCTATGGTGTCATGACTCTGCATTCTGTGCCCTGCTTTTCTGACGGGAGCAGATTCAAAGCATAGACTTGCTCTTGCTGCATAGTCACTGCTGCATAGTACAGCAGGTGTTGTCCTTAGACGCAATGCTCAGTCTCAGTCTGTTTGTGTTCTGAGAACTGGTCAGGTTGCATACTCTTTTGGCCAGCATGCACAGCATCGCAAATGCAGCATTCACCTTCCCCTGCTGTCATGCAATGCAGTCGCTGGCTCAGCTGATTGTACAGCACAGTGGTGTGCTGCGATGGTTGATAAAGATTGATGATGAGCATTTGGGACGGGGTCATGCCTACTTGGACGTGGCTGCTGTGCCTGCTGTGGCCACAGCCCTGCAGCTGTATGCAACAACAATCAACAGATTGCCAGGTACACTATCATACTTATGTGCCGCCAGTCATTATGTAAGACAGGCTTCCAAGCAGTGCGTTTGCCATGACTGATGCTGCCATCACGGCAATTGCGTTCGGTTATGGTTCCGGGTGGTTACCAACCTTGCCTTCTGCTGTTGCATAGTATGCTGCCCTGCTAGGACTCATGGCAATGGTGTTGATCATGGCACTGACAGCTGCCATCTCTGAAGCCACCCAACAAATACCAGGTGCCGACATCATTGGCATTCTGCAGTACGCAACAAGTCTCGACTCTCATCTGCTGCTTGTTTGCCTGAGCCTTGTAAGGCACAGGCAACTTTGTAAGGCACAGGCAACTTTGCACACCATATAACAAGTGCATGCTTGATGGTGTCTGGTGCCATGCATTTGCGTTGCTTTACAAAGCACAGAGGGAGTGATAATGCATCCCTCTGCATTATTTGTGCCAGCATGAGTCAATGCTGCCGGGCAGTGGCAGCTATTCATTGTATTTCTTTCATTTGGTTTTTCAAAGCCAATATGTTCAGCTTTCACAAGACAGAATGATTGTCGTGCAGAGGAGCACCTGGAAGCTGATCAGGCAGCTGCTGCCAAGGATGCCCTGGACCTGTGCCTATACCAGGTCACACATCACCTGGCCAAGGCCATTCAGAAGGTGGTTGTAGTGGCAGGGCCAGAAGCATATCCCTCCTGGTCACACTTTGCAGCAGCCTTTGCAGAGAGAGGCGGTGTCATTGAGGCTTGCGCCTCAGGTATGCCTGCAGACCGCTTTGCAGAAGGGACCATTTGCTGCGCTTTGCTGTACTTTTGCTCCAATTCCCTGTTCCTTGCTGTGCTGTGATGTGCTGTGCTGTGCTGTGCCATGACATACAGGTGTACTACATTGCTGATTGCTGCTGTCCTATAATGACACATGCTGCAATGTTAGCATGTCAGATGCTCACTGGTGAAGCTCACTCTTGTCAGCAGGAAGCAGCCTTGCTGAAGTTGGTGCACATACAGGTGTGATTGGCTCCCCAACCGTCAACCTGTTCATAGATCCCTTGGGAGGGGTGCGCCTCATATCCACACACGAACAGATCTTCTGTCCCCCCTACAGAGTCATAGGCTCCTCCTTTCCCCAGTCAAGTGTGCCCCCTGTGCCCCTCACAGAGGCTGCCCTTGCTGTTGGCACAGCCTGCTACAATGCCAGTAAGCCCTTCAGCCCTTTGAAGTCGACCCTTGGTCTATGCACAAGGGGCCTTTCATGCAATGCGCATGGTTGGTCTTGATAACCTTGGTGATTGTCTGCATCGGCTGGTCTTACTTGTCGGCATGACTGTGTATAAACCTGGAATGATTGACCGCTGCCTTGTGGACAACCGACCAACAACAGGCATATCCCATTTGTGTCTTCATGCAGTATGGTATCGGTACCTCGGTGGCTCGCATTCATGTGTCTTTGGCCATTTTCAGGCTATTTGTGCTGATCATGGCTGCCAGCAAATTGTGAACGTGATGCCTAATTCTGTCTTTCTTGTTTTCCTGAGGATTTCTCATGGAGGCTGCATGCTTATAAGCTTCAGCTGGATGACCAGCAATTCCTTGTCACTCCTGAGCTGTCATGCCTGATGATTTAGCAAATGCTTGCAGAGATCATTGGTCATGTGGAGGTTGACTTTGTGGCTTCAAGAGAAGATGACAGGCTGCGTCTATGGGCAGTGGACCTGAATGTCTGCCCAACAGCCAGCCTTTCAAGTTTCCAGCTGTTTGACTTTTTGGCTGCTGGTCAGTTCGACCCTGTTTCTGGGACTTACTGGGTCCCGGGGATGCCAGAAATGTCAGATCCTGCTGGGTTGCCTGATCAGACTACAGCTCAGCCAGAGGCCATAACAAATGATGGTGGCCCTCAAGATGGGACTCAGCAAGAGGGAGGGAAGCTTGGCGATGCTGCGTCTGCTCTGCCGGAAGCAGGGACATCAGCTGAGCAAAACAGCAGCACTGCTGATTTTGGGCAGGGCGCTCTTGATGGGCGCATGCAAATGGACCTGTGTGCAACAAATGGTGCAGCAGTTACAGGCGGTGATGAACAAGAACCTCCTGATCAGTCTCAGGGTGGCCAGCAGCAGAGCACAACTTCTGTGAATGCAATCACAGTGCAGTCAAGTCAAGGTGATGCAGCAGGTCCATCGCATGTCACAGCAAGTGCAGCTGTGGCGAAGCTCAGGATAGAACATTTAGATGATGGTGCTAATCTGCCGGTCGCTGGGCAGTCCAGCCAGCTTCCTGACAGTGACTACATACAAGGTCACGAGGATGCATCTGCAGCTGGTGCTGAGTCTCCTGACTATGGTGCCATTTGTCAGCCTCAATCTAGGCCCCTGCTTTCCAGTAGTAATGGGCATGAGCAGACAGAGGCAGTGATGGTGAGTAGTTCCACTGCTGCATGGCAGCAATCTGAGTCAGGCATCATGCAGCAGGAAGTGCAGCTTCAGCCAAGGTTCTATGCAGCCATTGATCTGCTGTGTCACAGTGGCATGCACAAGCGGCGGACGGCACAGTTCCTGCAGAACTGCCGATTGGCAGGGCTGGGTTTTGATATGATGGCAAGGCAAGGTCTGGTGTTGAATTTCATGGACAGCATGTCTAGCTGCTGTCTAGGGGTACAAAGTGCCGGCCCAACCCCACAGGCAGCTTTGCAGGCCTTGTCTAAGGTAGGCTGAAGCTTTGCTGAAGTGCAGATGGTCATTGTCAGCTGCATGTGGTTGAGCCAAGCTATCTTGAGCCCCTGCTGACCTATGAGCAGTGCTGCTGAGGTGTCCAGGACAGTTGCGTAAGCTACTCAGTGCATGTATGTGTTGCAGAAGCTTCAGCTTCTGTCATTGCTGCCCATTGGTTGGGAGTGTTCTTGCAGCACCTCAGTACAAGCTCACCCGAATGGCCTTCTGGCTGTGGGCAAGTGTGTTGTGCATGTGTGCAGGCTCTGAGTTTCATGGTGAGCCAGTTTGGTGAAATTGGGCTAGATGGCCCCAACAAGCAGAGTATATCTGACCCTGACGCTTCAAATTTCAGAAACGTCTATGCAACGATCAGATTCCTCGCAGATCGAATGAGCTGATGTAATTTGCTCAGCAGTCAGCCCGTGATCACGTGTTAGCACCTAGCTTGATGAGCTGAACACGTGCTCGTAACTGCTTGACATCGTGAGTGTATTGCGCCCAAGTCCGTGACTCAGAGCGCGCGAACTCCTGCACTGAATGGCATGCAATAATTGACCTGTGATATTCATCAATGACCGGAATCAAGTATCGAGCAGTTTGTCAGAAAGGAGATCTGTGATTGTCCATGCATTTGCAATCGAATGTCATGTGCGTCCTCAACATAGCATTTGATGTCCGTGCAGCATAAAATAACGCAAGGAACGCAAGTATGGCTTGCGAAGCCAGGCACAGTCATCGTGCGCAAATGATGGCATGGAAGGATAGAAACGGCTTTTTGCCTCGGCTGCAATCGGTTGTGCAGAATACATCACACAAGGAAGCTTCTCTTGCTTTGACATACAGGCGCTGCATGATGATGATGGTAAGGCCTAGTCAGAGCAGGTAGACAGCTCTGGCGAATCCGCCAACATGAGTCAGATCACGTCAACATCTTCTGTCGGCAGTTTTGAAACCACAGTCAGACCTGTCCCCTGTTGGTAGTTTTGCACTCAACAGTACTTTGGGTACGAGGACTGCACTCTTGTCTGTGGCGAACTGGTTGAACCGCATCGCAGCGCATCATCGCACAAGCTTGAATCAGAGTGGTCATCGTTTCGAGAGTATCAGAATGTTGCAAGCTTGCTACCCAGCTGAAGTCAGCACCAGTCCGTTGTCCTGCAACGATCTCAGGATTCCGA
>JAABUK010002637.1_pt1 | contig 31924 bp, 35 predicted proteins | sample 5559141 | NCBI WGS metagenome assembly JAABUK01 (sample SAMN10711869, study PRJNA513367) | rock metagenome | isolation source: Antarctica rocks | place: Antarctica: Victoria Land, Pudding Butte nord | collected 2016-01-03 | reverse complement strand
CGCAGCTTGCAGTGGTTTGAGGCCAACACCTGACTGCCGGCCTCGGAGGGCCTACCTCCATCTCTCATACAGCTCCACACCCCATTCCTATCCTTCCATGAGGCTGTGTTCGTGACACACCGACTTTGCCCATTCCCACCGGTCTGAGCTGCTCGTGGCCATCCGTCCCAATGCGTAACAGGCGACCTCAATGATGCGCTGGCTTGCGGGACTGATCGGTTCCGTCATGTCGGTGCAGGCAGTCGATTCGACACTACGCTCGAACCAAAGGTGCTGGCTTGTCAGGCCGCCGAGCATCAGGCCCTGATCAGTCCCGGCCAAAACCGCGCGGCAAGTCCCACCTCCAGCGTGGCCACGTCCAGCTCGCAAACCGTGCGCAGCGCATCCGCCGTGGTGCTATCGGCCAGGCATTCGGGCAACCCGTCGAGCCATTGCTGGTAGTCGCCTTGCAGCTCGAGCAGCTCCACCGCGGCATCGCGCCTTTGTTGCGGTTGGCTGCGGCAGAAGGAAGCGGCCGTCAACCATCGGGCCATCCCGGCGACCGTGAGAGCGGCGGACGGCCCTAACCATACTGGTCAGGGCCGTGCCGGGTATGCCGCCTGGCGCGGCTGCCCGGCTGGCACGACCATTCTCCCAATCGGCCAGAGCGCAATGCCCGCCAGCTTCAGATGTGCCCACGCGAACGGCAAGCCGATGATCGTGACGGCCAGGCCCGCCGCTACAACGAGGTGTCCGACGGCTAGCCACCAACCCGCGAGTACGAACCAGATCACGTTGCCGACGAAGCCGAGTGGTCCCGTCCCAAGGTCCTCCCGTCCGGTATACCCCTCCCGCAGCACGACCCGCTGGCCAAAGGGCAGCAGCGTATATAGCGCGATGTTGAATGCCGCCCGCGCCCATGGCAGACCGATGATAGTGACGGCCAGCACGACGCCTGCGACGAGCCACGCCGCCGCCATCCAGATGCCGCCGAGGACGACCCACGCGATGTTCAACAGCAAACGCAGCGCCGTCATAGGAAGTCCTCCAGAGTCCGAGAAAGTTCTTGCGCATAGCTACCGCTGATCGTGACATACTCCTGCGCGTAGCGGCTTTCGAGCATGTTCGACGGCTTGGAGAGGTTCACGATCGCCTGAAGGCAGAATGCGCTGGCGCTCTTGCGCCCACTCTCCTGGTCCATGCAACATCGTCTCACTGACCTGCCCCCTAGAAGTGGCAGGCCACGACGAGCAGCTGCTTTTAGGGCAGATGACGCAATGAGGGTTCGGTGGGGTAGTCACTGACACGAATGCCGCGGTCGTGGGACAGGCTTACAAGTTCGTTTACGCTGTCGATGAAAGCCAGGCCCGCTTTGTCGAGAACCGGATGGCGAAGCTGCCAAGGGTGATCGCTGATCGGGAAAATGGTGAAGAAGTTTGAGCCCAGACGGCTGCCTTCATTCTGCTGTCGCTGCTCTTGGTACACTGGACCGTCGGCGAAATCCGGCGGCACCTCCGTCTGCCAGGGCGCGGGAGGGGACGTATCACGCCCGATGAGGTCGAGAGCATCGCGATCCAAATAAAGAGGTGAACCGATCGGGACCTAATGTTTGGTGCGAACATATGCCCCGTAGCTACCGTAGCACGCACGTCCGGCTGGAGTTTTATGAGGGCGAAGCGTCGATTCCTGTGTCTTCCTCGGAAAAAGCTTGCGGCAGACGATGCAACGATACACGTAGGTCGGCCCGGAGCTGGACGCACGAAAACTGGACCGGCTAGACGATCTGCGGACGCTTGGTATTCCGGTCGCCCGCGATGTCGCCGCGATGGATTGCGGACCCGAAGGCGTCAACTCAATCGGATAACGCGGCGGGAAACTCACCTGCGATGGGTTCACACCGAGAATATTGTTGACGATGTAGCTGCGTGATTGACCGCTATCCGCGCGCACGGGGCGTTGGTGCACTCGGCTGGTCCAGGGATAGTAGGATGCTCTTCCTTCTCTGGTTCGAGCACCCTGATGCCGCACAAGCACAACGCCGATCGCCGTCACCACATCCCGAAGATGTCGTTCAAGGTGCGGAACTGGCCGGCCTATGAGGCGGGCCTACGCCGGAGGGGCAGCCTCACCTTGTGGATTGAGGACGCAGCGTTGGGAGACTGGCAGAGCACTGGGCCGGGTGGGCAGGCTCGCTATACGGACGCGGCCATTCAGACCAGCCTGATGCTGCGCGTGGCGTTCAAGCTGGCGTTGCGGCAAACTGAAGGCCTGATGACATCGGTGTTGACGTTGAGGGGCCTGACGCTCTCGGCACCTGATCACACCACGGTCAGCCGTCGCGCCGTGCCGTTGCCGGTGATCCAGCCAGCACAAGTGCCGCTTGGTCCGTTGCATGTGTTGATCGACAGCACCGGCCTGCAAGTCTACGGGGCGGGTCAATGGCTGGAGGCGAAGCATGGTGCGAAGTCGCGCCGGACATGGCGCAAGCTGCATCTGGCGGTGGATGCGGCGAACGGCATGATCGTGGCGCAGACGCTGACGGATCAGGATGCGGATGATCCGTCCCAGGTCGGCCCGCTGCTCGACCAGATCGACGATCCAATTGTCCAGGTGACGGCCGATGGCGCGTATGATGGCGCGCCCACCTACCAGACGATCGCCGCGCACGGCGATGAGATCGAGGTGGTGATCCCGCCCCGCTCGACGGCGGTCCCGAGCGGCGAACCGGGTCCGCCGACACAGCGTGATCGCCATCTGGCGATGATCGCGGAACAAGGCCGCTTGGCCTGGCAGGCCAAGACAGGTTACGGCCAACGATCCCTAGTAGAACGACAATGGGTCGCTACAAGGCGCTGATCGGACCGCGTCTGCGAGCCCGCGGCTTCGCGGCCCAGCAGACTGAGGCTGCCGTCGGCGCGGCGGTGCTGAACCGGATGTTGGCGGCCGGGCGCCCGGATTCCGTCCGTCGCCAGCCAGTCATCGCATAGCAGCTTGGGATCTGGGGCCATCTCGCCCTGGATCTGTCGAGTGCACCAACGCCAGAACGCGGGCACGGTGCGGAACACGACGTTGCGGGTCGGCGAGGACGTCGTGCAGCCGCACGCCACCGAGACCGTGAAGCGGCCTGTGGCGGTGCAGGCGGCCGGTCCCGTCGTGGTCGGGCTTGATGGCGGTTATGTCCTCAGTTGGCACCCGCAACAGGAGCGCCACTTCGAGGTGGTCGCGGGCAAGGTGATCGACGCCGACGGCACGCAGCACCGCTTCGCCTTCGCCCGCAGCGGCCAGGCAACTGCGGCCGAGAGGTTCAGGCAGGCGCTCGCCGCCGCTGGCGTGAGTGCGGACACGCCTGCGACCGTGCTGTGCGACGGCGATGCCGGTCTGTGGCGGCTGCAGCACGAGGCGCTGCCCGGTGCCACGGTCGTGCTGGATTGGTGGCACGCCGCCGTGCGCTTCGAGCACGCGCTGCAAGCAGCCCGCGGCCTCGGCGTGGACACGGTCGACACGCACCTCGCTGAGTAGGCCGTTCGTAGGCTGGAACGCGCGAAGTGGCGCTTATGGCACGGGCGCTGGCTAGGGTGCCGACGCAAGCTCGCGGCCCTGTGCCGCTGGACAAAGCGCAAGCACCTGTGTGACGTGACCGGCATCGGTCGGCTTCAGCGGCACGCAAGCGAGCTGCTGGGTTACCTCGAACGCAACGAGGACGCGCTGGCGCACTACGCTGCCCGGCGTCGGCGGGGTGAGCCGATCTCGACCGCGTTCGTGGAAAGCGCGGTCAACGAGATCGTGGCCAAGCGTATGAACAAGAAGCAGCAGATGCGCTGGAACCGAACCACCGTGCAGCCCTTCCTCGACGTACGCACGGCCGTGCTGAACGACACGCTCGAGGACGCTTTACGCCATCGCTACCCCGGCTTCCGTCCCGTGAACGATGACTACAAGGCAGCAGCAGCGGCGGCGTGATCACCCCCCACAGGTTTGCATACTCCCGTCCAAAAAGCGCGAGAAGGGGCTGGCCAAGTCCGGCAACGCCCGGGTGCGCCGTGGGCTGATCCAACTAGCCTGGCGGTTTCTCATGTTCCAGAAGAAGAGCGCGCTCGCGCAGTGGTATCGGGCACGGATCGAACGGGCGCAAGGCAAGCGCAAAACCACCATGATCGTTGCGGTCGCCCGGAAACTCCTGATTGAGCTGTGGCGCATGGTCACGACCGACGCCGTGCCAGAGGGCGTCGTGCTGCGGCCGGTGGCCTGAGCGGCTCAGGCGGGAAGGTAAAACAAAGAGTTTCACCAGCCGGTCGCGCATCCGCGACCGGCTGGTGAAGGGGACGAGTGCCTGGGGTCGTGATGGCCGAGGTAGTCCTGGAGGAGGCGGAGGTCGTAGCCTTTGGTGGCGAGCGCGAGTCCACGACACTGGACTGGAGCAACGGCCAGGTCAAAGGGCAGATCAACCGGCTCAAAACGCTCAAACGTCAGATTTATGGCCGCGCCAATCTCGACCTGCTTGAACGCAGGTTCGTGCTGGCGGCATGATCACCAAAATAGGCCAAGAACCAGGACTTGGTATAAGTCTCAGCGGATAGTATTCCTGAGGATGTCTATCACTGACGAGGGCCATTCCATTGACGACATGTGCCCGCAGGCAGGAATAATCGTCAGCTGCGCGTTCGGGATCATCGCCGCCATCTCCTTCGACCATTCCGGTAACGTGATCAGATCGGCATCCCCGCAGCCGACGATCGTCGGGCAGGCGATCTCCCCCAAGCGGCCGCGCGAATCGGACCGGCCGATGATCGCATGCTGCTGCCGGATGAAGGTATCGACGCCGCTTTCTTCGCCCATCGCGACCACGCGACGCACGAGATCATGATCACCTAGCCGGTTCGGGTGTAGCATGAACGGCAGGAGCTCCCTCATCACGGCGGTCATGCTGCTTGCCTTGGCCAGCTCGATGAGGGCCCGCCGTCGGGCTGTCTGCTCCGAGGTGTCGGCTCGGGCCGAGGTGTCGAGGAGCGCCAGCCCCGTCACCCGTTCGGGCGCCTGTCGCATGATCTCAAGGACGATGTAACCGCCCATCGATAAACCAGCAAGCGCGAACTGGTCGGGAGCCGACGCCAGGATTGCGGTCGCCATGGCCGCGATCGTCCCATGCCGTAGCTGCTCGTCCGTGACTTGGATATCGGCGAAATCGGCCAGGGTAGCCGCCTGGTCTCGCCAGAGATCGGCCGTGCACGCGAGACCGGGAACCAGGATAAGGCTCGGGTAGGGCATCGTGATTCCTCGTTCGAGTCCACCGATGTTCTGGCACGGCAGGCACGCAGGCGCCAATTTCAGCGCCGGCCATCTCCGTGCTGTTCAAGCTCTGGTGACGTGGTAAGCAAACGTCCGCTGAAGATCAGCGCGTGAGAGACGTCATGCCTCGCATAGGCCATCTCAGGGCCATCGCGGCCGCTGCCGCAATCTGCGCCGGCTCGCATGGCTTTCCCGCTGCCGCCCAGATCTCCGACGATGTCGTCAAGATCGGCGTCCTGAACGACTTGGACGGGCTCTATTCCGACATCTCAGGCATGGGCTCGGTCATTGCGGCCCGGCTCGCGGTCGAAGACTTCGGAGGCACGGTCAAAGGCAAGCGGATCGAAATCCTGTACGCAAGCCACCAGAACAAGACCGACATCGCTGCTGCTATCGTCCGCAAGTGGATCGACGTGGACAAGGTCGACGCGATTGCCGATGTCGGCCCCTCGTCGGCCGCCGCTGCCGTCCAGGAGATCACGCGAGACCGCGATCGCATGTTCCTTATCTCGGGTGCGGCGTCCTCCGATCTGACGGGACGAGCGTGCTCGCCCGTCGGCATCCACTGGACCTACGACACCTACGCGACAGCGAACGGGACTGCGAAGGCCCTCGTGAAGCAAGGCGGCGACACTTGGTACTTCCTGACCGCGGATTACACGTTTGGAACAGCGCTTGAGAGAGATACCTCGAAGGTCGTGTGGGATAGCGGCGGCAAAGTGCTGGGATCGGTGCGCGCGCCCTTGGGCACGACGGACTATTCCTCGTATCTGCTGGCGGCTCAGGGCTCCCGCGCGAAGATCGTCGGGCTGGCCAATTCCGGTGGCGATACGATCAACTCGATCAAGCAAGCAGGGGAGTTCGGGATCGTGGCTGGCGGCCAGCGCCTTGCGGGCTTGCTGGTATTCATCACCGATGTCGGCTCGCTCGGGCTGAAGACCGCGCAGGGGCTCGTTGCGACTACTGCCTTCTACTGGGACCAGAATGACGCCACTCGTGCTTGGACGAAGCGGTTCATGGCTCAGAACGCCGGAAAGGTCCCGACCATGGTGCAGGCAGGCGTCTACGGCGCTGTGCTGCACTATTTGAAGGCCGTCGACGCCAGCGGCACCGACGAGGCCGCCGCGGTCTCGAAGAAGATGAAGGAGCTACCGATCAATGACTTTTTCACCAAGGATGCCCGCGTCCGGGAGGATGGCCGCGTCATGCGTGACATGTACCTCGTCCAGGTGAAATCGCCCGAGGAGTCGAAGTACCCTTTCGACTATTACAAGACCCTGGCGACGATTCCGGCCAACGATGCCTTTCGGCCGCTTGCCGAAGGACACTGCCCGTTCATTAAGTGACCGCGCGTCATACGCCGCATTCCTGCTCGACCCCGACAGCAACCGCATTGAGGCTGCTTGCCGCCAAGGCCAAGCCGTAGATTGAAACCAGACCCGAAGCTTCAAACGGTCCTGCGGCAGCCACAGCGACCGCCATCTTCCCGACCTGTCCATCATCGAAAACGGCCAAGAGCCCAAATAGCGTGCGCCCAACGACCGCTTCAGTCTCAGCTAATGTGGGCTCTTGGCCATTTACGATGACCAAGCTGCAAGCAGAAAACTTCAGCCGAGCAGGGCGAGACCGGCGCGACCATACATCTGACGTTTGATGGTTTTCAGTCGGCCGATGTGTCCCTCGACCGCCTCGTTGCTCCACGCCAGCGTGCACGGCGGCGTAGTCGTCCCCCAAGCGTTTGGCGAAGCTGCGCAGGTGCCGGGCGGTGCTGGTTCCAGCTCGCTGCAGCCAAGGATCGAGGCGGTCGGGAGCATGGTCGCGGATCAATTCGGTGAACTCCTCGGCGAGTGCGACTGCCACGTCCAACTCGGGGGTATGCCGGCGCAGGTCAGCCAGCAACATCGGCCGACCCTGCCGAGGTAGGTTGGACAGCGGCCGGAGATATCGGCTGTGGAGACGCTCCGACACCACCCCACAATCCGGACATGGCGCCGATGTCTGACGGGGGCTGCGCGACCATCGCTACGCCTCGGTCCATCTGCTTGGCGCGGTCTGCCCCGAGCGCGGCATCGGCGCGGCTGTCGTGCTCCCGCACGTCAATGTCGAGGCCATGAACATCCACTTGGCCGAGATTAGCCGCAACGTGACGCACGGTGCCCACGCAGTCCTCGTGCTTGATCAAGCAGGCTGGCACACCTCGCCCAAGCTGATGTGCCGAGAACATCAGCCTGCTGCCGCTACCGCCCTACGCGCCTGAACTGAACCCGGTGGAACAGGTCTGGGCGAGGCTTGCCAAAGGTTCCGGCCGGCGTAGCCGGATGGAGTGGCAAGACGAGGGTTACCTGCGCGCCAACTTTCTCAGCCACCGCGTTTGGAACAGCTACGATGGCATCGTGGATGCCTGCTGTCATGCTTGGAACTGATCAACATGCCTGAGCGTCTCGCCTCCATCACCCCTCGCACCTGGGCCAGATCGGTCAGTGGATAGGGCAACTGGTATGAGTGCACATGGCCGCCACGCTGCCCTGGCAAACACGATGGCACGCCCGTCTCAAGCTACCACCGCCAACCGCCTACGCAGTTCGCCCTCGATGATCTCAGGGGTCGCGTCGCGGATAGTGGGAAGCAATCGACGCGCGGTGCGAACACTTGAGCGCTCCAGGCTCGCTAGCGACAGCCCAGGTGCATTGCCTGCTCGCGCTATCTCGCGCCCGCACGCGTCAAGCACACGCGAGCCGCCCCAAAAGCGGCAGGGCTTGATATGGTTGGCCATCACCACGGGCATCCCGTAGGTCAGCGCCGCGTATCGAAGGTTGATGTCCCACCCGGCTGCCTGATCCCAGTCGCCGCCAACCGCATCGAGCGCCGACGCGATCGGAACCAGCAGGACGTCAGCCCCGGACAATGCTGCCAGCCAAGGCAATGCCGGGTTCCAGGTATCGGCACAGATCAAGGTGGCGACGCTCCACTCACCGAGGCGCACGGGTTCGACAATCCGTCCTGCGGCGAAGCTCTTGCCCTCCTCGAGCCGTCCATAGGTCGGCAAGTTGATTTTCCGGTGCCGGTGGAGGATCGCACCATCACGCATTAGCACTTGGGTGTTGTAGAAAATTCCCGTCGCACCCTCCTCCGGAAGGCCGACCGAGACGGCAATGCCGCTGCAGGCGGCGGCGAGGCGGTAAAGGACCCCGATGTCCGGTACCTGCCCACGCTCCGGCGCGGTCGCGCCACCCGCGTAGCCGGTTAGGGAGAGTTCGGGGAACAGCAGCAGATCCACCCCGACTCCCTGCGCCTCCGCGATGAGGGCAAAGTGCGCCTGGACGTTCGCCTCCACATCGTCGTCGCAGCATGGAAACTGTGCCGCCGCAACCACCAGACGCCCACTCGCCATTGCTTTATGTCAGGCCCTGCTGCTTCAGGAACCCGTCCGCGACCTCCTCGACCGCTTTCTTGTCCACGTCCACCGAGGCGTTCAGCCGCGCCATCGTGGCATCGTCGAGCTTCGCCGAGAGCGCGTTGAGCAGGTCGGCAAGCTTCGGCTCCCGGTCCAGCACCGCCTTGCGCACCACCGGCGTCATGGCGTAGTCGGGAAAAAAGCTCTTGTCGTCCTTGAGGACCAGGAAGTCGAAGGCGGGGATGCGGCCGTCGGTGGCGAACACCAGCCCGACCTCGACTTGGCTATCACGCAGCGCCTGATAGACCAGGCCGGTGTCCATGCGCACAATGTTGTCGCGGCCGAATTGGAACCCGTATGCCTTCTCCAGCGGGGCTAGGCCGTCCTGTCTGGCGTAGAACTCGGCGTTGCAGCCGAACTTCATCGCAGCCCCGGCCCCCTGCTTCGCCGCCAAGTCGGAAAGGGAGGCGATGTGCTTCTCCTCCGCGTCCTTGCGCCGCATGGCGAGGGCATAGGTATTGTTCGCGCGGGACGGGTTCAGCCAGACCAGGCCCTTTGCCGCGTCCAATTCCTTTACCCGCGCGTAGGTGGCCGCCGCATCCAGCTTGTCGTTGACCTTGTTGAAGGTGATCAACGAGGTTCCAGTATACTCCCAGTACACGTCGATCTGCCCGGCCTCCTGCGCCTGGCGCAGCGCCGCCGTCCCAAGGCCGACGCGCTTATCCACGGTGAAGCCCTTCGCCGTGAGGTAACGCGCGGTGATCTCGGCCATGAGCTGCTGCTCGGTGTAGTTCTTGCCGCCCACGACGATCGGCTGCGCCGCCCCGGCCGAGCTGGTCGCGTGCGCGACGCCTGTCACTGCCAGCATCGCCATAAGGTTTCTACGGAACATCGCCCTGTCTCCTTGTTATGGTGCACTCAACGCAGCGGGTTGACCCCACGCGGGACGAGCCAGTGCTGCGCCGCCGCGACCAGCGCGTCGACCAGCACCGCAAGCAGTGCCGTCGAGAGCGCCCCAGCCAACAGCATCGCCGGCTGCATCAGGTCGATCCCGGTAAAGATCAGCTCGCCCAGGCCACCGCCGCCAATCAGGAAGGCGAGCGGCACGGTGCCGATGTTGATCGCGAGCGCGGTCCGGACCCCCGCCATGATGACGAAGGCGGCGTTGGGCAGCTCGACACTGCACAGCGTCTGCCAGCCTGTCATGCCCATGCCGCGTGCGGCCTCGATCAGGTGCGGAGGCACGGAGCGCAGCCCGGAGACCGTGTTCAGCATGACCGGAAGCAAGGTCAGGAACGCCAGGCCGAACAGGGTCGGTGCGGTGCCCAGCCCCAGAAACGTCATGGCGATGGCGAGCACCGCAAGCGTCGGCACCGTCGTCCCCAGCCCGGCGACCTGCATGATCACCGGCGCCCAGCGCCGCATCCGGCTACGCGTCAGCAGCACGCCGAGCGGAACGCCGACCGCGATCGCGATCGCGCCGGAGGCGGCGGCGAGTGCGAGGTGCTGGCGAGACAGGTAGGAGACGTCCGGCCAATAGCCCAGGACCGCACTCAGCAGCCCTCCCGATTGCGCCAGCGCGCCGAGCGCAAAAGCGGCGGCCACGACCAGGATGTTGCGCAGGGTGCGCAGGCCGCCGCGCGTCATGGCTGGCCGGGGTCGCGGTAGGTGGCGCCGAGCAGGTGCGTGATCCCGCGCTGCGTGATATATCCCTTGTAGAACCCGTCGTCGTCCACACAGGCGAGCCAGGTCACGTCATGCGTGAACATCAGCGATACGGCGAGGCGCAGGTCGTCGGAAACGCGCACAACACCAGGCAGGCGCTCGTGGTGCTCGCCCACCAGGCCGTGCCGGTCGCGCGCACTCTCCAGCCGCACGACGCCTCGGGCACGGCCGCGCGGGCCGACCATGACAATGGAGATGTGGCCGTGCTCCTCCATCAATCGCACCGCGGTGTCCAAGCTATCCTCCGCGCGCACGCGCGGCGGGTCGCGCATCATCGCCTCCTCGACCCGTATAAGGCGCAGACGCTTCAGCGTACGATCAGTACCGACGAAGTCGGCGACAAAGGCGTTGGCGGGATGAGCGAGGATGTTGTCCGGGGTGTCGTGCTGAACCAGCCGCCCGTCCCGGAAGATCGCGATCCGCGTCCCGAGCTTCACCGCCTCGTCGATGTCGTGGCTGACGAAGATCACCGTCTTGCGCAGGGCGGCGAGCAGGCGGATGAACTCGTCCTGGATAGCCTCGCGGTTGATCGGGTCGATGGCGCCGAACGGCTCATCCATCAGCAGCACCGGCGGGTCGGCAGCCAGCGCGCGGGCGACGCCAACGCGCTGCTGCTGTCCGCCTGACAGCTCCTTCGGGTAGCGGCGCAGGAAGGTCGCCGGGTCCAGGTTCACCATGTGCAGCAGTTCGGCCGCCCGCGTCCGGCGGCGCGCCCGGTCCCAACCCAGCAGCGCCGGCACGGTGCAGACATTCTCTTCCACCGTCTTGTTCGGAAACAGCCCGACCTGCTGGATCACGTACCCGATGGAGCGGCGCAGCGTGACCTCATCCACCGCAGCCGTATCGCGCCCGTCCACGAAGACCCGGCCGGAGGTCGGCGCGATCAGGCGGTTGATCATCTTCATCGTCGTGGTCTTGCCGCAGCCCGAGGGGCCGAGGAACACGCAAACCTCGCCTTCGGCCACGTCCAGGTCCACGCCGTCTACCGCGACGACCGGGCCGAAGCTCTTGGTCAGGCGTTCCAGCCGGATCATGCGTTCAGGTCCTCAGGCCCGGCGAGGTGAGCACGCGCTGCAACAGCAGCAAGATGCTGTCCGCCACGATTGCCAGCAGGCTGACCGCAATCGCTCCCGTCAGGAGTTGGCGGATGTCCGTTTGAGTGATGCCGTTGGCGATGAAACGGCCCAGTCCGCCGGCGCCGATATAGGTGGCGATGGCGCCGATGCCGATCGTGAGCGCCACCGCGTTGCGCACGCCGCCTAGGATGACCGGGAACGCGATCGGCAGCTCCACCTCCCACAGCCGCTGCAACGTCGTCATGCCCATGCCGCGTGCGGCCTCCCGCATCGCCGGGTCGACGTTCATCACGGCGGTGTAGGTGTTCCGGATGATCGGGAGCTGTGAGTAGAGGGTGAGCGCAATCACCGCCGGCACGTAGCCGATCCCGTAGCCGAACGGCGACAGCAGCGGGATCAGCAGCCCGAACAGTGCGACGGACGGGATCGTGATGGTGACCGCGGCGGCGTAGAGCACCGCATCCGCGACACGGCGGCTCTGGGTGATGGCGATCCCGATCGGCACGCCAGTCAGGATAGCGATGCCGACGGCCACGCCGACCATCGCCACGTGCTCGGCCGTGCGCTGACCGATCAACGACAGGTTGGCGACGATAAATGCGATAGTTTGCAGCTCGGGACCTTTCTGGAAAATTTGGCACGTATAATGTCGGACGGGTATCGGCCGCGACGGCGCTGCATATCCGACGCACGACAGAACCTTTCCGACATTGCTGCAAGGGGGGTCACGCAAGCCCCTTCCGGGCCTGCTCACGCAGTTCCGACGGACGCATCCGGTGAAAACGGCGGAACCATTGCGCGAAATGAGATGTCGAGGTGAAGCCGCTCGCCACCGACACCTCCAACAAGGTGAGATCGGAATAGGTCAGCAGCTCCCGTGCCCGGTCCACCCTGAGCGCCAAGTAGTAGCGCGCCGGCGACATGTGCGCGTAGCGCAGGAACAGACGCTCCAGCTGCCGCGCGCTGACGCCGGCGCGGGCGGCGAGCACCGGGATCGGCAACGGGTCCTCGATCTGCTCCGTCATGGCCCGGAGCGCCTCCCTCAGTGCGGGCGGCAGCCCGGCGGCGTGGTCCAGCCGGCCGCCGCGTTGCTCATCCTGCATGCCGCGGATGCGCTGGTGGTGAAACTGGTTGGCGACGCGGCGCGCGAGGTCAGGGCCGTGCCGGTCCGCAACCAGCCGCAGCATCAAGTCCATGGCCGCCGTCCCGCCCGAACAGGTAAGCCGGTTGCGGTCGACCTCATACAGCCGGTCCGTGCACAACAGCTCCGGGAAGTCCTCCATGAATGCCGGCCGGTTCTCCCAGTGGATCGTGCACCGGTAGCCTGTCAGCAGGCCGGCGCGGGCGAGCAGGTAGCTGCCGGTCGAAAGCGCGCCCAGCGGCACACCGCGCCGGGCCGCACGGCGCAGTACGGCCAAATAGCGGCGCTCATTGGCCGGGCGGACGCGCAGTCCGCCGCACAGGAACAGGATTGCCGCCCCGTCCAGCGCTGCCTCGACGGGCACGGCCTGCAACGCGATCCCATTCGATGCCGCGACCGGCTCGCCCCCAATGCTCGCCAACACCCATCGATAGGCCTCCTGCCCGAGAAGGCGATTGCAGGACCGCAACGGCTCGATCGCTGAGGCGAGGCTCATCAGCGATAGCCCATCCAGCAGCAGGAACACGAAGGTCTGGCAGGCCGCGGTAGGTGTTTCCTTCACCGCCGCAGGCTTACGCCGGATGGGCGGTTTGGCAAGCGGATGTCGGGAACCGGTGCTGACCTGTCGCGAAACGGCGTCTCGTTCGTGCGGTCACGTGCCACCTTGCACGTTCCAAACCTGGAGGCTGACCTTGCCCGACTCTGTCCTTATGCAGCAGCTCCTCGCCGCACGCAGACCTGGTTTCAGTCTGCCCGGCGCGTTCTACACGAGTGCAGAAGTGTTCCAGGCCGACCTCGACGCGGTGTTCGCTGCCGACTGGGTATTCGCCTGCAACGTTGCTGAAATTCCTCTGCCCGGCGACTATCTCACCCTCGCCATCGGGCCGAGTTCAGTCATCGTCTTGCGCGACCGCGATGGCCAGGTGCGGGCCTGGCACAACACCTGCCGGCACCGCGGCTCGCGGCTGTGCCTTGAGGAGCGCGGGCGGGTCAACCGGCTGGTCTGCCCGTACCACCAATGGATTTATGAGCTGGACGGCTCGCTGCTGCATGCGCGGCAGATGCCGGCTGATTTCGACACTTCGGGCTATGCGCTCAAGCCGGTGGCGTCCGAGGTCATCTGCGGCTTGGTGTATATCTGCCTAGCGGACAATCCGCCGGACCTCGGCCGGTTCCGCCGGGCGGTCACGCCCTACATCGCGCCGCACCGACCGGACCGCACGAAGGTGGCCCACGTCGAGACACTGATCGAGCCCGCCAACTGGAAGCTGGTCATCGAGAACAACCGCGAATGCTACCATTGCAGCGCCAGTCACCCGGAGCTGCTGGCGACGCTGGTCGAAGCCGCCCTGCCGGACGCGCCGGAGGTCGTGGGCCGCATCGCCGACCTGTTCGCGCGCAAGGCGGCCGCCTGGGACGCGCTCGGCCTGCCGCATGCGCCGGCCCTCGGTGGCGACGAGTTCCGCTGCATCCGCCTGCCGTTCCATGAGGGCGCGCTGTCCTTCACGCTGGACGGTGGCCCGGCCTGCCGCAAGCTGCTGGGAGACCTTACGGAGCGCGACCTCGGCTCGGTGCGGATGTTCAGGGTGCCGAACAACTGGAATCACTTCCTGGCCGACCACATCATCCATTTCCGCGTCCTGCCGCTGGGCCCGGACCGTACCGCGCTCCGCACCACCTGGCTTGTGCACGAGGATGCGGTGGAGGGCGTGGACTACGACGTGGACCGCCTGGTCGCTGTGTGGCGCGCGACCAACGACCAGGACAGCCGGCTATGCGCCGTGAACCAGCTCGGCGTCGCCTCCCGTGCCTACCAGCCTGGCCCCTACGCGCCGTCGGAGTTCCTGCTGCGGCACTTCTCCGAGTGGTATGCGGGCAAGCTCGCCCAAGCCCCGAGTGTAGCCGCGCCCGTCCTGGCTGCCGCGGAATGATGCGCCTGCGCTGCGTGGCCGTCCACGATGAGACGGCAGATGTGCGGACCTGGACGTTCGAGGACGTTGCGGGGACTCCCATCGCGTTCCGGGCCGGCCAGGCCGTCACTCTCACGTTGCCGGTGAACGGCGTGTCGTTGCGGCGCACGTTCTCCATCGCGTCCTCGGCCGCGGGCGCCGGGCCGGTCGAGCTGACGATCAAGACGCACACCGCTGGCCAGGCGACCCGCTGGATGCGCGAGACGCTGCGGCCCGGCATGGTCATCGAGGCCACCGGCCCGCACGGCCGGTTCGTCCTGCCGGACATGCCGGCCCCGCTCGCTCTGGTGTCAGCCGGCTCGGGCGCTACACCCCTGATGGCGATGCTGCGCACCCTGGCCGACCTGGGCAATGGCGGGGCAGATATCGCCTGGATCCACGCGGCACGTACGCCAGCGGATGTGCTGTTTGGAGCCGAGCTGGCCTCCCTGCAAAGTATGATGCCGGGACTGGCCGCGTCGGTCGCCGTGGCACGGCCCGAGCCCGGATGGTTCGGCTATCGCGGCCGGCTCGGGCGCCGCCTGCTCTCGGTGATGCTGCCGGACCTGGCCGCACGCGACGTGCTGTGCTGCGGCCCCTCCGGGTTCATGGACGAAGTGCGCCGCGTCCACGCCGCCGAGGGAGGCGAGGCCACCCGCTTCCGGGTGGAGCATTTTGCCCCGGCCGCCGCCCCACCGCCCATGCCGGCGGAACCTGGTGCGGAGGCGGGCTATGCCATCGCGGTGGATGGCCGCAGATTCGCGGCGCATCCATCCGAAACGATCTTGGAGGCGGCCAATCGCGGCAACGTCGTCATCCCATGTGGCTGCGGCCGCGGCATGTGCGGCACTTGCCGCGTGCGCCTGCACGCGGGCCGGGTGGAAATGCGGCACCAGGGCGGCCTGTTGCCGGCGGAGGAAGGAGCGGGCTGGGTCCTCGCCTGCTCCGCCAGGCCTCGGTCAGACCTCGTGCTGGGCTTCTGACGCGGCCGTTGCGCGCCACCCCTGGATGTCCGCCCAGTCCCGCTCCAGCCTGGCGAAGCGCGACAGGCACAGCGTCGAAAGCTCGGCGAAGCCGCACTGGCCGTCCATCACCAGGTCGCGGATAGCCCGCCCGCTTGCAGGCGACAGGCCGAACCCCACGCTGCTCAGGCTGGCGACGACCAGGTTGGACGGGTTGGCCATACGCTCGATCACCGGCCGCCCGTCCGGCGTGTTCTCGACCAGCCCGGCCCAGCTACGGATGACGTGGGCATGCGCCGCCCCTGGCAGCAGCCGCGCCAGGCGTGCGGCGATGTTGCGCATGAGCGGCGTCGACGACTTCGGCACCGGCTCGCCCTCGCCGAACTCCACCCATTCATGCGGGCCGCCGCCATAGGCCAGGTTGCCGCGCAGGGTCTGCCGTCCGTACAGCCCGTTGCCGTCCACGGCGCCCGTCGGCATCAGCGGCAGCGGCTCCGTCACGATCATCTCGGCCCGTGCCGTTACCATCGGCACATCGACGCCCAGCATGGCCGCGAGCCGTCCGGTCGCTGGTCCCGCTGCGAGCACCAGCGCGTCGCAGCCGAAGCTCCCCTGGCTGGTCAGCACCTCCGCTACCCGGCCGCCGCCGGCACGGAAGCCCTGCACCGCGGTGCGCTGCATGAGCCGGCCCCCATGGTCCTGCAGAGCCCAAGCATAGGCCTGCACGGTGCGGTGCGGGTTCGCGTGGCCGCCAAAGTGGTAGAAGTAGCCGCCCAGGATGTCGCGGCCGGCCAACGGCACGCGGTCGCGCACCCCTTGCGCGTCCAACACCTCGGAGCGGAAGCCGTAACGCGCGCCATTCGCCATCGCGCGGCCATACAGCTCCATCTGGTGAGCGTCGAAGGCAATGCGCATGCGGTTCGGCTGGAACTCGGTGGGGTAGCCCAGCAACTCGTCCAGCTGCGGCCACAGCCGCTGTTCCTCGGCGAACAACGGGCTGAAATGGTGGGAGCAGCCGCCGCCGTTGCGGCCGGACGCCTCGCCGCCCACGAGGCCGGCCTCCAGCACCAGCACGTCCACACCCTCCCGGGCCAGCCACCAGGCCGCGGACAGCCCGGTGGCGCCGCCTCCGATCACGATGACCGAGGCGCCGGCCGGGCTACTCACTCGACACCTCGCCTGTGCCGGTCCGGCCACGGCCAGCGGCAGTATAGTGCGGCGCAACCTCCCACGGCGGGAGGTACTGCGCCGCCATGCCGAACCAGGTGTCCCATTGCTCCGCCATCGCGGCCGGCTCCTCCATTTCCGCTGCCGCGGCAAGCGGCAGAGGGCGCACCGGCGCGCGATGGGTGGCGGGCGGGACCTCGTGCAGGCCAACCCCGGCGCCGAGCGCGAGCAGCGCCGCCACCTGCTCGCGGCAGCGCCGGCCCTGGCACAGCCCCATGCCGGCGCGGGTCAGGCGCTTGACCTGATCTGGGTCCGGCGGCCCCTCGCCCAGCAAGCTCCGCAAGTCGCGCGGGGCGTTGCGGCGGGTGCCTTTCCAGTCGAGGTAGCGCGGCGGGCGCACCTCCAGGATCTCCCGCGCGGTTACGGCCTCGCACTGACAGACATGCGGCCCATCAGGGTCGGCCGACGCCTCGACGACGCAGGCGCGGACCCATGCGAGCCGGTACTCAGCGAGATCGAACCGTGGCGCGTCCGGAGGGGACAACTCCTGCACCATTTTAGCCCCCTGGCCGAGCGACGCCGCGATCGCCATGACGGCGCGACGCCCCTCGGCCTGCGCAATGGCGCGCGTCTTGGTCTTGGAAGGCCAGACCCCCGCGCAGTCCCCGGCCGCGTATACGCCCGGCACCGAGGTCTGCCCATTCGCGTCCAGCACCGGCACCTGCCCGCCACGCTTGGCATCGAACCGGGTGCGGGCACCCAGGGCGTCCAGCAGCTCGATTATCGGCACGGCGCTGATGCCGAGCAGCACCGCGTCGCACGGCACCGTCCGTTCGGTGCCGGGCACCGCCCGCCCGCCCGGGTCGACGGCGCCGACGACCAGCGCCTCGACCCCGTCCGCGCCTCCCATCGCTCGCCTCGGCGCATGGCGGAGCAGCAGCGGCGCGCCCAGTGCGGCGGCATCCGGGTCTGCCGGTGCCTCGGCCTGCTCGACCAACGCGGCGACCTCAACCCCGGCCTGCGTCAGCGCCCGGCAGGCCGCAACCGTCTCGGCCGTGGTGCCGAGCGCCACGACGCGCCGCGCATCGAGCACGCCGTAGCGCCGCGCCAGCTGCTCCGCCGCGCCCGCACCCAGCACGCCCGGCAACTCCCAGCCCGGGAAGGCCAGTCCCATGTCACGCCGCCCGGCTGCGACAACCACCCGGTCGGCCCGCAGCATCCAGGACCGCCCCTCCTCGGCCAGCCCGGCAACCAGTCCAGGCAACCAGCCGACGCCGGGGTTGTTGCCCCACAGGCCCCACACCGCCGTGCCCAGGCGCACATCCACCCCGGCCTCGAACGCTTCGGCGATGGCAGGGTCGGACGCCAGCACCGCCTCCATCATCGCATTGCGGTTGCGCGCGGCGCCGCCCACCCGGCCGCCGAAATGCAGCGGCACGTCCAAGCCCATGGTTGCCGCCGCCACCGGGCTCTCCTCCGCCAGCACAACGCGCAGGCCCAGCCGCGCCGCTTCCAGGGCCGCGGCCAGGCCAGCCGGCCCTGCACCGACGACCAGCAGCTGCGCTTCTTCGGCCACCGGCAACCGCGTGCCGGCGATGGAGCGCGGATCGGGCGTAAAGCCGGTCATGATACGGCCCCAACGCCATAGGCGCCGACCAGCGGCTCACCTTCGGCATAGCGGGTCAGGCGATAGGGGTGCAGCGGCAGGTCGGGCTCCGCGCCGAGCAGCGACTGCGCCAACAGACGCCCGACCATGGGCGACAGCTTGAAGCCGTGGCCGCTGAAGCCGAATGCGACCTGCAGGCCCTCGATGCCCGGCACCGGGCCGAGCATCGGGTTCCAGTCCGGCGTGGTGTCATACAGGCCGGACCAGGAACGCACGAACCGCCCCTCCGCAAAGGCCGGCAGCCGATTGGCTGCCTCGACCGCCTCATCGAACAGGGCGTCCAGGTCGGCCTCGACCTCCGGCGCATCTGGATCGTTGACCTCGGTCCCGTCATGGCCGGCGCCCACCATCAGATGCCCGCCCTGGGCACGCATATAAAGCCGGGCGGAGCTGGCGAGGTCCTTCAATACCGGCAGGTCCTGGGTATAGGGCCGGTCAGCGGCGAGGGTGAAGACGTGGTGCGCGCTGATGCCGAGGGGGATGTCCAGCCCGGCCCACCCCGCGACGGTCCGGCTCCAAACGTTCACCGCCGACAGGACGACGCCCGCATGGATGGGCCCGGCTGCGGTCTGCACGCCGACGACGCGGCCGCCCTGCCGCAGCAAGCCCGTGACAGGTGTCCGGGTTCGTATCTCGGCGCCCAGCCGGCGCGCCGCGCGGGCAAAGCCCGTCGTGACCAGATAGGGGTCGGCGAACCCCGCTTCCGCCTCGAAGCCGATTGCGTCGATGTCGTCGAGCTGCAGCCAAGGATGACGTGCGATCGCCTCGGCGCGGTCGAGCAGGCTGCATTCGACATCCATTCCCCGCTGCATCACGATGCTTCGCCGAACGGCGTCGGAGGCACCGCCCGGCGGTGCCACGATGATGTAGCCGGACCGGACCAGGCCGGCATCGGCCTCCCGATCGTCGAGCAAAGCCGCGAAATCCTCGAACATACGCAGGCTGGCGCGGGCGATGGCGACGTTCGGGGCGACGGAGTAGTGCGTGCGCACGATGCCGGAGGACTGGGCGGTTGCACCCCCGGCCAGCTCGCCCTGTTCAAGCAGCAGAGGCCGCCGGCATCCCAGCCGCGCCAAGTGGAACAGCGTCGACGTCCCGATCACGCCGCCGCCGATCACCACCGCATCATAGCTGTCCGTCATCATGTCACGCTGCCTCCAGCACGGCATCAAGCAGCGCGGAGACGTTCGCGCCGCAATCCAGCCGACCCACTTCGTCCTCAATGCGATGCCGCCGCCCGGATGGAAGGCTCGTTGCCAGCCGGTGGAACTTGGCCGAGACCTCCGCATCCGATAGTGGGCTGTCGGTGCCGCCACGGGCGGTCGTCGGCTCGGACCGCAGCGCGGTGCCGTCGTCCAGCACCAGGGTCACCTGCGCGATCCGCTCGGCCGGAAAACGGGCGCTGAACTGCGGGTCGGCCACGAGCGCGACCCGTTCTGCGAGTCGTACTACCGCTTCGTCGCGCAGCCCTGGCCCGGCGATCGCGTCGGCGCCGACCGCGCCATGCACCAGCAGCGCCGCGAGCGGGAATGGAAGGGAGTACTGTGCCTCCTCCGTGGTTCGGGGAGCGGCGACAGCGAGAGCTGCTGCTTCGGTGAAGGTGCGCACCTCGATCCGAGCAATCCGCGAAGACTCCAGCCGGTGCGTGCGCAGCAGCATGGCCGCAGCCTCCATCGCCGGCTGCGCCCAACGGCAGACCGGATAGGGTTTGAAATATTGCTCCAGGATGCGCCAGCGCTGCCCGAGATCGGCCCAAAGCGCGGCGTGCGCCGCATCCTCAACCGTGATGGCGGGGGCTCCGGTGAAGCCGTCCCGTGCCAGATAGGCGGCCGACAAGCCTGCAAGCGCGCCCCAGCCGGATCCGTCCTTGACCATTGATGGATACGCGATGCACCGCATCATCTGGCTGCGTGGCCCATGGTACTCCGCGGTGCCGAGCGCCTCGCGCGTCCGTGCCGGGTCCAGCCCCAGGTGCCGAGCGCCGACCGCGGCGCAGGCGAGCGCGTTCCATGCGCCGGACGTGTGATAGTCGCACGCACTGGCATGCAGCGCGATCCCGGCACGCGTCGCGACCTCGTAGCCGAGCACGATCGAGGTCAGCAGCTCGCGACCGTCCATCCGGGCGCCACTGTCTGCGAGCGCGAGCACTGCAGGCAGGATGGCTACGCCCGCGTGTCCCTTGGTGAGGGCGTGGCCGTCATGGGCATCGAAAGAGTCGATCATGCTGGCTCCGGCAAAGGCCGCGCCGGACGGGCTGACACGCCGCCCATCGAATAGGATGCGCGCACCAGGACTTCCGCCAAGCTGGGCGGCGGCAAAGTTTGCGGTGATGCCGGCCATACGCGTGCCCTGCCCAGCCGACGCTACGCCGAGCAGGTCGAGCAAGCAGCGCTTCGCCTGGCGAACGACCGGCAGCGGCAGGTCCTCGAAGCGCAGGACGTGCAGCCAGCCAACCGGTCCGGCCGACCCGCTCGGCGTATGCCCAATATCCATGCTCCCAAACACTCCCGCCACTCACTCGTGCGATATTTCCCGCACGGGCACGGCAAACGCATCGTGTTCGCGACAGGCATCGGTGACTATGCGACAGCGCACAGAAATCGGCGGCCGCGTTCGGCGCAGCAAGGTAATCACCGCTGCGGTCGCCCGACCGGCGGCGGCTTCCTGCCGAACCAGATGAACGGCGTGATCCGTCAACCGGCGTTGGTGCACTCGACAGATCCAGGGCGAGATGGCCCCAAATCCCAAGCTGCTACGCGATGACCGGCTGGCGACGGACGGAATCCGGGCGTCCGGCCACCAACATCCGGTTCAGCACCGCCACGCCGACGGCAGCCTCAGTCTGCTGGGCCGCGAAGCCGCGGGCTCGCAGACGCGGTCCGATCAGCGCCTTGTAGCGACCCATTGTCGTTTCTACTAACGAACGTTGGCCGTAGCCTGTCTTGGCCTGCCAGGCCAGGCGGCCTTGTTCCGCGATCATCGCCAGATGGCGATCACGCTGTGTCGGCGGACCCGGTTCGCCGCTCGGGACGGCCGTCGAGCGGGGCGGGATCACCACCTCGATCTCATCGCCGTGCGCGGCGATCGTCTGGTAGGTGGGCGCGCCATCATACGCGCCATCGGCCGTCACCTGGACAATTGGATCGTCGACCTGATCGAGCAGCGGGCCGACCTGGGACGGATCATCCGCATCCTGATCCGTCAGCGTCTGCGCCACGGTCATGCCGTTCGCCGCATCCACCGCCACATGCAGCTTGCGCCACGTCCGGCGCGACTTCGCACCATGCTTCGCCTCCAGCCATTGACCCGCCCCGTAGACTTGCAGGCCGGTGCTGTCGATCAACAGGTGTGACGGACCCTGCGGCACCGGCGCCGTCTGGATCACCGGCAACACCACCGCCCGACCGCTGACCGTGCTGTGATCCGCCGCTGAGAGCGTCAAGCCCATCAACGTCAGCACCGACATCATGAGGCCCTCGGTCTCGCGCAACGCCAGCTTGAACGCCATGCGCAGCATCAGGCTGGTCTGAATGGCCGCGTCCGTATAGCGAGCCTGCCCACCCGGCCCAGTGCTCTGCCAGTCTCCCAACGCTGCACCCTCGATCCACAAGGTGAGGCTGCCCCTCCGGCGTAGGCCCGCCTCATAGGCCGGCCAGTTCCGCACCTTGAATGACATCTTCGGGATGTGGCGACGGCGATCGGCGTTGTGCTTGTGTGGCATCGGGGTGCTCGAACCAGAGAAGGAAGAGCATCCTACTGTCCCTGGACCGGCCGAGTGCACCAACGCCTCTTGGACGCACTCTCAATCCGGCCCAAACCTGATCAGAACCGCCAAAATCCGTGAGAGCATGCAAACCTGTGGGGGCTTGTTCCTGCTTGTGTAAGTTTTGGGCTTACGAGACGAGGGTGAGCTGGTACCGAAACTGGTGTGGCGGGTGAAGCTGGTGGCGGAGCTGCAGGCCGGGGTGACGACGGAGGTGGAGGTCGCGCGCCTCGAGCGCGGTGAACAGGCCGGCTTGGCTGAGCTTGGGCTCCGGCTCGCCGAGGCAAAGCAGCTCACGGCGGTGCTCCAGGCGGAGATGGTCTCGGCGCAGGTGACCAGGGTGGGCGAGCGTCGCCGTGTGTGCGTAGCCTGTGGGCGTGCGCTGGCCAGCAAGGGCTTCTACACCGCGAGCTTCCGCTCCTTGTTCGGCGACGTGCCGGTCCGGGTTCGGCGCCTGCTCACCTGCCCCTGCCAGGGTTCAGGTGGGGCGAAGAGCTTTGCTGTCTTGGACCTCGACGCGGCGACTGTGGCACCTGAACTGGCGTATTTGACGGCCCGGTATGCGGCCCTGGCGCCGTTCGGCAAGGTCGCCGCCCTGCTGTCCGAACTGCTGCCGATCGCCGGAGCGCAGAACGCGGGCACGGTGCGGAACAGGACGTTGCGGGTCGGCGAGGACGTCGTGCAGTCACACGCCACCGAGACGGCGAAGCGGCCTGTGGCGGTGCAGGCGACCGGTCCCGTCGTGGTCGGGCTTGATGGCGGTTATGTCCGCAGTTGGCACCCACAACAGGAGCGCCACTTCGAGGTGATAGCCGGCAAGGTGATCGACGCCGATGGCACGCAGTCCAGGGGTCCGGTAGATGCCGTAATGGGCCTGCACCGGGGCTGCTTTCCGGGTCGGCTTTCTTCCAGAGTGATGGCGTGACGCGCGGGCTCGAGTGGTTCGGGTCCGGCCATCAGGAGATACGGCGATGGAGCACCATGTTGGGATTGACGTGTCGCTGCAGCTGAGCAGCCTGTGCGTGCTGAATGCTGACGGCAAGGTCGTGCGCGAGGCCAAGGTCGCGAGCGAGCCAGAGGCGCTGGTCGGTTTTCTGCGCGGCCTCGGGCTGCCGATCGCCCGTGTCGGCCTGGAGGCCGGGCCGTTGTCGCAGTGGCTCTACGACGGTCTGCGCGAGGCAGGGTTTGAGGCGGTGTTGCTGGAAACACGCCATGTGAAGGCGGCGCTATCGGCGATGGCCGTCAAGACCGACCGGCGGGACGCCCGCGGCATCGCGCAGCTGCTGCGCATGGGGTGGTATCGACCCGTGCACCGCAAGTCGGTGCCCTCGCAGGAAGTCCGGGCGTTGCTGGCTGCTCGCAAGCAGCTGCAGACCAAGGCTATGGACCTGGAGCAAACCCTGCGCGGTCTGTTGCGCGGGTTTGGGCTGAAGGTTGGCGACGTGAGCCGCGGCAAGCTGCCGGCGCGTGTTCGCGAGCTGGCAGCCGGACACGCCATGCTGGAGCGGATCGTCGAGCCGATGTTGGTCGCGTGCCAAGCGATCTGGTGCGAGTTCAACAAGCTGCACCGCGAGGTCCTGGCGGTCGTCAAAGCCGACGAGGTTTGCCGCCGGCTGATGTCGGTGCCTGGGGTCGGCGCCGTGGTGTCGCTGACATATCGGGCGGCGGTGGACGACCCGGGACGGTTCAAGAAATCCAAGTCGGTCGGCGCCTTCTTTGGATTCACGCCCAGGCGGTATCAGTCGGGCGAGACGGACGTCACTGGCGGGATCACCAAAGTCGGCGATGCCGCGGTGCGCACGGCCCTGCATGATGCGGCCAACGTGCTGCTGTCGCGGGTGACGAAGTTCAGCGCGTTGAAGCGCTGGGCCATGGACGTCGCCAAGCGCCGGGGCATGCGGCGGGCAAAGGTGGCGCTGGCGCGTAAGCTGGCCACCGTGCTGCACCGGATCTGGGTGGACGGGACGGAGTTCGTCTGGGGCAAGGACCCGGCCGCAGCGGCCGCCGCATAACGCCAAGGAGGCACACGGTTCGGAGCAGGGCCAACGCGGCTCAGCTCCCACGAAGTCCCGTCTCCGGGACGCGGAGATGGTGAGGCAGGTTCGGTTGCAGTGGCCAGGAGCGATCCCGAGACTACGTCCGGTAGATTGCTCCGCCACTCCCTCTTACAGCATGGAGTGGCGGTCTCGCGCCGACCACGGACAGAAGCACGAAACCGGCGATTGGATGCACTTTGGAGCTTGACGACCAAGGGCCCATTACAGAAGCAACCGAACCGAAAGTGCGTTTCAGCGCGTAGGATGCCCAGGTTTGCTGGCGAGAGATTAATGCATTAGTTGATGCACGATAAAGCCAAGCAAAGACCAGGCATTCGGCAATGCATTAGCGGCCTGCATTATACGTAGGTTTTCTGCATTAACTTAATAATGTCATATAATTACACTGAAGCGTCTCACCGAAACGAACTTTTGGGTCCATTGCTACCGGAACCCCATTTCCGGTATTTCTGGCAGCTACGCGGGGCGGTCTACAAGGTCAGGGCAAGATCCTGGACCGGGCTACCTTTACCACACCAAGTTACCAGACGAGGCTCATCTCGGCTGTAACTCATTACGCGCCGGTGGCCGAGATCAAGCCCTACGGCGAGGACGGCAAGTATCAGCTGATCCTCTCGGGCGCATCCGTGGCGATCACACCTATCGCGTTCGCCGACGCAACACCGGGTTTCATGCAAGGTCCACGCTACACGACGCTTGGAAAGCTACTTGCGGCGAAGACGGTGACTGAGCTATTCTGACTGCAGCCAAATTAGTATTGTATATGGAAAATCTCTTTTATCAATGCTGATATAGAACATCAATTTACCCTAAAGTGTTAGGCATGCAGACGGGCGAAAATGATTGGCGAAGCTTTTTTCGCGGCGCGCAAATCGTGTTAGACGCAACTGAGAGAGCGGATAAGCTTCTCAGGTTGCGCCTTGGCACTGGCTTCAGTGTATTCGATTGGATCAAGCCGGGCGAGAATACGCTGTCCGACATGGTGCGGGACCTTCTCGATCCTGAAGGCATCCACGGCCAAAGATCGATATTTCTCAGGCTGGCTCTGGATTACCTGATCCCGACGCCGGACCCCGTTGCCGCTGACCAGATGGAGAGATGTGTCGTCGTGCGCGAAGCGCTGACCTCCAACGGGCGGCTAATTGACTTGGTCGTCAACTTCGACACTTGCGCGATCGGGATTGAGAACAAACCCTTTGCGGCCGAACAGAAGGCCCAACTGGCCGACTATGCCGACCACCTTCATCACCAGTTTGGGGGACGCTTCTGCCTCGTCTTTCTGCACGGACCGGGCATGCGGGCAACTAGCCTAGGCACGGCACGAAAGGAACGGTTGCAGGCAGAAGGCCGGTTCCTTGAGGTGCCCTACCATGCCGGGGGTGGTCCATCCCTGCATGGATGGCTCGTCCGCTGCGCCGCCGCGGCCCAGTCGGAGAAAATTCGCTCCTTTCTGACGGACTTTGCCGACTACGTTGCCGACGAGTTTGCCGTCCTCAACGGAGAAATCGAGTAATGCCGGATTCCACCTCCGAAGATGCCATGGCAGACTTCATTCTCGCCGGTGGTAAGAACTTTTACACCGCTCTCCTGGTCTATAATGCATTTCCCCGCGCGGCAGAGAAGCTAATCTCCGCCTTTGCCTGGGACATCGAACGCGCCCTCGCCGAGGAGCCGGCGTGGAAGGTCGTCCGCAACACCTTGGCCTCATCGCCAACCGAGCAATTCGTTGAGCTCACATGGGCACCAATTGAGTGGGAGGAGTTTGGTTGGGGCATTTCTCTAAGCCCTCAGCGGGGTAACGCCAGAGACTTTATATTCGGCATCTTCGCAGTGACCGCGGGCAATAAAGATGCGGACTACCTGAGAGATCCCGGGAAATATCCAGCGATGTCGGATGCGGACCGAACCCGACTTGGGGATGCAATCGCGCCTTTGCTGAACTCGACAGGCGACCGGGATAGAGTCAGCCCGTGGTGGTCCCGCTACACCTACCTGCGGACAATTAAGAACTGGACGGACCCTACCGTGCTGATGAAGATTGCCTGCGCCAATGGCGTCAGCGCGGAACGGGACCTCGTGTCGGGGAAGCCGATGGACGAGTTCGTAATCGATCTGTTCCGTGCGGCGAAAGCGGCGATGACCGAGGTGCACGGCCTGCGCGACATCCGGCCACACTCCAGCTAGTTAGGTTCTTTGGGTCCGGACGACCATATCGCCGCATTAGCGGAGAGCTTTCCTACGATACACTATGGATAATAGTGTATCAGGATCGGGCGCCCGGGCCGCGCCGGGTAGGCCGGCATGCCCTGTCCGACAGCGTGTCCGCTGCAGGCCGCCCGGCGATCCTGATACACTTTCCGTGGCACTCTGCCCACGCGAGTAAGGGAGCAGCGCCGGGCTTGGTATCCCGGCCCGGCTTGAGATCACGAACCGTGATGGGCACGGTTCAGTCCCCGGCGACCGGCGCCGTCACATCGGCGGACGCCAGCAGGCCGGCGGTGCTGCGGACCTTGGGTAGATTGCGCCTGACAAAGCGCGTGTCATAGCCGTTGAACAGGTGCCCCAGCAGCCCGCGGTCGAGGTCGCTGGTGCCGAACAGCCAGTCGGCGAAGGGGTAGGTCAGGTTCATGTTGCGGTTCATCATGATCGTTGTGTCGTGGTGGGCGATGTGGTGCCGGCGGATCGTGTTGACGAACGGCAGGTGGCGCAGCACGCGGTCGTCCCGCACGTGGCAGCACCAATGGAAGAACTCGTAGTTCATGTACATGCCCGCCGCGGTCGCGAGCAGCAGCCAGGCGGCATTGCTGGACCAAACCAGGCTGAGCGCATAGCCGCCGGCGGATGCCATCACCAGGAAGGCGATCAGGGCATAGGGCGGGAAGAAAACGATGCGGAAGTCGCGCGTTGTGTCGTGGAACGGCTCGTGATCGGTGAAGAACTGATGATGCGCCAGGGTGTGGCGCTTGTAGATGCCCATGAAGCCCGGCCGCGGCCGGTGCATGACCTGCGCGTGCAGGAACCATTCGAAGACGTTCGCGAAAAGGATGGTCGCCGGCACGACCAGCCACTCGGCCCAGTTCGCGCTGTGGATATGCCGTGCCGCATACCAAAGAGTGGCGCCGCCGATCAGGTAGATGAGCGCGACATGGACGAGACCGTCATAGGCGGGGGCGATCTGGGCGCGGTAGGCGGCGCGGAAGGCTGCCTGGCGGGGGTTCATCATGGCGCGTCTCCTCGGGGCTGCGGTCATCTAACATATCAGCAGTATATTTCAAGACTTTTCTAGGTTGGCGAGCGCCGCGGCGACCTCGTCCGAGGTCATGGCCCATGCATTGTCCAGGTGCGCCACGACGGTCTCCATGAACGGCCGGCACAGCGCCAGCGCGCGCGTCGTCGCCGAGGTGGTCCGCTAGCAGCGCCAGCGCGAGCTGCTGCGGTCCCGGGCCGGCGTAGGTCCATTCGAACCCGGTGCGGTTGAAGCTGTGCAGGTCGAGCCGCGGCGGCAAAGGCGCGCCACCGACGGTGACCAATGCGCCGGATAGGCTGCGTTCGCCCTCGTAGGTTTTCATGCCGTCCCCGTCCTGCAGCCGATCAGTGCGAGATCGCTTCCAGCGCCCGGCCGCGGGTCTCCTCGCCCAGCACCAGCACGATCGCCGCCGCGGCAATAAAGGCGCCGGCGCCCAGGCTGAACACCCCCGCCGTGCCCGCCGCCGGCAACACGACGCCGACGATGTAGGGGCCGAGCAGCGAGCCGAGCCGCCCGACTGCGGAGGCGAAGCCGCTTCCGGTGGCGCGGATGCGCGTCGGATAGAGCTCCGGGGTGTAGGCGTAGAGCACGGACCACATGCCGAACAGGCAGAACTGCATGCACAGGCCGAACGCGATGAGCTGCGCCTGGCTGCTCGCGGTGCCGTAGAAGTAGCAGGCGGCTGCGCTGCCCAGCAGGGTGGCGATGCAGGTGCCCTTGCGCCCCCACGCCTCGACCAGCCACGCGGCGGCGAGGAAGCCCGGCACGCCCGCAAGCGAGATCAGGATGGTGTAGTAGACGGATTTGGTCGCCGGGAACCCCGCCTGCTGCAGCAGCGCGCCGAGCCAGGTGGTGAGGCCATAAAACCCGAGCAGCGCGAAGAACCACAGGCCCCACAGCATGGCCGTCCGGCGCGCATAGACGCCGGTCCATAGGCCGGCGAACCCGCGAACTCCCTCCTCGGCGGCCACTGCCGGCGCAGGCGGCGGCAACGGCGCGCCAGTGCGGGCCTGCACCTCACGCTCGATCCCGGCCATGGTCGCCTCTGCCCGGTCCGCATGGCCGCGGGAGGCGAGCCAGCGCGGCGACTCCGGCACGCGGCGGCGGACCACCAGGACCCAGATCGCCGGCAGGCCCTCCAGGATGAACACCCAGCGCCAGCTCGCGGCCGACAGCACCGCAAGGCTCAGCAGGCCCGACACGATGAAGCCGATGGGCCAGAAGCCCTCGAGATAAGCGATGTAGCGGCCGCGGTTCTTGGCCGGCATGAGCTCCGAGACCATGGACTGCGCCACCGGGAACTCCATCCCCATGCCGAAGCCCAACAGGACACGCGCCGCACCCAGGAACACCACGTCCGGCGCTAGGCCGCAGGCGACGCTGCCCAGACCCCAGAAGATCATGCTGACCTGGAACACCGCCGTCCGCCCGAACCGGTCGGCCAGCAGCCCGGCGGTGCTGGCGCCCAGGAACATGCCGATGAAGCTCATGCTGGACAGCAGCCCGGCCTGCGCGGACGAGAGCGCGAACTCCGCGCGGATCGAGCCGAGCAAGAAGGTGAGCGCGCCCAGGTCCATGCTGTCGAAGAACCAAGCGGTGGCGATCACCAGGAAGATGCCGCGCTGGTAGGACGTGAGCGGCAGCCGGTCCATTCGCGCAGCGATGCTGGCGGAGCCGTCGGATCGTGGCAGGACGGTGGGCGTGGCGAGGCTGATAGCTGCGCTGGATGGCGGCATCGTTCGTCCTCCCGGCCGGCGCTTGAGCGCGCCCTGTAGTATGTTGCTCGTATGTCAGGCCATGGTCATGTTTACGTCAAGCGCAAATTAGGTGCATCAAATTGTGCCGATGCCGGCTCAACATTCGTTCCGTGTAGCCATAGAGCGCTGAGCGGGATAGCCGGGCTATGCGGCGTGCGTGAATATCGGCAGGCCCGGCGTGTCCAGTTCCGCGCGCAGCAAGCTGGTAGTCTGGATTTCGGTAATGAACAGACCTCAAAGAAGAGCCTGCGGCCACATCGCCTACGAGGCTGATCCACAGTTCACGATTGTTATGGCGTCTAGATCGCGTTGACATTTATCGTGTCCAGATGAATGCGCTGATGATGGATAGCATGGACAGGAAGGCCCGGGATGTTTGTTCGTAGCGTGTTGCGATACGCCTGAAATGCTTGATCTTCAGGAAAAAGCGCTCGACGAGATTGCGCTCGCAGTAGAGTGCAAAGTCACAATGCACCTGTGGCGATGTCGTTCTGGGTGGGATCACCGCGACCGCGCCCTGTTCGGTGATGGCATCACGGAGTGATCTTGCATCGTAGCCCTTGTCGCCCAGGACATGCTCGGCGGGCAGGCCCGCGATCAACGCCTCGGCCTGGGTGATGTCGCTGACCTGTCCGGGCGACAGGATGAACCGGAGCGGGTTGCCCAAGGCATCGACGACGGCATGGATCTTTGTCGTCAAGCCACCCCGCGAGCGGCCGATTGCACGAGCGTCAGACCCCCTTTTTTGCCCGCCGCATGCTGATGCGCCCGGACGATGGTGGCGTCGATCATGATGTATTCGAAGTCTGGATCGTCGGCCATCGCGGTGAACAGCCGATCCCACACCCCGTCCTTGGACCACCGGGAAAAACGCAAGCGGGGCAAAACCCCGGGCGAGCAGGTGCAGCAGAACAAAGGCCCTTATTGATATTCTAAGCTAGACCTTTGATATAAAATAGCTATTCTCATTGACGATATGAAATTGGTCTGATCTCAGATCATGTTTACCCGGGGTTTTGCTCCAGTTACGGAAAAACGGACGAATACACTGTTCCAATGGCCAAAGCAGTCCGGCAGATCGCGCCAGGGGACCCGTGTCCGGGCAAGCCAGAGCACCGCTTCCACAAACAGGCGATTGTTCGCGCCGGTCCGGCCGGGGTCACTCGGCTTGCCCGGCAAATGCGGTTGCATCCGCTCCCACTGGTGGTCTTTCAACATCAGCCGAACCGACGACATCCAACGCTCCCCGAAAAGGAGCTTTAACCAAACCAAAAAGCTAAATGTCAACGCGCTCTAGAACCTCCACATCCTGGGTGAAGATACCCGCGTTTGTGGAAACGTTGTTGATGCTCTGCATCGATCGTCACGCCGGCTAGCGTCAGGCCTTCGGGAAGCCGTAGAGTTCCGCAGGATTGTCCACCAGCACCCGCTTGCGCGCGGCCTCGTCCGGCACCCAGACCGTGAGCAGGTCGAATAGCACCGCGTCATCCGGCTTGTTGTCCAGCTTCTCGGTTGGGTGCGGCCAGTCGCTGCCCCAGATCATGCGGGTTGGCGCGGCGGCGGCGAAGGCACGGGCCACAGCGCTGCTGTCGGAGTAGCTCGGCGGTCCGACCTTGGTATCGGCATAGGCACCGGACAGCTTGACCCAGGTATTCCCCTTGTCGAGAAGCCGGCGGATCAGCTTGAAAGTCTCGCTTTCCACACCTGCCGGCTGTGGGCAATGCGCCAGATGGTCGAACACCAGCTTGCCACGGATGCGCAGGAAGGTGTCGGCTGCCGCCACGATCTTGTCGCCGGGCATGTTGATCTGGCAGTGCCAGCCGAGCGCGTCGACGCGCTGCGACAGCGGCTCCAGCATATCGAGCGTGGTGGCGCCGGCCTGCGCCAAGTTGAACCGGATCCCGCGTATGCCGAGGCCGTGCATACGCTGCAGCTCGGCATCCGTAACAGAGGTGTTCACGACCGCGACCCCGCGGAAGTTCGGGCCGAGCGCCGCCATGCCTTCGAGCGTCGGGCGATTGTCGACGCCGTAAAGCGAGGGCTGGATGACGACGCCGCGTGTGGTGCCAAGACGCGCTTGCAGCGCGCGGTAGTCGGCTGGCGAGGCATCCGGCGCCGGCAGGCCACCCGGCGCTGGCGGAAAACGGCTGTCGTAGATATGGAAATGGCAGTCGGTGGCATCCGCCGGCGCGCGGAACTTCGGTGCTTCGGTCCCGACTGAGTAGCGGACGGTGCTCTGGGCAGCGGCAGGCCGTGCCGTTGTGTTGATCGACACGCAAACGGTGACGGCAGCCGCTCCGGCCAGCAAATCCCGCCTGCCGTGCAGGGAATGGCTCATGTTTTCCTCCCGGTTGCCGTTTTCGGCTGTTGGTTGGAGTCTAGCCCCGACCAAAGCTTGGCTGCAACGCAGGGTGGCTCACCCTGCCGGCGATCGTAACCGCAGCACTGCACTTGCCGGTTAGCCTTGCCGAACTGGTCGTCCTCATCACCGCAATTACTCCGGCCGTGCTCGTGTCCTATGCGGCCGCCGTCGCGCGTGCACGGCGTCTATTCACCTCTCCTCCTTCGTTCGCACACAGTGGGATGAAGTGATCGCGGATGAAGCCGGGGCAGGGCGGGAATAAAACAAGGCTCTTATTGTGAAGTCTGTAGCGACCTGGGATGCTCCGGCTACGCGGTGAGGGAGACCGACAATGGACTCAGTGGCATTCGCGGCCTGGCTGCTTGGTGTTCGGTGTCTGGATGCATCGCAGCG
>JAABUK010002636.1_pt1 | contig 31928 bp, 49 predicted proteins | sample 5559141 | NCBI WGS metagenome assembly JAABUK01 (sample SAMN10711869, study PRJNA513367) | rock metagenome | isolation source: Antarctica rocks | place: Antarctica: Victoria Land, Pudding Butte nord | collected 2016-01-03 | reverse complement strand
GTGATGCGGTTAGCAGGTACTGCTGGCATGTCAATGTACTCCTTGTTGCTGACAGCTGCAACCTGGACCTTGGCACCATTCTCCTTGCCACTAGGCTGCTTTCTGATCTTGTTGGTGACTGAGCTCATCAAGCCTGTGCTGCCAACCTGAAAGCATGCAAATGTCAACGACGTACTTTTTCCTCTTTGGACTTTCACAGCAATTTTGCATAGGTCATGCAGGAGAGATGGCAGTAGGTATCACAGGCAGTGATAAGGCGGTCGCTGAGAGCACACAGCCCCTGGAAGTGCTTCAGCTCAAACACCTCTATTTTGTAATCTGTGTCTGGCGTGATCTTGCATGAGAGACATATGTGGCTGGCGCAAGCAGCTTGAGTATCTAAGGACACATTTTGACTGCAGCACTTGTTCACATTATTGCTAAGGGCTGGTGCCATAATGGATGCAACTTTCCAGGACAGAACGATGAACTGAGTGTGCTGTATTGAAACAAAACTAAGCAGCCACAAACAAATTTGCATATAGAGACTTCACCACACCCTCATGTGCACAGGCAACCCTGCAATTGCACCTGTACACTCGGGGTGCAGATGACAGTGGTTGCCATGATGGCAACAACTGATGACGATGACAGGATTCATTTGTTACCTGAGGAGCCACGTTCATTGGCTGACTGACAGTTGATCCAGTTGTCATCATCATCTGCTCAGACTGTGCTGGCATCTCTTGCTGCAAAGGCAGGGTGGCTTTGGATGGTCCCAGAGAAGCATAGGCAGACTGGAAGGCCTCCTGCTCCAGACGCATGACTGCGGCAATGTAGCTCTTTAGCCACACAGCATCTCTGATCAACTGAGCCAGCTGTTGATACACAAGGGCTTCTTGCTCCTTGAATGACTGCCGAGCAGCTGCAACAGGGAGACAGGTAGGGTCAGGAATTGTCTAACATTTACATGTTGAGCTGTAGCTTACAAAGTTGGCGCCATAAAAAGCAGTCATCTGGCTGTCAATGCACACAGTGGGGTTTTGTGCAGTCAGGGAGATCAGGTTGTGCATTCATGCAACTACTGCGCTGACTCAGCATTTGCCATACACAAGCTCTGGTCATGCAATCAGAAAGGTCAACTCCATAGGCATCAATGTGAACAGACCTGCCAGCTTGTTCTCTTTGTGCTGCACTTTCTTGATGGTCTGCTCTATGTCAAATTCTCCCTTGGACTTGGTCTGAGGCAATCTGGCTCTCTGCTTGTCAATCTTCTGACCAAGCTCAGCCACAGTGCGGCGTCGTGAGTCAACCTCTAGGCGTACACCCTCCAGCTTGTTCATACGCGCCTGGACTGTGTTGTATGCTGTGGTCCATCTTTGCATAGGTGCCAACACCTCGGCCTCCAGCTTCTTTGCCTGCATTGTCACACTTGCTGTATGATGTGCGAGTAACAAAAGGCAGGTGTAATGTCATCAGCAAGATGTTGAGTGTAGCTGCATAGATAGCAGAACTTGCCGTTTCTTTTGACACTCTCTGCAACTCGTCCACTTTGAAATCACCACCAATAGCACCAGACAGTCCTTGAGTTGTAGCAATAGGCTGAGCTGTGCCATTGCCACAGTCTTCATAGACTTTGGGAAGTGGGGCAGACATGACAGCTTTGGTTGTATTTATGAGACCTGCAGTGCAATGCCAAAAATAAGAAACACAAACACAGAGCGTCGATGGTGAACTGGAGTATGCAATTTGTTTGTCAAGCTGAGTACCTTCAGTAGCATTCTTGAGGATTCTTATGTCCTTCTCACACCTCTTGATGTGACCAGCAAACTCGCCAGCGTCTCTCAACATCAGCTCATTCCGTGCATTGGAAGAGCTTGCAAACCCTTTGTCTGCCGTGATGTGCCATTTCTGGCGTGCCTGAAACAGTGAAAGGCCGCTGATATCACTTGTTGCAAAGCCAGGAACAAGACAAGCAAGATGCACTTGACATCCAAGCCCTGGCTGGCAGGCTGTCAGCTGCACAAAGCTCGACATTGTTGACCTTTTCGGTAAAACGGCGCCATCCCGCACCCATATTAACGCACAAGTGCTCTGCTGAATCCCGAAGCGTTCACGCTCAGCTGCACGGACAGCAAATCAAGGATGCCAGGCTGACTTTGACTCTGGATTACGACTTTGTACGGCAAAACTTGCTGTCGCAGTATCCCTAGGAAAGATCAGGAGGAACAGCCAGACAAGTAAACAACAACGGTCTCTGTTGACTGGCTCCTTCCGCGTCCAAAAGTTGCTCCACAGACATCAGTGTCAGAGATTCAAACCAAAGCCTCGCTGCCATCCCTCGTGCCTTTGCCCAGTTAGTTCCTCTGAGCCCTGAGCGTCCCTTCCACAATGCAAGGCAGTCAGTGCAGCCAGTGCTGCACCTACAGCGATGCAAATGCTCGTCCAAGCGACGTGACAGGTGTTCAAAACGCATATTGACAACATGCCAGCACTCGCTGGCATCAAACGCATCAGGCAAGACTTTGAGGATGATCTTGCGCAACTGAAGGTGCGTACCTGAACAAGTTTGCGGCAACGATCCCGGTCTTGGTCTCAATGGAGTACTCAAACATTTCTGACGCCGCAGGACACTTTGCTGCAAGCTCTGGCGCAGCATAAGTCAGATGCCGCGGACTTTGACGCCACTGTCAAGGTATAGAGGAGCACATGCTGCATTGAGTTTCGATGTCCACCCATGATTTCTTGGATCCTGCAGGTTTTCCAGCACGATGGTGCCGACTCATTCAGTGAACAAAACATGCCGTTTGCTTTGAGAGTCACACTGCAACATCTCATCAGCGAGGCTGGAAAAGCTCAGGAGCCTCTTTTGACCTACAAACTCAGCAGCAGCAGCCAGCCAGCTGTGCAGACACTGCTGAAGGTGGTCATACGGTTGGCTGACAAAGCAAATCTCATAGGTATGCTTTGATGTCTATTTATCAAGCTGAGGAGCCAAGCCTGAGGATGCGTGCTGAGAGTGATCAGAAGCATTGCAGGTGATGTATTTCAGCTTGTAGAGGACATTGTGGACACAAACAGGATTGAGGACGTAAAAGCTTGTTTTAACTTTATGGATGGATACTGGGCTCAGCTGCGGGAGAAATCACTGAAACTATCATCGGCAACCCTTCTGCGATTCCAGAAAGCTTGCAACATGTTCACCAGGCGTGTCTCAAACAACCAGGATGCTGAGATCTTGGGAGCAGTCTCTTTCCAGGTGGCAAAAATGCTGCCGTACAATGATACAGCTGGACTTAACAAACCATTCAATGCCAATGACAGCCATAAGACACCGATGGATGAAGAGATTGGGGTAAGGTTGTGAACGCCCAAAGCTGAGAGTGGTGTACACACAACAGAGCGAATCATTGCATAAGATGCTCTCATGTTGTGTGACTGATGCTAGCATGGACTGCAATTGTTCTGCTGCAGTTCTGCTCAGTGCACTACATTGATGCAGGCGCTACGTTGTTGCAGGGGTACGCAGCTCCAAAGCTCACTTACAACTGACAGTTGCGACATCCATCTGTGAACCAGCACAAGCTCATATTGGCACAGATCTTGGTTGCAACCCTGTCACCTTTCAACAGCATGTCTGCAGGCAAGTGTCGACGACTCTGTACCCGTTGATCTCAAACTGTATCAGCAGCTGTGGGGGCTTCAGAAAGCATTTCAAGACCCTCATGAGCAGGGGGAGCCAAACAAATGGCTTAGTGCTGTGTCCAGCATTCAGGCTGTGCTGAATGAGCTGAAGCAAGAGCCTATCGGTGTAGCTTCGCGCTCAACAGCCGTCCCGCAAGGTGTGTAAAGCCCATGCCCATGCAGTAACAGTATGCATGCACTGCAGTGTCTGAGGGACACCTTTGTCATACTGCTTTCAGCTGTACAGATGCTCCACATGAGATGCAGCTATGCCTTGGGTGTTCATCCTGCTGAGTGGTGTTGAGTGTTGCAAGCTGGGCTTCAAGACCTGTGACACCTGGTGACTGCAGGGCTGCATTCCCTTAAGTGCGTACAATCTGTCCTGCATCTGTGAATCCAGCTGTTTTGCAGTGGACTACCTTGTCTGCCAGTCTGAAGGGCATGCATGCCTTGCAGATGGCGGGAAGAGCATGATTGTCAAGTACCTGACCAGCAGCAAACTGACAAAGCTGCAGCTGAGGGATGCAGCCTTCAGGAGGACTGTGCTGCTGCAGTGCCTGATCCTGTTGCACGCGTGTGCGCATCCTAAGCATGCTGTGAACAAGCCTCCTGCGCATCAGCTCAAGGAGAAGCAGGTACAGCTTTGCTTCAGCCAGTTCGTTGTGTAACATGTGTTTTCTGATGCAGTGGTCCCTGCTAAGTCAGCCATCATTGCACTGGCTTGCACTGGTTTTCTGGACTTCAGCAGCTGCCTCTGCCTCTATTGTACACATCCTGATGACATCAGACTAATGCACATGCTAAGCAAGGCTTGATTGCAGGTTGCGATTTTATTATTATTAGTATTATTATTATTATTATGATTATTGCAGGTTCAGGAGCTTGCCCAACTGCAGCAGCAGCTGTACGAGGAGCTGAGCAGAACACCAGAGCAGGGTGCAGCCTTTACGGATGTGATCAAGACAGTGCTTGAGAGGGAGACCGCCTTCGTGAAGTGGAAGTCTGAGGGCGCCTCTCCTTATTGGGATGTCACTGGATCTGGGCCAGGAAAGACAACGTCATGTGAGCCATGCTCATGTTGTGCTGTAACATTGCCAGTATGTTCATTCAATCCCTGTTTAATGAATTGTGCATGCCACACCTGAATTGAGATTTCACTATATGCCTCCCTGTACCTATCGCTGACGTGCCTGCTCTTGTTGCTCTTGCTGTTTGTGTTCAAGAAGTGCTGCTCTGATTTGGGTGTGCTTTGCGTCTTGTCATCATGACAAGTGAGTGTCTTCACTTGAGCCGTGTTGGTGCAGTGGACAGGCCTTTGCCAGCAGTACCTGTGAGACCTCCGCCAGCTGAGATCATGGGCAATGAGCCAGACACCATCTTGCACCTGAACAGGTAAAAGCTTGTGCTGAACACCCACACTGTCTTGCATGGCTTGTCTGCCTGACACTGCATGGCCTCATGCTGCCCTACCTTTGATACCTGCACAATCAGCTGCATCAACACACTCAGAAGTGTATTTCGGCTTGAGAGTACGTGGCGACGGTATGAGCATATCATGAAGTACCGACATTGGTCTGTATTGTGAAACTGGCAGCAAGAATTCCTGCCTGTCTGACCTTCTGATGTCAACTGACAAGACTCTCTTGCTCTTGGCAGGATATTTGACATCTCAGGTGCAGAGGAGGACCTGTACAGAAAGAACAGGGATGAACGCATGCTACCCACTGCTGACGCGCACTTTGCTCAAATTGGCCGGGAGCTTGCTGGAGATGTCATGAAGAGAAGACAGGTTTGCAACACAAAACATCTCCACAGTGTAGAAACGCGTGTTTACTGTTCCCAGATGTTTCTGAGTTTAGATTTCCGGTGTAGGGATGACGTTTTTGAGTTAAAATAGACGTTTTGGGATTGAACGCAGGGGCTGAAAATTCAGATTTGTGACTGCAAATTTGAAGACTTCCCCACCACATCTACTCTGCACTCTGTCGCTGATGAGGAAGACATTCTAGTGACATGTGCTTTGCTGCTGCAGTACGCAACTGCAGGTGCCCCCAATGGAGTCGATGCACTGTATCTGTTCCGGTCACAGCGCATGCTGCAGCACAAGAATGTTGATATTTGGGAGCGAGCTACCCAGATTGACAGCCCTGGAGAGCGTCTCGAGATCGCATTTGCAGACTTGTATCCTCAAAAGCTGCCTGCCAACTGGAAGCGACCTAAAGTAGACATCAAGAGCCCAGTGCAGAACGGCGTCAGGAAAGTCATCAGCAAACCAGCTGCCGTGTCAACTGCTTCTGATACCAACGAAGGTGAGACGTCTGCAGAGCTTTGAATTGCAAATTTTTCAGGCTCAGTACTGTGGTGGCGTCAGCTTAGCTGTGGCAGTGTACATTTCACATCTGTCGCACTTCAGCATCATGCCCTTGAGGTATTCAGTCAGCACCAGAGGCATGCTCATGTTGCCATCCCACCAACTCACACATCAGAGCCCATTTCCGTTTGTTGACTTGGGCACCTCGTGACGTGCATAGAGTACATCCCACGCAGCTGTGGCAGCCTCGTATCTGATCTCAAAAGCAGTACTCAGATGTGACTACTGCTAACAAAACAGCTGTCTTGATGGCAGGTGACAAGCAAGCTGCAGACAGCGCCTCAATGGAGGCTACTCCTGCTGCTGCCAAGCAAGATGCAGCCCAGGGGAAACCCACCCAAGCTGGAGATGTCTCACTTGCCCCCACTGGGGGGACAGAGGCAGCTACTGCTGATCTGGGCGCACAGACAGTACAGCACAAGCAAGATGCACAAGACGCAAACGATGCAACGACTGTACATGCTGAAGCTGACACTGCTCTGCATGTCAAGCCCGAGGCTGTTGTACATCAGTCAGCACCAAATGCTGCAGCAGACAGGACAGCTGCTCAGAAACCAGACATGGGTTTGGCTGCAAACCAAGCGTCTGCCAGCAATGTAGATCAAGAAGAACAGGACAAGGAGCCCGTCTCTGTACCAAAGAGTGCTGGGCACCTTGCACCTATGCCAAGCAAGCCCACTCAGGGAGCGCCAGAAGCCAATCCCATGTCGCTGGCAAGCAATGCCCTTGACCCTGCAACAGCACCTGGGCAACCTCAGATCGAAGTACCTGCCAAAGAAGCACTACCTCTTACTGTAGGTGTTGTTGCCAATGATGTAGTGGGACTTGACAAGCGTGAAGCAGATGCTGCTGTGCCTATGGACGAAGGCAAATCTTGAAGTGATACACAGTCAGAATATAGCAATTTCCTACTTGGTATCTGTTGCGCAGCAGTGTTTCTAGTTGATCATCAGCTGTGACAAACGATTTAACAGATGAACGACAGTCAGGGTTGTTTGATTCAGGAACATACGTACAGCATGATGCTTTTGTTTGGCGCACAGTGACTCAGTGAGTTCACCTGGCTGACAATATCATAGCATGATGCTTTTGTTCGGCGCACACCAAGTGCACACACTACATGATATGTCTGCCTGCCTCCTATTTACATGTACGCATCTCAAGCTTCGCTCTCGTTGGTCACGATAGCAGTTGAGTTTTTCATGTAATAAAGGGTGCTTAGGTAAATGCCGTCACAACGAAACAGTATCCGAGGGGAACGGGCACGTGCTCTTTCTGGTATAGCGGTGACAAACTTGGGCAGTTAAATACGTGGCATCACAGGCTTGCAGAACAGCACAGCTTCTGCTTTGATCCTTCGTCTGTCTGCGCACATCGCACCTTGACTTGACAACATGCTGACCTGCTGTGAACGGGGCTCTGCCTTACAATAGAGTTCACCACATGCCTGCTCTGCAGGTGTTTCAAATCCCTTTGCAGGAATCAACATTGAGAACTTTGATGCAGGTCAGTTTTGCTTGATGAGCTGTACTTTGCGCATATATTTGCTTGTCTTCTGTCGGTAGGAATCTGCTCACCACCAATGCGCAACCATGATATGCGTGCAGACAACTTCCACAGTCTGACCAGCAACTTTCCCCAGCTCAACCATTCTCTGGGCAGCTTTTCACAGCAGTCGCTGCATGCTCTCAGTCAGCATGCCATGAGTCAACAAGCACTGCAGCAACGAAGCATCTCCCTCCCTCAGAGGCTCGGTCCCCAAACTGGGCTGTACGACACACACCCTACCAGCCTGCTAGAGGCACTCAGACAGCATGGCCACCAAAAGCCACTCATGAGTCACCTTGAACAGCAGCAGCAACAGCAGCAGCATCAGCAGCCTCCACACCAGATGCATCCTGCTGCTGTTCATCATGGCAGAATTGAAAGCTTACAGCATGAGCTGCCAGACCGGGAGGCATCTGACGCTTCACTATCTGGTACGATGCTTGTGCAACTTGCCAGATCAACTTTCTGACACAGGCTTGCATGATGCGCAAGACTGACTGCTGCAACTCACTTGATCTGACAGTTCCCTCACCAGTGCCGCAGCATTACTTGCATACACAGAACAGCACAAAACGGATAGGCAGCCTCTTTGCCACATGGTATTGTGAATGTTTTACACTTGTCCCCATAGGATTAAGTGCAATATCATGGTTACATCCGTATGCAAGATTATGCATTGGAAGGCTTCGATGGCGGTCAGAGAATGAAACATAGCATGCGTTCATTCATTCATTTGATCTTAAGTACTTGGGGCCAACCATGACCATTGGACCAGTAGTCTGCAAATGCATACATGCCAGTCCCACACTGTTTGCTGCCGCACAGGTCTTGGGCAGATGCACTTTGGGTACCCCTCAGCAGTGGCAGCTGCAGCAGCCAGAGTCAGCAGAATGCCTGCTAGCCCTGCAACAGAGACTCTGCGCCAACCACCTTCTGATCTGCTTCAGCCTGTGTCACTGACCAGCTGTGGCAATGGTATACAGGGTCCAGGTAGATGCCAACCCCTAATATGCAGCCCCCGCACCCCCCCACCCCCGGCAGGCATGACAGCAGATGCATCAGTGCCAGATCCCTGTCCCTCCCATCCCTCTTCCCAGACAGTCAAGACACTACACTGACGCCCAGTAATGACTTGTGCTATTGTGTGCAATGCAGACTGCCAACTACAGGCCTGGTAGCCCCTTCCTTTTACCAGCTGATCACTTGCGTCAACGCATGTGATCAACGTCACACCATTTTGCTCATGACATTACCCTGCTGTCATATAGGATACAAGCTGAGTGCTACATGGGAGTACGCACGCTCGCACGTTGGTGGTAGCGCACAGCACCCCCCCTACACACACCCTTCCAAGCCAACTTCAAGCTTCTTGCAAGCACTCTCACTGTAACAGACCCAGACTAACCCACAACGTTTCTGTTTTCTGCAGCATCCCGCCAGATGCACAACGGGCATGCAGACCCCCTGTCAGCAGTGGCAGCTGCAGCAGCAGCAATTGGCAGACTGCCAGCCAGCCCAGCTGCAGGCTCTATGCATCAGTCAGGCTCCATGCACCAGTCGGGCTCTGAGGCCAATGTGAGTGCGGGCTTCAGCCATGCTACGTTGGAGGAGCTTCGAGCAGCCTCTGAGAGGTTTGCTGTGGAGAGGGAGTGGGAGAAGTTCCATGCGCCACGCAATCTGCTACTGGCCCTGGTAAGCCCTTTTTTCTAGTTTTAGTCTTGATAGGCCTGTTGTAAAAGGCATTGGTTGCCAGCATAGATTCACAGTTCCTGCAGAGTGTAAGGCTCCGGTCCTGGTAAGCCCTTGATCACGGCAAGTACATTGCTGAAGAGCTCTCATCAGCAGCTTCACACAGCGTGTAGCTAGTGCACAAAGCTTGAGTGCTGAGGCAAGGCAGGCATTCACAACAGTCGTTCTTCTCAGCTTCTGTTTGGTCAGTTTGTGTTCTGCATCCCTTAGCATCTCAGCCGAGTGTCCTGGCCTCACAGCAACATACATTCAAGCAAATCATGCAGACATTCTCTACTTCACAAACATGACTTAGCATGTGTCCTGAACTCCCTCTACCATTCAGCACAATAAATGCAGGCATCCACAAGCAACCTCGTGGCAATGTGCTTGTGCTCTGCTCTGTTTTCCTAGAATATATACATAATGGTGTACATATATATATGGTGTTTTTAGATTCTGTGTTTTGCATCTCAAGCTTTATACATAGAGTATTAGAGCAAGGTGCAGGTAGGGGAGGTGGGGGAGCTGTCCGAGATCTTCCAGTGGAGGGGCGACTCAGTTGCTCGAGGCCTCCCTGGCTTCTCAAGCGAGGACAAGCGGCATGTGGGAGAGGAGATGTCTGATGTGAGCTTTTGCCACCTACACTTGTGTGCAGATTGAGGGATGCCGTATATATATGGTCATGATAGGCCTATTGTACAAGGCTGCCCAATCGTTGCCCGCAAGTCTTGCTGAGGCTAAGGCCCTACCCCATGAGGGGCCAGCGGCTTTTGTAATTGAGAGATGTCATCTGAGTATGGCATCAATCAGCATGATTGCAACAAAGCTCTCAGCTGTGTATCAGTCAAGTAGGCTTCTGATGAGGCTCTTGTGCCTTCCTCATTAAGCAACTGTGGCATCCATGCATACTGTGGCAATAGTAACAGTGGTATAGATAGTACTGGAAACAGTTACAGCAATAGTGACAGAGATAACTGTGATTGTCCTGGCCTCAGCTTCATTCCACTGCTGTGAATGATTTGGTTTGTCCATGGTCTTGAAGCATCACGCACAGACTGACCTGATTTGGCATTCTGTTCAAAGCTTCAGCCAGGATGCCATAGGTTATCCATTGTTGTCCACCGTTGGAGCTGTGAGTGCGAACGCCTGATCAAGGTCATGCTTGCATGGCTATCTACATGTGCTAGATTGCTCAGGCTTATGATTTATGCATCCAGGGTTTCATCGCTTCCGTAGGAAGTTCCAGCTGTCACACATTGCAGCCCCTCAGCTTACATGTCATGTTGCAGGTCCTGTTGTACCTCATCCGCCTGGCAGATGTGTGTGGCATTGACCTAACAGCTGCAGTGTGAGTTTGCTGCTCCTGCCGTACTTCTTCAGTTGTGCTGCTTGTGTGCCTAGATGCATGAGATTCTATGTCATATGCTGCTGCTGCCACTGTTATAGACACAGTCTTACTGACAGAAGCCAGAAGTTGGGCTGAGTTGCGTGATTTAAAGCAGATACAAGGATGTACACAAGTATCATAGCAAGTGTTATTTATATTTGACCTGACAGCAGCTGCAGGGCATGATGGTAAACAAGTGCTCTGATGCCTGGCATGATATCACATGACTTGGATGACACTATGTGCTAGGAAGCAAATCTTATCTGTATGAATTCATGAAATTGAACTTCTTGTCAGTTGGGTCCCAGTCGCCCCCAAAGACACTGAACAGATTGATTGATTGCTGTTGTCTGCCCCTACAGGCTTCTGCCTTTGCATGCTCGTCATTCTGCCTTTGGCTGTGTGCTTCCTTCTCCCTTCACGCTTCCAAGTACCATCGCGTTGTCTGCATCTCACCCTGGCCCATCCACTAGCTGTGCAAAAACTCTATTTGCTCTTGTCTGTTTTGTCATTGAGCAACGAGTCGTACCGCCTTTGCTGTGTTGTACAATGATCCGTAGTCGTCATCATTGACAGGATCTGCTGTTGAGACTGCTTTACTGCTGCATCCCGTCAGGTGTGTCATGTTTTGCAGGCATCAGAAGATGCAGTCCAATGCTGACAAGTACCCCAGCGAGCTATGCAGAGGGTCTAGTGCCAAGTACACTTCCTACAACAGAGGGTGCGCCCTTTTCCCATGTGCTACCTCCAAATTTGACATTTGTCTTCTTCTTTCTGTGATCAGACTTTTTGCCTGGCTAAAGTATAGTAAGCTCTCTCTCTGCTTGTCTTGCCAGACTGCTCTTCACATCAGCTGCAGTCAACAATGGTCTGTTGACCAAGGTAGGCCTACACGCTTTCAACAGTCACACCAGATGATGCAATCTTAGCTGAAACACAGCATTTGCACCACTCAAATGCAGATCTGAGGCTGTTTGACCACAATGATGACAAGCATGTTGCAGCTGAGCAGCAAGACCAGCATGACTTGCATCTCACTCAGTGAGAGAGCACTGTGTCCTGGTAACACGGTGGATGATATAGTGTTACATTGGTCAAACTGTGAACACTGTGCTGATCATGTCACATACTTGATTACATGACTGGTCGTCATAATCTATCAAGAGTTATGTCCTGGCTGTGTCAGAAGTACATCAAGAGTGGCTTTCAGTACACGCTTTTACACCCGAGTGGACTTGCAGTCCTGCTGCTGCTGTGACAGGTCTGAACCATCTGATGACCACAACGGCAACAAGAGGAAGCGCTTCACAGACGAGCAGCTGTCAGCCCTGACTGATCTGGCTGAAGAAGCCAATTGGAGCCTGCTGTCTGTTGCTAAGGAAGTGCGTGAGCAGTTCTGTCTCAAGTATGAGATCAGCAAGGTGGGTTGCTTTGTGTTTTTTCAGTTTGTTGATAGGCACATGTAATGTTATGTTTAGCACCGACTGCAGCAGCATCGACATATGAAAGTCAACTGTCATGCACGCCTGCCCTCAGCTCTGATACTGTGAGGATCTTTGAGGCGCTGCATCCACAACTCATATGCAGCTTGTTGTTTCAGTACTTTGTATTGCCAAACTTTGGCTGTTATCAGCGTGCACTTGGAGCCCATTATGGTCACATGCTGACAACCTGCTGTTTGAGATGTTGCTTTGTCTACTGCACAGGAGCGGCTGCACAACTTCTTCAACAATCGAAAGCCCAAGGATCTGAAGAAGCGTAAGCTTGGCCCACCAGGCTGCTCTGAAACCATGAAGACTGAGCCTTCTCTGGATTCAGATCAGCCGCCAGTTTTTATGCATCAGCAGAGCAGCTCTCTTGCATCCCAGCTCCAGAACCCCATGGGGCAGTGACCTGCCATGCTGGGCAAGTTTGGGAGGGGAGGAGGGTGGATGGGGGGGGAAAGAACAGAGGGTTGTCTGCATCCTTAGGCTCCTGTCAGGGCTTCTCAAGAAAGCCACTTTTATTGCAGGAATGCTAGCACCACGAAGCAATCAGAAGAGTGCCAATTGGCTCTCTGAAGATGCTCTGAGAAAGGATAGTTTGCTCCGCTGTGGGTTTCAAATTGCATAGCAGTAGCAGTGATTGGGATGCACAAGTCAAGCCATATAGGGCAGAAGAACACCAGCAGCACAATAGCAGGCAGAGCTGTCTCCCACACTGTGACAGGTGTATCAATGTTCAGCTTCATTGCAATCTGGGCGGTTCTCCATGCCAGCAATGCTGCAGAGCAGCAGGCTTCCATATGCCACATCACCATGGTGCCGAGTACTGTGTTGCATAATGTACCTTGATGGTCGCTTAACCATTCTACTATTACCGTCCGGATTTGCAGAAGTTCAATTAGCAGTTTTGGAGTTAGAAGTTGTGAATTGTTTTGATGATGACTTGCGCGCTGGCATCAGGTTTTGGCTTTTTTCTTGCGCAGCATGATACAATTATATTACGGCAGCGTGGAGCTGTTGTGAGCCAGGGTCAAGGTTCAATTATGGGGATATACATGTCAGAAAAAGCAGAACACTATGCTTGTCACAACTCACTAGATGGGACAGGGTCCTGGCTTTGCACAGACAACTTCTGTCTTTTCTTCGATCACTGGTGTGCTTTCAAGTACGGCACTTTCAGAACCGGTGCAAGCTGCGAGCAAGCAGCATGTTCATGTTTTATATATTGCTGCCAAACAGGTTTTTGAGTCTTGGCATGCATCAGGTGTATACATGTTAATCAGTCTCCTCTCCTGTCTGTCCAAATTACAGAATGGAGCTATGATGATTCCCCTTTATTTAAGTTGGATTTTGTTAGGAAATGTTTATGACAGCCACACTGCTACTCTGAGAATAATTTAGTGGGACTCCCCAAAGTATGACTATGTGCGTCATTCCCTAGCTGTTGGAAAAGATGTAGGTTAGCTAAAATGAGTCAAGGGTCGGGATGTAGGTTAGCTGTAGGTCAATGCCATCTTCACTGTTCTGGCTGCTATCAGCACTGACCTCATCTTCCTCCTCATCCTGAACATTACAAAATGCAATCAATGAGTCTATAGTAAGCTGCAACCCCTGTGAACTCATGGTGTTGACACGTCCCCAAGGTACATCCATACAGCCCCCCCCCCCAGCCCTAGGGGGGGGGGGCTGGGCGTAACGCTCCATTTGCGAAGCGCTTTGATCATCAAATAAGATGATTAAACACGGCGCGCGACCGCGCATGCTTCCTCGCCTGATCAAGTGGCAACGTTCTGCGACACGCGCTCCATTCGAGTCCTCGAGGCCGAGGAAATGTAACGGCAAGGCTTACTGCTTTAACTGATGCTTGTTGCTCCTCGGCGTGCGTCTGTCAGCCTGTTACCGCACAGCTTCGCGACCAGAACCATAGTGCGGGCAGCATACGCAGCAATGACAAGCACTGCTAGATACCACCTCAAGAATGAGGCACAGTTGGTCATTCAGAAGGGAGACATCACTCAGTGGGATGGAGATGCAGTAGTCAACGCGGGTCCGCATACATCTTGACGCGTTTGCGCATGAATGGCTCAGCATTTGTCAGATGCTAACAAGAAATGTTTTACAGCGAATGGACGTATGTTGGGGGGCGGAGGAGTGGACGGAGGTACAATTCACGCCCTGTTTGCACAAACAGATGATGGAGAAAGGCTAGCTTTCTCGACTGGGCATCTGGCCTGCTCACTGGCTTGATTCATGCGCTCAGTCAGTGAAAAGTCAAGCCTCTAGTTGCTCAATTCGGTGCAGCCATACATCGAGCAGCAGGTCCAGGACTCTTACAAGCCTGCAGACGCTATCCTGATATTCTCAATGAAAGATGTCCTACAGGAGATGCTAGAGTGACGCTGTGAGTCTGCAATTGAAGTTGCTGTTTCTGTGAGTTGCACTCTACAGCAGTGACCTCGGCACCTGCTGGCAGATCTAGAGTACACTTGACTGTGGCTTCAGTTGCAAGCAACATGACCTCTCTCAGCTGATGGCTGATGGCATGCAGGGCATATGACCTGCCATGCAGATGGATCATACACACCGTAGGACCCATTTACAACAGTAAAAGATCAAGGGAAAGCCAAGCCCAGCTGAATTCTGCATACAAGTAAGCTTTTCTGCCAAGCTGTGTGTGGACACATGCGCCGCTGCTTTTGCTCTGGTCTTGACTGCAGGCTGGGCTTTGATATTGCACAATGAGATGAATGCAAACATGACAAACTTTGTTTGTACACATCATGCTCATGAGTGCAATACATGACCGCCCACCTAAGGTTTCATGTCTGTTCATTAATGACCAGCTACAGCTGAAAGATCCATCTGTCTGCAAGCTCTCAATGCAAGCAACTCATTCGGGACTTGGACCGAGCTGCAGTTTTTGCCATTGAGACATTTGCAGCAAAACAGCACAAAAACCAAGATCTTGCTATCATTGCACCTGCTTGCTCCCTGTGGACTTGCTCCTGCTACTTCTTTGCTGGCGGCAGTGCACAGGACATTACTGCATAACCTGAACACAAGTCAAACAAAATGACTATTCAAGTGACAGCGCACCTCATCTGACATGCAGGTCATCCCTAGCAGTGGCAAATGGCATTGGTGCTACCACCGTTGCTTTTCCCGCCATCAGCTGTGGCATCTATGGCTACCCTCTTCAGGCAGCATGCATGGTAAGACCACTCATTTGCTGTTGCTCCTTTGCTGCTTTCTACATACTTGCCACCGGCAGGCGCGCATGCCTCTGCATTTGACCTGCAGCAAAATCATGCACTGCATGCACCCTTTCAAGTCATAGCCAGGAAGGCATGCACAGATGCACTTACAGAAGCAAGTCGTAGGCGCCTGAGGTGCAAGACAGGCGTGCTGACAAGCCCAAGTCTCAGCCTTGACAGCCAACGGATCAGACAAAGCACTGGAGCAAGTGCTGCTGCTGATTCAGCTTGATTTTGCATGATGTTAGGAATGCTGGTTAACCCAGTAGCAACTGCAGCACTTGACAGAAACCATAGATGGGGTGTACTGCAATCATAAACAGCATGAGGCACACTGTGCTGGACTGTCTCTTCTGCAGGCTGCCTTGCAAGCCTGTTATGAGAATTCTGAAGATCTGAAGGAGGTGCACTTTGTCCTCTTTGGGTCTGACACATATGATGTCTGGCTGGCAGCTGCTGACAAGCACTTGAATCCGGTGACTGCCGATGATGACAATGCCCAGCAAGCAAATGCAGATGCTTCAGCATCAAGCCCAGCAAATAGTGACGAGGCATCCCCAATGCAAGGAACGACATCCCAGGATGCATCCCCAGCAAGAAACGCAGCAGGATCACCACAGCACTCATCAGCATTAAAAAATGGGTCGGCCAGGGAAGTGGCGGCAACAGATGAGTCATCCAAGGAGGAGACCTCGGTCCAGACCTTGACAGGCAAGCAAGTGCATAAACATGTTGCTGTGGCTGAATTGCGTGTCACAGGCAACTCTTGCAGCCGGGTTTGCTTTGCAGGATATGCATTTGAATCCCTGAGAGGCATGCTTTTGGCATAATGCTTGCTAACAAGACACATGAGCTTGGCACCAATGCATGCTGCTGATCTTCCCAGCAGTGATGTTTGACAGCCCATTTACATGAAAGTGTTGCAACATTCTCCTTTGTTCACAGCAGGTGTCAAAGAAGGGAAAGCTAGTGAGTCTGCACAAGAAGCGCTGGCTGCGGCAGAGGTGCTCGAAGCAGCAGAGCCAGCCACAGATGCTGACTTAGCAGGACACAGCCCAGAGCAAGGTTCCCAGACACAGAAAGGCAAGGATGATCAAGGCAGCGCACAGGCTGATGCTGATGTTGGCATGTTATCAGCCTCACAGGACACCATACCAGTCAGCAAGTGAAATGCAGATTTGATATAGATGTACCTGTCCATCGTCTCGGAGAGTCCATGTTTGGTGTCAATGCAAGAAAATAATGTAACAACAGTTGATCACACGTTCTGCCTGGTGCCCAGTGTAGCTAAAGCAAGAGGAACATTAGTATTCTTCTGATATAGGTATAACCACTAATACAACCTCCGATTCAGCTCTACATGCGTTGTGCTTGCGCTCGTGGCCGGCCGTCAGACTGTCAGCCTCGACCTCACAGTCAGCAGCAGACGCTACAGTTGATTTCTCAGCACATTTCGACGTCAGCAGCTCTACTCTACTGTAACAATGACCTCTGAGATGCATTCCAATGCATTTCAATGCATCGCGCAGCCTAACACAGCCTTTGCTTGACTGCATACTGTATCTGACACAATATTTCTATGGTCCAGGCACTTTACCAAGCTCTGCAAATTAGTGTATCCATGGGAAAGTGTATCTGAGATCCAATCTATCAAGGAAAGCAAGAGGAACATGCATCGGCCTGATGATGTCATGCTACTTGAAAGGCGATGCGTGCATGACCACAAGCTGATGATGACAAGTTCGTCATAGGTGTCCTTTGCATTATTTTAATGCCAATATTCTTTCACTACAAAACGCGGACTGTGCAGCAGCGACGGCAGATCCTTCCAGAGAACTCTGTTCTCAGGTTTTACAATATGATGAGAGGATAAGCATCCATTCTGGATGACAGGTGTGCGCCCCAACATCCTTGTTACACTGGCACACCTATCCAATCTGACCCCAAAACCTTACAGATCGATATCGGCTCGAGCTTGGAGTCAAAGTCGTCTCTGGAACGACACAAGTCACCTGCTAGCTTTTCAAGTTGGTCCTTTATTTGTGCAATGTCAAGCCTGAGGGCAACTGTGCTCCAGCGTAAAATAGCAGCCGCCATGACAGCAGATACAAAGCGTTTTGCACTTTTTGCAAAATCTTGCGGCTCGCTGCTGTAGTACTCAACGTCACCCGATCACCTTCGAGACCCGTCTGCATCATCAGATCTGGTCTCAGGTCTTGCAGTGCGTGCTGGACCTACTACATGTTCCAGGTTTGAGTGGCATAAGCTAAATGTATTGAAAAGACGGTCAAGCAGTCACCAAGGTCCGTTGATGTAGATGCAAGGTGACATCATGCTAGGACGAAAGTGTTGCCAGAGTCTCACTGTGAAAGCAACGACTGGGTGGCATTCATTGGCAACAGCACAGCACAGAAACCGTAACAAGCATGGGCTCGTAACAAGCATGGGCTGAATGCATGGGCTGCATGCTTATTGGTACTGCAAAAGCATGGGCACACAGCTGCAATCGGCATCAAGGCGTACTGCACTGTTGTGCCAATACTATGAAAGTAGTGCATGTGCCCATGCTCTGCAAGGTTTAACCTGCTATGATTTGCACATGTTCATCAATTGAACATTCACAGCAACAATTCGCTACAAGTTGTGTCTACAATCAGCTAGTGGACCGTGCCAAGAATTGTAATTCTTGGTACGGTCCAATAGAATCAGCTTGCTATTTAGACTCTTGCGGTTCATGAACGCAGTGTATTGGAAGGCCTAAATTTCATCACTTCAAGCTGCCCTAAGATTGAACTTATGTCACAGCAAAAGAACCAGCTGCAGTCCTGAAGTGTCATCAGAAAACGGCTTGCCTTTGCTTTTAAGCGGGTGAGTGTAAACGCAGGGGAAGGTCGTTGGCGTGGCTGATGTACTGTGTCTATTGTGTTACCAATTAAACATTTCTTATCCAGCAAAAAGCGAATAAACTCACTGTCACGCATACTACTCGTACAGGCCGGCTGAACGGAATCGCTGATTAACGACTCACAATAGCCCGCTCAATCAGTCAGCAGGGTACGAGTCAGCTTTGCCACACCCTGGTGGCAATCGCTTTTGCACCTTCAGTTGGGCAGTACCAGCTGGCTCCTGCTTGTGAGCACTTTTGCTTGTGCGAAGGTACGGCAGAAACACGACATGTACTTTGCAAACTGCCTTCAACATACTGTACACTCTTCAAATTTTTTTTGCACAATCTACGCCCGCCTTATCTGCTGACTGTCACGGTAATAAGGATTGCAGTAGCATGTACAAGTTGTGACATATGCAGGCTTGACCGCCTGTTGATGACCATTCCTGGTCATAAGCGCATTCAGGGGACCGCCCAGTGATGCCAAGTCTCTACACGTCTTCTCAGGTGAGTTGTTGTTGCAAAAGGTTTTAAGCTATGCAGTGCTGTGTTTCAAAATTTATTTTGTTAAGATATTTTGCATACTGCAGCCTCACTGCAGTGGGCTGCAAAACTACAAGTTTGGTGGCAGCGCACGTACTGGCCGAGTGGGCCTGAGATCAGCTGTCAAGCGACGCAAATCTGCTTTTCTCAAGCAAAGCCATATTTCTCCCTGCCTACACCGTTCCAACATCTGCAGGCAAGCGCTTTGTCAGCTCGGAAACTAGCCAGTCACTCTCTGGCTATTGACATACATCAGCATGTGTCTGGTCTGTGCGCTGTACTTGTCTCAGTGACTGCGTTTCAAAGCTCACAGTGTCTTGCTATGATAGCCTCACTTGCAGCTATGCATTGTTTTAAGACACCGCAATTCCTTGCACAGCGGCCAAGCACCTCCATGACCAAGCTCAGGTCACCATGCAGGTGTCAAGCCTCAGACAGCAATGGCAAGCCGGGCATGCTTTTTGGCCTGAAGAACCCATTTCGCGGCTTGAAGTTTGGCAACCAGGCTTCAGATGAAGAGAGCACCAAGGCAGAGCAGGAGTCACAGCAGCAGCTGGCTGCTGACAAGGCTCAGCCCATTGGCAATGGCATGCCGTGGAGGGCTTGGAAGCAGGTGCTACACCTCTGATCCGTGTGTCATTGTCGCTCTTTGCACTTGTCATGCATTTCTCAGCACCACGTTGCAGAGGGTGTTGCAGTTCCAGCTGTTCATCATGTACCTCTGCTGTATCTGCCTTACAGACAGCCCAAGCTCAAACCCTTGTCTTGAAAGCCACCAGCATCATTAATTGTGCCTGTGTGGCACTTGCATCTCAAGGAAGCTTGCACAAGGTCACAAGATGCATTGTCCAGCTCAGCGCTTGTGACAGCTTCTCAACTGGTTGTGTCAGCAAAATGGCCAAGCTGTGCTAGCTGCTGGAGGCTAACAAATCTGGGTGTTGCAATCTGCAAGCTTCTTTGGCATCTAGCTGTACAGCATTTTTGGAATGTGCCAAGTAGCTGACATTATACGCTCGCTCTGGTCAGGATAATGCCCAGTTGGGGTTTTGGGGGACTTGCTCTTAAGTTCGCATGTTGTACTTGCAGCATTTCGACGCCAAAAGGCGTAGTCTTTCCTTTTTCTGTTTCTTCTGTTTATTCAACCCATGATGTACTTGCAGCACTTTGATGCAATGGATCACTCAGCTCAGCAGCTCTCAGAGCTGGATGTGTCCCTGGGCCAAGCCATAGCTTTTGAGCGATACCAGGACGCAGCTGAGCTGAAGAAGAAGCTGGATGACCTCAATGGTACTGATGTGGTGGAAGAAGTCATGGAGGTATGAGCCTACTTACCTTATGTGCAATTTGTCATTCACTCAGCACATTATGAGAGTTTTCCTCCTGAGTAACAGCCCAGCTACTGAGTATGAGCCCCATCACCTTGTTTGCTGGTACTCATGCACTCAGCACATTATGGGAATTTTAGTTTAGTGGGTGCTCTGACTGATAGCTAAGGCTTATCAGAACGTATCAGGGTTTCCTGCTGGGTGAACATGCATTGCAACTGACCAGAGAGGAGACATGCTATCATTGCGCTCTGGTTGGTGCCTTACAGCATCAAGCCAATACCTTTGTACCTACGTTGCTAGCTTAGCTCAGCCTACTAGCTCTGAAGCCAACTATAGTAGGCAGAGCAAAGCTAGCAACGTAGGTACAAAGGTTTGGCTTGATGCTGTAAGGGACCAACCAGAGCACAACCACGATGTGTCTCCTCTCTAGTCAGTTATGCGTGCCCAATATGCCTTTACACATTCACCTGGCAGGAAACCCTGATATGTTCTGATAAGCCCTAGCTATCAGTCAGAGCACGCGCCCTACTACATTTAGCTCCCAAAACCCACCTTCAGCTTCAGGGTGAGATGCCCAGTCCCTGATCACGATGAAAAGTCATCACCTTTTTCTTATGTACACCTGTGCAATAGTGTGCATCTTACCTCAACAATCCTAGGCTCAGGACACTTATGAAGATACCTTACTTCTTTCAAGTGTGTGGTGCTGCTGGCTGTGTAGCAAAATCTCTGTAAGCCCAGCCATTTGTTATTTTTTTATCTGCACACTCCCAGTGGCGCAAATCCCAGCAAAAACCAATTTGTTCACATTCTAAAGGCCTGTATGTAGTCTGGCAACCCTAGCACAGCCGCAACTCCCAGTGCTCTGGGCTGGCTGTCACCTTATTATGTTACTAGGCTGACCACACATTCTTGATGCTAAACTGTCGACGACAACTCTATCACTACTACTTTCCCTTACTTTTTCTGTCTCACCAAGACATCATCAACTGCAGAGCTGTCATGAAGCTGTTCAAAGTCTCAAGCACAGCATGAACCAGCTTGATTGTCAGCCCTGCAACAGTGCATGCAGCATCCACTCACTCACTCACAGATCTGCTGCTTTCTCACTGCAGATCTACCGCGAGGTCACTCACTCACACATGTGACTTTTCCTCACTGCAGAGCTACCATGTTGCAACAGTGCATGCAGCAATCACTTACTCACTCATGGATGTGATGTTTTCTCACTGCAGAGCTACCGTGTCGCAACAGTGCATGCAGCATTCACTCACTCACTCACTCACTCACGGACGTGATGTTTCCTCACTGCAGAGCTACCGCGAGGCGTTAGACTCAGAGGACTACAGTACAGCTGCCAGGCTGAGGGATGAGGGGGCAACAGGGCTCCCCGGCTGGTGGGTGGCTGACAACAAGGATGACCCCAAGGGTCACCTGCTGCGCATCTCCACTGGCTTTGGCCGATATGTGGGGTATGCGTATACCCCCCAGGATCTGGCTCAAGCTGAGGTGGGTGCATCTAAAATGGCTCCTGTATAAGATAGTAGAGTGCTGCATTTGCGTGTGCTGTCTAGCGTCATATTGTGCTCAACCACACTCCTTTCATGCTTCAAGCTGCCTTTGCTGCTGTGCTGAGCCTGATTAAAACCCAGCAGACATGGTTGGAGGCAGTCTGTTTCCCAGTAGAACTGCTGGTGTCGTCAATGCGCCTCATGCCTCCTTCAGAAACAGACATCGAGAAGAAAAGAAACATGACAAGCTGACAAAAATTTGAAATTATGCTTTTTTTGACAGGGTCTGCCCTTGGATGAAGCAGCATCAATGCTGCACCAGTTTGAGGAGGTGCAGCAGTGTCCCATTGATGAGGTTGGTACCCCGGTGCTGGAGCTGTTCCTGAAGAAGGATGCTAACGGAGATTTGCAGCAGCAGGGCACTGTTCTGTCTATCCCTCCTGAAATGCTGTCCCAGGCGCAAGCCAAAATGGGTGAGTGTCACAGCTGGTTTCAATCCAGAAACGTATATTTTGCTTAAAATGTTATGTTGTCCCTTCACTGGAAGTCTAAACTCAAGACATGTCTGGGGACAGTAAAAGCGCGTTTGTACGTTGAGGAGATGTTTCAGATGCATGAACGGCTTGCCTTGCACACTTGTAAGGGTGCAGCTGGAAACCCACATGCAGGGAGTGTGGTTTGGCAGAAGTGCATGTCTGCATTGCATCTGCATTCTAGCAATGTTGCCAGGGAAAGCTGTATGCATGGCAGACGTTGGCCTTGCATGCATGCTGAGCGTCATGCTTGCATGCCATTGACTGGATTCTTGACAGCGTCAAGCTTTGTTGACTATGCAGTGATGAGCTAGGGCTATGTACTCGTCTGCCTGGTTTGTCAGCAGGCACTCTGTCTTGTTGCTGCTCGATCAGGTTGTGTACATTGGCAAAGTTGCATGCACAGGAAGCTATTCTAAGTCTCCACCATGCTCAAACAAAGCGCAAGTGATACTGGTTAGTACTGTATCTAATCAGATCTTGTATGGCGTTTGCAGTCCAGATAACAGACCTGTCATCAGACAAGGTGTGGGTGGATGACAACGGCACTGAGAACGGTCCCGTCATCAACATCTCAGTCACAGTGCCTGTACAATTCCCCAAGTCCAACTCAGCCCAAGCCAGCCGGCCGCCGACTGCCCAAGGCTTGTGGTCTGGCAAATCCTCCGGCAGTAGCCCTGCATTGGATGGCCCAATTCTGGCCCCTTTTGATGGATCAGATTTGGCAGATTCTGGCCCTGGTGAAGTCATAGACCTGGAACGGCATCCTGCAACCATTGTGCAGACTGGTAGGGACCAGCTTGAGGTCACTGTGCACCCTCAATCCCTCACGCAGACAGTCAACCAGGAGTGGGGAACTGAAGATGCTGATGACTCAGACTCTGACGAGGATGACAGCAGTGCTGATGATGAAAGCGACAACCCATTCAAGATACTGCAGTCAGTGTCCAGCACCTCTGATGAGGACACAGACACAGAACAGACGCTAGTGTATAGTAAGCTGTACCCTGGCCGCATCATCAGCGCATCAGATCTGTCTAATGAGCAAGCACGCGTTCAAGCCCTACTCAGGCAGAATCTGTCAGACAGTGGGGAAGCAGTCTCACTCAGTGGCACACGCATTGAGCATGAGGATGGCACGATTGAGTTCCGAGTGGACGATGTCCAGATGGCGAGCACTAGTGGCTCAGATGAGGAATCTAGCAGCAGAGAAGAAGAGGGGCAGGAGGAGATTCCCAGTTGGGAGACTGTAGTCAACAATGTGCTGCAAGTGGTGCAACAGCTCAAGCACTTCGCGCCAAAGCCTGGAGAAAGCAAAGAAGATCAGGCCAAGCATGCAGATCTGATGAAGAAGCTGAATGAGGTATGCATGGTATACATGGCCATGCTGCTCATTGTATGGCTGCTGATGCGCTGGGTCTGCATGCAACATTTGATGCTGCTGAGAGCGACCATGCTGCCATGCCTGCTTGTGCCTGCTGTGCTGCGCTGCGCTGTGCCATGCTGTGCTGTGCTGTGCTGTGCTGCCCTGTGCTGTGCTGGACTATGCACTGAGCTACTTTGTGTGACACTGAACACAGAGTTCTTATATGGCTTGCTTTCTTTGTGATGTCCCCAGCCATTATGTAGCATCTCAGCATATGCCAGCCTCATGATCCTGCATCAGTGTATCTGCAGTTGTCAACACACATAGAAATCCCACGTAAGCTGCTGAAGGGCTCTCACATGGCTGAGGGCTTCAGCATGCAGTAGCTATGTGAGTACAGCATACTGAATGTGATATGGCTTGAGTATCAGCTTGAATTTCCACACAATAAGACCCCTTGTTCAGGCGGAGAAAGCTCTCACTGTTAAGCCAGAGCCCACAGCGAAGTCCACTCCCAAGGCAGACAACAAAAGCACGAAGACTCAAGCAGAGCTGGTAGATGCCCTTCGAAAGGCACACGCCAATGGGCAGCTTGAAGGGGTGGTGCCTGTCGATGCTGATGGGAACACTGTTCAGGAGTACATGCAACAGCTGGCTGGAAGTGTACTGAATCAGGCCATGCCAGAGCTGATGCAGCAAATGGGCGACAGGAACCCCATCATGCAGGCTGCCTCAGGTATGTTCCAAAACTTCTTGCTTTATTTTCAGCAGTTGTTCCTTTTTTGGCTAGCTTGTGCTTCTGCCTTGGCTTGCCCCCCCTGATTGTGTCTTTACCCTTCCAAGCACAATGTGAACAAGGGCAAAGAACTCTGTGCTTTAAAGAAATGCGCATACATTGCTGTTGTCGGGAAAATATGACACAAAACTTCTTTAAGTGCCCTGTTAGGCACCAGGCTACTGCTTGCATGATTTTTGGATTTATGGTTTGCACACATAAGACACAACACCAAATGGGGTGACTTGAGCTTCCTGCTTAGTGTGATTGATGCCTCTCCATAAATTTCAAGTTGCTTCAGGCGCACATAACAACCCACTTTTTGAGTTAAATCAGCATGAAGAAATCAAAAGAACCTACTTTTCGAGTTTGCATGTACAATGCAACATGCTCCATGTACACTCAAGCTGATGCCATGAAGCTGAGAGTGGTTGCCTGTGCTCAGGACAGGGAGAGGGGGAGGGGTCCCTGAAGACAATGAAGTACAGGCGGCTCAATACAGACTTTGTCAGCACAGACCCTTTCACAGGGCTGTACCTGGCAGCCTTTGGCAGCCATGGCCCCGAGGTCCTCCAGCTACAACGGGAACCAGATGCTGTTGACGTGTGCTCACCCCCCTGCTTGCCCAGTTCTTGCATTGTGTTAATCTTTGCCTGCTTTGCATATACTTTTGCCTGCATTGCATTCACCTTTGCCTGCATTGTATTACTCTTTGCTTGCATTGCATTTAAGTTGCCTGCGTTGCATGTACCTTTGCCTGCGTTGCATTTACTTTTGCCTGCATTGCATCTCCTTTGCCTGCATGGCATTTCCTCTGCCTGTATTGCAATCATTATGCTTGTGACTGGTTGCAGGAATTTGGTTGCTGTGGTAAACATGTGTCTACCTGCCTGTCAAGCAGCTGACATGAGCCTCATGCTAGCTGACTAATGTGCATGACGATGTTGCATGATTTGTCACAGAGCACGACCTGAATTAGCCAGCTGCATGATGCACATGCAAGTGAGACATCACTTGTGCCAATCAACAATGACTGTCAGCAGCCCAGAATCAATCTGTTGCTTCTTGTTGTAATAAGCATGGTTTCAGATTTGAAATGCACAGCAATGATAAAGTTAACGTTTCCTGTCACAGGATGGCGTTGAGTGGGTAACAGGCACCAAGCTGACTGGGGACAGCAATGTTCCAGCTGGTGAAATCAGCTTCAAGGCAAAGATAGGCAGGGGTAGCAGGCTGGGCACCCCAGACATGTACCCCCCTGAGATGGGGGTCATTGCCCGCTACAGGGGCTCAGGCTGTGTTGCGCAGAGTGGCTTTCAGCAGCCATCGTAAGCATAGTCTCTGGGCTGTCAAGTTTGCTTGATTTGCGACCCATGACATGCAATAACATATTGTTAAATGAAGGTGTACATATGCTGCAGCCTGTTACAGATTGGAAATGCTGCTGTCCAAACAATGACCTTTTCAGGTGTACAGCATAATGTACATGTCTATCTCTGTCAAATATCCTACTGAGCGTCAGCTCACGCAACAAATCAAGCACAGCATCTCTTCATGCGAAGCTATCCACAAGTGGGATTGCGAAGAATCAAGTTGATGGTGCTACTGCAGGCTTGCCGGTGTAATGCTTGGCTTCTCGTTCAGTTGACGCTGAAGGGTCTAGTCTTTTCTTTCTGATGGCTGTAATGTTGCTTCTGTGTGTGCAGATGGGTGGATGGTGAGCTGCTGCACTTCAGTGGAGATGGAGCCACCACAAGAGGTGCTGAGCTGGGCTTTGTCTGGACTGGCAACCAGAACCACTTTCTGGTCATCCTCAAGAGAATTGACCTCTCAGAAGAAGAAGATGAATAAACAGCCAATGCACTGGTCCTGTCAGGATGTGTGGCAGCAAGTCAGCGGCTGTGTAGGTGGCAGCAATGGCAGAGAGATCAGGCATGAAAAGTAGCAGGGTTTCAGCACAGCCAGATGCATCAAGCAAAAGAGCTGTTGCTTTCTGCAGATGATGCAGACAATGTGCCCTTCCATGTACACTAAGTTCTCTTTTCGCAGCTTTTGACCTTCCACGTTTCAGCTCGCAATATGTGAGTCAATATTGTATGTGCTTCTTAGTGCTGGCAGAGTTGTAAACAGGATTCAGTCGCCATAATTGATTTTAAGTTGATATCACATGAAAGTGAAGGACGCCTCAGGACACTGCATGAGGCCATGACAAGCTCTGAATCCGAACTAAACGCTATCGGCTTTTACAACAGGCCCAAAAAACGGCAGTCTTGCGTGACGCCGTAATCAGATGCGACGTCGGGGAATCGAACCCCGCCCAATTGCTTGGAAGGCAATTATGCTAACCACTACACCAACGCCGCTGTGCAGCGGAAATCAGGATGCAAGTCGATGTCAAACAAGCCAAATTTGCAATATGTATCACCTAGCTAGCCTCTCCAAAATTGTTTCAGAAACATAAGCACAGATATACACCAGTGTTTGCTCAACTTTCAAAGTCAGAACATAGCAGCAAGCAAGTCATTTGTACAAAGCCACATATGGGGTGCATCTCAAGAAACACAGGGTCATACCACTCACAACTGCAAGCTTCATCATTGCTAAATCATTTGTGGACTGCCTGTCCACATGCATGCTGCAACATTCCCTGGCAAGGCCATGTAGGACATCACTCAACAATCTCCCATGAAGTTGGTCACAAGACGCGCTCCTGTGTCATAGTGCATAAGCCACGCTCAGCTCCTTTGCACAGGAAGGCATGAGCCAGCCTGATCTGTGCCAATGACTGCTGGCTTGGCTGCATCTCTGCGTGGCTTGCTGAATCAGCACTGCAGAGCTGAAGCACTAGAGGGGCTGCCACTGTTGATTCCAAGTGCTGCTGCCACAGGTACAGCTGAAGCTGATGCTGCAGCCTGCAGCACCACACTGCACCTTCAGACCGCTTGCAAAGCAATGAAGCGCAACATGGTGCTGACACCATGATCTGCTCGGAGGACAATGCAAGCAAGAACATTAGAGACATCATTGATTGCAATCTGACTGAGTAATGCTGTGCATAGTAACAAGCTTGCAAATCTGCACAATTCCAGCACTAGTGTATGGTGCAAAACTTGCTATTTGTGCAAATGGGTTTTTGGCTAACGCTGGGGCGCAAGCCATGGCACGAACAGTGCCTAGTCTGTATGTCATGTCTGTACGCTGCCTGTCAACTGTGACTCTGATTCCTGTGTGATGCATGTGCCACTTTTCCTAACATTGCACCAGACATCATGTAACAACTTGCATCACTGATGCATCAAGCCTTTCTGTTGTGGTCCAGTCAGCTAATCAGGTTGTGCATTGCACCCCGCGCTTGAGTTGCAATGCGCACTGTACAGCTGTAGACAGCAGACCTACCTGGACACAATTTGCAGCTGTGATAGACTTGTGTATGAGATGGTGGCTGCCTCATCTGTGTCTCCCCCTCGGCCTCCCGGCAGAAGAATGCTACTGGGGTCATGGTCTGCAGCTGTCTGGGTTGAGCTGCTTGCAGATGGTAGCAGGGAGGCCGGGAGCCCACTCCAGCAAGCCTCAGGTAACCAGGCCTCTGCAGGTTTGTTGGCAGCAAAGCCTGCACCCACGCAAATGCCTTGTGTTGTTGGCCTCTGTAGGTTTGTGGGCAGCAAAGCCTGCACCCACTCAAATGCCTTGTGTCTTTTGGCCCTGTGATATGTTGGCGTTACTATCAGTGTGGATGCAAGCCTTCACTTGGCTTTTCGTCGTGCACAACCCAGGCTGCAGCCATGGTATCTGAGTCAACAGCAGCATGTGCTGTTCAGCATGATGGCAGCAGCCATGCCACCTTATGCTGATCAGCTACAGGACAGATGCAGCAGGACGCCTTTGATCGCCGTCGATGGCATGGCTATCATGTTCTGACCCAAACGTTTGCATACACCGCAAGGACGGCAAAAAAAGAGTGACCCTTTTCAGCAGAGATAGCTCATGGGAAAAGATCATTGCACAATGCAAGCAGCAGCTACAGCATGTTGCTGTGTATGTGTTATGAGAAAAGGTCGCACAACAAGCTGCTGCTTGTTTCTGCCACTGCCTCACATCCTCACCTTCACTCTGGTCACCAGCAGCAGGCTTGCTTACAACATCAGGGGCATTGGAATCTGACGGCAGTACAAAGCGTAAGGCCCTATTACGCCAGCGGGTGACCGCGTCAGGGTCAGCAGCAGGTGTCTCAAACAGCATGTGGTACTCTTGTTGCACCTGCGCAGCAGCCATGCACTGCACTTGACGCCATACTTGGTGTGAGTAAAACAGGACCGTGCTTGATGCCATGCATGAAGAGTCCAAGCTGCACATTGGCATGAGCACTGCTGGTATGCATTAGCAAATATAGCACCGGCTTGTTCGAGTGGTGACATTGAATTCCGTCTTTGTTGCAACAATGCAAAGACTACTCAAAACATTGCCATACTTGCGATTATTTCGAAGGCCTACAGAGCGCATGCCAAACCTGATAGGTAGAAGGTGAGGATAAGTATCAGATGGACAGTGAACAAAAGCTGAAGGGAAACCACACAGAGCTGAAGGGCAACTAAAATTGTTTGAAGGGCAGACCTCTTTCCAGAGCTGCAGTGTATCCTGATCTGCATCTGCAGAGCTGCTGGCCGGGTGTCCATGTCTGCCAGGCTGCTGAGCATCTAGCCTAGCAGTGAGGCGCTGCATGAGCAGCAGCTGAGCCTGTACCAATGCGCTGTGCCTCAGCCAGCTGCATCAGCCAAGCAAAGTCAGACTAAGCAAGCAGCTTCCAAGGTGCAGTACACAGCAGCAATGACATGGTTCTAGTTTGCAGCTGGCTTGATGCAGTTGTGACCACCATATTTAATTTGTTTCGCTGTTTATTCACTCACCCACGCATTTGTTTAGTCGTTTGTTTGTTTGTCCACAAACAATCATTTGTTTCTCTGTACACTGGAGCATTCGTTCACACACACACACACACACACACACACACACACACACACACACACACACACACACACACACACACACACACACACACACACACACACTCACTCACTCACCTGTCCAACAATACCTACAATTGTGTACGTACGCCAATGATTTCATGCAATTGTGCATCCTGCTGGCAAGCAACTCAGCAGAGCCATCGATCAAACTCACAAGGTTGATAAGCCTCACCAGCATGACAGACAGACAACATCACAGACAGACATGCTCTGTGCTTTTACTCAACCACAACAGTATGAGTTGTTTCTTCGCTCTGCATGTGGATGCTGCATTACCTCTGTGCTTCAGGGTTGGCCCAGCTCTGTTTGGCCTGTTCCCGGGGTGTGTGTGCAGCAGTTACAGCATCCTGGAAGGCCTTGCCCGCATCTGCAATGGCCGCCAAGGATTCATTGTAGGTGTCTGTCAGATTGATGAAAGGACCGCAGGAGCTTGACGCTGTTCCAGTGTCACTGGCTGCTGACTGGGCTTGTCGCTGTGAAGAAGGCCGCCTGCAAGCACAGCATGCTCTGGTGCCTTTTGGTGAGTGACGCTGGCCGTGCCTGCTCAGAAGCTAGTTGGCATGCATGGGAGTGTGTGGTGTATGTTGCTCTTTTCAATCACACAATGTCTGTCTTAATTCAAGAAACATATTCTACAGTGGAACTCTAAACTCAGAAACATGAGTCGAAAAAAGACAGGAAAAAAGGATTTTCTATATGGGCAAGATGTTTTGGGTACACGTGATGAATGGGCCAGCTGCTGTAAAGCTGGAGTTTTGAGGCCACAGTGCTGTCTGGGACCTTGAGCAGATGGCACAAGCATTGAAGGTAGTGTCTTCAAGTCACCAAGGCTGCACTTTAGCCCAGATGGCACAGTTTATTTTTGAAACTGCAAAGTAGACTGAACAAAGTTGAAAAACCTGCTTGGTGTGTTGTTGTTATGACTTTCAGAAATCATCTGCAGCACAAGGTCAAAGCTGAACAGTGGTCACAGATTAGTTTTCCCTAAATAAAATGTGACCATGGGTTATGTCAAATCATTACTTGGAAGACACAGAGGTGCATTAGGCAAGCAATGTGATCCTCTCTTTTTCCTGCATTGAATATACCTGAAGGCATTCAGAGCTTTTCTGAAGTAAGCTGGCAGCTGCAGGGGCAGGGTCTGTGCCCAATGTGACTCCACGCTGTGCGACTGTGCTGATTCTGCCGGTGCGCTCTGCGACGCTGAGCTGCCAGACAACAGCTTGTGCTGCAAGAGCTGCTGTTGCACCTCCATTGGTGATGCAGCTGCTGTGTCTCTGTCTGGCGTAGAGCTCGACGGTGGATGCTGCTGGGGAGGTTTGTGGTGCTTTGAGAGCACAGTATCATCCCTCTGCGGCTTTGCTGACACAGGCTCCCCCCTGCTGCTCCTGCCAGACATGCTGCTGCTCAGCTTGGCATGCGGCTGCAGTCTGTTGGTGCGGTCATGCATGAAGCTTTGCGCAGCAGCGCCTGTGCCTGTGCCTGTTGATTTCTTCGGCATGGTCTTCCTTGCATGAGACGTGGATTGAGGATTTGAGGCAGTTGATGCTTGTGGCTTGTCCTGGCCTCGGATGGCCCTTGCTTGAGCAAGAACAGCCTGCAGCTTGTCATGCTGTGTAGATCGGGCTGAGGCTGGACCACTTACATCTGCAGCACTGGCAGCGACGGGTGTAGGTGATTCTTCTGCCTCTGCGCCGTGGACAGGGTAGCCTGCACATTGAGAGCATGCTAGCTGTGTGGCCTTGCAAGCTGTGCAGCATGTTGCAGAGGCTCAGTCAGGCATGTGCAGGCTGTTGTGCTCACTTGAGGTTGGCATCTGCCCACTTTGTGAAGAGGCTGGAAGGCTGGGCGCATCACATTGATCAGCAAAGACATTGTTTCGTTGTGACACGGCTGCCTGCAGGTCTTGTACTATTCGCATGTTGCTCTGCACTGCATACTCCGTGCGTGCCACTTCTTCACAGGTTGTTATATACGTCTGCAAAGCATATATAGTTATCGCCGTTGTCTTGTTATTGCATCTCAAACTTTGTTAAACACGATTTGCACGGAATGTGATTTGCACCGTTCCCAGAAAGTCTATTAGCTCTTGCAAGGTGATTTGCAACCGTTGAGTCTCTGTGGCAGCTTCCATGGCCATCTTTGGAATAGGGGCCAAAAAATGCACAGACAAATGCTTTGAAACCGGTCAAATATGTGCAGGCCGAGGAAGCAGCTGCTATCGCCTTGATCACTAGCTCTTGGTCAGAGATCAAACGGCCGTGGGTGTTCCTACGCGCGCAAATAATGGTGTAAATAGTAGGCCTGCATCTTAAACGGATTAGCTAGGCTCTCACGGGGCAGCGCTCGCTCTCTGAGTGACAGTGGCAATAAGGTCCTGACAGGCTTCCTAACTCTCGCACATTCTCACATACATACGCAATCTGGTGATCACAAGCATCCCCAGAGCAACAATTTTTCCAGGACGAGGGGTGACGAGGCTTTCTTGAACGCAAAAAGCTATCCTTTGCAAGCGCAACGTTG
>JAABUK010002635.1_pt1 | contig 31935 bp, 56 predicted proteins | sample 5559141 | NCBI WGS metagenome assembly JAABUK01 (sample SAMN10711869, study PRJNA513367) | rock metagenome | isolation source: Antarctica rocks | place: Antarctica: Victoria Land, Pudding Butte nord | collected 2016-01-03 | reverse complement strand
GATTGGTCTACTCAGCTACCCTGGGTGTGTTTGCAGTTTCTGTTTGGAGGTTCCTTGTTTTTCACGTTTTCACGGTCATTCCTGCCAGATATGCAACCACTGGATGCAAACAGTCCAGAAATCGTCTCCAACTTTTAGACACAACATCCAGTCACAGCAAGGAATTTGAAGAGTTGTTTGTGCTCAGCCTCTGCAGAACTCTGGAACATTGTAGAGTAGATGCAGACAAAGTCACTGCCATCAAATATATTCATTGTTCGCAAGAGTTCTTTAGTGCAGTGTATATGTTTGATTCATGCATCTTTGACGGTCTAATTCAAGCCAGGATTTTGATACTGTGCTCTGCTAACAAGCAGGGGGGTTCCAACCAGGAATGAACGCAGGGCACTTCGTCTGGTGCAGAATTTGCGGTGCCCAATGAGTGATATTGTGCAACAAGTGTTGCATCAGCAGCAGCTTGCATTGGGAATCACAAATCGTTTGTGTTGACCTTTCCTGAAAAAAGTTCAGTTCTGTGGATTGAGGTCGTATCTCACAGCACTTGCCCGTCAGTGCAGGCAAAAAACTACATATGTGCCACGTTTCACCTTGTATCACGTGCGACAACAAAAAGATGCCTGCACTGAAACATTTATAACAAATGTAACCAATATCATGGAACCAGTATGGCTTGCAACTGTGAACAATAAAAGTGTGTCTTGGACAATACTCTGCAAAGGCAAAAACGTCTATGCAAACAGCTGCTGGCTATGCTCATGATCACTCTGCAGACGCATAAGCTGTCAGGTTGCATCTTCACAAATGCATACGAGGGTTGCTGATATCAACATGCATGTCTGTAGCCTGGCATGTCACAGCCGCTCGTTATCTGCACTTCCAAAACTATTGTTGTGTTGTGTCCATGGTCGTGTTGGCAGCTGTCCACAACTCTCTCTGTGTACATTTCTTGACTGCCTCTTCTATGTCACTGCAGGCAGGCCGTTGTTGTATTGGCAGCTGTCCACAACTCTCTCAGTATACATTTCTTGACTGCTTCTTCTACATCACTGCAGGCAGGCCGTTGACGTACCACCCCTCTGTGATTTGAACAGCAGCATCGCCCTGGTGGCCCAGATGTGCATTACCCTCCCTGCAAAATTCATTATTTCAATTATATAAACTTTACAACAAATGTATCTGCAGATTTATCGCAGCTATCACTAAGCAGCACTTGCGTGACAAGCTTCAATTGAATAGGCAAATTCTCCCTGCAGGTGTCCACAGGTATCAGCCAAGACAGGTATTCAGCTCTGTCATGGCTCTGCTTTGACCATCACGCAATTGAAAGAGGGCTTACCTATGCTCATGCTTTTTCTGCCCACCATGGTATTTGTGTGAAGGTCTCTTGCTAGGGTACTGCTGCTCTTGCGCATGTGCTGTCCCGCCCCTGCTGTCTTCTTGCCCAGTCACAGCAGCTGCTCTGTTGTCTCTCGTGGCATGAGCATGGTGAGTTGTGGAGGACAGGTTGGTGAAGCCGGGAGGCAGCTCCTGCAAGGGGTCCGCGTGAGGGCGCTGCCGCTGCTGCTGAGCACTGTATCTCTTCTTAGCTGAGCTGTGGGTTTCTGTGTAGTGGACAGGAGGGCCCTGAGGGCTGTTCCTGTCCCATGTGTGGCTGTTTGGGAAGCGCTGCTGCTGTGCATGCTGAGCGGCTTCCCAAGGGCCTCTTTCTTCTTTCATGTGAGGGCGCTGCTGCTGCGCTGCACCCATCACAGGTGGGTCCCCACCAACCATGCTGGCTGGGATGTGGGTTCCCGAGGGGTGGACAGGAGGGCCCTGTGGGCTGTTCCTGTCAAAGTTTGGGCTGTTTGGGCGCTGCTGCTGTTGTGAATGCTGCGCCCAAGGGCTGATTACCGTGGGTTTTGTTGGCTGTGCAGATTGAGCAACTTGGATGTCTGCCAGTTGAGTGTTCTGCTGCTGTGCACCTAGCAGCTGACCAGCTCGAGCCTTGCTGTGCTGACCCTTCAGGCGGTCGTACTTGCTCTTGAACATGTCCACCTGACCTTGTGCACTGTTCCTCTCCACCACAGCAGCTTCTAGCTGGCATTTGGTGCAGTTGTGTTCCTGTTGGGCGTCGCCCAGCTCACCATGCAGGCTTTTGCACTCGGCCAGGGCTTGCTGCAATTTGTTCTGCAGGCTGCTCTGGTCAGCCTGGGACTTGCTGAGATCGTCCTTCAGGTCAAGAATGGTGCGCCCTGTGTGCAGCTGGCCGCGTAAGCTGTCCTGCTGGGCATGTGACGCCTGTAGCTGGCTCTTCAGCTGGTTAGACTCTGTCAAATAGGCCTGGGATTGCTGGCTGATGCTGCCGACTTCAGCCTGAGCTGCTGCTAGCTGGACCCGCAAGTCACTGACCAGCTTCTGGGACACCTCCACCTGCAATGCAACAGGCTTCTTTTGCTTCCCAGCTGGCAAATGAAGGCTCTCAGGGCTCAGTTTTATGTAATGCTTATCTACATACTGTCTGATTTGATTTTACATATCACATGATGGCAGCAGCAACAAAGGGCGTTGTCGCAGAATCGCCTCTGAATGATCAGCCTGACAAGGTGTAGAGGAAGCACATAGACTTGAATCTTGTGCCTCATCTGGGGAGCAGACAAAGGGTGCACGATGTCGTGTTTGGAACAGCCAAATGCGCAACAAAATGTTGTCCAAAACACAACCAGCCGAACTGGGGTTCAGTTCAAAGCACAGCTCAAGCATGTGTGCACATTGCCAGAATGTACCTGTGTGGCCAGCTCTTGCTCCTTCTGTGCAGCGGCGGCTTGGCTTCCAGCCAGCTGCTGCTCAAGCCTCTTCACTTGCTGCTCAGCTGACTTGACATGGTCTTGCAGCTTGGAGACTTGCTGCTCAGCCCTGGCTTGAGCCTCCTGAGCCTGCAAACGAAGGTGGAGACGTGAGCAGATGGCAGCTGCATCATACTGCATCTACAGTCCTGACAGCAGTCAGTTGTTGAGCACTGGCTTGAGTGTCACACCAATGGTTCTGATCACAATGACCTACAAATGTATGCTCCATGGCACACATATTGCAACCAGCTTTTAAATACACCATGCACAATGACTGCTTGATGTATACACATTGAACAGCAACCAGGCACTTGTCTGACTTGATGTACAAGCATCCCTCAGGCTCATACCTGACTTGCACTTGGACTGTCCAGCTTGCTGAATGGCACATGCAGGCAAAGCAGAGCAGGTTGAGTTGTGGTCACAGGAAAAACAGTTATGCAATGTGTTGCTGTCTGCAACACATATTGCAGGACTGACACGCATTCTTATCAAGCCCAAGCATACCAAAAGCGCAGTTTGACCATGTGTGCACATTGCCAGACTGTACCTGTGTAGCCAGCTTTTGCTCCTTCTGCGCAACAGCAGCTTGGCTTCCAGCCAGCTTCTGCTCAAGCCTCTTCACATCCTGCTTAAGCTTGCTTACATCCTGCTCGGCTGACTTGGCAACTTCCAGACTGTCTGTCAGCTGCAGCAGCAGCAACCTGGAGCCTTCTCTGGCTGACTCACCACAGCCTTGTGCCTCTGCCAGTCGCTCTTGCAGCATCAATGCTTCGTGCTCAGCCTTCATGCTGTCGTCAGCTGCTTTGCGGTCTGCAAACAGGGCATCCAGCTGCTGGTGGTGGGCTTGTGCTGCAGCTGCTGCCTTGGCTTCTGACGCAGCATTTGCAGCTGTGAGAGCTGCCTGCAGCTGTGATGCTTGCTCAGCCAGCTCTTGCCTGGTCTGTGCACTCTCTGAGGCCTGCAGGCAGCAGTAGAAGATGTAAGATCTTTGAGACTTGACAGGTCTGTTGTATCAAGACAGCATGAGACTACAAAGGTGATGAGTAAGTGATGAGTGGGGTCAGAGCTCATACACTGCCTGCACGATGTGCAAAGATGTTGCTGCAAGAAGGATTGAGCAATTGGGAAAATTTTCAGTGCACAGTTGTGTCAAATGTTGTTCATCTTGAAGGGGATACTGGTGCACAGCAAATCATGTGCACCAAAATTTGAGGAGCAGGCCTGACTTGAGTGCATTGCAGGCACCAATGCAGGTGGAGACCAATCTACGAAACACAGCATGCTGGCGGGGGAAGAGGACTATGTTCAGCCGAGCTATGTGTGTAGTGCTCGTAAGCAGGAGGGTATGCAGGAGGGTAAACAGGCAGACTGGGTCATAAAGCAAAGCACAAGTAGCAATGACTGACTGGAAGGCAAGATGCAGACATGACTGAGATACATAACACACACCTGGCTCAAGAGCTCAGCTTGGCTGCTCTCTAGCTGATGAGTCACAGATGATGCAATGTCCAGCTGGTCAGCCTGGTCAGCCTGAGCTGCCTTGTGCTGCTCCTCAGCTTGCCTGCTCTTGTTCACTTCAGCCTCCACCAGAGCTTTGAGGTCAGTTATCTCACCCTCCAGACGGCTGTGCTTGCTGGAGGCTTCCTGCTGGGAGGCTGAGACGGCACACTCCAGCTCCTGCAAATCAAGGCAAAGGGACTACACACACCAGCCAAAACGATCATTGCAGTGGATTGTGGGCTGACCACCAGATAGCAGGATCAGACATTTGTGAATATAGGCACACAGCTTCACCAGGCCTCCAATCAAGCCCTGCCACTCCATGCAGACCTTGGGGTTAGAGTCCTGTTTGACACACATGAGGCTGCACAAGGTGCCTGACAGGCAAGGCTGCAAGGACATTGAAGAAGTCATTCAAAACATGAGTTGCAGAAGGAGTGCTGTGCTACAAATGGAGGTTGTTGGTCCTCAGCGGGGCTGTGACAAGCGAGCTGAGGAATGATGATTTGCCTCTCTGAAACAGTGCTGAGACTGTGCTCGGAAGGTTTGGGGGCAGGGGAAGATGCCTGGGTCTCTTGAAGGTTGTCGTGAATCAAAACAGATGGCCCTCACCTGAACCCTGGTTTGCTGCTGCTGTTCCAGGGCCTTCTGCGCCTCCTCCACACGGTCCAGGTGTTGTCTGGTTGCCATAAGTTGATCCCTCACATGAGCTGCCTCAGACTTGAGATCGGTGTGGATACAGGTGGACTGCTGATGGGAGGTTGCCAGCTCAGCCTCCAACACCTGCACCAAAGCTGCACTCTTAGACAGACAGACAGAAACGTGCAGACTGATATAAATCAGTGTTGTGCGGTGAAATCTGCTGGCGGCAACATTCAACTGACAGGCAATTGTCTGCTCTGGCCCATTTGACCACAGGTGATACTGTGTTTCCAGCGTCCTGAGTACTGCTGATCAATGATGTTACCTTGTGTCATCGTTAGAAGTGTCGTATCAGCAGGGCTTATAGGGATGCACAAGACAGGCTGCTCTAGAGAGTCAACACTTGTCCTGCACATACCTAGCTCATCATGAGCTGGAAAGCGTTTTTACTAGTTATTATTACTACTGTTATTATCGATTACTGCCTTGCAGGACACAACAGACCACAGCCATTGAAGAGAAAGCAACATGAGCATCTACAGTACAACAGCTAGGTGTTTTGGTGAAGAGTGCAGTCTGCAGGAGCAAGTGCGCATGGGGCAGGCAGGAGCCCTGTGATCTGCAAAGGTGACAGGCAATCTGAGAGAGCATGGTTATGCAAGCATCCAGGGGTATGGGGGTGAGAAGAGGGACTTGCTGGGGTCAGCAATCGTGGGACTCTGGGTAGCATGGGAGGCCCCAGAGGGGGGGGGGGGGTCTCAGTCAGATGGGAACAGTCGTCAACAAATGAGGATTCAGGCTGACCTGAACCCTGATGTTGGCCAGGTCTACTCTAGCATTTGCCTCTGCAAGGGCGCTGTTGAGGTCATCCTGCTTGTGGGCCAGAGCCTCCTTATCTTTCTCAGCGCGCTCCAAGCTCAACCTTGATGCACTACGCTCCTCCTTTATCTGAGTCTGCAAGAGGCAAATTGATGAGCGGACATATTTCTCAATGACCGCTGACAATCAGCTTGTGCATTGATGTCTTCTTGGTCAGCAAGGCGGCTGCCTGATGGGTGCGCCAAGCAATGAGTCATGACTCAACAGATGCCAGATTAGCACTTTGCATGCAGCTGGGAGCAAACCTGCAGTTTGGACAGATGCTGCGTCAGCTCTTCTGCCCGCAACACGATGTATACACGTGTGTGGCCATTGTATACACAGGTGCAGAACGTTGCATGTCACCTTCATGCTCTCTTGAGCTGCTTTGCAGTCCGCAAACAGGGCATCCAGTTGCTGCTGGTGGGCTTCTGAGGCAGCATTTGCAGCTGTGAGAGCCGCCTGCAGCTGTGATGCTTGCTCAGCCAGCTCCTGCCTGGTCTGTGCACTCTCTGAGGCCTGCAAGCAGCAGTAGAAGATATAAGACCTTTGATACTTGACAGATCTATTGTATCAAGACAGCATGACAGGTGATGAGTAAGTGATGGCTGGGGTCAGAGCTCTTACATTGCTTGCACGATGTGCAAAAATCTTGCTGCAGGAAGCAGTTGGGGAAAATTTCAGTGCACAGTTGTGTCAACTGTTGTTCATCTTGAGGGGACTTCTGGTGCACAGCACAGCATGTGCACCAAAGTTTGAAGAGCAAACCTAGGCGCAAGTGCTCTGTGTATTGCAGGCACCAATGCAGGTAGAGATCAACTTATGAGACAAAGCATGCAGGCGGGTGATGAGGACTATAAGCAGCAGGGCCCTTCCCGACCTGTGTGTGCAATGCTCATAAGCAGAAGGGGGTGCAGGAGGGTAATCAGGCAGACTGGGTCATAAAGCAAAGCACAAATAGCAACGACCAAATGGAAGGAAAGATGCACACACGATTCAAATACCTAACACATACCTGGCTCAAGAGCTCAGCTTGGCTGCTCTCTAGCTGGTGTGCCAGGTCAGCCTGAGCTGCCTTGTGCTGCTCCTCAGCTTGCCTGTTCTTGCTCACTTCAGCCTCCACCAGAGCCTTGAGGTCAGTTATCTCACCCCCCAGACAGCTGTGCTTGCTGGAGGCTTCCTGCTGGGAGGCTGAGACGGCACACTCCAGTTCCTGCAAGTCAGGGCAAAGGGACTCAGACAGACAGACACACACCGGCCAAAACAATCACTGCAGTGGATTGCATGCTGACCACCAGACAGCAGGACCAGACTTTTGTACATGTAGACATACAGATGAAGCAGCCAAGGGCCTTCACCAGTCCTGCAATCAAGCCTGGCCACGCCATGCCACTCTTGGGGGTAGAGTGCTACTTGCTGCACACGAGGCTGCACAGTATGTCAGACAGGCAATGCTACAAGAATATTCATGGACTCATCCAAAGCGTCAGTTGCAGAAGGAGCGCTGTGCTGCATCTGTGTTCAGGATGGTCTTCGGCAGGGCTGAAAGAAGCGATCTTTGGCAATTGACATGATGATGTGCCTCTCTGAAACAGAGCTGAAGTTGTGCTCAGAAGGTTCGGGGGCAGGGGAAAGATGTCTGGAACTCCTAAAGGTTGTGGTGAATCAAAACCAAGTGGCCCTCACCTCAATCCTGGTTTGCTGCTGCAGTGCCAGGGCCTTCTTTGAGTCCTCCACACGCTCCAGCCGCTGTCTTGTTGCCATATGTTCTGCCTTCAGTTGAGCCCTCACATGAGCTGCCTCAGACTTGAGATCATTGTGGATACAGGCCGACTGCTGCTGGGAGGTTGCCAGCTCACTCTCCAACACCTGCACCAAAGCTGCACTCTCAGACAGACAGGAATGTGCAGACCGGTGTGGCTTTTTGCAGTGAAGTCTGCCTGGGGCAACATTCAACTGGCAGGCAATTGCGTGCTCTGGTTCAGGTAGCCACCGGTAACACTGTGTTTCAAGCATTCTAATTACTGCCTTGCAGGACACAATAGGCCACAACCATTGAACAGAAACCAATGTGAGCATCTACAATACAACAGCTAGGTAGATAGGTGTCTTGGTGAACAGTGCAGTCTGCAGGAGCAAACGCGCATGGGGCAGGCAGAAGCCCTGTGATTGCAAAATTGACAAGCAGTCCGAGAGAGCATGCTTATGCAAGCATGCAGGGGCACGGGGGTAAGGAGAGGGACTAGCTGGGGTCAGGAATCATGGGACTCTGGGTAGGATGGGAGGCCCCAGAGGGGGGGGGCGGTCTCAAAAAGATGGGAAGAGTCGTCAACAAATGAGGATCCAGCCTGACCTGAACCCTGTTGTTGGCCAGGTCTACTCTAGCATTTGCTTCTGCAAGGGCGCTGTTGTGACTGTCCTGCTTGCGGGCCAGAGCCTCCTCAGCCTTCTCAGCACGCTCCAAGCTCAATCTTGATGCACTACGCTCCTCCATGATCTGAGTCTGCAAGAGTCAAAATGATCTGATGAGCAGACATACTTCTCAGTGACTGCTGACAGCCAGCTTGTGCATTGATGTATTCTTGGTCAGCAAGGCGGCTGCCTGAGTGCTGCGTCAAGCAATGACTCAACAGATGCCAGACTAGCACTATGCAGGAAGCCATGCCTGCTGAGTTGCACATCACTTTGAAACCAGCAAAAGAACCTGAGCGGCATTTGAGGTCCGAGTGAGGATGCACACTTCAATGGTGTCTGTGCAGAGCATGAAGCTGAAAGCAAACCTGAAGTGAGGACAGCTGCTGCGCCAGCTTCTCTGCCTTTGACTGATGCGCAAGGTCGGCATTGGCACGGTCCTGCTTGTGCCTGCTCATGCGGCCACACAAACATTCAGCATACAGTTGACTGCATATTGTGACAGTAAGGCAGCAGTAATTCGGCATGGCTGTTGATATGGCTGTCATAGAGTGTCATCTTATGGCAATTCCCATATACTGCATTGCTGGACACCTAGCAAGCAAAGTGAGGCACGGAGCTCCAGTGCGTGAGCAGGTGATATTCTGCCAGAAGGACCAACAAGTGCAGTAGGCATGATGTGACCTGCACACATGGGCACAGCCATGCCTCATTGTGTTTGATCATGATGGGCTTATCCACTGCCTCCAACAATGCAAAGAAACGACAATGACAGGGAGCGCAGACGCAGCACAGCTTTGAGACTCTGCCCATGGCCCTGACCAATGATCTGATTGTGGTGGCAATGGCACGTCTGCCCAAGGACACCTTCCCCAACTTGAAAGCTAGGCCCAAGAGCACATTCTGGCAAGAGGTGACATTGTAGTGGAAAAAACGTGGCCAAGAAGGGCTTGCCTGATGTCTGCAGCTGCAGTTTGAGACTCTGCCTGGGCAAGCTTGAACGTCAGACGAGATGTATTGGACTTTAGGCTGATGATGGTAGAGTTCAGCTGGGAAAGCACAGCCTGGCTCCTTTGTTCCTGCACAAATCTCACTGTCAGAATCATGGTTTCCTGTGACGCACTATGTAAGATGCACATGCAAAGCTGTACTGGTACAAATTCCTGCAATACAAGTTGGCAACAGCTGCCTGAAGGGCGAACACACACGGCATGATTTACGCACATGATTTTGCATCAGCAGCAGAAAAGTGCTCACAGGTCAGCTGAGCTGGCATATTTGGCATAGAACCGAAATGCATGATGCTTCAACATGACTCTCAAACAAAACAAACTGTGCAGCCATGCCATGACATGAACACCAGAAAAGGCGCATCAGAAGGGGTCGCCAGAACAGAAAGATGACGTCAAGGAGAAGCAGACAGGTCACACAACACATACCTGGGACACCAGCTTGGTCTTCAGGTCTTCCTCGGCCTTCTCACACTCCAGAGTCGAGATGAGGTGCATTTTTCTCATGCTTTTCACCTTAAACTTCGTCTTGTCGTTATCCTGTTGAAACTGACTGGCACATCTACGCGCACACCATTCTACCTCCTCCAGGTAAGCAACCTCTGCTTTGTGCTTCTTCTTGACCTCAGCCAGCTCAATCTGAGTTGCCTCTAGGCATACAGTAGCCTCAGCCAACATCACCTGGCACTTTAGAGCCTGCTTCTCTATGGCAGCTGTGTACTTCAAGTTGACACTGTGCCTACAGGCATCGATTGCGAATTACACCTCATATAAACACTCGCCGTCTAAAGTACTTTTGGCCAAGCGATTGCACACATATATGACCGAAGACAGCGTCGTCAAGCAGTGCCACCAGCGAAGAACGATCACTCACTGCTTCGTCCGCGTCACCGCATCCTTGACACCTTTAGGTGCCTTGGTCACATGTTCCCCACTCTGCGTCAGGCAGGACGTTATAAGTGCATGTCAAGGGCAAAGGTATAGAGCTTTGCAAGAAATGCAGCACGACGACCACTCACATCAGCGCGTGATCTCACACCTCCCGTACAGCCTCTAACCTTTGAGCCTGCTCTCTGAACTGCTGTGGCCAACATGTTTTGTTGTAAATCTTCACAAGCTTTCTGGCAAATGCTGACCGCAAGCTCGTAGCGACTAGGCTTCAAGACTCGCTGCAAGCGGACAAAAGGTCAGAACAGCTACTCCTGGCTTCAGAGTTCGGTCAACGCCTGGTCAACGTCGTTCTGGCAAATGATGGGTTGCGCGCCTGACCGTGCCGTATACTCTGACCAAAGCCTGTGGAAGAGATGCCAGAGTACGTTTTGCGTTGCGTGCGACCCCCCGAACTTCGACGAGCAGCAAGCCCTGCGAGCCTGTACTGCCTCGCGACCGAAGCTTGGCATGCACGCCCCATTTTGGGTGTAGACAGGCAAATGATTGTGCCCTTGAACGGTAAGAACAGTCAATAGGCCACATACTGTACAGGCTAGATACGTGCACGAATGCTTATGCAGTCAGTGTCTGTAAGTTTGTCGAAAGCTGAAAAGGGTCTGGCAGATTCTTTGGTGTGCGATCACTGCGTTCCCTCACGCTATCACCTGAGGCAAAACTATTTGTCGATGAGGTCCCTTGAATAAAGCAGATTGCTGTGAAGGCAGATCACTGTACAGTACTGGTCTTGCACAACTACCATGCAGGGCAGTCCCTGCGACGCAGGACCACACTCAGTGACAGATCTGGAACACCATAACCCAAATGCATGATGTAGCAATTACAAGATGAAGCCATCTTGGAAGTGTTGTCATGATGGCGCCAGGCCTCCCAGCTGCACGGCAATTTGGCGTCTGCACGTTGTTTGCCATAGTTGAAGACCTGCAGGCGAATGGCACGCAATGTCATGTGAGCATTGCAGAAGGCAGTCACAGGGCACAATATAGGATGCTAGCTGTGGCATCCGGTCCTTGCATCAGATTTTGACAGCACTGTGCCCTTTTTGGTGGCCTGTGTGCACACTGAGAGTAGCTCGTGGTAGACGATCTGCAGATCATTCTAGAATGCAGACATTTCAACCTCTTCTCAGATGGTGCCGTACGTCTGAAATCATTGAGACGAGCTTTTCACATGTACTGTCAAAGATCAAATAGCCGAATTTGCCCCAGCTCAGCTTGTCACTACTGTCTGGCCAAGAAATGGTGGTTTTGTTTTCTGTCTCAATGACATGACACGCTTATGCCCCCTCTGCAACAACTCTCACACTTTATACAACAGGGCCCGTAATATACTGGAGGACACATTCACATTGGGCAGCTACTCTACTTCCTGCAGATCTCAGGTCTTTGGCTGGGATGCATGTGCTCTCATCAACAATCTCATTGCCTGAACCTACGGTGTAAGTACACCAGGTAATCCATTTGATGTATGTACCTTGCAAACAATGTCTGTGCAGGTCACGACACCACTTCAGGAATTTTTCACAATGCCAGAAGGGTTAAAAGGTGAATGAGAGGGTTACCATGGCACTGTCACATGCAAGAACAATTATGATGTTCACATGAGAACACAGGCGAAAAACCTTTTGCATGCCAATGAGACGGGTGCACGCATACAGCTGCATAGAAACCTTGTTCAACAATGCATATATGAGTCCATCACACGCTCGAACACCCTGAATATGCGACTGGGGCACATGCCAATTTTGCTGTGCCACACTTCAGGATCTGACAAAACACAAGAGGTTTCACACAGGAGAACAACCCTACAAATGTACTGAAGACGGTTGCTCATATGCATCAGCCAATAACATTAGTGCTGCAGCATTGACAGTTCGCAAGGGGTCTCATACTGGTGAGCGCCCATATAAATGTAATCTGCCTGGGTGCAAATTTGCATGTTCTCAGAAAAGCCACCTCGCCATACACAAATATATACCAGTACATAGCCATGTATATGATCTAACAAAGGTTGCAATTTTTCTGCTACTGGTTCAAACGCATCTCAAGACACATTCAACTGATTGGGAACAACGTCAAAAAAAGTTCAGAGCAAGCCACAGCAGATGCCCTCTTTGCAGCTGGCATGCTGCTGCACCGCACCCAGCACAGGTGGGTCCTGCGCAACCAAGCTAGCAAGCCTGCGGATTGCTAAGGATTGGACGGGAGGGCCCTGAGGGCTGTTCCTGTCCAGGTTGTGGCTGTTTGGGAAGTGCTGCTGCTATACATGCTGCGCGACTTCCCAAGGGCCTGTTGCTTCTGTCATGTGAGGGCACTGCTGCTGCTGCGCTGCAGCCATCACAGGTGGGTCCCCACCAACCATGCTACCTGGGTTGTGAATTGCTAATGAGTGGACAGGAGGGCCCTGAGGGCTGTTCCTGTCCATTGTGTGGCTATTTGGACGCTGCTGCTGCTGCTGTACATGCTGCGCAGGTGCCCAAGGGCCTTTTGTGTGTCACTTGTTTTGCACTCTATGAGAGGCGTCATACTGGTGAAAAGCTCAGCTTGACCTGCCAACGAGCGGCCTTTGAACTGTGCAAGCTCTTTTAAGACAGTGTGGCACTGTCCCTTCAGGTTGCTGTATGTACCCAGGGCTTTCTTGAGCCGGGTCTTGAGGCCAGCATGGTGCTCTCAGGCTAAACTCAGCCCAATGCCTGCTATGTTCTTGTTCTTATACGCAGCACAGCTCTTGAATGGTCTGTTGCCAGACCGCTGCTACTGTAAATCAAGCGCTGCTAACCCACTGATGCCTTCTTATCGCTCAAGCACAGCAGCTGCTCGGTCAAATGTCATGGCAGGTACGTGCTTGGCTGTGCATGTCTGGAGGTGGCAAGCTGGAGGCAGGTCCAGCGTGGGGGCCATGAGAGGGCACTGCTGCTGCTGCTGCTGTGCTGCATCAATCTCAGGTGAGTCCCCACCAACCATGCTAGCTGAGCTGTGAGTTTCTAGGGAGTGGACAGGAGGGCCCTGAGGGCTGTTCCTGTCCAGTGTGTGGCTGTTTGGGAAGTGCTGCTGCTGAATATGTTGCGCATCTTCTCAAGGGCCTGTTGTTTCTTAGTGCAGTGCTCTATGTGCTCTTAGTGCAGTGCCTTATGTGAGGGCACTGCTGCTGCTGCTGTATTGCTCCCATCACAGATGGGTCTTCACCAGGTATGCTAGCTGACCTATCAGTTGCTGGGGAGTGGACAGGAGGGCCCTGAGGGCTGCTCCTGTCCAAAGTGTGGCTGTTTGGGCGCTGCTGCTACTATACATGCTGCGCAGCCGCCCAAGGGCCAATTGCTTCTTGTTGTTGATAGTCCCAACATTTTTGGACTGGCTGACAATGTTGGTGCCTGATTAATGCATTGCCACAATACTGTTGAGCTTTGCTTTTGCTGCCTGCAGCTTGCCCTTGTAGTAGTTGCGGTCACCCAAGACAGTCTGAAGCTCTGCTTGGAGCTTCACGATGTCAGCTAGGGCCTGTTCCAGGCTGCCCTCCAGAGCAGCATTGCTTGGGGCTGATTTGAGCTGGTTCTGTAGCCTGTCTCTGTTGCCACAGGCTGTCTTCAGCTGGGCCTTGAGGTGCACCACATCCAGCTGGTGGGCCTTGGACTCCTGGTGCAGGATGCCCTGGGCAGTCTGGGCGGCTGCCACCTGCTCCTGCAGCCCTCTCACCACCTCCACCTGCACTACTCAATTCAATTTGATGTCCTACAATCTGGGCTGTGTGCAGCCAGTTGTGACTTATTAGACATCCTGGCTTGAAAGCACAGGTGTGAAACCTGGTGTGCAACAAAACAAAGCTGGTGGGAGTTCTGTTTCAAACAGAAGCAATACAAAAGGCATCTTTGCAAATGCACCAGCTTGCAAAGGTCACTTAGCAGTGCTTGCCCATGAACTCAAAGCACTGCTACACTTGAATTATTCCAAGATGCATCCAGTCTTGAGATGCATACAACATCCTGGACATGATGGAAACCTTGTTGCCAACCTGCTCTTGCGCTCTTTCACAGCTACTCGTGCACTCTACTGTCAGTCACAAAATCCGAGGCACACAGCCCAATATAGGAGTTTTTCGTTGTTGTACTATATTTGAATGCACTGACTTGCTACTATCAAGGTATATGCAGAAGTACCTGAGACTCAATGCCAGTCTTGTGCAGCTGCTTGAGCTCTCGCTCCTTCTTTGCAGCGGCGGCTCGGCTTCCAGCCAGCTGCTGCTCAAGCCAGCTCACAAACTGCTCAACTGACTCAGCATTGGCGTGAGACTCTGACAAGCAGCGTTTGAGGCGGGTAACATCTTGCTGAGCAGTCTCAGCCTGTTGGCTGCTCAAGCTGAGCTGAGCTACCATACTGGTGAGCTCTGTGTCAGCTGACTCCATCACATCAACCAGTGTTCTTGAGGCTGAGTCAGCTGCCGCATTGCTGGAGTACAGATCAGCATCAAGGAACATTATGTCCTGACTTGCAGTGTCCAGCTGAGCTTGCAGCACCTGTAAAGCAAGACGCAGGCTTGTGAACCATTATGTTGTGCAACATCGCACAAATCTTTCACTTAGTGACTTTGGTTTCAACGGTTGCAGTGCGCATGAACGGTAATTCACGCATCTTTTTGGAATACGCAGTCATAATTAGATCGCAGCATTCATCACAACATACTTCGGAGTCTTGGCAACCAGTGCATTGAAACATAACAGCAACCAAATCCAACCAGCCAATGACAAACAATCTTGACTACATTGATTATACGCATTGTATTACTGCAGACAAGGTGTTAGAAAAGTGTGTGGAGCTTGTGATGTCACCTTTGCATGATCATAAGCTGCATTGCGGTCTGCAATGGCAGCCTGCAGCTGATTCTGCTGTGCATTGGCATGCTGCTCTGCGGCTGCTGCCTTGACATCTGCAGCTGAGAAGGCTGCCTGCAGCTGTGATGCTTGCTCACTCAGGCGCTGAATGGTCAGTGCATCCTCTGGGGCCTGCAAGAAGCAAGTGAGCACATCAGGCTTCTGGTGCATAGATCCTTGGTTGACATCTCCTAGTATATGGTGACAGTGGAAGAAACAGCTGCATGTTGCCAACCAGCAGGCTCATGGATAGTCTTGCAAGACGCCTCAAACCCGGGTGAGATGCATGCACGACTGTGTTTAGATACAATGCACAGTGATGAGCGTGTAAAAAGAAGCAAGGCTCATTGAGGGGCAAGGCAGCGTGTGTCGCAACCAAGACGAAACACAATGCGAGGGGGAGTGCATGTAAGGACTTGGTGGGACGAGAGTCAGGGACGTGAGATCTTTGGTAAACGGAGGGCAGGGAGGCACAGAGTGGGGTCAACAGGGTGGAGGGGAGGGGGGGGGGGAGGAGCATGAAGTGGGGTCTCAAAGGGAATGGGAATGAGGTGCAAGGAAAACAGTCTGACAAGCTTACAAGGAAGATTTTTGTGCAAGATTGCGCAACCGCAGCAATACCTGACTCAAAAGCTGGATTTGGCGGGTGTCCAGCTGGTGAATGAGTGATGCAGCATGTCTGAGCTGCTCTGCTAGGTCAGCCTGTGCTGCCTTGTGTTCAGCCTGGGCTGTCATCTGCTGCTGCTGGGCTAGCTGCGTCTTGCCTACTTCATCCTCCAACAGGGCCTTGAGTTCAGTTGTCTGGTTGTGCATCTGGCACTGTACAGAGAAGATTTCTTGCTGGGCTAGCTGGGTCTTGCCTACTTCAGCCTCCAGCAGGGTCTCCAACTCAGCTATCTGGCTACCCATCTCACTCCTGACGTTGGCCACTTCTTGCTCAGAGGCTGACAGACTGGTTTGTAGTGCCTGCAAAACACGGCAGCAAATTCAGATGCACACACTCACCTAGAGACAACATATGTGCACACAGCCCCCATTGTGCACACACACATAGATGCATGCTCACACAAAGCAAGACTGTGACCAGGTAGACACAAATGTGAACATGGTCTCCTACATGCAAGCTCATGCACAGGGGCACAGCAGATTTTCACAGCAGAGTTTCAAAGGCAGCATCCAGATTGAAACCTAGACAGACACACCATCTTGTCACAAACCATGCTGTGGTTGTTACATGTTCAGAGTGCATGCTGAACTCACAACTGCCATGTTTGCTATGTGAGGGCAGTAGGTCTTTTGGCAAAACCAGCATGAAAGCAGCATTGACGTTTGTTAGGGTCAGGCAGTCAAACAGCTGGGGTAAATGAAACAGTGACATGTTGAGGGGATCTTGAGGCAGGGTAAGACACGACAGCTGAAGAGCAGATTTGCATTTCATATTCATCATGAAGCAGGTGTGTGGTCACGTAGTTCTCTGTTGAAAAATACTTTCTCACAAGCTGATTGTTTGGGAGCCCCTTGCTGGATCCCAACAGAACTCACTGGTGCACAGAGTGGAAGCAGAATATAGGCTCAGAAGCTCAGGGCTTGATGGGTGTGCTTGGGTAGAGGGGGAGGTGGAGTCCTCAAGGGGGGTTCATGTGATGAGGCGCAGACATGGGCAGGGCAATCATGAAACAAAGGGCTTTTGACAAAGGGATCTGGTATCATGCACCCGAATATTACCTCTGTCTGCTGCTTGGCTACAAAGTGGTAGTTCTGCATTTGGGTGCCCATTTTTGCCATGGAGGTGAGAGCAAGCTCAAGGCCCTGGTGCTGCTCCAATGCGAGCTCCCCAATGCCCTGTGCACGCTGGAACTCCGTCTGTCTTGCCTCTTGCTCTTCATCCAGGTCAGCCTGCACAAAGCAGCCTGCCAAATCAGCATTCTGCACACCTTCTGGATTGTGCATCTATGCACATCAAGGGCTTGGTGGAAAGTGGGCAGCAGCCAGCAAAGGCTTCTACCATGCCTGTCACAGTACAGCACACCAATGATTGTCACATATTGATTATTGGGTGAGTAGTGTGTACCCTGGCAAGCGCAGCAACAGCTGATTCATGCGCCTCCTCAGCATGAGTGCGCAGAGCAGCTGTGCAGGTGAGTGCGCAAGGACTGAAGCCAAACCTGCAGTTCAGCCACCTTCTGCACAAGCTCCTCTGTGTTGGCACAACGCGCAAGCATGGGAGTATTCAACCGCTCTCGGTCCAGCTGGTGAGTGAGTGAGGTGGCATGTCTCAGCTGCTCAGCCAGGTCAGCCTGTGCTGCCTTGTGCTCAGCCTCAGCTTTTGCGGATTTCTCGACTTCACACTCCAGCAGGCCTCTGAGATTGGCCACCTCAGCTGCTGACTCAGCCTAGGCAGCCATCTGCTGCTGCTGGGCTAGCCGGGCCTTGCCTGCTTCATCCTTCAACAGGGCCTTGAGTTCAGTTGTCTGGCTGTGCATCTGGCACTGCACAGAGAAGATTTCTCACTGGGAGACTGCCAGGCTGTTCTCCAGTACCTACGAAGAAAGGCAGCATATTCATATGCACAAACCCACACACAAAGAGACACAATTGCACACATACATGCAAGTGCGCACAGGTGCACATGCACAGGTAGATGTGATATGTTTTGTCTGGGCAGACGCACAGGTTTGTTGTGTGTACGCTCATACACAGAAAACAGGAAGTCCTCAAAGAGCAGCATCCAGATTGACACCAACAACACACTTTGTCTTTTGGCAGATTTTGTTACTGTGGCTGTATGGTAGATATGCACATGCAGCACAATAAACTTATGACTGTGACATAGATAGTGTTAGAGCAGCATGGTTTGACAGATCATCACACAAAAGCAGCACTGATATCTGTGAGGCTGACAAGCTTCAGGTGACGTTTGCCATCAGGGTCACGCAGTCAAACGGCATGAGCAGTCAGTATGGGAACACAATGACAGGAGCTTAGGGTTTAGGGCTTAGGATTCAGGCGTTAAGGGTTGAAGCAAAGAGCAGACCTGCATCTCATGTCATGAAAGCAGGCTTTGGTCACACAGTAATCTGTAGAAAAGCAGTTTGCCAATTCTTTGGGGTCCCTTGTCTGGAGGTGGAGGTCCATGTGCTTGGAAAGGGAGCAGAAGCTAGGGTCAGCGGCAGAGTGTGGGTTGGGGATACAAGAGGTGGGTTGGGGATACAAGAGGGGAACAAACACATGAAGGGATCAGTGTGATGGGGCATCGGCAATCACTGGGGGTCGAGAAGAACAGAGGCTGGGAATCAAGAAACCGGGAGTACAATGCTTGATTGTGTGTTCACCTCAATCTGCTCCTTGGCATCATACAAATTGGTGCCAGCTACCATCAAGGACTCGACACACTGGTCAAGGCTCTGCTGCTGCTCCAGTGCCTTGTCCCTGACGACTTGTGCACATTTGGACTCCATGTAGTGTCCCGTGCACTGTTCCTCCAGCTCAGCCTGCAAAACACAAGCTGCCAAAATCAGCACTAAGCATACCTTGCTCACTGTTTTGCATACATGTGCATGGTCATGCAGCTCTTGACAAGAGCAGTCAGCCAGCCAAGGCTGTTGCCATGCCTGTGACATACCAAACAGCACTGACCATTGACGCTTGGGTGAGCAATTTGTAGCCTGGAAAGCACAGCAGCAGGTAAGGCATGTGCACTCCCACCATGGGTGCACAGGCTGTCTGTACAAGTGAGTGCACAGAGCCAGCGGCCAAACCTGCAAGTCAGCCACCTTCTGTGTATGCTGCTCTGCTTCTACATCATGGGCAAGATTCAGAGCGTCCAACTCCTCCTGGTGCCTGCTCAGGCAATCACATACACACAGTTAGCATGCACATACACAAATAGGACTCTGACCCATGTTCAAGGTCAAGGTCAGTGCTGATGATCATGCTTACAGACAATCTGTCATCCTACATACGTTCAGACTTGCTGTGAGACACCACATGTGCTTTGTGAGGAGTCACTTCAGATGAAAATGGCGATATGGCAGGCAAAGACTATTTCAGCAACACAAGTTTGACATGCATTGACCAACTGGGCACAGCCTTGCCTCGATGCGTTTGATCATGTTAGGCTCAACCACTGCCTCCAGCAGACATGCCAGCAATACAGTCAATTCACTGACAAATGACAGTGGATCCCATTGCAAGGTGTCTTTGTTTGTGGTGCCCCTTGAGGCACAAAACCTTGATTGCATTCAGCATGTCACTGATGTCGCAAACTGCTGCAACCTACTATGCCATGCACACATGGTGAAGCTTGAGACAACGAGTGCCATCAAAGCTCACTTCTGATCAATGACTGCAGCATCGGCCTCCATGACAGCAACAGTCTTCTCCAGAATTGCGATGCTGCCTGTCATATAGAGGTTGGTCTCCTTTACATCTGACGATTCTTCTTCCTGCATGAAATATTAGTATCAACATTACTAGCATGGTTCAAATTGGGGGTGGCAGTGCTTACACCTGACGCCTCCTCTTCCCCCACAACTTCATGTTTGCCCACACAGAACAGTCTTAAAAGCAAGTATGCTCCAGAAGACTGTAAACACCATATGCCCCTGGCAATGATAGAGCAGGCAAGTCTTGTCATCACCTCCAGGCATGCCTACCATAAGAGCATGTGCGGGCAAAGCTCTCACATTGTTGCCAATGAGAGGGCACATTCATGGCACAAATAAGAGAGTCAAAGGGAAACTAACCCAGGTGCAAAGGACAAGACAGCCAACAAAATAAATAGATACCTGAGACGCCAATTTGGTGTTGGACTGTTCGTGAGCCCTTTTGGACCTTTGAAGCGCTCCCTGACTGCTGATGAGCTCACTTTCATGGTCAGCAACAGATTGTTTAAGGTCTTCAGCATATGCGTAAGCCCTGTTGAGGAGTTGTTCTGCTTTAGCAGTCTTGCAGCGCTCTGCAGCAAGCTCAGCTGCACTGCTCCTGCTGTTGATAATTAGCTGAGATCCAGTTGCTCCACGACCTGCGCTGACTTCAGCAGCCAGATTTTGCCAGTAGCTGGCTCCCTGTTTGACCTCCTTGACATGGTTGTTGCTGGGGTATGACCTGGACAATACATGAGGTAAAATAGCCTGAAGAATGCCCGTCAAAGCCTGGTGCAAACTTGACGAGTACGAACATGTCTGCTGCAAGCTTACGGAAATTGTGATGCAGGTCCACATCCGAACCTGTTGACCGGGAACACTGCATAGTTGGCAGCCCTTGGGAGCTGTGTCGCCTGCTCTTCGTTCTGCAGCAAGAGCACGTTCGGTTGCCATATCGCAACGCTGCAAAGCTGAATGACAGTCAATTTACTCACTTGAGCTATTGATCCCTTCGGTCTGGTACAGAAAGTAAACTTTGTGTAAACCTGGTGAGAAGCTCTGAGCAAAGATTTGTGCTGCAGATGACCACACTTGCTGATGCGACTCATCTTATCTCGCTTTTCAGTAACTGCCCACAGCAAGCAGCGCGACGGCAGACTGTCATACACTCAGTGATTCAAGCACAGTTGTGTTTGACAACCTGACTTCAGAATTCCAGGCAAAGAATGGTCAGACACAATCAAATTGCGTATGGAATCAATGCCCAATTGAGGGCGCAAACAAGCGTTGCAGATTTTCAAGCCACATTTACCTTGCATCCGCGATTGCAGAGGATGCACAAATCCTCACAGGTCTGTCTAGACTGTGACTCAGATCTGAGGTGCCAGCAGTTTTGTCTGCGACATGGACGCCAAGGTCAATTCTAGATCTGAATTGGGTGACATGGCAGCAAGCACCGCCCTATTCTTCTGCCCTAAGTTCCTTCTGATCCTTAAATTCCCTCCTCATGAAATAACACGAGGTGTATCAAGTGATGGACGTATATCCATACATGACTCACACCAGTCACAGGGCCGCGCTGACCTGGATCAGACGACTGGTCTAGCGCAGGTCTAGCGCATAGTCAACAGGCAACAAAGTGACCCCAACAAATAAGCACTGACCCTCATTGTAAACAGTCAGCTATTCAATGTGTCATGTCAACACCACAGCAAGCATACTGGGTCTGAGAAGCCACCAGTTGAGGTCTATTTGGCTAGTTGCACAGCATGCGCCATGTCATGACCAAGACACATGGTCAAAAGGCTCAGAAGCCTGGTGGGAAGCCTCCCCTTCTTGAGAAACCTCCCCCTCGGCCACCCCCCATACCCCCACCCCGAAACATGCCGCCAGCAAACATGTGAGCAAAGACATCATCCATGTTTGCGCCGTGTCCACCGTGACCATACGTCCCATCCTCACCCATCTGCATGCCTTGATCTATCTCCTCTGCTGACCAGCCCGCGTCATACTTCTGCCTTTTTGCAGGGTCTGATAAGATGGCATTGGCCTGTCCAACCAGCTTGAACTTCTTCTCGTTCTCGTCTCTGTCCTCGCTACTAGCTTTGTCAGGGTGGTATCTCAGAGCAGCCTTACGGTATGCTCTCTTCAAGTCGGCATCACCGGCATTCTGGTCAAGCTCCAGCAGCTTGTAGTAGTCTACCCGCTTTGACTTCTTCAAAGCAGTCTTGGCATCCCTGATCATACCATCTATGCCAGCAGTGCTTTCCTCTAGCGACTTGACCTGCACCATTAAGCCATGTGAATGAGCTGCGCCAAAACCGTCAAATGGAGGACCCAAACAGAATACACAGCTGTATCAGCATGTTGCATCACTACAATGTCTAGCTTCATTATCTGCAAACCCTGCCACACAATGACATGCTCAGCCACAAAGCATTCTGAGTACAACTGTGCATGGTTTTGCATCTGCCCATGCACTAGGCACAGCATGGAAAGCATCAGCATGTGCATGCGTACAGATCTGCTGCAGCGCACCTGCTCATAGTCTCGCACAGCTTCCTCAAAGTGCTCCAGAGCCTGATGGGCTGCAGCACGTCGCATGTAGGCTCGTGCATACTGCGGGTCCAGCTCTGTTGCCACCTCTGCATCCTTCAAGGCCGCCTCTGCATTGCCCAATTTCAGATGCGCTGCAGCCCTACAGCAAACAAATCACAAGCCCATCTTTTGCTGTGACCAAACAAACCAAATGCACACTGATAAGCTCACTGACGCCGTATGCAAGAGTCATTATCCAGAATACCCACAACAGTTTGTGATTCATAGCTGTGGCACAAGCTGTCATCTGGTTGTTGCCTCTCAAGGGAGAGTGCATAGCATGTCCCTGTTGTCTGGTAAGTTCATGTTGCTGTGCTGTGTGATCAGGAATGTCTACAAAGGATTGCTCATGGTCAGGCCAAGCCTGCATGGTGATGTGCAAGTGATGTTGGTGCAGACTTTAACAAGACACGATACAGACAACAATAACAATAATTATAATTTACAAGCATTCCAGCTAATCGTTCATGATACAGATGAAACCTAGTAAATGCATTCAGTGTGTAGGCAAGCAAGGCATGCAATGGGAGGAGGTGTGGGGCCAACCTGTTGCAGGCACACTGAGCCACAAAGCTGCTCTTGAGGTGAGAGTCCAGCTCCAGGGCCTGGGTGTAGTGCTGCTCGGCCTCCCTCCACTTGCCTGCCTTGAAGGCCTCATTGCCAGCATTCTTGCTGCTGTTCATCAGCTTGATGCGCTTCAAGCCCTTGCGGCTGGAGGCATTGTCTGGGTCCAGCCGCAACACCACCTGATAGGTGTTCTCGGCCAGAGACATGTTACCTGCATCATGACACCTGAGTGAGCAAGGGAATGTGTGGGTGGGAATGCAAGCAAGTACTCAAAGCAATCAACAAGCAGATGAAGAGCAATAGCAAGACACAGCAATTGTATGCCATCCCTTGCATCCACGGAACGGTGTGCCTGCACACAGTGTCATCACGCAAGAAGGGATCATGACTGGAGCCATGACAATGTGTGTCGCAGACTTCGCTGCATAACGAATTGCAATTGATGAACTGCAATTGCGTGGCTATCACTACTACAACAATTGCTGCAGCCACCAAGTAATCACATGTCAACTGAAGAGGCAGTCGACATCCTACAAATGCAGTGCATGCCGTGAGTTGCACATGTGCACAAACCAGGCTCCTTCCTTATGATTTACGAGCTTTGATGAGATGAGGTAGAGGTTGACCTGTGAGGTATAGGGCCTGGGCCCGAACAGTAAGGACCTCAGTGGCCATGGGGTCCCCTTGAATGGTCAGGCCGCGGGTCTCATTCAGAGCCTCAGCATACTTGCCCAGCGCAATAAGGGCCTCACACTTCAGCAGCAGCGCAGTCTCCACAGCTGGACTGTGCAGCCGGACTGCCTTGTCAGCATGCCACTGCGCTTGCCTGCACACACACCCATCAGACTCTGGACTGCCAGCAACCATGAGTCAGGTTATCTGAGTTACAATCTTCAAATGGACAGGCTACATGCCAGGTTAGCTTGCACACTGTGGTAGTTTGCCTGCTCCTTGACGTCTCTGGCACATCAGGAGCACGCTGGCCACGTAGCATGATTGCAGCAGACAAAATTGATGTGCCATTGCAGCAGCAACCAAGTCAGGTACATCAGTGGCCAGGTACACTTGCCCCTGAAAGGTGATCATCAAACAAACCTAGCACATTGGTGAGTACTTGAAACTGCCAGAAAGGGAGGCAGGTGTGTGAAGAGCGCACCTGGCATCACCAGCTTGCAAGCATTCCTGTCCCAGCTTGAGGTTGCTTCTGATCACATCTACCAGCTGTGCCTCCCCCTTGATAGCAGCACTGCTGGGCTCCAGCTCCAAGGCACGCTTGTACTGACTATCAGCCTCATTAAGCTGACCCATGCACAGATATGCTTTGCCTGCAGTCAAGCATTGTTATGCTATTTGCTTCTGACAGCCAGCAAACTTAGGGAGGTCTGACTATCTAGCCTAGACAACGGCAACCTCCAGCAAAATTCTGGAACTCAGAAGCTGAGTGTGCAGCGCTTGCTGGCCAGAGTTGCCTAAAATGCATGCATGTCATGACAGCTGGACAAGCAGAAATGCTAACAACACTGCTTGCCTCTGGAGAAAGCTGGCAGATCTCTAAATTACTATTCATTACGGTCAGTATCTCATGGATGTGCCAGGTGCAGTCATGCGGGGGAACAGTAAGAGCCGTAATGACCCACCGGCTCTTTGATAGCCTCTGGCAAATGTGCTGCTCAGCTTTGTGGCCTGCAACGAGTCCTGAACAGCCAATTTGTACTGGCGCTTCATCAAAGCTGCAGCTGCTCTGTTACCATAATAGGCTGCCACCTCTGGACACAAAGCAATGGCCTTGCCATATGACAGGAGAGCTGCATCGTACTGGCCAGCCTTGTATTGGGTGTTACCCAAGTCTTTGGCAGATTCGGCCTGCTGTTCAGTGGTAGGGGGCCCCTGGGCAGGAGGGGGGCATGGTGGGGCATGGGGTGAGTCTGTAGCTGCTGTTGCGGCAGCTTCTGGTGGAGCTTGAGGCATGCTCTGGTCTTGTGCTGCGCTGGATTGTGTGACTCGCTCTGAGTCAGGATCTGGGCTGGTGACTGATTCACGTTCTGGTGATTGAGAAGGTGATGCGGAGGACTGTGCAGCCTTCTTTTGCTGCCTGCGCTTTTTCTTCTGCTGTTTTGTCAGAGGTGTTGATGCCTGCTGCACGCCCTGCTTTGCTGGCATGCTCTGGGTGAGGTCATCAACAATAGGGACATTGTTGTTCGCCCCACGCTCTTTTAGGAGAGTGGCATTCTTGCAATGCTTCCGGAAGAAAGTGTGGATGTCCTGCTGTAGCTGACGGTCCTCTGAGGACTGCTCATCTGCATCCAACAGAAGAACTTTGACAATATGAAAGGCAAGACTAGGGTGCAAAATACTGGCAAGACTGCTACAATGAGCCTACCAGCAGGTGGGGACCCCTTGAACTTTCTGCGAACCTGCTTCAACAGCTGTTGCATCTCTGTATTACTGCAGCATAGTTTTGCTGAAAGTCAGATCTGTAATACTACATTAGAGGCTACACTAGAGTGAAGCCTGTGTTTGCCAGCTGAGGCAGAGAGCAAATACAGCACCTGGCATCAAGAGGGAGGCCGGTATCCAGAGCAATCTCCGCCTCTGGCAGCATGCCTAGACCTTCCAAAGCGCTGGCCAACCTGTACCAGCCTTTTTGCCAACGAGGGTCCAGCCCAACTGAAACACCGAGATCACTAGTTACGTTCACCGAAATATCCACAAGAGATGGGTAGGTTTGAGCTGGCGCGGATGGGCACATACCAGCTATTTGAGCATCCTTGAGGGCCTCCTTGAAGTCCGCCATCTTAAGGCAAGCCAGACTTCTATTGGCATACACTTTCACACGATCCGAGACAGCTGGTCGCGAAGAACGATCGTCATTCAGGGCGATGATGACCTTGGTGTAATTGCTTGCTGCCTCAGGATAGTTGCCGTTTTTGAATGCAAGGTCAGCAGCCTGTTTATGTTGTTGCCAGATCGCTGTGGCTGCGTCGGCTGCACTCATAGGTTGACGCCGGAACGGACGGCCAAATACGGCCAAAACGCCTGACCGAGATCTGTGCTAGATCAACGACTTCTGCCTTCAACGTCCTCGCATCCTCGGGTCACGCTGAAGGGCAGGCAAAGGGTCTTGCTCACAGTATTGCTCTGCAGACTTCTGGTTCTGCGCGGTTAACGGCGTGCGGAACGGTACGCAGAGACGGACAGCGGCAGGTCATTCGTTTTCTTAGTGGAAATTTCGATGACGACACTTCTCTCTCTCTCTCTCGTGGCGGAGCGCCTTGTTTTGCATAGCCCAGTGCAATGCCTGAATTACAGAGGAGTTGTGTCAGATACAGTATGCAGTCAGTATGCAAGGTTGTGTGAGGCTGCACGATGTACTGAACTGCATTGAAATGCATTTGTGCTAATTGACAAGCAGAAATTCCACAAGAGGAAGTGACAGCTGAATAACTGTGATTGTCAGGCATCAGGTGCCAACATGGTAAACTTGACGTCAGCTAAAACAGCATTACTGCACTTTTGGTACATGAAATGAAATGAGGCATGAAAAAGTCCTATCCACTAAGGAGACTTAAAATTGCAGACGAGGTGCAATTGCCATGGCCATCAACTCCTGAAACAGGAGCTTGCAGGCATATGGCATGAATACTTGCACAACAGAACTGTTCTTGCAGGCAGGGCAATGAAACTGATTCTTCTTCAGGTTGGCCACGGCTATCATGCCACACTGCTCACAGACATGCACCCTATAGGCATCTGACTGATCAAACAACCGCTCCTGCAGCATAGAACACCTCCTTGCATCATGCAGCCCTTGCATGTACAAAAGAGGAGACGGATGAAACTACAGCACGGCACTGCAATGCTTTTTATACAAATATCCTGCAACCAATGCAAATGTTTGCAGCTCACTTTCACAAACAGCAGATATATGTCAACACTTAGCATGGTTCTAGCTCACCTTGAGGAAAGATGCACAGCCATGACTGATGATGCAATCCCTCTCCATTTCTCCAAAGCGCAGGCCACCATCTCTAGCTCGTCCTTCCACAGGCTGCCTGGTCAGCATTGCCACAGGGCCTCGAGCTCTTGAGTGGATCTTGTCATCCACCATGTGCTTCAGGCGCTGGTAGTAGGTGGGGTTCAGGAAGATCTGGGCTTTGAGCTGACGACCGGTATGACCGTTGTACATCACCTCCCAGCCCCTGCTCTGATACCCCACACTGCACCACACACACCCACCACTTGTCTTACTGTCTACAATTGGTTCATGCACCACACACAGAAGAAAGGATGGCCATATCAATCTGTTCATGCACCACACATGGAGGAAAGGATTGTCATAACAATCTGTTCATGCACCAGACAGAGAAGAAAGGATGGCCATAACAGTTCCCATACAATCTGTTGGGAATGGCATGGTAGTGATGCAGCCCAAGATCATGTCTGTTAGAACTTCTACCAATGTTGATACAGCAAATGAGCCTGAGCCAAGTAATGACTGGCAAAGAGCTGCTCACACACCTGTGCAGTGTTGTGGAGATATTGTCGACAGTGACCTCTGTGAAGGGCGTGGCATCCCCCTCCCGACCCATCACAGCTCCCACCTTGCTCATCAGCGCCTCAACCAAGTGACCTGAACAACCAAAAAGTTGTAAAATCGTAACACATCTGTCCAAACCAGAAATTCCCAAGGTATTCCACAGGCCACTGTGACATGGCCGCCAAATTTTCCAAAGGACAATGTGACATGTGTTGTGTGCTGAAGAGCTGGTAATAACCCTGCTGTACTGCCAGCTAGCAGAATGACCTTGCAGTGCACCGGGCAAGCCAAACCAGGTTCCAAACCGTACTTGAATACAAGCACCTCATGCAAAAGACAGCTTGATGGCATGACCAGTGTAGGGATGTCAGTGGTGAAGATGCTGCTCAGCAATGTCACAGGTGTAGGTGCATAGTCTTCTCATTAAATTGACGCCAAAAGGTGTAGTCTTGTCTGTTCTTTTCTTTTGTAGGTGCACAATGTAAGGTGTGGAGCTGACCAATGGTCATGCGGGAGGGGATGGCGTGAGGGTTGATGATGAGGTCTGGCACAATGCCGTCCTGGGTCCAGGGCATGTCCTCCTGGGTGTAGGTGATACCAATGGTGCCCTTCTGCCCGTGCCGACTGGCAAACTTGTCACCCACCTGTGGTATCCTGATAGACCGCACCTGGGCAAGCATCACAAAGGACAGGCGTCACATGTCTGCAGGCTCAGAGCCGTCACTACTCTGCTGAGTCTGTTTGGCACCAATAAGGGTGCCTCAAACGTGTAAGTGGGTAGCAGATCAGCCTGCAGGTGTGTTGCCAAGAGCTACCACCCAACATGCTGTGCAAGCCGTTTGGGAAGAGTATGTGATTGGCAATGACAACAGCAGGAAGTAGGTTTTGCTGCTTTGAGCAGGTACATGTCAGCGGGGGATTTACCCTGAGCTTGACAAACTTCTGGCCCTCGACATTGGTGGTGACCAGCACTTGGTCAACCATGCCGCTCTCACTCTGGCGCAGACTGCTGCTGACATCACGCTTGGTGAAGCGCTGTGCCTGCCCGGGCGTCTCATCTGGCAAGGGTGTCGTCTTGCCAATGATCACATCCTCACCTGGCATGAGAGACACCAAGAATTGCTGCCTTTGAGATGTCGCATTGTATATGAACTCCAGAGGATCAAAGCTGTGAAGCGGTCATTCAGGGTGATCACAGAACATGGACAACACCGCCATGCAGCAAAGCTTCATCAAGCTGGTGCTGTTGCAAGGCTGCCAGACAGCTCCTGACAGCGAGAAAAAGCTGTCATGCAGCATTTCGGCAAGGTGTACCTGAGACACGAGTGCCTGGAGGTGCAATGCCATCGTCATCCAGCTTGTCATATGTTCCCCTCTTCATGCTGGTGGTGATCTCTCGCAGAGGCCGCTCTATGATCTCCTGCATCAAGCTGCCCTGCTTCTTCTCCTCAGCCCTATACGACCTGCACAGCCCTACCACCATCAAAACGCCCTACCACTGTCAAAAATGCCCTGCCACCATCAAAACGCCCTACCACTGTCAGAAACGCCCTACCACCATCGAAAACATGCAACAGGCTCAAACAAGTGAGGCTGCTGGTCCACCCAGGCAAGCACATGGAACAACTGTGAAGTATGCAATGTCCAGTATGCAACTCAATCTTCCCATCAAGCACATTCAGAAACTTGACATTATTGCATGCAACGTGGGAGGATGGGGAAAAGGTGCCTACCTGAAGAACATGGACCTGAAGAAGCCCCTGTCTATGGAGGACTGGTTCATCATGACCGAGTCTTCCTGGTTGTATCCGCTGTAGCAGGCAATGGCCACAATGGCGTTGTGCCCTGCTGGCAGTTCCCTGTACAACACCACGCTTACTCACCTCTCAATGGCCTGCCTGCTAACTTGGCTCACAAGAAGTGCCCTCCCTCTGAGACACTCTTTGTTTGGTGACAAAGATGCCCTTCTGTCAATGTGGGGGTAGATGCATATAGAGCATATGAAGAAGCTAGTACTGATAGATTTGCATGTTGCAACTGGAGGCATAATGCTGGTATGATTCACATCAAGACGATGACCTTGTTCCCTTCTGTCAATGTGGTAATGTGTGCGTATGGAGCATATGAGAAAGCTGTTGTTGACAAACTTGCATGTTGCAGCTAGAGGCATGATGCTTGTATGAGTCAAATACAGCAGATCAACAGGCAGCCAGCTTCACAGCAGCCTGAGGTGAAGAGCAAGCGTAGCTTTGCGAGCCAGGAGGGCACTGCCTGCATACCTGAAATGCAGGTACTCCATGGACCGCGTGGTCACTAGAGGCTTCTGTGGGTAGTACAGCACATAGGCCTGGGTGTCCATACGAGTCTGGTAGTTGGTCACGTACATGCCCATGGCCTGCTTGCCCATGGCAGACTGGTAGGTGTTCCTGGGGGACTGGTTGTGGTCAGGGAAAGGGATGATGGAGGCGCACACCCCAAAGATCATGGCTGGGTGGACCTCACAGTGGGTGAAGTGGGTGGTGCTGGACGCCTTGGGGTTGTCTCGAGCGTTGCTCAAGTCTGCAATGTTCATGGCTATCATGGTCGTCTCCTCTTCTTCAGTGTCCAGATACCTGCAAGTGAGAGCAGCAATGTTCTATGTTATGCCTGGTGTGCTGTGTATGACTTCAAGTAGGCATGCACAAGGAACAGTGTGACAGTACAAGCAGCCCAGCAAATTGCAGACACCCTGTCAGGGACATGCCAATTGCACTGCCTCAGATTCTGTCCATACTCATCAGTCACAGTGGTGATACTCCATTGACTGAGGTCCTGACAGGTCACAAGTAGCAGAAATTTGAGGAGTGCATCTGAGAAAGGTGGATCTGTGCATGGAGCCAGCTCAAGCGTTGACAGTGAGGAGATCTGCCTCAAGTCATTGCTGAACAAAGAAGCAAGATCCCAGCTACATTTCTCAGAGCACAAGCAAAAGACAGAGGAGGCTCACTCTATGAAGCCACTGTATATCAAGTCAGGCCATTTGTATTCATCGTCATTGGTGAGACGGTTGATATCTCCCTTGCGAATGTTGAGGGACAGCTCATTGACAATGAACAGAGGGCGACAGCATCGGCCATAGTCTGTGTACAGCCTAAGCTCATTCAGAGCAATGTCATGGACCACCCCGACCTGCAGTCAGGAGCACGCCGCATGAAGCAAAAAAAGAAACTTCGCTTTTTGGCGTTGATTTAGTCAATTTAAACAGACACCAAGCATTATACCGGGCTGCCCAGGTATGCCAATTGAAAATGACATTGCACAGTGGCAACAGATGCTCAGCCAACAGCGTGGAGCAACAACTCTGATGCACACGTTGAGGAGGCTTGCCATGCAAAATGCCTTGCAGTCATTTGAGCAGATACAGCAAACAAGCATGGCGTTTCCATGAGGGACGAGAACTGAGAGCAGGAGGCACAGGCAACAAAGGGCACAGTTTCAAGCCATCTGCTGCTCTCAGCTCATCTCTATTGACATATCACATGTGAAGCTTGCTAACACCAAGCAGCATGCGACATACCTCTGTGTGAATGTCCACTTGCCGTCTCATCTGCCGCAGGGTTCTGACCAGATGTTGAGGGTCCCTGTGCACCCCCAGCCACACCCCATTCAGGAAGATTTTGGTGGCCTGTGTGATGACAGATGCGCTGATCTCCTCCAGGTTTTCTGTAGAGAACTCCTCTAGAAACTCCAGGACGGGCTTGCTGGCACAGCCGACACTGATGTAGCTCATGAGAGCCAGGTTCTTCACCAGTCCACAGGCATGCCCTTCTGGCGTCTCAGCTGGACAGATCATACCCCACTGCATGCAACAAACTCACTGTCTACCACTGCAACACACTTGCTGTCTACCACTGCAGCACCGCCACTGTCTACCACTGCAACACACTCACTGTCTACCACTGCAACACACTCACTGTCTACCACTGCAACACACTCACTGTCTATGCACACTGTAGCCAGACACCCTGAAAACTGACCGGCAGGTCGTGGCAAAGAGCCCACTGTGAAATGCAAAAGCTTGCACCAGCAATGATGCTGACTCGTGTAGCAGGCTTGGGTAAGACAGCAGCAAGTGGTCATACAAGCAGGCAAAGATGTTCTTGTGTATACCACTGCAGGGACACATATTGCAACACCTGCTGCATTGTCATGAGCGCTGGCTGTAGCTGTTGCAGGATTGCATGACAGACATAGATACACGTAAGCAGGCATGACGAGGGTCCTCACCTGACTGTTGTGCAGCTGGCGAGGCTTGGCAATCTTGCCCTCACGACCAATGGGAGAGTTGATCCGCCTGAGATGGGACAATGTAGAGGCAAATGTCAACCTATTCAACACCTGCGACAAACACACCTCTCAAAATCAGCCTCGGTTTGAGCCTTCACATGCCACATGTGCATCATCATATGGTGTTTTGCGGCAAGAGTCAGCTGCTTGCACTACTCTGTGGCATTTGTGCTTGGTCAGCATCATCATGAATGCAGCAATCACGACTGGGCTTCCTGCTGTCATGCATCCTGACAATCTGGCCCAAGCACCATTCAGCTTAACACACACACACAAAGCAATGCACAGCGATGCACGGGTACATAGCAAAATAGCAATCAGACTCTAGATCAGGCAGGCCTAGCATACCTGGGACACTCCTGCACGCAAGCCCTGTGTGCCTTGGGCACCCCAGTTGCCTGTAGCCAACGAGTACCTCAGGCCCCTGGTGATGGTGTCCTTGTTGATAGCATGGGGAATGTTGATGTCTTTGCCCCTGTCC
>JAABUK010002634.1_pt1 | contig 31939 bp, 32 predicted proteins | sample 5559141 | NCBI WGS metagenome assembly JAABUK01 (sample SAMN10711869, study PRJNA513367) | rock metagenome | isolation source: Antarctica rocks | place: Antarctica: Victoria Land, Pudding Butte nord | collected 2016-01-03 | reverse complement strand
ATTTAATAATTAATAATAAAAATAATTCAAATATAAAAAATTATATTAATTAGTAAGTCTGATGCAGCTAATTAAAAAAAATTATAAGTTTTGAGGTGATTTCTTCAAAAACTGTTTTTTTGGGAGCGTTGCGCAGCCTACGAGTCAGGCTGGAAGCCATAAGGATAGCCTCGTCCAGATGCCATGCCTGGCGAACCATCGCGAAGATCATCTCGCCCTGAGGAGCATAGGCGGAAAGCAGAGGCAGATAAAGACAAAGTCTCTGAAAGTCAGCCTCGCAGGTCCTCGCGTATTGCTGAGCAACAGGGAAGAGGGTCAGAACCCAATAAGCAAGAAGTCGTTGAGTCATATCAAGGACCAGATAGTCCCCAGCGACGAGCAAAATCAAGACAGCGCAGGAGATCGAAGCCGCCGCGGAATCAAGCTCAGAGCGCTGCTCCTCTCGAACCAGCTAAGACTAAGAAATCATCCGGCAGGAGAAAACGCATTGGCGTCCAGAAATCGCCAGAGGCTAAACAAGCGCCATTAAACAAGAAACGACGTATCCAGCTTCCATCAGAGCGAAAGGCCTCTGAACGGCCAGCAAGAGAGTCACAGCCACTGTTGGCGAATGAGACTAGACAGCACCCTGCCCGTTCTGATCTGAGCCACGCTGCTCTCCATCAATTGCAGATCATAACCGCAGACGATCCTTTTCCAGAAGGAATACGGCCGGTAACATTTCCCAGTGTCTCCATCACTTCTGCTCACTTATGAACAGTACAAATCAGCTTTAAGCAGTAGCGACATGCCAAGAAGTGCTCCAAAAGCAAACGAGAAAAATGATAAAGAGAAAGCGACAACGGTCTATAGCCAGACATTTGTTGGTGAGCTGAAGGAACGCGGCGTACTGGACCAGCGGTTCGAAAAAAATGGCTTCATTCTCGAAAAACCATCCAACTATGATAAGATACGGTCCGCGATAGAAAAGGACAGACCACATGATAGACCAAGCAACGCCGACTACAAGGAGTATACAGAGGCCGTCTTTAGCGCATCCAATGAGACCGAGCAGAAGGAATTGTATGATTTGTTGTTTGGAATTTCCAAGCCAATCAAGAGTCCCCACCTCAAGCAGCAGGATCAGAGGTGGTTGAAGCAAGAGCCCATAATAGGCGACGTCGATCCCAGAGACTGCAAACAGGCCCCTCAACCCGACTTAGTCGAAGGCTTCGACGCGACCGAGATACCACGCTGGATTCGCAAGCACCTGAAGGGCTACGCCGTGCCCCGCGCACAGCTTGCTTTCCCCAATTTTCTGGTGGAGCTCAAGCGGGACAAGTCCATGTATACCGCGCATGTTCAGAACAGGCATTGTGGTGCCGTCGCTTCGCAAGCATTCGTGGAATATTTTGTTCGCCTCCGCAAAGATCCTGATCTTGCTTGGAACATTGCCAAGGTCGGGTCAGTTGAATTCAATGGCGACATCTTTGTTGGCAATCTTCACTGGGCCAGCAGTCCTGACATCACCGGGAGAAATCGCAAGAGCCGCCAGTATCACATGACAAGAGTTATGTGCCGGTTCACCTACGGACTGACTTTTGAAGACTTTGAGATTGCTTGCAAAGAGGCAAGAAATTTCAGGGAATATTTTCTCGGCGACAGAGATGAGTTCCTTGAAGAGTGCGTTAAGCTTCCAGTACCACAGATTGAAGGTTCGTTGCCAGTCCACGGGGAAGGCGAGGAAGGCAGCGACGACCACAGCACAATCAGAGGCGCCCAAGAGCCTTCTCATCAAGGAGAACCTAACGAGGGACACGCTCGCAAGGAGCGAACGAGCACAAAACGAACAAAAAATCAGGCTGCCGTAAAGGGCAGTGCTCGTGCTCCCAAAAAGCAACGGAAAAAGTAGAGAAAGGACAGCTTTGAGAATGACGATGAGCCTACGGGTCTGACGCAGCCAACCGAGGACTTTCGAGTTGTGGAAACGTGACAATAGACGCTGCCGTAGTAGGAGGAGGATTTCAGTTTGATAAAATAGACCAGAAATTACACTCACTTAGCGTTTTCTTTGTGGATGTCAATTGGCTGCGTCTTTAACGCTATTTTCAGCTATTTCACCTGCCCGCGCTGATTCTCCTTTGTAATCTTCAGTTCAGATCGAGATGTACAGATATATTCGAATCTGCATAGGCACTCTGCATCCCGCTCGAACCGGCCCTCCCGCCCTCCGTCTTGCGATGTTCGTGGTGCGATACCGAGCATGGTGCCATCTTGCACTATTTTTGGCCCCCACGAACGTATTTACATGTTATGACACGATTGCAAATACCCGAGTAATCTGAGCCCGCATGATGATTTGTCGAGGTCACATACGTCGTTTTGAAAAAGAACTGCTTACATGATGCTTCATAGAGCGTCGGCGTCATATATTTGCCTATCTCAAGAATGCTAAGACTCATAGGGGCCGCGTTTTGCAGGAACGGATATCCTTGGGAGTTGTCCTGTGCCAGGTTCTCGAGGCTCTGGATGTTGACCAGATCCGAGCTGAGGACGACAACGAGAGGCTGGCAGGTCGATCTCGATGATTTCTTTCAATCGGAAACTGTAGCTGATACAGTCTAGTTGGGCCCTTTTGAATCCTGAACAAAAAGAGCTGCTTGCTCACCTTGGTAAACGAAACAGTCCCCTTGACCGGAAGTCAAGAAGTTATTGGATCATCTCCAGAAGAGTTCGAGATTCTGGTGGGCGCTGAAAAAATCCTCAATCCGGGAGAAGCTCGAAACGATCCGCAAGTGTTGAGACGAGCTACATTTCGAAGTTGGCGTAAAGTCTATGGCAGTGCTAAAAGCCATGCCTTCCAACATAAGTAACATGTCAGATCGCCTAAATCAAGCCTTCTCGCACCAGGTCATCGATTGGCTTAAAGCAATGGACAGCCCGCAATTGTACGAAGCTCGAGACAACTGGAAACCAGGAACCGGAGGTTAGCTTCTAAAGTCAAAAGAGTTCCAGGATTGGAAACGCTCTGACAAGGTTTTCTGGCTTCACGGCATTCCAGGATGTGGAAAGACGGTGCTCAGCTCACTGGTGATCTTCTCACTGATGGAAAATATCGTCAGGAAGACCGCAGACGCAGACGCTGCAGTAGTCTTCTTCTCCTTCGACTTCCGCGACCCGGAGAAGCATGTACGCGCCGTCAATCTATTACGGTCTTTGTTGGCGCAGGTTGCGGTCCAGAACTCCGCTTGCTCAAACGTCCTGCAACGCCTCTATGAAGACTGCGGAGGGTTTCGGAAACCCAGTCCCTTTATGCTCAAGGACGCTTTAGTTGCTGCATTTAGGCAGTTGCCGAAGGTTCTCTTGGTGATCGACGCGTTGGACGAGTGCGCAGACCACGAGGATAAATTGTAGTTTGTCGAGATGTTGAAGTATCTTAGCCACAAGTCTCTGAGTCTTTCCATGGCTATCACCAGTCGATCCGAGCCTGACATTGCCGGCAACTTGCCGGCATTTGTCGAGCGCGAGATCGCAATTGGGAAGAAGCAGGTCGATCAAGACATAGCCTCGTACATACGAGGTCGCTTTGATGCTTCTGACGAATTAGCCCTATTGCCAATGGATATGGTTGAGCAGGTTCTCCTGTCTAAAGCAAATGGAATGTCAGCTGGGACCTGGATTCATCAGTTGCTGCTTCTAATCAATGGCGCAGGTTTCTCTGGGTGAAGTTACAGCTTAAGGAGCTCGAAAAAATCTTCTACATGAACGAGGCCGAGATCAAGGTAGCGCTTGAATCGCTGCCTGAGAAGCTGTCAGATTCGTATCGGCAACTTCTTGAAGACATTGGCAGTCGCCAGAAACCGGACCAGGTCGTTGCAATTTCGAGGATCCTCGCAAGGCTCACGTTCTCTTCACAACCGATGACACTCCCGCAGCTGATCGACGTGGCACAAATCACAACCGAAGCGGAAAGTAAGATGGCAGAGAACAATCGCCTCGCCAAAGCTCCAGACATATTCCGACGGATGTTACAAAAACGGTGTAGAGACCTGATCGCGTTTGAGCATTCCGCCGAGGGAGACGGGCACAAGACACTAAATGAGGAGGTCAAATTGGCTCATTTATCCGTCAGAGACTATCTTGTGTCCTCGTTGATAAAGCAAGAAGACTCGACAGCTCAGCGTTTTTCTTTGGCAGAAGGTAACGGGGGACGTGTGCTTGCAGAGCTATGCGTTGCCTGCATGCTCCACTTTGACAATCGTGAAACGTTTGGGCCGGATTCAATCGAGCAGCATCCCTTCCCACCGTATTCTGGTCAGTACCTGGGCCTCCATGCGAAAGCGGCCAATGAGGTAGCAGAGCGAGGAAGACTTGACGACCTCCTCTTTGAGCTCTTTCATCAGAACGAGACTGCTTTCGTCAATTGGCATCGTTTGTGCGACCCTCCAAATCCATTGAGGGGCGCCTGTTGGGAGCTTCTCGATCATCCTCATACGACAAAGGGCTGCCCGTTGGAAGGCCACGGGTGTTGGCGAGCCCACGTACTATTGTGCTCATTAGAACCTACACAGAATCCTCAAAAGGTTCCTTGATATCGGCATTGATCCCAACAGAAGTACCAGGAGTTGGAACAAACCCTTGTATATGGCAGTCGAGACGAAGTCTCGAGGGGCTCTAAAGGTTCTTCTTGACTGCCCCAGGACAGCAGTCAACACGATCGTGAGCTAGGATTCCAAATTGCTTCGCCGCTTCAATGCGCTGCCTGGGTCAACAACACTAAGGGAATGGAGCTGTTGCTGTCTCGTGGCGCTATGGTCAACTGGCGGGTTGCTAGGGATGAGAACGATCAATGTGGTGGTATTCGCCACCGCGAGAGCGAGATGGGCACGGCTCTTCACGCCGCGGCTGCAAACGGAGGTGCAGAAGCTGCCCGTTTCTTGCTCGATCATGGCACAGATCTCCATATCAGATCCCGACGCTGGGGTGGCCGTGCTTGTTGCTGCCAGCTATGGCGGGTCTCACCAGGCCGTACGCGGACTCGTGGAGCGGGGAGCCACTTTGCATGACCTCGTCATCCCCAACGAGTTGCAGCGTCCTTGACAGGAACTGGACGAGCAAGCTCGGCATACATTGGTCGAGACGATAATATCTCAGTCCCGAGATCGCTTATGCCCAAATCTCCTCGAGGCTGGACGGCATGGACTAAGCGATGCGGCAAGACGTTTTCTCGACGGAGGAGCCCATCAGGAGCAGGAATAACATGTCACAGACATGACGGCGCTAAATTGGGCCTCTTCACGTGGGCAGTAAGCCAGTCCATAGCCACAACGACAACGGTAAGTGATGGACGATGTTTAATTACGCATAAACCATATTTCTAACAATCACCAGCAACCTCTGTGATTCCAACAGTCTAGACGAATTGCCCGAAAGTGCTTCAATTCGCTCGCGGATTTCCGCTTTTCCGGCATGTGTTGGGAGACAACCGGGTCTGAGAGACCGTTATCCAAGTTTGCGTGATCGAGTCGCGCTCATACGATTTGATCCAGCCTATACTGATGCAATTTGCCGACCTCCTAACAATGAAGAGTCGTCACTTTACCGCTGTGGGCAGCAGGCCTGCGACGCGCTTAATTCGAGTTGGTACGTTGCAAGGCCGATATACTGATTGGAGGCGTCTGCCACATCGCTTTCTTCGTCGTACTAGCCGTCCCTTTTGGTTGCGCTGAGCCCTCAGAGTTCGGCCATATTTTGTCTTCACAGATCTGATTGACGCGAATGGGTGGGAAGATTGAGCTCGGATCCTGGGACTGTTGCTGCGGCCGATTCTGTGTTACGCGTACGCGCTTCAGTACAGAGTGTAGGTCGGAGGGCGTGACGTGTATGTCGCTGGGGATAGTTGGCAGGTTCCGCCACATCTTCTTCCGGTACAACGTTCTTCTTGCGCTGTGACTCTGGCGGCCTCCCACTACGCCGCGCAACAGACTCTGGCGGCGGCTCATCCCCTACGATACCGGTAACAGCGAGTGTATCACCACATATCTCTTTCAAGTCCTTCTTCGCTGGTCTTCCATGCGTTTCCTCCCACCTCGGCGCGTCGTTGTAATCGCGGTTGCGTTGGATTTATTCAGGTACTCGGAAATGAGTAGATTAAGAAGGTAGAAGAAAGAAAAAGAAAAAGAAGAAGAAAGAAGATAGGCTACTGCCTTTATCTCATAAATATGGGAGAATGATTTTTTTTAATCCTTTTTGGATATCTGTCTATCAGATGGATTAGAACAATATAAAGTAATTGTGCAGACAGAAGCCTAAAAGAAAAGAATGGAGTCCCATACAGGACCATCAAAAAGAATGAGCATGTATTACGAGACGTATGTGATGAAGTGGGATGGTGTGAGATTTTACATCGGGCTAGCTGCCAAGACAATGTCCGGAAATTGAGCCCTTGTGGACCACTGATTCAGAAATTCCGGAAGTCATCAAATGCTTCTTCTCCAACCTAATCTGTCTGATTCTCTCGGGCGGTTCTCACTCGAGTTGCGCCGCAGCAACGAAGATACAGACTTTAGTGGGGGCGTTTACGTCAAGTCTCTCATTGGTATCATGCCGGGCCTCAGGCCCTCCAGGATTAAGAGCTCATTTCTAGGTCTTACCTACTTCTTCACATCACGAATCAGGTGATACTGTATGTCAGATCGAGTCAGCTAACCGCGATGAAATCTGCCATCTTGATCCAGGGAGGGTCTCGCCGCTACCAACGATATGTTCGAGCGAACCAGAATATGTACATCCCTCCTCATTCCCAACTCGGCAAATTCCACTTTCAGCAGACAGTGCTACTCGTACATGTTGTCTCCGCCGCACTCGCCTTGAAAGGCCCATACGCTCCACCCGTCTCCATCTGAGTTGTGAAATTACCACTTGTACCCAAACTTGGGATCCTGCCGAGCAAGAACTCCATCTGTCTGTATGCAGCGCTAGGAGCATACTGCGGAACCATATGACCCGAAATCGTGACAGTCACAAGGGTCAATTTCTTCTCCGTGTGATATTTCCCCATGACCCCGGATCCTGCCAAACTCGACAGGCTCAGCTCAGGATACAGATTCGGTACGATGAAATCGTCTTCCGGGGGGCCGCTGAACCCTTGAGATCCGCCGAATGTCATGTTTTGAATTGCTATGAGCGTGCCGTTGTAGATCAAGATATAGTCGAGAAGACCATGACCGATGATTGTGCGTTCGGCCTTGTCGATGACACCTGGGAGGACGCTGAGGGCGCTTGGGAGAGAATTGTCAGTCCCGTTGACGAAGACATGGACACTTGTGCACTCAGCCCAATCTTGGATCGGTGCATTGATTGCGGCCTGTACGTCAGAGCGATTGAAATATACCTCGGAACCAGCTGGAAGATAGTCAAACGAGCCTGGAAAGCCCAAAACATCATAAAGCAGTGGGCACGTTGTTGCAACCTGGTAGACATCGAAGCAAGGATTAACCTCGGTCGCAGCATTGTAGATATCAGTCCAGAGGTCGCAGCCTGGTACATTCGCATTGACGTTCGGAGGTGTTGGCAGCGGTCCCTTGGGCGGATAGACCAAGTAGTCCCTGAGAAAGGACGTGTAATTACAAGCGTCTGCGCGTTTATGAATGTCCGCGTTGAACGTCTCGTTCAATGCCAGGAGGGGCCCCCAGTAATCGGCAAATGGCACTGCCGGTATTTGCTCCTGCACAGCGTCGCTGCTGAGGCTGGGATCATAGATCATAATGCTGGAAACGTTGTAGTACGACTCGTCATTAGCATCGAACATTGCAGAGGCTATTTCCGGAACATAGTGCCCCGCGTAAGACTCCCCCGTGATGTAGACAGTAAAGCCTTGAAGAGCAAAGGTGTCAACCACGTTTTTCCAGAAGCCTAAGAACTGTGCGGCGACATCGGCCTCGGACCTAGCAGATGGTGTGCCTTGAGAGAATCCAGTTCCGACAGGTCTGGCACCCTCCTAGTCAGCGTCTCGCCAAGTATAGCCATCAATTGACACTTACTGCTCTACCCAAATCATGTTTGTCAAGTTGGTCCAACTGTAAGGATTTGGGACGGGCTTATAAGTCCCATACTGCCAAATGACGGGGCCATTTTCCTGAAAGAAGCCCTCCAGCGAGCTGCAACCGGGGCCGCCGTTAAGCCAGATAGTAATCTCGTTCTCTGCAACGGGATTTTGAGAAGGGAAGAACCAAAAGTAGAGCTCGGATGAATTGGTAGCGTTCGAGATTGGGAGAAGACCAGCATATGATTCCTGACCAGGTTAGCGATGGCCTCGAGAAGACCAGGAGAGTGTGCGCACTCCGATGTCAAAGTCGACGTCAGGAAGACCAGTGCCGTTTACAGCGAATTCTGGGATCGAATTAGTCCGTGCTCTCGTGATTGCGCGGAGCACGCTGATAACACCAACTGGAAGTTTTGTTTGTCATGAAGCGAGACGACTGTCTTCTCTCCACTTTCGGCTCTGTTGCAGGTGACTGGATTGGTAGAGATCGAACCCTCTTTTCTGGCAGCTTCTTGCCAACGTGTTGTGGACTTCTGGCAGTCGCAACGGCGGCAACAGCCAGCAGTGGCAGTAGGCGGAGAAATCTCATTTTGAATCGTGACGAGGAGATAACCAAAGAGACGGAACAGGAGGACAGCGTACAACAGTAAGTTAACGTTCAGAAGCAACGAGGAAGAGCATTAAACGAAGAATTGTTCAAACAACGCAAAAGAGCTCTAGTAGTGGCTATGCAATCGCCGACCTACCTGACGTGCCGTATGCCAGGGGCGGACCCTGCTATCAGCAGCTGACTTTCCAATTGGCTTTCGCTCGGGAAGATATCTCTAAAGCATCGCCTAGAACGGCCCATTCAGCAATACGGGAATAGCAGACAGCTTACAGCTTGCTTGGGCCCCCAAGATCTTGCATTGGTTCGGAGCTAGGACGTGGCGGGCGTGCTGGTGGGGAAGGCAGCTGGATTGTCATGCCCTGCATGCAATCCTGGTCGTCGAAAATGACGAGAAGTTTGAACCGGACCTGTCGAGCGCCAACTGCATTCCCGAGTGAAAGGCTGTAGCAAGCCCCAACGAGATCCTTGAGATGATTCAGTCTCTGAGAGATGATTCAGTCTCTGAGAGATGGTACCAACCAGAAATCGCACCGGCACAATTGACATAGCAGGCATTCCCCTGTACTGGATGCATGTACTCGCACACGTAAAGCAGGTAGTTCCGGCCCAAGGGTTACACATTCATTGAGTGCTGGTGGGACATGATGCTGTGATAAGCTTCGATTAACGGTCCTCTGACCGCATTCGGAAGGTCAGGAAGATCGCGGCCATGATCCTCCATCAACAAGCCGGTGACGGAAGAGACTACTGCAGGACTATCCTCGGATGTCACCTATATCCCGGTTGCCTTCGATGGCTCATTACTTCAAGCAGGCTAGGACGTGCATGCCACGATTAAGGGGCATAGCGATAGCTACGGTACTCTCTAAGGTCATGGGAACTTAGGGCGAGCCGTCAGAAGAGCGCTGAGAGCTTCCAAAGTCAGCCTACTTGGGAGGCTGCCGATGCACGTCTCAGCTAACATCGGGTGTATTCTTCTATGACCATCGCCTCGCCCCTGACGAGCTTTCTCTCGATGATTTTGATGCATTTCAAACGAACCCCATCTTGCCCCTAACAATCGCCGCCGCCGCCGATTAACTTCACCAGCTTCGGGAATATGGGTGTGCCGTAGCCTGTGTCCCTATTAGCATCCAGAGTGCCAACAACTCAGGAAGAGCATACCAGTCACTGGGTCCCATCCTTCAACAGCTGCCCAAGTCGCATTGGGCACAAGTGGTGTCGGCAAGCCAGAATACATGTCCTTGCCTGTACAGCCTTTCGAGCCACCGTCAACAATATCCGTCAAACCCTTGTACCCCTTCTTGTAGATCCAGGGGTTGAGGAATCCTAGCTGTGGTTCGGCCTTGGACAGAAGAATGCTGTTCAAATCTGCCACGATGGCTGCAAAGGTAGGCGAAGAACACCTGCTTCAATGTCAATGGAATGGGGCTCAACAAGGAAGAATTATATCTTACGAAGTACCGCGGTACTTTTTCAAGACGCCGTGGTCGTAGACACTGAAGTTCACCGACTGCGCAGCCACATCTGGGAAGCCTCTGCCCTCAGGATTATACAAACCAGCCCATGTGTCTCCGAGCTTATCGAGGTAAGCACTTACAGCATCGTCCTGGTATGCTGGTCGAGGGAACCGATCAGAAAAGCCCCCGGAAGAGAATGACACAGCCACTTCTGGCTCCACATGAGTCGTACCACCAACAGAAGTGACGAAAGGACACGCTGCGGGAAATATTGGGAGGAAACGAGTTGTGTTCTTTCCGTCATTCGTTTGACAAGCGCTGCCAACACCAGTATCACCAGAGCTGAAGATAACAGATGTCCCCCGACTGCCGAGTTGGGCAAATAGTGAACACACTGCGCGAGAATATTCCTCCGGCACGCTCTGCTCATCTTCACCGTACGATGTGGTCAGCACCTTCGGCAGCTTTGTGTCATCGAGTGAAAGAAGGTAATGCAGCTGGTCCAGGTACGGCTCGTTCGCATTGTCAGCGGCTGAAGGTTGATCGAGGTCTGGCACCAGAAAACCTCGGCCGCCCGTGGTATAGTAAGTCACTGGCGTGTTGTAGGATATTGCCACACCGTACTGCATGTCCAAATTCGCTTCACCAGAATCAGTGGTATTTGGGACATTTTGAGTGTTAAGACCGCCATTGATTGAGACTACGCTGAACGATGAGTTGATCGCGTATTTGGCATACTCTTTGACAAATCTCTGGAGCTCGGCATATTGAGCGTACTGCTCCAGATAACCTGAAATACCGAGAGAGTTGCCAACATCGGGGTCCGCCAGGAAGTCATCTATCTGATAGAGACCACGAAGGCAATCGGGTGTGACTGTTGTATTGCAGAAGGTCGTGTTGTAGCCGGCAGGGTGATATTTGCTCTCTGCCTTGATCGAGTCCATCACCATACTCGTCTGAGGACGAAGTTGACCAAATCGTGTTGTTGGCTGGACCATCTGCACATAGCCATGGAGAGCCTGTGGGATCGAATACTGCAGCGTTCGAATTCGCTTAATACCTGCATTCTTGTTGTGGAAGTAGTAGAAGTGTGTTTTCAGCATGCTTTCAGCCTCGCCGACTGTGACTTTGAAGTTGATCCAATCACCGTCATCTTCAATGCCACTCTCGGGAATACCTTCTGAGCGAAGCCAGCCCAAAATGGCTTGCGACACTTCATTGGATGGTCGAAGGAATGCTTTCATCTGATCGCGCTTCATATGTTGACCATAGGTCGGGTGATCGGGAGTTGACATGTCAATGACCATTTGCTCAAATTTGACTTGTCTCTCTTGGCGAACAGCAATTCGAAGTTTGAGAAGTGTAGAGGCTGCAGGAGCAGCACCCTGGATTTTGAATGATTCAGTATTCGAATCCGTGGTGGCAATCATGAGCCTACCTGTGTCCAGCCACTTGGGATTCCACGAAGCTGCTCAAGGACCTCAACCTCGGAGTGAGGAAGAGCTAGTAGTGGTGTAATGAAAGCGAGAAGGCTGAGAGCCAAGGTGCTGAAATGCATTTTCACTGAATTATCCCTTGCAGGAGTGAACGTGGAATGAATGAGAGGAACAGAGCCCAGAAAAGGGCTCAAGATATTGCGTGAACGACCGTAGAAGTATGCAATTAGATAAGCTTGGTGCGTTTGTAACTGGGGGATGACAATACAGAAAGGTAAGGTAAATTAAATCTCACGGTTGGTGTGTTGTCCTACTACCATGACAACCTAGAGGGTGAAGAAGACAGGGAGAGCTATCAAGCTGTGCCGCTCCTTCGGGGAAGCTTTGACCAAGATCGTTCCCGTGGAATATGTCCTCCAATACTCCGTAACGTTCATTCAATGTCGCTTGCCAGTGATGCTAATAGCAAGAACCTGGTTGTTCTGCCCTCATCACACGCTCTGAAGATTATCGGACGCGTGCTTGCAATTGAGAGCGGAGGTTGTGCATAAGCGTGGCTACTCACATAATCTGGAATCTTGCCATTACAGTGCCACAACGTCGGGTTGCTGCGATTCACTCCATGTGTTCGTCCTCAACAGGCACGAAGTCAGCGATTGGACTATCTGACGCTGAGAGTGTGGACGAGTCCTTCTTCCTGCATCCCGATTCAAAGGGTCTTACTCCACCTTCGAGGCGCTCTTCTTCCTGCTCTCGTTTCTCTAATAGAGGGGCATGCTTCGGCCACTTGGCAAGGGCTTGCTCTTCGAGGATGGTTACATTATTGCAGTTCAACCATCTCGAGTTCCTGCAGGAGGAGCAGCAATCAGACTGGGGGTGGAGGTTGGAGACAGGGACGACGAGCAAGGATAACGATCACGCTGATAATGTGCCTCGGCAGGAAATGAGGGCGGGGGTCCTCCAATTGCAGTCGTTGAAGTTTGGACTGTCCGTCTCTAGATAAAACTGTTAGCTCGTCGAATCAGGACATGACAGCATGACTAGCTATGTAAGAAGCACCGCCCATAGACGTTCTCATCTTAGTCCTTGGTGATACGTCTCCTTGTGTGTGCGAAGTCGCTTCGGAATGTCCTGACCCTTGCACTATTCAAGTCTTCTAGATAGCAACCGGTGGCCTGTGTGACTGACACCATCTATGGGATCTATCTTCGCATATATACGTCGGAACCCTGTTGGAGCGACGCTTCCAAATCATTTCCTCCCGCCATTGCTTCCTGAGGTCTTGGGTCTTCTGCGCCCCACTGGACCGCGCTGTCTGGAATAGGTACGTTATTGAGCTGGCCCGGAGCTGCTCCGCCCGCTGCCGGTCCGGACGACTGCTGCTGTCGCACATGTGCTCGGAATCGAACGACCTCGTCAAGTATCATTTTTCTCATCTCCGGCACATCTTCGACCACCTCGAAGTGGAAGTCGAAAGTGGTAGGACAGGCAGGTTCGTCGGAAGCATCATGCCAAATATGTAAATACCGATGCTCGAGCGCCTCCTCAACGGAAATTCGCGATGAAGGATCGAACGCAAGCATTTTGTCCAAAAGATCCAGGGCATCAGGGTTGGCTTGAGGAAAGAGCTTCTGGAACAAGACTTTGGCCATGAATGGTAGATTTCGGACATACTCCTGCGCGCGAGGTGAGCCAATACGTGACAGCGTCTCTTCATTGGGGGTGCCTAGGTAGTGTAGGATCTGGTTCAGCTGGTCGACATAGTCGCGACCTTTGAAGAAAGGACGGCCTCCCAGCAGCTCGGCCAAAATACAGCCCACTGACCAGACGTCGACTGAGGAGGGTAAGCTAAAAGGTTCTAAAAATGGAGCTTTCAAATACTGACTGGCTTTCGTGTAACTTTGGAAGCTCAACATGATCTCTGGTGCACGATACCATCGTGTGGCGACATATTCAGTCATGTAGCCCGCGTTTTCCTCTGGGTCCATGGAAAACCCTCTGGCCAAACCGAAGTCGCAAATCTTCAATTCACAGTCGGCATTGACTAGAAGATTGCCAGGCTTCAAGTCTCTGTGAAGGACGTTGGCTGAGTGAACGTATTTGAGACCACACAGAATTTGGTAAATAAAGGATTGGAAATGCGCGTCTGTCAGAGGCTGGCCTGAACGGATGATAGCAGCCAAGTCACACTCCATGAGCTCTGTCCGAAGTTAGAACGCAACATGGTCATTCGCCATCCAGTCCCAACCTTCGTAGAGATATGTTTCATTGAAGCTATCAGGGCGAGGAATATCCATGTCATAAAGGCAGGTGATCTGTGCTCCCTTAGCATTCCGAAGTGCATTGAAAAGACGCTCTTCTTACATTGCGGTGTCCTCTGAAGTGCTGTAAGAGCTTAATCTCCCTGAGCGCCCTCTTTGCTAGGATCTTCTTGCTGAAAACATTGGTCACCTTCTTGATAGCCACACCTTCACCGGTTTGGTTATTTGTCGCAGCACTGCGTACATTTGTGTCAGCTTCTATGAGCGACCTGTGCCGAGGGAGTAGGGCCCCACCAAACGATGCCATAGGCACCCTGTCCCAGCTCCTTCGTGACTGTGTAACGCTCATCCACGATGAAGTCTTGATTGAAGACTTTGAAGACCTTCCGGCCAGCCATATCCGCCATGACGAAGGATGAACTCGAAAGCAAGGAAGTTCTCCCGGGAAAATATGTAGTGCTCCTATATATGGTAGGCTGCTGGCGAAGGTCAAGGTGTCGCAGACTCAACAAGAATCTCTGAAGCGGCTGACGCAGGCAAGAGTTCTATCTCTAGATCAGTCCTGGAGAAGGTCAGAGCTGCCGCAACCAGCAAGTAGTGAAGGAAAGACGGTCTTAAAAGGCTGACGAGAAACTCTGATCAGTAAGAGCCTGCCAATTGACCTGCGTCGCAGAATGGTAATGTGAGCACAGCGAAAAGATGGTCCAGAGTGCGAGGAGGATCTAGACTAAAACTCAGCTCAAGTTGCTTTACTCCCAGGAGAAGGAGGGGCTGAACGCGGGATGAGATGTGATTCGGTGTTTGGAATGAAGGGGTTCTTGAGGTCGGGCCAACCGCGAGCTCAGACGTCCCTCCATCGTCCAAGGGCAGTGGTTAAGGCTGATCCACCTGGCCTTAACCGCGCCGCCACTAACAGCCGGGCGGCAAGCCGAATACTTGGCGGCTTGAGGAAATCTTCTACATCTCACACCCAACAGGCTGCGGAGTAGGCACCACGCCGACGGATGAAGATATGCTCATTTTCGTGCTACTCTCTCCTAACACGACCGAATAACATCGCTATCTCAAGTCTAGTATGAAGGAAGACTGAGTGCTCAAATGGTGTCTAATACGCTGAGCCAAATCTTCGAGACAGTGATACTTCCACCTGTGAATGTGACCCTGAGCTTGAGAAATAGCACTTGAGAACATCAGCCGGGTGACTTGTTTCCAACAGGCCTCCTCGTTTTGCCAAATGTCGAATGAGAAGGCCTATAGTGTCGGACGGAAACTAAGTGACCTGCTATCGAACATACAAGTCTTCAATAATGGAAGAACTACAAAGTGAGCACCGCAAGGAGCGGAAAGATCTGCAAGGGCGGATCACTCAAAAGAAGAAGAATGCCACCAAGAAGACCAGGAAGGGGGTTAATGATGAATGTGACAGGCTTCAGAGAGACTTAGCAGATCGTCAACAAGCCAAACTTGGTGCGCTTTCCGGTCATCTTGAGAATCATGATCTCGACTCGGTGCAATTTGAAGTCGAGCAGAAGCCAGAGGAAGTTGGGTCCCCCCAGCTAGATGGTATTGCAAATGGAAAACCTGCTGATCTCAACTCACCGTATGAAACACCTCCCGTTTCGGAGCAGCCCTCCAAGAAGCCAAATCGACAGAAAGCACGACTTGCGCGGAGGGCAGCTGCACAAGAAGCTCAAGCTGCACAGGCGGTCGAGGAGGCGTCGAAGTTGCCTGATATGAGGAAGCACGAAATAGCAAAAATGCAGCAGCATTTTGACAAGCTCGGCTTCAAGGAAATAACCATTCGACCAGATGGTCATTGCATGTATTCAGCTGTCGCTGTGCTGCTTCAAGACACTATTTCGGATCAACGCAAATTCGAAAACGGCGGTCTATTGCCATACCAGGCCGTGCGTGCTGAAACAGCTCGATTCATTTCTCTGCATCCAATCGACTTCGAGTCTTTCCTTGAAGAGCCAATAGACCAGTACACGAACAAAATCAAGAACACGGCAGAATGGGGCGGACAGCTTGAGTTGCAAGCTATCGCAAGAGCGTATGGCATTGATATCAATATATTGCAAGCTGATGGAAGGATCGAGAAGATCGAATCTGGAATGGGGTCAAAGACTGAAGCGATATGGTTGACATATTATCGGCACTCCTTTGGCCTGGGTGAACATTATAACGCGCTCAAGAAGAGGCCTTAGCCAAGAAGGATTCAGAGAAAGAGTGCTCAAAATATCGATGTTGAGCTGTCGAGCTGTCATTTATGACGCCAGATCGCAACAAAATCGCGGACGTTGCCATTTTCGTCCTTCCCGACCTCATGTGTTCTCTTGGGCTGCCAGTGTGCTATACGTACAAGAGCCTCCTTGGTAGTCCCATCAAGAGCCTTGGTCTGGACAAGGCCTTGCTCATCATACGGCACCTGCTCGCCAGGGTGGCTGAGATGCTCCATGTAGGCCTCCGGGGATGAGCCAAAAGGTGGACCGCCAGTTGATAGTGGTTTGTATGTTGGAAATTCCAGGCAGATGAGATTGCTATCAGGTGCAGGACCAAGCAATTGACTCATGCGCTTGGCCCAACCTGGTCGAAAAGAGGGATTTAGAGCACAGAAGAACTAGAGAGCGCTGTATTAGACGAGTCAGGTGTACTTCCGGACAGCACAAGCTTACAGTATAGTCATAGATAAGTTCAAACTTGTTCTCCAAGCCTCCTGTTCCTGCAAGCCAATCGTCGTGGAAGAAGTCACCCACGACGAATTGCGCAGTTCCCTCTCCTAATTTCGCATCGTAGGTCTGATTTTCACGCCCATGTTCTTCCTCAAACTTGCGACAAGCCTCAACGGCGGTTTTGCTATACTCCAAGCCAACTGCCTCATAGCCAAAACTCTTCAGCAGCAAGACATCCACACCTCGACCACATCCGGGCACTAATGCCCTTTTGCGCCGCAGCTTACCATCTTCTTCGACCATCGCATTTCCGATAACGTCTTGACGCTCTTTCAGAGCATCGATCAGTGCCGGGTTAGGAGCACCCTTGTCCCACGGCAAGAAATCACCCCTTTCCCAGAGGCTCTCCCATCCTTCTCCGTACTTGCCACCTTTGTAACCCTCAAAGTGTCCTTGGAGTCGGGCGCGCGCCTCCATGACACTTCCCCTGACCTGGTCTGATGACATCGACTTCGCTTCTGTGAGTACTCCAGGTCGTGAGTACGTAGTGCTTTTAATGCTGCCTATTCGTTGGATTTTCCTCCTCTCTATAGCGAAATCTCTGCAATGGTAGGAAAGCACTTGTCGGAGACCCTAATGAGATTACCTCGCCCTTAAGCAATCCCGTGACGGATCCCCGAGTCCTCGTCGCAATGGGCCAGAACGGAAACTGCTAACTGCCCACAGAATCAGCCGGTCCTGCAAACGGCGAAACCTAGCGTGACACAGGGGAGGAACGCAGCATGAAGAAACACAAGAACGTGTTGGTTCTCGGATTCGCGCATCTGACTGTTATTGAACATATTTCCAACATGCTTGATCCAGGCTATCTTGTCCTTTCCTTCGAAATCGCAACGAGAGTCTCCGCGTTGCAAATTCAAAGTCAAGGGGATGACTTGGATTTGTGTTCACAAGGGCACAAACAAAAGTTTTGCGATCTTCTATGAGGAAATGGGAGTTTGACCTACTTGTACTTACATCGAAAACTGCCCACAACCTCTTGTCCAGGTCTTGGTGCCGGTTAAAGTTGTTTGGATTCAGACGGACCACGTTTGAGGCTCCCCTTTCTTGATCTGCTTCTTCTTCGATTGCTCGTCAATCGCTCAATCGCCTGTGAATTCACTCACTCGACCAAGTGAACTTCTTCCGTTTGACTTGAGCCTGCTGATTTCTTTTGGCACATCCTCGGCACGGAAGTTAGGTCACGGACAAGCGGCAGCTACTCCAGAGTAATCTTCATCCACCATTGGCTATCGTCCCGTTTTCAATGGAGAACCTTGAAAATGCTTGTTGAGCGTCGATCCCTAGCAAGCATTGGGTCGTGTGCACCAGGGTGGAGATGTAGATGGCCGAGAAAACGTCCTTTCTGCTCTTCGGAAGGGCCCTGTAGGTACTGTGCTTCATGGTGCTCGCCGTTTGCTATGGCTTTGACCCTATTTCTCTGATCGTCGCCGTGTGGCCTTTTCCTTACGGACTGCACCGAGATCCAGAGGGTCTTTCTCCTTACTTTCTAAGATCTTCCGGATTCCGAATCTTCTTACTACATGGACGAGACATATGGGAAGAATGCGGCAATCTCACCAAAAGCAGCTTCATTATCTAAGCTAGCAGTGGACCAGGTTCGAGACGAAGATGTGAACTCGAGACGGGCTACCACTTGCACACTGACCACAGATACTGCGGTTGATCCTGTGCCGTTCGACAACTCGCTTGAGCTTGAATCTCGATCACCAATATCTGGACAGAACGCACAATTTTCAGCTCACGCTGTCATAGTGCCCAGGCCTCACAGGCGGGGACTATTTGCACGGGCTACGATCCTTGCGGAAGTCAAAGACCCATACCAGTACTCCTATAAAACGAAATGGTTCATCGTCTTCCTCGTGGCTTATGCTGCAGCTGCAGCTCCCATGGGAAGCGCAATCTTCTTTCGTGTGTCTTACTGTCTTATGGACGAGGCGTATCCTGGCTGACTGAGCCACAGCGTCGCTTTCTCAAGTCGCAGCCGAACTTCACACTACACCTACGATTGTGAATTTGACAGTGGCATTGTACATGCTCAGCATGGCCATCTTCCCTTTATGGTGGTCTTCTCTCTCTGAAATGTTTGGTCGGCGGAGCATTTACCTCATTTCGTTTGTGCTTTTCATCGTTTTCGCCATTCTGTCCGCGCTTGCCAAGTCGATCGTCATGCTTACCTTCATGCGAATATTATGTGGCGGCGCTGCGGCATCTGTGCAGGCAGTGGGCGCTGGTACAATTTCCGACATTTGGAAGCCGATAGAAAGAGGCAGAGCGATGGGTTTCTTCTACTTAGGCCCATTGTGTGGTCCATTATTTGCCCCTGTCATAGGCGGCGCATTGGCGCAAAAATGGCATTGGCGAGCAACGATGTGGTTTATCGCCATCTATGGAGGTACTGATATCCGTTCATGATGTTTGACCCGTTTAATGGCATTTTCATCTCCTATATTTGTTTGCTAACTCGCTTTTGCAGGAACAACCTTCGTGCTCATTCTCCTGGCACTCCCAGAGACGTTGCAGAAGTCGAACATCGTTGCTGGCGCAATTCAGGAACAAGCGAGTGATGCACCGCCCGGAGACTCACCCCGTTCGGCAGGCAGTCGAACGTCGACTCGTGAAGCTATGCATCGCCGGACGGTCAAGTGCATCGAGATCCTCCGCATCTTCTTCGTTGATCCGCTAAAAGTGATCATGTACCTGCGCTTTCCAGCGGTCTTTCTCACTGTATACTACGCGAGCATCACTTTTGGGTCGCTATATGTTTTGAACATCAGCATCCAAGCTACCTTTGAGAGACCGCCTTACAGCTTTCCAACGTTGATTGTTGGGCTACTGTATCTTCCGGCTTCCATAGGTTACGTTATTGCAAGCGTGAGGGGTGGCAAGTGGATGGACCGCATCATGGCTCGGGAAGCTAGAAAGGCCGGAAGGTTTGACGAAGATGGGCTGCCCGTGTACCATCCAGAAGATCGCATGCGAGAAAATGCATGGCTTGGAGCCATATTCTACCCACTTGCCTTGATTGTTTATGGTTGGAGTGTTCAGAAAGGAGTCCATTGGATAGTGCCCGTATGTGATACGAGATGTGATGCGGGTGCCGCCGCTGACTCTCGTCTTTACTAGATGATTGCGCTGTTCTTCTTTGGACTTGGCTCGATGGTTCTCTTCTCACTGGCGACCACTATGCTCACTGAGTTCATGCCCGGAAAGAGCTCTTCTGGGGTCGCAGTAAGTCGCCGACTTCATTCGCAAAGCTTTGCAGGTGACGCTAATCCTGGCCTTGTGGTGGCTAGCTCAACAATCTGATGAGAAACATATTCTCGGCTGTAGGCGTCATTGTGGCCGCTCCTCTAATCTTTGCTATCGGCAACGGTTGGCTGTTTACCATTCTCGGCATATGGACCTTGGCCAGCGCTTCTGTGGTGTGGGCTATGAAATACTATGGACCACGATGGCGCGTCACAATGGACAAGAATTTGAGATGACGCTCGCAAAGCGCGGCTGGCAGACATTCCGCCCCTCCGTTCTCCAGGGCCTTCGCCGAACGGATGGACGCGTCCCGGGATGCCCAATGGGGTGCTTCTGTCATCAGGCCTGGATCTGCAGCGCATAGAAACAACACCATACATAGAATAGTGTGGAAAGACTGTGCTCAACGAGGATTTCTCCGCTCGTGCAGTGAGGCAGCCATTGACAGGCGAGAAGAGGTCTGGCGCCCAATGGAGCCGGCCCGGTCCGTCACCGATGCCAGCTTTTTCGCCTCTGCTGCCAGAACCCACGAACTTCATCACTCCTTCGTCTGAACCAACTTGTGCTAAGGCTCGAGAGCCAACGCACACTCAAGCAAATCATAACCAGCAACGACTTTGTCTCCGTCATTAAGCTGACTGACTCTGCAGGGACCAATGTCAACCCCCTTGAAGTGGGCCCCACTGAGTTGGGCAGCAATCCAGCACCTACAACGACCGAGCACTCCCTTCCTGTACTTTAGCCACTCGGGATAGGCATCTGCAGCCATCCAGAGTGTTGTACCGCTACAGATGCCTAACTCTCGTATGGTCTCTTCATGTGCCTGGCTGTTTTCGTTTTCACTTTCGTCCCGCGTGCCCCGGCATCCTATGTCTGGCGGAGATCATGTCGCTTTGGCACTTCATTGACCAACGTGGCCCAATCAGCACCTCCAAAACTCCCATTGGAAGTTTGGGAAATGATAAGTCCAGTTCCCGACTCATCGGTAGTCACTTGTCTGGGGAAACATTGACTCCCCGCTTTCCGCCAGCCCATACACAAGGTAGTGATGAGCCCTTGGCTACTCTTCTTTCACTACTTCAGGCATACTTTGACCCTAGAAGCGTCCCGTGACTGGAGCTCTGTGGCTTCGCGGCATTTTTCCTCGTCTCTCCTCATTGTTCCGATCTTCGTCCTTTCGAGTCTAATAGTTGCACAAACTGCCGCCAACTACGGATCTGCATCCAACCACGCCCTTACTCTCTCTACCAATTGCCCGTAATGGGCAAGAAGAGGAAGAATAGAAATAACCGCGTTCCATTTCCTGTCGACAATTCCGAGGAAGGACAAACTGTTGCTGTCATTGATTATGGCACGCTCGCCGACTCACATGTATGCACAGCTTCCTGTGTTCAAGTACCAAACCTTTGACCAGGAGAGCATTTCTTTCTCCCGTGTTCCTGTCTCACCTCCTCCAACGAGTACAGCACGATACTTCGGCGTAGTAACTGACCTGCCGCCAAAGTCAGAAGAAACGCATAAAGAAACTCCGGCGGAACCCGACCCACCAGAGGCACCTGCTGAACCAACCTCAGAGCCAGCTGTCTCAACTGAAGGTTAGTATCAGGAACACACACTCACCCAACTTTTCTCGAGCTGATCCGCAAGTAGAACCTTCGAATGACCCATCGGCAGAAGGGGCTGTAGAGAAAACGGAGGACGCTACCCCTGCCGATGCTCTTGCGGAAGATCATGCACCGGAAGCTACCACCGAGACTGCCCTTGGAGCTGAAGTGGAAGCTCCCGCTGACGCCACTGCTGAGGGCGCTGAAAATGCAAACGAACTAGACGCTGTAGAAGGTTCGTCTCTTAAGGCCGAATGATCTCATACGATACTAATATGTGACAGAACCAGCCGAGGTTGCTGCTGAAGGAGAATCTCCACCAGTGGATCCTGTCGTCGACACAGACACGGTCGAGACTGCTAAGGTGGAGGAAGCCGATTCCGAAGTAACATCTACGACGGAGGCAGCTATGACAGATTCAGTTTCTGATGAGACTGCCGCTTCTGAGCCCTCGACTCCAGCCACTTCAGTACCCGATGAAGCCGCTGCAGAATCAACTGAAAAGCCAGACGATGCTGCCACTTCTGCCGAGACCATCGAAGAACCTGCCTCAGCGGCGAAGGCACCAGAAGACCCTTCCGCTGAAGAGTCACCAGCTGCAGCTGCCGAGCCGGCCGCAGAGGATGCTGAGGAGAGTGCTTCAACAAACCCCCCAGTGGCCGAGGAATCTGAAAAGTCGGCGGCGGTAGAGGAGCCTGCCCCTGTAGAAGACGCCGCTGCAGTCGAAGAAGTCGTGGTCGCCGAGGAACCAGCAGAGAAGGCTGTGGTAGAGGATCCTGCACCTGCAGAGGAAGCTGCTGTAGCCGAAGAAGTCGTTGTCGTCGAGGAAAAAGAAGAGGCGGCAGTGGTAGAGGATCCTGCGCCTGCAGAAGTAGTTGCTACAGCTGAAAGTGGCCCGCCCGCGGCGGAGCCTGCAGCAACAAAAGAGGCGGCTCCACCAGGGGCCTTTCCCGCCGATGAAGCTGAGCCAGGAGCAGATCCAACTCCGACAGAAGATCCAACTCCGACAGAAGATCCAACTCCGACAGCAGATCCACCTCCAGCAGAAGATCCAACTCCGACAGCAGATCCACCTCCAGCAGAAGAAGCACCACCGGCCGCAGAAGCCCCTCCAGCCGAAGAAGCACCAGCGGAGGAGTCTGTACCTGCAGAAGAAGCACCGGCAGAGGCACCGCCAACAGAGGAACCTGCCGCAACGGGAGAGGCTCCCCCAGCAGAAGACGCCCCCCCAGCAGAAGCGGCTCCCCCAGCGGAAGCGGCTCCCCCAGCAGAGGACGCCCCCCCAGCAGAAGCGGCTCCCCCAGCAGAAGAGGCTCCAGCTGAAGCAGCAGCAGCAGCAGTCGATGACCCAGCTCCACCATCATCTCCAGACGCCGCTACAGACAAGAGTCGTCGACGTCACCGCACCAACGGCTTTGTCCGTGAAGGCCAGCACTCCCGTTCCGGTTCCGACCGCGACCACGGGCATCGAGCCCACCTCGAACGACGTAAAACCGACAAAGGTCTTTTCAAGAACCAAATGGCTGCCGCGGTAGGCCAAGCCAAAGAAAAGCAAAAAGTCAAACATTCGACGCCAGAATATAGAGAGAAGAAACAGAAAGAAGAGGCCGAACGTGAAGCCCGCCACGCCGCCCGAAGAGAGAAAAAAAGAGCCGAACGCGAAGCCGAGAAAGCAGCTCAAGCTGCAAAAGCCGAAAAGGCCGCCGAAAGAGCCGCGGCAGCAGCAGTAGCACAAGCCGAAGCCGAAGCAGCCACCACCCAAAGAGTCGAAATAGAACGTATCTCCCCACCCGTCAGCCCAACATATGAATACCGTCGCCGTCGCCGCCGGACTTCCTTCCCTGAATCAACCAGCACCGCCAGCGCCAGCGCCGACGGCAGCACAGCCACCCGACCCGGCCTCCTCAAACGCATGACCACGGGTGAAAGCGACACAGGCAGGAAACTACTCATGATCAATACGGCCAAAGCGGCGGAGTATGTGGCACCTCCGCGTTCTACCCCAAGGCCGGACATGGCCAGCAGGACGAGTTCGAGTAGGCATCATACGACGGATAACTTTTACGAGGACAAGGACAAGGGGAAGGACGGGGATAGGGATAGAGAGAGGAGGAAGAAGCAGCGGAGGGAGAGCGGGGCCAAGTCTACTCGGCCGGCTTTGACGACTTCTTCGAGAAATGGCAGCTCGCGGGGTGGGGGGAGTGGATACGGGAGAGACGAAATCCCGATCGCGAAGGTGGGCAGGTTCTTCGGGCAGGGATTGAGGAGTCTCTTCGCTGGTTGATGCCGCCCCATCCAGGGGCGAGGGAGGGAAGAGACCGGAGTTGCGTGGTCTTTTTCAGAGGGATCGAGCCCTGCCTTCTTCTACTCTTTACCTTTTCTTTCCGCTTTTCCGGTCTTGCATTTTGAGCGGCTTTCTGTATCGCACTTGTATATTTACGTTGGTTTTTTTTTGGGGTTGATCAACATCAACGACTGCAGATACGTTATTTAGGGCTCGGGCTCTGCTTCGCGCCCGGGTGTGGGATAGGATGGATGGATGGGGTTTGTACACTGGAACTGTACAAAAGGGAAGGAAGCCGAGGCCGCGGGTTGAGATTCTGGATCTCTCTTCGCCGGTGATGCGTTCGCTTTCTCTTCTTCACGATACGAGTTTGATTCATGTATATAACGGCCACGATTATTGACTGAGAGGGTTGGGAATGGGACGGGGATGGGGCTGGGGGTTGGAGATGAGGGAGGATGAGCATGAGAATAATGATGAGAATGATGAGAATGATGATGATGATGATGATGATGATGATGATGATGATGATGAATGTGACGACTATGAACATAATGAGAATGAATATGATGACGCTGCAGATCCCCTGTCTGATGCTGACTCTTGGTGATTATCACTGTAGTAATTACTTCAAATCTCATTCATTCCCCACCATTCGATCTGCCCAAGACTGAGTTCGGCGTGTACAGTAATTACTCACGGCGTGCAGCACGCCTGCCTCTCCTTGCCCCTGACCTGCCTATTTCCCCCCTAATCTCCCTACCTATCTACCTAACCTACCTACCTACCTACCAACCCCCCCCCCTCCCTCAACAGAAACCCCTCAGCTCAGACCGACGCCTTGACTTAACCGTCCGTCTGCTCGCCCAGCGGTTTTCCATTCGAATTCCCCCCAAAGAAAACCGCGGTTGCCGCTAAGTCAAGTTCGATGCCGTCGGCCGGGGAGATGGGCGATGTTGCCCCCTCCCCATATCACTTCTGAAAGCAGATTATATAATACAGTGAGGCAAGGAATCTCGGTTGTTCTTCGTTCGGTTTGTGCTTCGCGTGTTGAATGCTTGGGCAGAGTGTGTCGATTCGGGTGCGGGGGGGCGTGGACGGGGGTTGATGTGGTGAAAGGAAACGGAAGGTGAGGGAATGGGTGGTGGTGGTGGTGGTGGTGGTGGGGAAGAAGGGAGAAGGAAGTATGTATGCTACTGGTAGATTGGTTGGCGAGGAGGTGATGGCGGCATGGAAGGCCTGGTGCTAGGAAGTTGGTGGAAGGATGGGAGGTGGCGGTTGGGTGGTGAATGTGGGGGCCAGGGTGATGAGTCTTGAGTATAGGTAAAGGAAGGCAAAAGGGTGATTATGTGGTTGGGAATGTTTGTATCCCACTGCAAAAGTCCTAGTGGACCGTGGCGTGGTTGTGATAGAAGATCTACGACCTGCACATGATTGAGGGTAATTACCGCGTCGTATGGGCGAAGGTGGGTGGGTTTGTCTCCGCAGGGCTGGTCCGCAGAGGTAAGGCCTTTTGGAATTGGATGCAAGAATGGAATGAGGCCTTGGAAGGAACGCTTGGGAGAGATGTGATACTTCATCCACATTTTGCTCTTTGCATCAATGGTTTGTGCTGTGCTTTCTGGTGGTCTATGCTGTTGTTCTGTGCAAACATAGACGCTCTTGGATCATCTTGCCTCTGTTGAGGGCTCTTTTCAGTCGGTATGGACCTCGCATCTCATGTCATTGAAGAGCACATCTACCCAAGGACTTTCTCGGCAGCGGAGACTGTGCGCGAAATCCAGTCAGCCCATCTCCATGCTGGTAATGTGTATTGGCACAATGGTGAAAGCAGATAGGAGGTAAGGAAGGGCCGATCTGCGGACTTACCGTCAACACCAGTATTGTCGGGCTCGATGAAGACATCCTTGACCTTGCCGTTCTCGACGGTGACGGCGTATCGCTTGCTGCGGTCTTGACCGAAGATTTTGGCGCTCTCGAATTCGGTGTCGAAGGCTTTGGTGAAGGCACCGGACGGATCGCCGAGGAAGCGGATCTTGCTGGATTTGTCGGCATCGAGGGTTTCGGCCCATGCTTTCATGCTGAAGATAGGCAAAATTCAGAGGTGAAATCATGAAGGACAAGTGCGAACGGTGAAGAAAGGAAGACGGAACGATGCCAGTTTACTCACGACGCCAATCTTTGATGGACCTAGCGTGCAATGGTACGTTGACGGGCAAACGTCGAAGACAGTAAGGTGTAGCAGAAATCACGATCACGCGCAGGTAAGAGTACAAGATAGTAGATGGCCACAACCCGACAATTTTGCGCGAGCCAACGCGCAGATAGAGTCAGGAAGGAAGGGAGAAGGTGTGAGACGTACACAAACGGATCGTTGACGGAGACCACAAACACCTTGCCAGCGTCTTTGAGCTTGGAGTGGTTGATGTAGCCCGGGACGTGAGAGCGGGAGCAAGATGGACCTGAATTCTCATGCATTAGTTCTGATCTTCGAGGAGACTAGGACAGGAACGCACTGAAGGCTGCAGGTACACCAATGATGAGACCGTTGCCATTCCCGATCTCCTTGGCGAGATTGACGAAGTTGCCTGGAGAGTTTTCGACCAGCTCCACAGTCGGGATGGAATCACCGGCGGAGACCATGATTGCGGCAGTCGATGAGAACGGTCGGGTGCGGGTGCGGGTGCGGGTGCGGGTGCTGGTGCTGGTGCTTGGGAGGAGGTTGCGGTTGAAGTTGGTGGTCTTTCGCCGTGCTGTAGAGAGATGTCGTGAGAAGAAAGACGCAGACATGGTGGGGACAGGATCACGAGGTGAAGGCGTTGGGCTGCGGTCGCAGACGGGACCAGTGAATGGAACGACGTGAAGGGCGGACGGCGCCAAGACTGCCGCCAGTCCTGGGAGGGCGGACAATTGCTGGAGCAGAGAGATCGCCTTGGGCCCCGAATGACTACTCGCACTGGGATCAGACTACGAGGTGCTATCTGGTGCTATCTGGTGCTTGTCACGTCTCTGGCGCTGTTGAGAAAGCAGTCTAGGGACATCCGACGACTGCTGGCTTTCGTGAGAGAGCATGCCGGAGCCTGGATTCTTTCCAAAGTGACGGGCAAGGCGCGCGACGGACTGCTTCTCCCTTGTTGAGCGATCTCCTGCGTCTTCCCATCATTTCTCCGAGCTGGCCTTTGTTCGTCCCCGTGCACAGCGCCTTCGCTGCAGACAGGTTTGAGCCCACGTCTCTGGTCGCTGGTTCGCAACTGCGCCACACACATGCGCGTCCGCGGAACATGGTGTATGGAACGAAGACAACCAATCGTAATCGTCCTTGACGACGGCCACCTACATCGGACGTGCCAGAACGTCGATCTCTTGAGGCCTCGTACCTGGCTGTCGAAGATTGCTGGTGGAGATGCATTCATCACGATCATGATCGGGAACTTCAATCTTCCATTCCCAATGCCGCGTGAATTGATCGACACGTTCTTGTATCACCCTCGTGAACGCCTGCCTGGCTCGTAATCGACGGTGAGCTGGCTTGATGCCCATCCAACATGCCGAGGAAGTGTGCCGGAGAAGGGCGGTCGTCAGGGGTACTCTACATCCAGAGACATGGATAGATCCACGACATATGATGCACATCTGTACGACCCTCTCGACCACCATGAGGCTGTCTGTCCGCATCACATTGAGCCTGGCCATGGTGCTTCGTCGCCGGGAGGGTGTGAGGATCACGATCATGACTGCCACTGTGGGCGAGGTTCCAATTGACCCTTGGGAGACAGCGCCACAGGTGGCGCAGCCATCACCACCTCGAACTCGCACCCTTTCCCACATGCGCCCTTTGGCACAAGATGACGAGGACGCCGAGGATGGCGAAGCTCCAGCGGCTCAAGATACCGCAGTATGCGCCTCCACCGAGCACAACCGTTGCCCTGGCTCAACCAGACCAGAACCAGACCAGACCAGAGCAGATATCATATGTTAGACGACTCGTACCGCCCCCCCAGATCATCGCTTCAGGGCGCCGATCACTTCCTGAGCCCTGGCGCTGGCACCATTCTCTACAATCGGACCATCCCCAGGCAAATAGCGCAGCCATCAATCCTCCAATGGGCGATCTGTGGCCACCTCTGACCCCGACCCAAGCTAAATTCTGTCGGAACTTGCCCGTCGCGCTGGCATTCAGCCAGAAGAGAAGCCGTCCGTCATTCATTCACAGCACCGACTCGGCATAGTCAGAATCTGATCGCTTCCTCCACTCGAGCCACTCGACCGGCTTCTTGTACATACCGAACTGCTCGGTCACCCTTCCTCACCATACTCTCTCTCCCCCTCCGCACCACTTCCGGCCTCTTGTCACGGTCGACCACCAACATACCTTCTCGTCGTCGCCATCCTGCTAAAGCAATCGACTTGTTTGGCGATCATAGTCCTTCGTCAGCGATCAACTTAACGCGACATTGTGCGCCACAAAGGATTCCTGGCTGTTGCGCTATCGCATCCCCGGCAATTGACAGCATCAGTTGCAGATAATCGAACAACGCGAAAAAGAGTTTTGTTGGACCGATTGGCAGGACAGTCTATCCCGTTGTGCACACTCCAACCACCGATCACTGCCATTTGGCATATCGGCTCGCCTGGCGACTTCATCAACTCCAGTGCCTGATCCTTCACTTCGGAGTCGCGCTGGATCCTGTATAAATATCTCAACTCGGCAACGCCATTGGTACGCAAAAGGGATCGAGCAGTCATTTTGTTGCAGAATGGATGGACCGGCCGGCACGGCTTCGGCCAACAACTCCAGTGACTTTGTAAGTCAGAAACCTGCGGGCAGCCGCGTCTACTAAATTTGCTCATTGTCTCCCAGGTGCGCAAATTATACAAGTAGGTGGCACCTCGACCGGCGCGAACGCATCCACCACAAACGCGCGATGAAACAAGGCTGATTGCTGGTTCAGGATGTTGGTAGACCCGTCGTACGCGTCGATCGTTCGATGGGGTGACGAGGGAGACAGTTTCGTTGTGATTGAAGTACGGGCCTTTTCTGGCAATGCAATCGGCTCCCAAAATTGACACATGGCGACCACAGAATGAGAAATTTACCAAAGGCATCCTCCCGAAGCATTTCAAGCACAGCAATTTCGCCAGTTTCGTACGGCAATTGAACAAGTACGATTTCCATAAAGTGCGACAGAATAACGAGGAAGGAGGCACATCACCCTACGGAGCAAACGTCGGTGTCTGCTCGAAGAGGGCTCTGGATTGAAGCTGACATGAACAGGCTTGGGAGTTCAAGCACCCAGAATTCAAAGCGAACAACAAAGATTCGCTAGACAATATCAGGAGGAAAGCACCTGCTCCACGGAAACCACCAGCGATGAACGTTGGCGAAAAGTCGATCCAACAAATCGACCTGATGAATCAACAGCTGGTCGCTCAATCGCAACAGCTTGAGCAACTCTCACAGCAGCATGCCGAAATGGCGGTCAATCAACAAATGGTGCTACAAGAAGTATTACGGGTGCAGAAGACCGTCCTCAACCACGAGCACATCATCCAAAATGTCATGAAATTTCTACATTCTGTCGATGCGAAGCAAAGAAGAGACAGCAAAGTCATCTTCAATACGGGCGATACAGGCCAAACCGCGCAACTAACGCCCACTAGCCAGAGTGTCGCCGTTCCCGATGACGAACCCGCATCGCCGTTACAGCAAGCCAGCAAGCTGCTGAACGATCTCAATGCAGAAGTACAATTCAACGTTACAAGTATGGAACAGCTGCACGATCTTTCCAGCAAAGCCCCGGGCGCAATGTCGACTCCACCAGCGGATCAGCACATTCGCACTGCCAATAGAGCTCCACAATCTGCAGACTCGAGCACTACCATGGGATATGCAGGGCTCAACAATGGTGAACTGGATCAAGTGGTGTATCCAATGGGTACCAACAATGGCATAGATCCGATGTACTGCGAACATGTCAGCAACATCCCTTACTCCATGCCACCGAAAGAGCTCGATCCTTTGGTTCCAAGGAGACCACACGCGGATGGTCGGAAAAAGAGCACGTTTGCCGATCCTGGATGGGGCAGGCCTCCACGTATATTGCTGGTTGAGGATGATCCGACATGTCGACAGATTGGTGGCAAATTCTTATACTCTTTCTGCTGTGTGATCGATTCAGCGGTTAGTGTCCACGAGTTGCACCGTCGATGTTTGCTGATTTTGCTAGCTTGATGGCCTCGAAGCCGTGAACAAAATCCAGGAAGGTGTCAAGTACGATATGATCTTGATGGACATTATAATGCCTAATCTGGATGGAGTGTCTGCTTGTCACCTCATCCGACAGTTCGACCGTACGCCGATTATTGCCATGACATCCAACATCAGAAGCGACGACATCCAAATGTATTTCCAGCATGGTGAGCATCTCCACGCCGTCCCCCTTGTTTTTACTCATCTTATTTAGGTATGGATGATGTTCTTCCAAAACCGTTCACCCGAAAATCTCTCTTCGACATGCTGGAAAAGCATCTTTCACATCTGAAAAAGCTACCTCCAGGAATGGAGCCACCACCTTCCGCCACCACCACTTCTTCCGTCCCTCATTCATCCACTGCTCAAAGCATCAAAGATGATGCATCTTCTCCTGCTCAATCACCCGCCGGCTCCATGGGCAATTGGCAATCTCCTGGTCAATATCCAGGAATGTCGCCCGTTCATACCAACATTCCCAATCAATACGCCCAAATGGCGAATCACAGTCCGTACAGCACGAGCCCGCACACACCATTGACAGCTGCAAGGCCGGGGCAACAACCGCAAATATGTCAGTCGCAACAGCCACATCGACGGCAGCTGAGCGAAATGTCAGGCGGCACACCGGACATGAATGGATATAATAAGCGGCAACGAGTCTACGCCCAGCCGACTCAAAGTATGGGTATTCCTGGACCGCAATAACCATGACCGTTGCAAGCTTTCTTGATGAGCTTTCTCACACCCTTCAAATCTGGAATGCTGTACATAAACCATCACCCCATTCCAACGGCCCCGAGATCGTCTTTTTAGCAGCAGGATGCTGCAAAGGTCGGCGTTGACCACGTGACACCCGTCCAGCGCCGTTCGTGCGTATATGTCACCGTTTAACCCTGTCAGCCATTGCTTTTGGGGGACCGTTCTTCTCCCGTCGTGTCTGGGGGCTGGTCAGTGCAGCCGAATTGAGCGAGGCACAATCTGGGGATCCTGTGTCGACCACAATAGCGACTGGATAACAGCAAGGCTTCGAAGCCATGTATAAATGCCACGAACGACTTCTCTGCCTTGTTTCCAAAATCCGATTTTTGGCATCACTGGTGTCGCTCTGGGGTGTAACAACGGCACTCACTAAGCTGGATACCGTCTTCCAGAAGGTGATGTCTTATTTTATCTGCGCACTCGATTGGATAGGCCTTGCGCGGGACCATCATCTCTTCCTCGCGGTTTGACCAATTCATGGTCCGCGAGATGCAAATGAGTAGTATCAGATTACTGCGGAGTCTACTGCATACCTACGTCGAGGCTATGCATTGTCATCTCAGTTTTGCCGTCTGTTTTGGGCGTTGCGACTTGTGCATTGTTTTCTCTGTTTCTGAGTTGGAACACATGAGTCCCGGACACACGCAGATCCCAGCGTTTACGACCCAACGCTTGTCGTCTCTGGACTTGTTCCTTCTCATATTATTCTATTGCACTACCAGAGTGATCTCTGGCCATCAATGTTTGCATTTCTTACGTTCTCTTTACCCAAGTCCTCCCCTCGTCAATCTCTTTCATCGGCTTTGCCCAAATCCCTCTCCAAATGGTCTCAGTTTTAAGCCTTCTTTTCCTCTCATATGATCATTGTCTCTCCATTCTCTCTTAACGTTTGTCTTATCCTCGTCACAGCATTCTATTCAATTCCTCCCATGCATAAGTCTAGATCTCGCAATTCTCTTTCCAGCCCTCTCCTCCTGCTCCCGCCAAACTTATCCTGAACGTCTCATTCTTCTCGTCACGCTGTTTTCCGGTATCCGACCAAGTAAGTAACCCTGGACTCGCGCACTCGCACCCATTCTATTTGTTCGACCGACCGACCGACCGACCGACTCACTATCTCTTTGAGTCATTATCACCACAGCTCGTCTGGCCCATCTGTCTCTGCATCCATCCTGAAATCTGTCCGCCTCCACTTTCTCCGATCTATCTCTTCTCGATTTCTACCCAACCCCCCGTTTCTTCCGCTCTTCCCAGTTCTCTCAAGG
>JAABUK010002633.1_pt1 | contig 31947 bp, 33 predicted proteins | sample 5559141 | NCBI WGS metagenome assembly JAABUK01 (sample SAMN10711869, study PRJNA513367) | rock metagenome | isolation source: Antarctica rocks | place: Antarctica: Victoria Land, Pudding Butte nord | collected 2016-01-03 | reverse complement strand
CTCCGACGCCGATCGTGACCACCACCCAGGTGTTCACGATCAACCGGAAACCACGTTCAGGATCAAACGGAAACCGTGTTCACGATCCACCGGAATCAGCGTTCACGATGGACCGGAATACGCACGCATGCCGGCCGGGCTGGACCGCGCGCTGGGCCTTCCGGCGCACCGGGCCGGGCCGGACGCCTATGTCACGGCGCACCATCTGCGGGACATGCTGAACGAGGCCAGCCTAGACCAGCTAATCGCCTGGTCACGCGAGCCGGCGCTGCTGGTCCGCGTGCCATTCGGCCCGTTCCGCGGCCGGCGCTGGGCCGATCTGGACGACACGGCGCTCGATGCCATCCTGGCGCGCGACACCGACCGCGACATGCGCTTCACCGCCCGGCACGAGCGCGACCGCCGCAACGGCGTGGGCCCGGCGCCGACGCCGCAGTCGATGCTGCTGCTGTAGCGCCTACCCGGCGTGCAGCTCGCCGCCCGGCATCGGCCAGGGCACTCCGGTGGTCCCGGGCAGGCTCAGCGGCAGGCCGCGCAGGGACCGGACGGCCAGGAAACCGAACGCCTGCGCCTCCAGCGCGTCGCCGTCCCAACCCACGGCCTCGACGGGATCGACCGGTGCCTCCAGTGCCGTGCGCAGCCCGGCCATCATCGTCGCATTGTGCCGCCCACCGCCACCCACCAGCCAGCGCAGGGGCGCGGCCGGCAGGTGTTCCCGCGCGCGAGCGACGCTGTGGATCGTGAAGGCCGCGAGCGTTGCCGCCCCGTTGGCCAAGCCGAGCCCTGCCACGGCCGAAAGCGAGAAGGCGTTGCGGTCCAGCGACTTGGGCGGAGGCCGGTCGAAGAAGGGGTTTGCCAGCAGGGCCGCCAGCACGCCAGCGTCGATGATGCCAGACCCGGCGATGCGCCCGTCCTCATCGAACGCGGCACCGGTGTGGCGCCCCACCCAATCATCCAGCAGCGCACTGGCCGGCCCGGTGTCGAAGGCCAGCAATACGTTGCCCATGATGAAAGTGACGTTGGCGACTCCGCCCAGGTTCAGCACCGCAAGCGGCCCCGGCAGCTCGCGGGCCAGCGCCTGGTGAAACACCGGCGCCAGCGGTGCGCCCTGGCCGCCGCTGGCGACGTCGGCGTGGCGGAACCGGTTCACCACGGGAATGCCAACCGCCCGGCGCAGGCCCGGCCCATCGCCAAGCTGCCGGGTAAACCGCGTTGCTGGCCGATGCAGCACCGTCTGGCCGTGCAGGCCGACCACGTCGATTGCCGACGCGGACAGCCCGGCACGGTCCAGCAGCGCGCGGACGGCGGCGGCGTTGGCGTCCGTCACGGCCGGTTCCAGAGTGGCATCGGCCTCGGCCCGCTCCGGGTCCTGCATCAGCTCGAGCAGGGCACGGCGCAGGGCGGCCGGGTAGGGCAGGGTGAGCGACGCCCCGGTTGCACGCACTGCGACGCCGTCCGTCTCGATCAACGCCGCATCGACGCCATCGGCGGACGTGCCGCTCATCAGGCCGATGGCGGTCAGGGTGGGTCTCTGCTCCATGCCGCCATAATGCAGTAGGCTGTCGCCGCGCGCACCTGTCAGGCTATGGTCGCTGGGCACTTCGTAGGAGCGGACATGTACCGGGCCACAGCCGGTGGTGAGCGGCATTGCTTCCCGAGCCTTGCCGCGCTGATGGCGCAGGCCACGCCGTTGCGCAGCGGCGACCAGCTTGCCGGCCTGGCCGCAGACAGCCAGGCGCGGCGGGTGGCGGCGCAGTGGGCGCTGGCCGACCTGCCGCTGACCGAGTTCCTGACCGAGGCCGTGGTGCCGTATGAGGCCGACGAGGTCACCCGGCTGATCCAGGATTCTCACGATGCAGCCGCCTTCCTGCCCATCCGGCACCTGACGGTCGGTGGCTTTCGCGATTGGCTGCTGTCGGACGCTGCAACGGGGGAGGCGTTGGCCGCCGTGGCACCGGGCCTGGTGCCCGAAATGGTGGCTGCCGCGAGCAAGCTCTGCCGCCTGCAGGACCTGATGGTGGTCGCGGCCCGGGTGCAGGTGGTGACCCGGTTCCGCAGCACGATCGGCCTGCCCGGCCGCCTGTCGACCCGGCTGCAGCCGAACCATCCCGCCGACGACCCGCGCGGCATCGCGGCCAGCATCCTGGACGGCCTGCTGCTCGGCTCCGGCGACGCCTGCATCGGGGTGAACCCGGCCACCGACAGCCCCGACCGCACCCACGCCCTGCTATGCCTGCTGGACGATGTGCGGCAGACGCTCGCGATCCCCACGCAGAGCTGCGTGCTGGCGCACGTGACCACTACGCTGGAGCTGATGCGCCGGGGTTCGCCGGTGGACCTGGTGTTCCAGTCGATTGCCGGCACGCAAGCCGCGAACGCCAGCTTCGGCATTTCGCTGGCGCTGTTGGACGAGGCGCATGCGGCGGCAGAGGTGCTGCATCCCGGCGCGAACGTCATGTATTTCGAGACCGGACAGGGCAGCGCCTTATCGGCGGGCGCGCATCACGGGGTGGACCAGCAGACGCTGGAGGCCCGGGCCTACGCCGTCGCCCGCCGCTACCGGCCGCTGCTGGTGAACACGGTCGTCGGCTTCATCGGTCCCGAATACCTGTTCGACGGCAAGCAGATCACCCGCGCCGGGCTCGAAGACCACTTCTGCGGCAAGCTGCTGGGCCTGCCGATGGGGGCGGACGTCTGCTACACCAACCACGCCGAGGCCGACCAGGACGACGCCGACGCCCTGCTGACGCTGTTGGTGGCGGCGGGCGTCACCTTCGTCATGGGCGTGCCTGGCGCCGACGACATCATGCTGGGTTACCAAAGCACCTCGTTCCACGACGCGCTGGCGATGCGCGACTTGCTGGGACGCCGCCCGGCGCCGGAGTTCGAGGCTTGGCTGCTGGACCAGGGTCTGATGGACCTTACCGGCCGCGTGCGCCCGCCGGGGCTGCCGGACCGGTTGGCCCAGCGATTCCACACCCTGTTGACCGCCGCATGACGGACCCGGCCTGGACGCCGATGCGGGCGCTCACCGCCGCCCGGATCGGGCTGCAGCGCAGCGGTGCGTCGCTGGGCACCTTGCCGCTGCTGGAGTTCCGCCTGGCCCATGCCCGCGCCCGCGACGCGGTACATCACGACCTGGTTGTGCCGCCGGCGCTGGCGGGGCTCGGCCTGCCGGTCGTGACGGTGCGCAGCCAGGCCGCTGATCGGCGCACCTATCTCCTGCGACCGGACCTGGGCCGCGTCTTGGACGCCTTGGCCGAGCCTGCGCTTGCGGCGCATGCCGGGGCGCATGATTTGGCGGTGGTCGTGGCGGACGGCCTGTCCGCGCTTGCAGTCGAACGGCACGCCGCGCCCGTGCTGGCGGCGCTGCTGCCGGCATTGCGCGCGGGCGGCTGGACGCTGGGGCCGCTGGTCATGGCGCACCAGGCGCGGGTGGCCCTGGGCGACGCCGTGGCGCGTGCACTGGGCGCCGGCGCGGTGCTGGTGCTGATCGGTGAGCGGCCGGGCCTATCGGCGCCGGACAGCCTGGGCGCCTATTTGACCTGGGCGCCCACGGCTGGGACGACGGACGCAGACCGCAACTGCGTCTCCAACATCCGCCCGGATGGGCTTGGATATCAAGACGCCGCATGGAAGCTGGCTTTCCTGCTGGACCGGATGCGGACGATCGGCGGATCGGGGGTGCGGCTGAAGGATGACTCCGATCGGCCCGTATCGGCGGTCCTGTCCGATAATTCTCGCGGAGCTTCCCGATGCAAGTCTTGATAGATCATATCGTGGTCGGATTTCCATTGTGGTGGGGCGGGGAGCCGGCGCCTTTGAAGGGGCTGCTTGACCGAGTGATCCTGCCAGGTTTCGCATTCCGCTATCATAAGAAGGGCCTGTTTTGGGATCGATTGCTCGCCGGGCGGTCTGCCGATGTGATCGTCACGATGGAATGCGCTATTTCTTAAGATCTCGTTCGCTAGGGCGTAACGAAGTTGCTGGCGCTGGTGATTCGTCCGCGCGAGCTACCGGTGCCAGAGCTCTATAGTTTGTCGATGGGTTTGATGTGCAGCCCACGCAGGAAACCAGCATGGTCATCGCCAGAAAGAACCCTGCATTAGCCCCCCACGTCGTTGGAACGCACCCACGCCTGGATGGCTCGCCGTCGCCATCTCGTTGTCCGCTACGAACATCGCGAGAACATCCTCCCTCGCCTTCGTAACGCTCGCTTGCGCCCTCGAATGCCTGAACCACATCCGGCGGCTCCGTTAGACGTTCCAAAACCTCGGCCGCTTACCGCCGCACTACCTGCAGACCGACTGCCGCCCCCACCATCGTAAGCGTTGGCCCGCCCTGCGACCAACCCGGCGCCTGCGCGACCAGCTCGTCCAGTGTTCCGCGCAGCACCCGTTGGTCGGCCCTGCCACCGCGCTCGATCAGGGCTGCTGGGGTCGCGCCATCCAATCCGGCCGCCAACAACCCCTCCCGCAGCGCCGGCAGGCTGTCCAGGCCCATGTAAACCGCCAGCGTCCCGCCCCGCGCCAACACGGCAAAGTCAAGATCGAGCGCGCCATTCACCAGGTGCCCAGTGGCCAGCGTCAGCGTGCGCGCCGCGTCCCGGTGCGTCAGCGGGATGGCAGCCCCGGCGGCGCAGGCCAACGCTGCGGTCACGCCGGGCACGATCTCGAACGTCACGCCAGCCATCGCCAGCGCCTGCGCCTCTTCCCCGCCGCGCCCGAACACCAGGGGATCGCCACCCTTCAACCGCACCACCTTCTTTCCCGACTGGCCCAACCGGACCAGCAGGGCGTTGATCTCCTCTTGCGGCATGGAGTGCGCGGCGCGGGACTTCCCCACCTCGATACGGTCGGCGTCGCGCCGGGCCATGTCTAGCACCTCCTCCGTTACTAGCCGGTCATGCACGATCACGTCGGCCTCGCCCAACAGGCGCTGGGCCCGGATCGTCAGCAGGTCCGCCGCTCCCGGCCCAGCGCCCACCAAATAGACGATCCCCGCCGGGTCGGCGCCGCCCTCGATCTCCCGTCGCAGTTCCAGGTCGGCCGCCACGTCGTCCCCCGCCAGCACCAAATCCGCGACCCGGCCGCCCAGCGCCCGCTCCAGCACCCGGCGGCGCTGCGTCACGTCCGGCAGCCGACGGCGGATTTCGCCCTTATAGCGGTCGGCCAACGCAGCCAGGCGGCCAAAGGCGGGCGGCACCATGGCCTCGATCCGCGCGCGCAGCAGGCGGGCCAGCACCGGGGCGGCGCCGCCGGACGACACCGCGATGCTGATGGGCGCCCGGTCAATGACACTCGGAGTGATGTAGCTGCATAACGCCGGGCGGTCGACGATGTTGACCGGAATGCCACGCGCCTGCGCCGCCGCCGACAGCTCGATCAGGTCTGCATCGGGCGCGTCGGCGCCAATCGCCAGTGCGCAGTCGTCCAGCAGCGTCGGGTCGAACCGCGCTGCGGTCGCCACCACGGCATCGGCCCGGCGCAGCGCATCGGCCTTGCGCGACGCCGCCTCGCCCTCGCCCACCACCAGCACGCGGCGGCCCGTCAATGAAAGGAAGATCGGAAAATACTGCATGGTGCCAACAGTCGAGGCTTCCCGGCGCGGCGGCAAGGTGTTCAAAGCGGCGGCGTGAAGGTCGTGCAGGTCACCAACGTCGATTTTTCGCTGCGGCACTTCCTGCTGCCCCTCATGCTGGCCGCCCAGGCACGCGGGCATGATGTGCTGGGGGTGTGCGCGGACGGTCCGCTGCTGGCCAACGTGCGGGCGGCCGGGCTGCGGGTGATGCCGCTGCCGATGGCGCGCAGCTTGTCGCCCGTCGCGCAGTGGCGCGCGCTGTGGGCCATGGTGGCGCTGTTCCGGGCCGAGCGGCCGGACCTGGTGCACGCCCACATGCCGATCAGCGGCTTCCTGGCCCGGCTCGCCGCGCGCATCGCCGGAGTGCCGTGTGTCGCCTATACCTGCCACGGCTTCCTGTTCAACCAGCCGGGCCCGTGGTGGCGCCGCACGCTCGGGCTGGTGATGGAGTGGGTGGGCGGGCGGCTGACCGACATCACCCTGACGGTCTCGACCGAGGAGGCCGCCGACGCCCGGCGCCTGTGGATCGCGCGCCGAGCCGTGCCGGTCGGCAATGGGCGCGACCCCGCCCAGTTCCGCCCCAACCCTGTCGCCCGCGCCCGCGTGCGGCAGGCTTTGGGGGTGCCGGACACGCGCGTGGTGATCGTGATCGTCTCCCGCCTCGTGCGGCACAAGGGCTATCCGGAGCTGCTGGCCGCCATGCGCGACGTGCCCGGCGCCGAGCTGTGGGTCGTGGGCGAACGCCTGCCCTCCGACCACGGCGCGGACCTCGAGGCCCTGTTCGATGCCGCCGCGCTCGGGCCCCGGCTGCGTCGGCTCGGCTACCGCGCGGACGTCCCCGACGTGCTGGCGGGGGCCGACATCTTCACGCTGCCCAGCCACTTCGAGGGCCTACCGATGTCGGTGATCGAGGCCATGCTGACCGGCCTCCCCGTCGTTGCGACCGCCATTCGCGGCCCGCGCGAACAGGTGGTGGACCAGGAGACCGGGCTGCTGGTTCCGCCCGCGACGGTGGCGCCGCTGGCCGCTGCCCTCACGCGCCTGGTGGCCGACCCGGCGCTCCGGCATCGCATGGGCGCCACCGGGCGGGCGCGTGCGGTGGCGCTTTATGATGAGGCTGCCGTGCTGGCGCGCACGCTGGACCTGCTGGGCCTCTAGCGCTATGGGGCGCCATGGCCCCCATCCGTATCCGGCGCGCGCTGATCTCCGTCTCCGACAAGGCCGGGCTGGTCCCGCTGGCCGGCGCCCTGGTCGCGCACGGGGCCGAAATCCTCTCCACCGGCGGGTCGGCCCGTGCGCTCCGGGAGGCTGGGGTGGCGGTGACCGAGGTCGCGGACCATACAGGCTTCCCCGAGATCCTGGACGGCCGGGTCAAGACGTTGGTGCCACAGATTCACGGCGGCATCCTCGCCCGCCGTGACCTGCCGGCCCACGTCGCGCAGATGGAGCAGCACGGCATCGTGCCGATCGACCTGGTTTGCGTGAACCTTTATCCGTTCGAGGCCACGGTCGTCGCTGGCGCCGACCCGGCCGAGAGCATCGAGAATATCGACATCGGCGGTCCCGCGCTGATCCGCGCCGCCGCCAAGAACCACGATCACGTCGCCGTCCTGACCGACCCGGCCCAATACGCCGCCCTGCTGGCCGAATTGGACGATCTTGGCGGCACCACCCAGCCGCTTCGCCTGCGCCTGGCCGGCGAGGCTTATGCTCGCACCGCCGCCTATGACGCTGCAATCGCCGCCTGGTTCGCCCGCGACCAGACCTTCCCGCCGCGCCTGACCCTGTCCGGCACGCTGCGCCAGACGCTTCGATACGGCGAGAACCCGCACCAGCAGGCGGCATTCTACACCAATGGCCTGCGGCCCGGCGTCGCCAGCGCCACGCAGGTGCAAGGCAAGGAGCTGTCCTACAACAACCTGAACGACACCGACGCGGCGTTCGAATGCGTGGCCGAGTTCGACGAGCCCGCCGTCGTAATCGTAAAGCACGCCAACCCCTGCGGCGTGGCCGTCGCCGATACGACCGCCGGGGCCTGGGACCTGTCGCTGCGCTGCGATCCCACCTCGGCCTTCGGCGGCATCGTGGCGTTGAACCGCACCCTCGACGCCGCCACGGCCGAGCGCATCGCCGCGATCTTCACCGAGGTCATCATCGCCCCGGACGCGGATGCCGAGGCCCGCGCCATCCTGGCCCGCAAGAAGAACCTCCGCTTGCTGCTGACCGGCGGCCTGCCCGACCCGGCAGCATCGGGAATTACGATCCGCAGCATCTCGGGCGGGTTCCTGGCGCAGTCGCGCGATACCGGGCGGATCGACCCGGCGGCGCTCCGCGTGGTGACGCAGCGTGCGCCGACCGCGGCGGAGCTGGCCGACCTGATCTTCGCCTTCCGCGTCTGCAAACATGTGAAGTCGAATGCGATCGTCTATGCCAAGGGGGCCGCGACGGTCGGCATTGGCGCCGGGCAGATGAGCCGGGTGGACAGCGCGCGCATTGCCGCCTGGAAGGGTGCCGAAGCCGCTCGCGCCGCCGGGCTGGACGAGGCGCTGACCCAGGGCAGCGTCGTGGCATCCGACGCGTTTTTTCCTTTTGCGGACGGCTTACAGGCCGCCATCGCCGCCGGCGCGACCGCGGTCATCCAGCCCGGCGGCTCCATGCGGGACAACGAGGTCATCGCAGCGGCCGACGCCGCGGGGGTCGCGATGGTGCTGACGGGAATGCGCCACTTCCGGCATTGATGGCGGCGCAAATGCGAAGCGTTCTCATCATTACGCAGGCGGGTTGATCGTTTCGCGGCCGTTCGCCACATTAGGGCCATGCGAAGCTTCAACGAGTTGACCGAGAACGAAATCCTAGCCCTGGCGATCAGCAGCGAGGAGGAGGACGGCCGCATCTACGCGGACTTCGCCGAGAGCCTGCGCGACGAGTACCCCGACAGCTCCCGGGTGTTCGGCGACATGGCCATCGAGGAGAGCGAGCACCGCCGCATGCTGATCGACACCTACGTGGAGAAATTCGGCGACCACATCCCGCTGGTCCGGCGGCAGGACGTGCGCGGCTCCGTCGCCCGCCGCCCCGCCTGGCAGGTCCGCCCGCTGGGGATCGAGGCCGTGCGGCGCATGGCCCGGCAGATGGAGGTCGATGCCAGCCGTTTCTATGCCGAGGCCGCCGGCCGCACCTCGGACGCGGGCATTCGCAAGCTGCTGGGCGACCTCGCCGCTGCCGAGATCGAACATCAGCATACCGCCAACGCCATCGAGCAGAAGCGTCTGCCCGGTGAGGTCCGCGCCCACGAGGACGAGGGCGCCCGCAAGCGCTTCATCCTGCAGATCGTGCAGCCCGGCCTGGTTGGCTTGATGGACGGCTCGGTCAGCACCCTGGCTCCAGTTTTCGCGGCGGCGTTCGCGACGCAGAACAGCCATAATGCCTTCCTGGTCGGCATTGCGGCGTCGATCGGCGCCGGCATTTCGATGGGTTTTGCCGAGGCGCTGGCCGATGATGGCAAGCTCTCCGGCCGCGGTACGCCTCTGCTGCGCGGCCTGGTTTGCGGCTTGATGACCATCGCCGGCGGCATTGGCCACACGCTGCCATATCTTATCCGCGATTTCTGGACCGCGACGGGGCTGGCCGCTGCGGTCACGGTTGTGGAACTGCTGGTGATTGCCTGGATTCAGTGGAAGTACATGGACACGCCGCCGGTCTCGGCTGCGGCGAAGGTCATGCTGGGAGGTGCGCTGGTGCTGGCGGCGGGTATCCTGATTGGAAGCAGTTAGTTGTTGCAATCCGATCAATTAAGAACTGCCCAACTTCACGCGAGAAGCAAAGCGCATTAGCGGGGTTCCCTACGTTGACACGTCGCGCGGCAATGCGCGTGAGGGTGACCGTCATCGCTATGGGCGGGAACCTCATTGCCCGGAGAATCGGCCAAATTACCAAATCACAGCGCTAATCTATGGAAACCTGGCGCGCCCGGAAAGACTCGAACTTCCAACCCCCAGATTCGTAGTCTGGTGCTCTATCCAATTGAGCTACGGGCGCCTCAGAGCCACGCGATTTAGCTCAGGGTCCGCACCGCCGCAAGGGCCTTCGTCGCCATGGGCACACCCCTCATCCCAGCCCAGCGCGCTGCGCAAGCGGCGGCACGAAAAGCGGTGCCGTGTCCCACGGAAAAAGAATCCACGTCTCTTGCGGCACCTCGACCACCCAGGTGTCGGCCAGGCGCTGGCCGGCGGGTTTGGCATACAGGCAGGCAAAATGCGCGCGCGGCAGCAAATCCCGCACGAGCTGCGCCGTGATGCCGCTGTCAACCAGGTCGTCGATAATCAGGAACCCGGCGCCGTCCTCTGCCGCAGCCGGGTGCTTCAAGACCAGGGGTTCGGCCCGCTGCTCATTGTCATAGGTCGCGATCGACACGGTCTCGATCAGCCGGCACTCCAGCTCCCGCGCCACGATCGCCGCCGGGATCAGGCCGCCGCGGGACACCGCGACGATGCCGCGGAAGGGCCCCCGGGGCATCAGCGCGGCAGCCAGCGTCCGCGCATCACGGTGCAGCTGGTCCCATGTGACGGTCGCGTAGGCGCGGCCGGACATGCCAGGCGTCAAAACAGCCGCCCCCCGGCCGGCACCGCCCGGTCCGGACGCACCAGCACCACGGCCCCCTCGGCATCGGGCATGCCCAGCGTCAGCACCTCGCTGCGGAATTTGCCGATCTGCCGGGGCGCGAAGTTGACTACGGCGCAGACCTGGCGCCCGATCAGCTCTGCTATGTCGTAGTGCTCGGTGATCTGCGCCGAGGACTGCCGCACGCCAATCTCCGCCCCAAAGTCGATCCACAGCTTGATCGCCGGCTTCCGAGCCTCCGGAAAGGGCTGGGCGTCGATGACGGTGCCGACCCTGATGTCGATCCGGTCGAAGTCGTCCAAGGTCGCGGGGGTGCTCATGGCCGCATCATGCGGGCCTGGCGCCATAATTGCCAAGTCCGGCCCCTCATGCCAGCGTCTTGCCCCAGCCTTCATCTTCCAGGAACCGGCCATGACCCCGCTTGCCTCACGCGACTTCCATTTGGCCGGCCGCAGCCCGGTTTATGCCACCCACGGCATGGCCGCGACCAGCATGCCGGCTGCGACCCTCACGGCGCTCGACGTGCTACGCGCTGGCGGCAACGCCATGGACGCCGCCGTGGCTGCAGTAGCCGTGCTGGGCGTGATCGAGCCGCAATCCACCGGGATCGGTGGCGATTGCTTCTGCCTGTATGCGCCGGCCGGGGAGGACCGGGTCGTGGCGCTGAACGGCTCCGGCCGGGCGCCCGCCGCCGCAACCATCGACTGGTTCGAGGGCCGCGGCATCACCGCACTTGAGAACACCTCACCCCATACCGTCACCATTCCTGGCGCCGTCTCGGCCTGGGAGACGCTGCTGGCCGCGCATGGCACCAAGGGGCTCGACGAGCTGTTGCAGCCCGCGATCGGCTTCGCGGAGGATGGCTGGCCCGTGCACGCCCGGGTCGCATTCGACTGGCGGTTGCTGGAGGACAAGCTCCGCCGCACCGGCGCCGAGGCCTTCCTGCCGAATGGCGCCGCACCGCGAGCGGGAGACCGGTTCGTCCAGCGCCCGCTTGCGGAGACGCTGCGCACCATCGCCCGGCACGGCGCCCGCGGCTTCTATGAGGGCGCGGTCGCCGCCGACATGGTTGCGACGCTCCGCGCCCATGGCGGGTTGCACACCGAGGCCGACTTTGCCGCCGGGCGCGCCGGGGCCGAGTTTGTCGAACCCATTCATAAAGCCTGGCGCGGCATGCAGGTCTGGCAGTGCCCGCCCAACGGCTCCGGCCTGCACGTGCTGATGCTGCTCGGCATCCTGAAGGGCTTCGATCCGGCGCAAGACGGCCCGCTCAGCACCGAACGCCTGCACCGCCATATCGAGGCCGCTCGCCTGGTCTATCGCGACCGCGACGCCTTCTTGGCCGACCCGTCGCAGGCCAGCGTTCCCGTCGCCCACCTGACCAGCCCCGAGTACCTGTCAGCGCTCCGCCGTCTGATCGACCCGGCGCACGCCATGGGAAGCATGCCGGCGCCGGGCGAGACCATGCTGCCGGCGCACCGCGATACCGTGTACCTGTGCGTCGTGGACCGCGACGGCAATGCATGCAGCTTCATCAACTCGCTGTTCCAGGGCTTCGGCTCCGGCATCCTGGCGCCGAACTCGGGCGTGATGCTGCAGAACCGCGGCCTCGGCTTCCGGATCGAGCGCGGGCACCCGAACTGCATTGCGCCGAACAAGCGGCCGATGCACACCATCATCCCCGGCATGGTTATGCAGGGCGGCCGGGCGGTGATGCCGTTCGGCGTGATGGGCGGGCACTTCCAGCCGATGGGCCAGAGCCTATTCCTGACCAACATGTTCGAATACGGCCTCGACATCCAGCAGGCGCTCGACCTGCCGCGCCTCTTTCCCTACCAGGGCAAGGTCGAGATCGAGCGCGGCATCCCCATGGCCACGGCGGAGCGCTTGGCTCGGATGGGCCACAACCTTACGACGCCTGAGCGCCCGCATGGCGGTGGTCAGGCCATCTGGATCGACCACGGCCGTGGCTGCCTGGTCGGCGGGTCCGATCCACGGAAGGACGGGATGGCGTTGGGGTACTAGCCGCGCTCCCGGCAGTTCAGCGGCAGCGCGGCCATGAGGTCGTCCGGTCGGGACGGCTTGCGGGGGAGCAGCGGGCTCAGGAGTTGCTCGCCGATTGATGCGCCGACCGGAGTGCTTGCCCCATAGCGCGCTGGCCATTGCGTGGCCGGCAGGTAGTGCGTCCCGAACATGCGATCGAGCCAAGGCAGCATGGCGGCGTAGTTCTTGTTCGTGTGCCCGTCCAGGGTGTGGTGCCAATGATGGAACGCCGGCGTGGACACGAGCCACTCTAGCCAGCCGAGCCGCCAGCGCACGTTGGCGTGGATGAAAAACCCCCACCCGGTGCCGACGACGATGACGAAGGCAGGCAGCAAGCTCCCGCTCGCGCCGACCGGTCCGGCGAGACCGGCGACATAGAGCGGCACGAGCCCACATAGCCGCCCGAACACCAGATCGAGAGGGTGCGCACGGGTGTTCACGAGCCAGTCGATGTCCTCGGCGCTATGGTGGATGGCATGGAACCGCCACAGCAGCGGGACCTGGTGGCTCCAGCGGTGGCCCCAGTAGAAGCCGACCTCGCCGATGGCCAGCGTCGCCACGACGCGCAGCCACAGCGGCCAGGCCGCCACGGCCGCATGCCAGTCGGGCGGCACGCTGCGATGGGCCGCCCACGCGACGGCAGCAAGGGGCGCGCTCAGCAGCATGCTGGGAAGCAGGCTGGTGAGGAAGAAGTAGCCCAGGTCCGGTAAGAACCCCTTACGGAAGATCCTCTGTGGCCGCAGGGTAAAAACCCGTTCGAGGGTGACGAACACGGCGGTGAGCAGCACGAGCCAAATGCCAAGCCTGAAGACGTCGATGGCTAGGGTCCATATCTGCTGATGGATGAACGATGCCACTGATGTAACGGTCAGCTTGTCATTCGGCGAAATCAAGTCCTGCCGACCGGCTGCGCAGCCAGACGGTGCCTCCGACAGCGAACAAGCCGAGCAGCAGGAGAGTCCAGCTGCCGGGCTCGGGTACTGCCGTCATCGACACGCCGTCGAGCAACGAGAATGGTGGCTGGCCCTGGGGCGTCCCTTGCGCCAGGAACGACAGCACCTCGCTCGAGCCCGTCGCCGTATAGGTGAACACCTCGGAGAACCAGCCGGTGAAACCGTGGTTCGGGTTGGTCTTCACTGCCGTGGAGTGCGTCTCTGCACCAAGGCTGACCTGCCACTGCTCGGTTGTCACCCCCGAGAACCCGCTCTGCTGCGCGGCGGCCCAGTCGAAGGAGACGTTATACTTTGCACCTTTGGTCAGGCCGCTGATGGTCTGCGTGATCGGGGCAGTCCCGAATGCACCGTCGGCAGCTATGAAATTGCCGCCATCAGGGCTCGACGCGGGAAAGCCATTGCCGCCCCAGAGGGTAATCTGCGATTTGTACTCCGGAACATAGGCTCCCGTCGTGGTGGCAGCGCCGGGGAAGAATAGGAAATTGTAGCCCGTCGTGGACCAGCCCGTGACGTTCGTCGTGTTCATCTTGTAGGAGGCGGCCAGACTGGTCGTCTCGAAGCTCCCGTTCGTCACGAACTGCGTCGCCTGCGCAGCGCTTCCGAGTGACACCGCGGCTAGGGTTGCTGCCCCAAGCAGGATCGACCTCAACATGATTTTCCGTAACCCCGAATAGAACATAACGCCGTTATACCGCAACAATAACTTTAACGCAATGATTAGATTTTAATTATTGCGCCAAAAATTAGATAGCGTTGGGGGCTGCGCCTGGTTGAAAATGGTGGCCCGCGTCGGGTTCACCTATTATGACGGCCATACATCGGCCGATGAACCGAATCCTATGCCGCGCTAAGTTTTTGTCGAAGCAAACGCGTTGAACGTGATCAGCGTGTAGGTGTCGGCGACGCCGGGCAAGGTCTGCACGCGCTCCGTCACGAACAGGCCGGTGTCCTGCGCGTCATCTAGGTAGAACTTGCCCAGCAAGTCGTATTGACCGGAGGTCGAGTAGATCTCCGAAAGCTCCTCGATTGTGTCCATCGCAAGCTGCGCGACACGATAGGCGTGGCCCATCTGGCATTTCATTTGGACGAAGATCGCGCGCATCGGGCCCCCCTGCTGTCATCCGCGACGTTATAGCGCTTTTCGGCTCGCGACCACGCAGGCCAGCGCGGCAAGGACGGTCGCCACCATGGGCCTTGCGGGGCTGCTGCCGCGGACTTTACGGGCGCTTGGGCGGAACTGCGCAGAGTTGCTAGAACTGCGGTTCGCGACATGGCATGCAGTATTCGGCCCTAGCGCACTGCAATCAACGCAAAGTTTTAGGGCAAGAAGGCACATCCATTATTCTTTTTGTCTCGCAATTTCTTCTGACAATAACTATCGTGAGTTGAACAAGAACCCTGGGAGGGTCTCATGCCTGCTACGCTGAACGTCAAGTTCACCGATCCCGCAGACCCGACCCTGCCCAGCCCTGAGCCGATCCGGGCTGTGCTGACGCAGGCGTTCAACGAGTGGACCCGGCACTTCGACTACACAGCCGGCACCTACACCATCAACGTGTCGTTCCGGGCCGTCGTCCAGCCGGCAGATGTCAGCCTGAATGCGCAGGATCTTACCCAGGTTCGCTCCGATGATGTTCTGTTCCAAACCTTTGGGCTGAGGTTTGTGGGTCGCACGGCTAACCCTTTGCTGTTTCCGTACCCAACCATGTTCGTCAACCCTGCCTACCTCACAGGCGCGCGCGCAGCTGGTGACGCCGTTGCTCCCATGGAGCGGGAACTCGGCCACGCCCTCGGCATCCGGGCCTTTCGCCGCAATATCGCGCTCGGGCCGATCGGCGAATTCACACGCACGGTCTACGACAAGAGCGTCCTGTTCGTGCAACGGCCGCCCAACGCCGTGACCACTTTCAACGGGCCGAACGCACAAGCGGTCTATGGCGGGCCGGTGCCGGTCCTCAACGCCGACCCCGGCACTACCACGGTCGGCGGCGGAGCGGCGGTGGACACGACCACCCAGGGCGCCGCGACCGTGCAACCGCTGGACGTGGCGCTGCTACGGGACGCCGGGCTGCCCGCGCTGTCCGATCAGGAGCTGGGCGAGCACCAGGTTGCCCGGCTGTATGTCGCCGCCTTCGGACGCACTGCCGATAGCGCCGGGCTGATCCAGCAGTATGGAGGGCTGCGAGCCGGGGAAACCTTAGCGCAACTCGGGGACGGGATCGTGGGATCGGCCGAGTTCGCCAACCGCTATGGCGGGTTGTCGAACGCGGACTTCGTCAACGCCCTGTATCAGAACGTGCTGGGACGGCCCGGGGACGCGTCGGGTGTCGCGTTCTTCAACGGCGCACTGGCATCGGGCGCCAGCCGCGACACCATCCTGGCCGCCTTTGCTGACAGCGACGAGGGGCGGGGTCGCCTGAACGGCAACCCGAACGTCACCTACGCCGCCACGGCGGAAGCGCAGGTGGCGCGGGTGTATGACACCGCGCTCGGCCGCGACGCCGACCCCACGGGCTTCAACCAATATGTCGGCTCCGTCAACAACGGCACAACCTTACAACAGGTGGCGCTGTCGTTCCTGGGGTCCGCCGAATTTGCCAGCCGGTACGGCGCGGCGCCGTCCGATCAGGCGTTGGTGGATGCGCTATACCAGAACGCCCTGCAGCGCGCGCCCGATGCCGCCGGGGAGGCTCAGTATGTGCGAGCGCTTGCATCTGGGCAGTTCAGCCGGGCGGACTTGGTGGTCGCCTTCTCCGACAGCAATGAGCACATCAACCTCGTCGCCCAGCGGGCGGGCGCACGGGACGCGATGGGATTCAATGTGGATCTGGTACCGCATTTGGGTGTCATCCCGGTCATCAGCGGGGCGGTCATGTCCTGATACGGCGTCCAGGCAACGAGGCCTCCTGCCTTCTACGCGCGGGAACCCGATCCGCCGGCCCAGGACAATCGACGCATCGTTCGTCCCGTCGAAGGCCGGATAGCGGCCCGCTAAGCTGCTACGATGCGCCCGCTCTGGACAGCGCGGGCGGGCGGCGTACTCTGCGCAAAACGGAGGACCCCGGATGGACACGCAGGCACCCGCACCCATGACCAGCCCTGGCACCCGCCCTGGCGGCCGCGTGCTGGCGGACGCGCTGGTGGCCCAGGGCATCGACCACGTGTTCGCCGTCCCTGGCGAGAGCTACCTCGACGTTCTCGACGGCCTATACGACGTGCGCGATCGCCTGACCCTCGTCACCTGCCGATTCGAAGCGGGCGCCGTGAACATGGCCGAGGCCTATGGCAAGCTCACCGGCCGTCCGGCCGCTGCCATGGTCACCCGCGGTCCCGGCGCCTGCCATGGCGCGATCGGCGTGCACGTGGCGATGCAGGACAGCACGCCCATGCTGCTGTTCGTCGGCCAGATTCCGTTCGAGGAAACCGACCGAGACAGCTTTCAGGAGGTCGATTACCGCCGCATGTTCGGCCCGCTGGCCAAATGGGTCACGCAGATCGACGACGCCCACCGCATTCCGGAGCTGGTCGCGCACGCCATGGACATCGCCACCACCGGGCGGCCCGGCCCCGTGGTGATCGCGCTTTCGGAGGAGATGCAGAAGCATTCCGTCAGCGTGCCCGATATCGGCCGGGCGCCGCTTTCGACGGGCCTGCCCGACCCGGCGGCGCTGGCCGCGATGCAGGCAATGCTGGCCGCGAGCCGGAAGCCACTGGCGATCCTGGGCGGCAGTTGCTGGACCGATGCGGGCCGGGCGGCGATCCGCAGCTTTCTAATGAGCCACGGCCTGCCGGTCGCCGTCGGCTTCCGCCGGCAGGCCTTGTACGACGGCACGCTGCCCAACTTCGTCGGCGACCTCGGCGTCGGCTCCGACCCGGCCCTGGTGGCACGGGCGCGGGAGGCCGACCTGATCCTCGCCATCGGCACCCGGCTCGGCGAGGCGACGACGCAGGGCTACCAGCTTTTCCCCACGGGCGGCGCGCCGATCATCCACGTCTATCCCGACCCCGCCGAGATCGGCCGCGTATTCCGCCCGGCGCTCGGCATCGCCAGCGAGCTCAACGCCTTCGCCCAGGCCGCCGCGGCGCTGCCGCCGATGGATGCGCCCTGGACCGCCTGGACCCGGTCGCTGCGTGAGATGCGGGAGGCCGGGCGCGTGGCGCCGGAGTACGAGGGCCCGCTGAACCTCGCCCGGGTGATGCGCGAGCTGGAGGCATTGGCCCCGCCCGACGCCATCTTCACCTCGGACGCCGGCAACTTCGCGACCTGGCCCGCCCGCTTCATAAACTTCGGCGACGGCCAGCGCATGATCGGCCCGACCAACGGCGCCATGGGCTACGGCGTCCCGGCCGGCATCGCCGCGGCGATCGCGTTCCCCGGCCGCATGGCCATCACCTTCGTCGGCGACGGCGGCATGCTGATGACCGGACAGGAGATCGCCACCGCGTTCCACCATGGCGCCGCACCCATCGTGCTGGTGTTCAACAACGCGATGTATGGCACGATCCGCATGTATCAGGAGCGCACCTACCCCGGCCGTGTTTCCGGCACTGCCCTCACCAACCCGGACTTCGCCAAGTACATCGAGGCATTCGGCGGCCATGGCGAGGTCGTCACTGCCACCGCCGAGTTCACCCCCGCCTTCCAGCGTGCCGTCGCCAGCCGCAAGCCCGCGGTGATCGAGCTGCGCACGAACCCGGAGCAGATCACCTCGCGCGCCACTATCGGACAGCTCCGGGCCAGCGCGGGGGCGGCGAAGGCAAGCTGAGCGAAGCCCTTTATGTGCCATAGACGGCGCTGAAGGGGCTCTAGGCCATGAGCACGATGGCCGCGCCTGTTCTGGCGCATGGAGCGATCGCCATGCTGCGTCGTCGCCCTGGGGCGTGTTGGCTGGACCCAGTTTGTAAGGCTTAGCTGCGCCCGGCCGCCGCTTATGGATAGATCTGGGAGGTGAACCCGTTGGAGTCCAACTCAATCCTATCAAGCCAGCGGAGTCCCTTCGAGGGCGTGTTGACGATCGTGGCCGTCGCGTCGCCCGCATAGCCCAGCCCAAGCAGATAATGCCGCAACACCGAATCGAACGCGTGCGTCTCGGTAGAGGGTCCGCCGCCGCGCGAGGCGGAGATAGCGTGAAAACCGATCCGCGCGTCCATCCCGAGCATCCGCGTCGTCCCGGCAAGCCAGATCAGCGCGCAAGCCGAGGCGCAGGAGGCGCCGGCGGGCACAAGGGTCCGTAGGCCCCGGGCCCGAATCTCCTGCCCGATCGCGAGTGCGGCGGCCACGCTTCCTCCGGGCCCGAGGAGGACGACGATGGGGTTTGGCATCGTGCCGGCCAGATCGTGAAAAACCCGCTCATTGCCCACCTCGATCCGGCCGCCAACACCGATAGCGGGTATCTTGCCATCCAGGATCGCGACTTTGCCTGCCAATGCGGGCACCGCGGCGACCAGAAATGCAAGCTGAAGCATGACACGGGGCACCCATCCGCGCCTCGGCAATGTCGGCATGAGGCATACTCCCTGGCCCATCCCACATAGATGCACTGCCGACAATGTAATTGCAAATAGTTAACGAATTATGGATGTCGATTTATTCCCAAAAGACGGTCCTACCGCCCCGCCGCATACCCCTGCATGCCGCGTGGGTTGGCGCCAGCGAACATCTGCGCGCCCTCCCGCCGCGCCGCGGACAGCCGGCCTTCGGACCAATCGGCTCCCATCTCCGCCAGGTGCCCGCGCGCCAGCAGGTCGTCCAGCACGCTGGCAGCATAGCGGCCCTCCAGCACCAGCTTGCCCGGCCGGGCGATGCGGGGCCAGAAGCTGCTGGGCCAGTGCTCGGAGTGGAAGCTCGGCAGGTCGATCGCCTGCTGGATGCCGAGGTTGCCGTGCACCATGCGCAGGAAGAAGATCAGCGACCACTGGTCCTGCTGCTCGCCGCCCGGCGTGCCGAACGCCATCCAGGGCGCGCCGTCACGCAGCGCGAAGCTGGGGGACAGCGTGGTGCGCGGACGCTTGCGGGGCGCGAGGCTGTTCGGCAGGTCATCCCGCAACCAGAACATCTGGCCGCGCGTGCCCATGGGGAACCCCAGGCCCGGCACGACCGGCGACGACTGCAGCCAGCCACCGGACGGCGTGGCGCTGACCATGTTGCCCCAGCGGTCGATCACGTCGATGTGGACGGTGTCCGCGCCGATGACGCCCAGCCGCGCCACCGTCGGTTCCCCCACGCCCGGCGCCTGGTTCAGCATGTCCGCCCGGAGATGCGCGCCGTGGTCCACCCACGGCTCGAAGCCCGGCACGATGCCAGGCCGCAGTTTCAGGGACGCCTGCTGCTCGACCTCGCCCCGGCGCACCAGGTTGTAGTTGGGCGATAGCAGGTCGCTGAGCGGGACCCTCACGAAATCAGGATCGCCGTAATAGGCCTCCCGGTCGGCGAAGGCCAGCTTGGCGCACTCCACGACGGTGTGCACGAAGTCGGGGCCGAGCGGGTCCATCGCGCCAATGTCGAACCCACGCAGTATCGCCAATTGCTGCAGGAACACCGGCCCCTGGCTCCAGGGCCCGCACTTCAGCACGGTGTGGCCGTGGTAGTCGAAGGTTACGGGGTCCTCGACCGTCGCGGACCACCGTGAGAAGTCCTGCGCGGCGAGCAAGCCGCGATGCCGCCGGCCCGAGGCGTCGAGCACCTCGGTTTCGGCGAAGAACCGCCCCACGGCCTCGGCAACGAAGCCCTGATACCACGCGTCGCAGGCGGCATCGATCCGCGCCTCCCGCGTCCCGCCCACGGCTTCCCGGCACAGGCGCTCATAGGTTCCAGCAAGGTCCGGGTTGGCGAACAGCGCGCCGACCGCTGGGGTCTCGCCGCGTGGGAGAAAGACGGCGGCGCTGCTGGGCCACTCGGCCTCGAACAGCGGGCGCACGCCCTCGATCGTGGCGGGAACGCGCGGCACCAGCGGCACGCCATTGGCCGCATACCCGATGGCGAAGGCCAGCACGTCCACTAGCTCCCACGTGCCCCAATCCCGCAGCATCCGGCACCACGCTCCGAACGCGCCCGGCACTACCGCGGGCAGCAGACCCGTAGCTGGGATCAAGTCCAGGCCGAGGGCTGCGAAGGCCGGGAGGGTCGCGGCCTCCGGCGAGACGCCCTGGCCGCAGATCACGTGCTGCGTGGAGGTCGCGGCGCTGTGGATGATGATGGGCGCGTCGCCGCCGGGTCCGTTCAGATGTGGCTCGGCCACCTGGAGGACGAAACCCGTGGCGGCGGCGGCGTCGAACGCGTTGCCGCCGCGTTCCAGCACCGCCATGCCGACCGCCGTCGCCAGCCAGTGCGTGCTGGCGACCACGCCGAAGGTACCAGCGATTTCAGGGCGGGTAGTGAACATTAGGGTTCTCCGAACTGCGCGCGGCTCACGCTACATTCAACGTCTGCCCGCGTAAAATGTGCGCGAAAAAACCGGAGGCTTGATGCTTATCTTGATCGTAGGTCCCTCCGGGGCTGGCAAGGACACCCTAATGAATGGGGCTCGGAGGGCACTGGCGGACGATCCACGCGTCCGCTTCGTGCGCCGGGTCATTACCCGGAACGGTGAAATGGGGCAGGAGGCGCATGACAGCGTCACCGAACAGGCCTTCGAACTGCGGCGGCATGCCGGGGAATTCGCGCTGACCTGGCGGGCGCATGGGTTGCATTACGGCATCCCCGCCGACATCGCGCTGGACCTGGCGGGCGGCCGGGTGGTGGTCGCCAACGTGTCCCGCGCCGTGGTGGCGGAGGCCGCGTCCCGCCTTCCCGTCGCCGTGATCGAGATCGCTGCCCCCGCGGACGTGCTGGCCCGGCGCCTGGCCGCGCGCGGGCGGGAGGATGCGGTGGACGTCGCCCGCCGCCTGTCCCGCGCCATCGAGTTGCCGCTGCCGGTGGACCGGGAAACGGTGATGAACGACGGTACGGTCGAGGCCGGAGTCCGCAAGCTGGTGGCCGCGATCACCCGCGCAGCGGGAGGCGCTCTGCAACCGTAAACGCGGCGCCCGGGCCGGCCTGGGTGAACACGCAGATTTCTTCAACCCTGCGCGGATGCGGCAGGGCGCGGGCCAAATAGGTCTCGGCTGCCGGACGGAACACGGCGTGCTCGGCGTCCGTGAGGCGCCGGGTCAGCGTCATGTGGAAGCGCCACTCGTCGAACACGCCGGGATAGCCCCAGCGGACCAGCTTCGCCTCACGCGCCGCGGGCAGGCCGCCCTTTCGCCGGCGCGCCAGCTCCGCCTCGTCTGCCGGGGCACGATGGCGGTCCACCCCGGCCACGCAGGCGTCGGCAAGGGCGTGCAGCGCGGGGCACGGCTCGGCCTCCCGTATTGCCAGGAATCCTGAAAGGTCGGCCACATGCAGCCGCGGCATGGCAAACGGCGCCAGCGTCCGCGCCAGGGTGGCCGCATCGTCCACAAACGCCCGGTAGTTCGTCGCGAGCCGCATTGGCGGCTTCAGCGTGCAGTGGAACCCATACAGCCGGGCGCCCGCGGTGACGGCGTGGATGTCCGGCACGTCGGGCTGCTGCAGAGTGGCCGCCGTCTCCGGGTCGCGGCCCAGCCAGCTGCAGGCCGCTGGCCAGAGCGGATCGGACAAGGCGGGCGCGTAATACAGCGCAACGCGGATGCTCAGCTCACCCGCTCCCCGGCGCGCCACACCTGGCGGACGACGGGCATGCCCTCATGCTCCCGCACGTGCACGAGGTCGGCGCGCAGCCCGGCAGCGATCCGGCCACGGTCGTGCAGCCCGGCCATGCGGGCCGGGTTCGCCGTCACCATTGCCACACCCTGCGGCAAGGTGATGCCAGTCTGCACGACGCTGGCGAAGGCGGCCTCCAACATGCTCGACGGCACATAGTCGCTGGCGTAGGCGTCCACCACGCCCCGCCGCACCAAGTCGGCCGCCCCGACGTTGCCGGAATGCGAGCCGCCGCGGACGATGTTGGGCGCCCCGGCGATCACGTCCATGCCGTGGGCCCGCGCCTCGGTCGCGGCCAGCATGGAGACGGGGAACTCGCTGATGCGGATGCCGTCGGCGGCGTTCTCCGCCACCTCCTCGGCCGTGTTGTCGTCGTGGCTGGCCAGCACGATCGACAGCGGCCCCATCCGCTCCAGCAGGCGGCGGCGGTTCGGGCCGCGCATCCGGGCGCGCTGCGCCTGCAGCTCGATGATGCGGCCGGCGATCCAGGCATGGTCGTGGCCCTCGCGCACCCGCATCTTCCGGTAGCGGTCGAGGTTCGCGTATTGGCCGACGCCGGGGCTGTGGTCCATCAGGCTGACCATGCGGACGCGCGGATGCCCGGCCACGGGGTCCAGCAGGTCCATCATGTCCGGGGCCGGCAGCTCGCAGCGCAGATGCAGGAAGTGCTCGGACTTCAGCAGCCCGGTGTCCGCCAGCGCGTCCAGGTCGGCGACGCCGTCACGGAAGGTGAGCACGCGGTCCTTGTCGAACCCCAGGTCGCCCAGGCACAGCGCGTCCAGCACCGTCGTCACTCCGGCCGCCGCGCACTGCGCGTCATGCGCCACCATGGCGGAGCGCGACGGCCAGCGCGCATTGCTGCGCGGCTGCACCTGGCGCTCCAGGTTGTCGGTGTGCACGTCCACGACGCCGGGCATCAGTGTATCGCCCGCCAAATCCACCGCGCCCGGTGCTGCGCTACGGCCCGGCTGCACGTCCACGATGCGCGCGCCGTCGAGCACGACGGTGCCGAGCAGCACCTGGTCCGGCAAGACGAGGCGGGCATTGGTCAAGATTGTTGTCATGCGGCGTCCTGGTGCGGGTGAACAAACAGCATGCGGTGGGCCACGGCGTCCCGGATCGCGGCGTCGTGGAAGATGCCGACGATCGCAGCACCCTGCGCGGCCGCTTCGCGGATCATGCCTACCACCACGTCGCGATTCGTGTCGTCGAGCGATGCCGTCGGCTCGTCCAGCAGCAGCACGGGGTGCCCGCCGATAAAGCCGCGCGCCAGGTTCACCCGCTGCTGCTCGCCGCCCGAGAACGTCGCCGGCGGCAGCGCCTGCAGCCGGTGCGGGATATTGAGGCGGTCGAGCAGCGCCGCCGCGCGGCGACGCGCCTGGTCCAGCGGCACGCCGCGCGCCACCGCAGGCTCCGCCACGACATCCAAGGCGGGCACCCGCGGCACCACGCGGAGGAACTGGCTGACATAGCCGAGGCTGTCCCGCCGCACCCGCAGCACCAGGCGAGGATCGGCGCGGGCGATATCGACCATGGCGCCGCCATGCCGCACCAGGATGCGTCCGGCATCGGCGCGATACGAGCCATAGAGGCTGCGCATCAGGGTGGACTTGCCCGCCCCCGAGGGGCCCGACAACGCCACGCACTCGCCCGCCGCGACAAGCAGCTCCACGCCGTCCAGCACCGGGATGCGCGTGCCGCCCTGCAGATGCAGGACGAACGTCTTCGCCACGCCCTCGGCCTCCAGCATGATCATGCCGAGAGCACCGAGCTGACCAGGAGCTGGGTGTACGGGTGCTGCGGGTCGTCCAGCACTTGATCGGTCAGCCCGGCCTCCACCACGCGGCCGCCCTGCATCACCATGATCCGCCCGGCCAGCAGCCGCGCCACTGCGATGTCGTGCGTCACCAGCACGACGGCGATGCCGAGCCGGGTGACCAGATTGCGGATCAGGTCCAGCAGCCGCGCCTGCACGGACACATCCAGCCCGCCCGTCGGCTCGTCCATGAACACCAGGCGCGGATGCGTCACCAGGGTGCGGGCGATCTGCAGGCGCTGCAGCATGCCGCCCGAGAAGGTGTGCGGCAGGTCGTCGATGCGCGAGGGCTCGATCTCGACCTGGACCAGCCAGTCCTGCGCGGCCTCGCGGATGGCGCCGTAGTGGCGGACGCCCTGCGCCATCAGCCGCTCCCCCACGTTGCCGCCGGCGGACACGCGCATGCGCAGGCTGTCGCGCGGGTTCTGGTGCACGAAGCCCCAATCGGACCGGTGCAGCGCCCGGAGCCGTGGCGCCGGCATCGCGTGCAGGTCGTGCAGGCGGCACCCAGGGTCGCGGTACCAAACGGTGCCGCCGTCCGGCGCCATGCGGCCGGACAGCACGTTCAGCAGCGTGGTCTTGCCCGACCCGGATTCGCCGACGACCGCCAGCACCTCGCCGGGCCAAAGGTCGGCGCTGACATCTTCCAGCGCGGTGATCGCGCCAAACCGCAGGGCGAGGCCCCTTGCCGAAAGGAGCGCGTCATTCATTCCGCCGCATCCTCTTGGATGTCGGCCGCTACATCCTGCTGGACCGCCGCGACGCGCTCGTTGCAGTAGTCCGTGTCCGAGCACACGAACATCCGCGTCCCCCGGTCATCGGTCACGACCTCGTCCAGATAGCTGCCGTCCGCGCCGCACAGCGCGCAAACCCCCGGCGCGCGGCTGGCGCGGAACGGGTGGTCGTCGAAGTCGAGCGACCGCACCTCGGTATAGGGCGGGACCGCGTAGATGCGCTTCTCCCGCCCGGCGCCGAACAACTGCAGCGCCGGCATCCTGTGCAGCTTCGGGTTGTCGAAGGCGGGGATCGGCGAGGGCGACATCAAATAGCGGCCGTTCACCATCACGGGGAAGTCGTAGCTGTTCGCGACGTGGCCGAACCGCGCGATGTCCTCGTATAGCTTCACGTGCATCAGGCCGTATTCCTGGAGGCCGTGCATGCGCGTCGTCTCGGCCCGGCTCGGCTCCAGCCGCGCCATCGGTTCCGGCAGCGGCACCTGGTAGACCAAGATCTGGCCCTCGCGCAGCGGAGTCTCCGGAATGCGGTGCCGGGTCTGGATGATGGTGGCCTCCGTGGTGCGCGTCGTGGTGGCGACCCCGGCGGTGCGGGCGAAGAAGCGGCGGATCGACACGGCGTTGGTCGTGTCGTCGGCGCCTTGGTCGATCACCTTAAGCACGTCGCGGGGCCCGAGGATGCTGGCCGTGACCTGGATGCCGCCAGTGCCCCAGCCATAGGGCAGCGGCATCTCCCGGCTGCCGAACGCCACCTGATGGCCCGGAATCGCCACCGCCTTCAGGATCGCCCGGCGGATCATCCGCTTCGTCTGCTCGTCTAGGTAGGCGAAGTTGTAGCCGCTCACGTCCCAGTGCCCTCGGCATCGGCCCGCATCCGCCGCACGGTCTCCAGCTCGCTTTGGAAATCGACGTAGTGCGGCAGCTTCAGGTGCTCGACGAAGCCGGTCGCCTCCACGTTGTCGCAATGCGACAGCACGAACTCCACGTCCTGCGCCGGCGCCTCCGCGGGCTCGCCGAGCTCCGCCGAGCGCATCGCCCGGTCCACCAGCGCCATGCCCATCGCCCGCCGCTCCGAGTGGCCGAAGCACAGTCCGTAGCCCCGGGTGAACTGCGGCGGCGCGGTCCGCGAGCCCGTGAACTGGTTCACCATCTGGCACTCCGTCAGCACGACGTCGCCGATGTCGATGGAAAAACCAAGCTCCGGCGGCTCGATCTCCACGCTTGCCTCGCCGACGCGCAGCTCGCCGACGAAAGGGTGGTTGTTGCCATAGCCGCGCTGCGTCGAGTAGCCGAGCGCCAGCAAAAAGCCCTCGTCCCCACGCGCCAACGCCTGCAGCCGCACGTCGCGGCCGGCCGGAAACGCCAACGGTTCGCGCGTCAGGTCCCCGGGCGCGGCATCGGGTGCGGCTCCATCCGGCTCGACCAGCCCCTCTTGCCCCAGGATGCCGAAAGCGGGCGCCAGCGGCTGCGGCTCGACCGCAACCTCGGACGGCGCGGCCGGCGCCTCCGGCATGGCAAAGTCGAGCAGCCGGTGCGTGTAGTCATAGGTCGGTCCCAGCACCTGGCCGCCCGGCAAGTCCTTGAAGATGGCAGAAACCCGCCGGACCGCCAGCATCGCCGTGGTGTCCATTGGGCTGCCATGGGCGAAGCGGGGCAGGGTGGTGCGATAGGCGCGGAGCAGGAACGCCGCCTCGATCAGGTCACCCTGCGCCTGCTGGATCGCCAGCGCCGCGAGGTCCCGGTCATACAGCGACCCCTCCGCCATCACGCGGTCCACGGCGCGGCCAAGCTGCTCGGCGATCTGCGCGGTCGTCAGCGCTGGGACCGCCGGGTCGCCTCGGCGCACGGTTGCGAGCCATGCATGCGCGGCGTCGATCGCCCGCTCGCCCCCCTTCACGGCGACATAGGCCATCTACGCCTCCCTGATCTGCACGGTGCGGGGGAGCGCCGCGACCCAGTCGCCGGCGCACAGGATCACGTCCACGCCACGCGGAAACAGCGCCCGGTTCGTCGCCCATTCCGCCACGAACCCGTCCGGCAGCCCGTCCACTGCGAGCATGGCAGGCGCCGCGAGACCCGGCCCCGACAACTCCAACGCAGCCCCATGGCCGAGCGCCGCGACCTGCAGGATGATTGTCGCCCCCAGCTCTGGCGCGTCGTCCGTCCCCGCCGGGAACGCGCCCAGCCGCACGGGCCCCAGCGCCAGCGCCAGAACGGCGGACTCCGCTGGCGCCGCGGGTGCGCCGCAGTGGAAGGTGATCCAGTCTCGCGCCGCCATCGCCGGCCCGTCGAGCCAAAGCGGCGTGTCGGCATCTGCAAGCGTCAGCAGCACGGCCGCGCTCGCGGGGCCGAGTGCCGGCGGCGGGTCCATCGCCGCAATTGCATGGACCTGCCCGGGCCGCGCCATTGCGTCCAGCACCGCGCGGAAACAGGCCTGGCTGTCCTGCACCGGATCGGCAAAGCCGGGATGGGTCACGGCCATGCTCATGATCGCCCCGCTCATGATCGCCCCGCTCACGATCGCATTGTGGCCAGGGTGAAGAACTGCACCTGCGTCGCCGCGGCCCGCCGGGATAACGTTTCGCGCCGCGACGCCTGCGCCGCCGCCAGGGGTTGGATCACCACGGCGTCCAGTTCCTGCATACGCGCCGGGTCCTGCAAGGCCGCGTCGAGTGCCGCCGCCAGCTCCGCCTGCCGCAGGTCGCGCCCCAGGCAATAGGCGTGGCCTACCCATCCGTCCGCTGTCCGCACCGTGCAGCGCACGACCGTCGCTTCGCCCAGGTTGAACGGCCTGCCTGTGCCGCCGGCCCGGCCGCGCAGCATCACCAGCCCGGCCTCCGGCCCGCGTAGCCGGATGAACGCCGGCAGGCGCTCCCCGGCGGCCGCTGCCAGCTCCTCCGCGGTGGCGCGAGCCAGCACGGCCATCCAGCGGCGGCGATCCTGTAAATTTTCCAGCAAATCGGGGGAGGTCATGGACAGCGGAGTCTCCGATGTTGTCTAGACAACTAGATGGCGGACCCGCTAGCGTCAAGCCGAAGTCGCATGGGAAGGGCGCGGAAAGGGTGACGATTGCATGACGGAGTCTGTCGGGAAGACCGGCCCGAGGCCCGGCGCCCCGCGATGGCGGCAGATCGCCCACGCCCTGTCCGCTGGCATCGGCCCGGGCGGCTTGCGGCCCGGCGACCGCCTGCCCACCGAGGCGCAACTCGCCGCCCAGCACGGTGTCAATCGTCACACGGTCCGCCGCGCCATCGAGAGCCTGGTCCGCTCCGGCCTGGTCCGCGTCGAGCAGGGCCGCGGTTCCTTCGTCGCCGAGGACCGGATCGACTACACGGTCCACGCCCACACCCGCTTCAGTGAGTGGATTCGCCGGCAGAACAAGGAGCCGACCGGCCAGGTGCTGCACGTCCGTTCGGTGGCGGCGACGGCGCAGGTCGCGGCTGGCCTGGGCATCCCACGCGGCACGACGGTGGCGCTGTTCGGGCGGCTGGGCCTGGCGGATGGCGTACCGGTCAGTTTAGCAAGCCATTATTTTCCGCTTGGGCTCCGGCCTGGCCTGCTGGAGGCGCTCCGCACCGCGCCCTCGATCACGGCCGCGCTGCAATCCGTGGGAATCGCGGACTACCGCCGCCAGATCACCCGCGTCTCCGCCCGCATGCCCACCGTGACCGAGGCCGGGCTGCTGCAGGTGCCGCGTAGCCGTCCGCTGCTGGTGTGCGAGAACGTGAACGTGGACCCGGACGGCGCCATCGTGGAGTTCGGCGTGGCGCATTACCCGAGCACCCGCGTGCAGGTGCTGTTCGAGCCGTAAAAGAGGTCCCGCTGGCTCCCGGAGTTGGACTCGAACCAACGACCGAGCGATTAACAGTCGCTTGCTCTACCAGCTGAGCTATCCGGGATCACGCGGGACGCCCGTATAGCGCCGGTCCCGCCTGGACGCAAACGGCTTTTCAAGCCTCGTTCCAACGACCCCCCGGCTTTCAAACGATTGTCTTGTCGCGCCCGCCCGGCTCTGGCATGGATAGCGTGTTGCGGGCGTGGTGGAACTGGTAGACGCGCCGGACTCAAAATCCGGTTCCGCAAGGAGTGTCGGTTCGATTCCGACCGCCCGCACCATCTCGACGTACCACGGTTCGGATTCAGGTACATCACGGCAGCCCCAGAAAATCAGGCTTCAGCACGTCGAAGGTGCGGGTGCCGAGCTCCGGCGGCGTCGGTTCCAGCCAGGGGGCGGCCCCTAGCGTGGTGCGCGCATCTGCCAGGCCCTGCGCCCAGCGTGCCTCCATCGTCGGCCGGCTGAACTCGTAGTCTTTCGACTGGCCCTGCGCCACGTCCGTCCGGTAGATCAACTCGACGATGTCCATGCTGGTTGCGCAGCCGAACGCGTGCAGCATCTGCGCCTCGTCCGTGGCGCGCAGGTCCGGCGGCAGCTTGGCCCAGAGCAGGTCGACCATGTGGCACATGTCGTGCATCGTCTTGAACTCGTCGGTGCCGGCGCGGGTCCGGCTGGAATAGCGGATGTCCTTCTCCCGTTCCTGCGCCTGCTGAAGCGTGCTCGGCACCTCGCCGCGGGCCGGGAACAAGTCGATCTGGAAGGCGAGCCGGCTTTGGCGGGGCCTGTCGTCCAGCACGTATTGCAGCGGCGTGTTGGAAACCAGGCCGCCGTCCCAGTAGTACTCGCCGTCGACCTCGATGGCGGGGAAGCCGGTGGGCAGCGCAGCGCTCGCCATGACGTGCTCGACGCGGATATCGATCGCGGCGTTGTCGAAATACGCGAAGTTGCCGGTGCGGACGTTCACCGCGCCGACGCTGAACCGGATAGCGCGCGCATTAATACGGTCGAAATCGACCAGCCGCTCCAGGGTCTGTTTCAGTGCACCCGTATCGTAGTAGCTGGTCGGCGCCGGGAAACCGAACCAGGCTGAGGGGTCTTGCGGACGGAAGAAGCCGGGAATGCCGAACAGCAGCGCCCGCAGCGACCCGGCCTGGCGCCCGGCGTCGCCCAGGTCGACCGACGGCAAACCGGGCCAGAATGGCGGGGTGACCCCCTCCCAGAACTGCCGCAGCCGCCGCACCCGGTGCTCGGGCGCATTGCCGGCGATGATGGCGGCGTTGACCGCACCGATCGAGATGCCGGCCACCCAGTCCGGCAAGTACTCCGACCCGGCCAGCGCCTCATACACCCCGCCCTGATAACTGCCGAGCGCCCCGCCGCCCTGCAGCACGAGCGCCACCTGCTTCGTGTAGCTCGCCGGCCGCGGCAGCCGGCTTGGGCCGGTCATGGGTACTGCTTCCGGTTAACCCCGACTCGGATGCGCTCGTCGGGCGCAACGCCATCGCCCGCGGATGCAGTCCAGTCCGGCAGCGCCTTCAACTGCGTCGGATCGAGGTCGACCACCTGGACGGACTGCCCCAGCAACGCCGTCGCCTCGACCGGGACCGCGATAGTGCGGGCGCCGTAGCCGAGCAGCCCGCCATAGCGGACCACAATCTGCACCGCGCCCTGCCGGGTCCGCGCCACGCCGACGACCCGGCCGATGACGCCCTTGTGGTTGGAGGGTTCGAGAACCTGCCGACCTACCAGGTCGCCGGCGCGCACCGGCTGCGGAAACCGGCGCTCCGCTTTGGCGGCAGGGGAGAGTTGCTCCGAGTTCTTGTCCGGAACATCCCCGTTCGCACCCTGGGCGAAGCCATCCGGTGCAACAGCGAACGCCGCCAGAAATAATCCAGTGCAATACAGTCTAAAATCAACGCTATGCATGACAGCAGCCCGCCTTGTTGCTACGCAGATTATACCATTGCGAGGTGCGGGAAGCCATGAGTGCGACAGCATTGGACGGCCGGCCGAAGCCGGGACGGCGCCTGCATCCTATCCCGGTCCGGGTCATGCACTGGATCAACGCTATTGCAATGATTGTGATGATCGGCTCCGGCTGGGGTATCTATAACGACGAGGTCATCTTCGGCTGGCTGTTGTTCCCGACCGTCGTGACGCTCGGTACCTGGGCGGCGATCTCGCTGCTCTGGCACTTCGCGGCCATGTGGGTCCTGGTGCTGAATGGCCTCGCCTACCTCGTCTACGGGTTCGTCACTGGACGCTTACGCGAACACCTCTTGCCGATCCATCTGCCGGAGATCGTGCACGACGTGCGGGAGGCGTTGCACCTGCACCTCGCCCATGCGGACCTCACGGTCTACAACGCCGTGCAGAAGGTGCTCTACATCGTCGCGATCGTGGCCGGCGTCATGCAGGTAGTCACCGGGCTCGCGATCTGGAAACCGGTGCAGTTCGACGACTTGACAGCGCTGTTCGGCGACTTCCAGGGCGCACGGCTGGCGCACTTCATCGGCATGTCGGTCATGGTCGGCTTCATGTTCGTGCATGTCCTGCTGTCCCTCCTGGTCCCGCGCACCTTGGTCGCCATGGTGACCGGTGGCCCAACCGTTCCGGCACGAAGGATGCGCCGATAAAGTCGCAGTTCCGTCCCGCCCAGGTGCCGGACCGGGCCATGCTGCGGGAGCATCGCGAGCTCATCCGCTCGATCGAGCGCCGGGGCGTGCTGCGTGGCGCCTTGTCGCTGGGCGCGCTTACGATGCTGGCGGGCTGCGACGTATCAAAGCTCGCCGCGGTGGACAAGACGCTGCGGACCATCTCGGCGTTCAACGACCGGGTGCAGGCGGCGCTGTTCGACCCGAACAAGCTGGCGCCGACCTATCCGGAATCCATGGTTTTGAAGCCGCCCCGTTTCAACGCGTACTACGATATCCAGTTCGTGAAGCCCGTCGACGGCGCGGCGTGGAAGCTCGAACTCGCCGGGTTGATTGCGGATAAGCGGCCCTGGACCGCGCCGCAGATGGCCGCGCTGCCAGAGCGCGAGATCATCGTCCGCCACATCTGTGTCGAGGATTGGGACTATATCGGCCAGTGGTCCGGCGTACCGTTGCGCACCTTCCTGGAGCGTGTGGGCGCGGACCTGTCGGCGAAGTATGTCGCGTTCCGCTGTGCCGACGACTACCGCGGCAGCATCGACATGGCGACGGCGCTGCATCCCCAGACGCTGCTGGCGACCAAATACGCGCGGGAGACGATCGCCGATCCCTTTGGCTACCCACTCCGCCTGCGTACGGCGACCAAGCTCGGCTTCAAGAACCCGAAGTGGATCACGGCACTTGAGGTGACCAACACCTATCTCGGCGGATACTGGGAGGACCTCGGCTTCAATTGGTTTAGCGGAATTTAAGATGGCGACGCGATCGACAGGTAGCCGAGCCCATCGAAACGCCCGGTGCTGACGGCAAAACGATCGGTGTCGCTGGTGACTGCGCCAGCAAAGGTCAAGCTGGTGGTTACAGAGCCAGCAATTCTAAGTGCCTCCCGCTTGCCATGAGTTCACATCGCGATCTGGGCTGCGATGTCGGGGGGAGGTTTTGAGTCGATGAGGGTCTGCATGAGGGTCTGCCAGTCGGGAAAGACGAGGTAGG
>JAABUK010002632.1_pt1 | contig 31950 bp, 19 predicted proteins | sample 5559141 | NCBI WGS metagenome assembly JAABUK01 (sample SAMN10711869, study PRJNA513367) | rock metagenome | isolation source: Antarctica rocks | place: Antarctica: Victoria Land, Pudding Butte nord | collected 2016-01-03 | reverse complement strand
TCGCAGCGCATCGTGATTCATCCGCCGCAGTCGAACTTTCCGGCATCGAGTACTCGATCCGCTTCTCAAACGTCTTACCAGCCGTCCGCTTCAAGTTCGGGCGCGCGCACTTCCACCCAATCTCGTGCGACAACGTCTCGCCCCGCAGCGTCTCGTCCGGCCAATACCGCGCGCGCGGCCTCTTCGCCACGTCGCAGCGGTGACACGCGTTCGCGCTTGCTGACGCAGGTTTTCGAAGCGGCGGAACTTTACTTCTTTCACGGACGCGTCGGCGAAGCGATTGGCGTTTGCCGCCGCGTGCTGCAACAAGACCCGAGCAACGCCGAAGCGCACGCCTTGATGGGCGACATGTACGCCGATCAAGGGCGCCTGGATGTCGCGGTTTTTCATTATGACCAAGCGGTGCGCAGCCAGCCCAACAACGTGCTTTATCGCAAAAAATGGCAATCGCTGTCGGGCCATGCGACGCCTGACTTCGCCACCAGGAACAGTAGCACGCCCGACCACAGCGCATCCGATTTTGGTTCCGTCCACGATGTAATGCACGGCGCCGAGGTGCGCGACGTATCGCGACGCGCGCGTCACAAAGCGACTGCCGCAACTGTCGCCGCGCCATCGAGTACTCGATCCGCGACTTACCTTTATCCCGCGTGGCGCACGGCGAGCGGCCTGATTTTGCTGCTTTTCGCGGCTGTGTTCGTACTGCTGGGGCACTTGTTTCCTGGCGAGATAACGGCTTCGTGGCCACCGGCGGCGCCGATTTCGGGCGGCTTGTTGTTCGCGTTATGCTCGGGCGCTGGAATGTTGGGCGCAGCGCTGCCGTTGCTCGATCAACTGGAGCCGTGCGGCACGCGCGAATCGAAGAGTTCGCCGGTCGCGGGCGCGCCAACGCTGCTCGTAGTCGCTTTGGCGGGATTGGCGTTTGCGCCATTAGCGGCGTGTTTCGCCGTCTGGTTGTCGCTGGCGACACGGCGCGCCAATTTATCGTTGTTCTCGTGTCTGGCGCTCAGCGTTTTGCTATCAGTGACTTTGGCGCTGCCTTCGCGCGACACCAATCTCGTGCCTTCGCTGCACGACGCGCTTTTGTGGTGGAGCGGGCGCGCCGTGTTTCCGGTTTTGCTGGCGGGCTGGGCGCTGGGCTCGTTGTGGCCAAAGCAAGAGTAAGAAATCTGAACCCACAGTGTAAGCGACGGGCTTGAGCAAGAGTTCGTGTGACTCCGGCGCAAGCCTGTCGCTTACGCTCCGGGTTCGCAGGCTTTTTCAACGTCATGTTCGATGAGAACCGCGCTCCCATCTTCGATTCGATAAACTGTCGGGCGCATGAGCGTTTCCCTTTTGCGCGTGTTGCGCGCCTCCAAAACCTCGCCATCGAGTACTCGATCTCCTTCCGAAACCGTTCATCCGCTGGCGATGATCGCGGTTTACGATGCGCCAACGGCGGCTTTGTGCTGCGACGCGGGCGCCGACCTTCTGCTGGTCGGCGATTCGTTGGGCAACGTCGTTTTAGGCTTCGATTCCACAGTTTCGGTCACGCTCGAGATGATGCTGCATCACCTGGGCGCCGTCGTGCGCGGCGCGCGCCAGTCCAGCCGAAATGAAGTTCCCGTCGTCGCCGATTTGCCGTTTGGCACTTATGCGACAATTGCGGATGCCGCGCGCAACGGAGCCGCCTTGATGCAGGCTGGCGCGCACGGATTGAAGCTTGAAGGCGCGGCTTCTTCGTCGCTGGACGCGGTTCGCGTTTTGACGCAAATGGGCGCGCCGGTAGTCGGGCATCTGGGATTTACGCCGCAATCGGCCCTGGTTTTGAACGGAGTGGTGCAGGGAAAAACCGCTGCTGCCGCGCGCCAACTGCTGGAGGACGCGCGGCGTTTGCAAGACGCGGGCTGCGTCGCAATTGTGCTCGAAGCCGTGCCTTCCGAAGTGGCGCAAATCGTGACGCAGCAACTGGTGATAACGACCATCGGCATTGGCGCGGGCGCGACTTGCGACGGGCAGGTTCTGGTATGGCACGATTTGGTTGGCTTGTCTTCGGGCGCGCCGTTTCGTTTCGTCAAGCGTTTCGCGCAAGCACACGAAACTTCGCAAGACGCCACCCGCGCTTTCGTCGAGGAAGTGCATCAATCGACTTTTCCAACGCGCGATAACGAGTACTCGATGCCGGACGCTGAATTGGCGCTGTGGCGAGAAGAACAAGTTCGTTAGGCTACTGCAACCCAAGTTGCCACCTATCGTGTTGCAGGCAAAAATCGCCCAAAGCGCGTGTTATTCCGAGCCTGCCCGAAGGGCACCCGCCGCCTAAAGGGCACCCGAATCTTGTCGTTCGGTCACGCCTTTAGATTCCTCGGCTACGCTCGAAATGACACACTTTTATGGTTCTTCTCGTGGAGGTAGCAACTTAGGCTGCTGTACTCAAATTTTATGAAAATTATTCGCACACCGCAGGAAATGCAAAACTGGGCTGCGCGCCAGCGTTGCGACAGCCGGACGAGCGGCCAAAAAGTCGGGTTTGTGCCGACGATGGGCGCGCTGCACGAAGGCCATCTGACCCTCGCGCGGCGGGCGCGACAAGAGTGCGACATATTCGTGGCCTCGATCTTCGTTAATCCGACGCAGTTCGGGCCGGGCGAAGATTTCGTGTCTTATGCGCGGCCTTTCGAGCGCGATTGCGACCTGCTGCGCGATTGCGGCTGCGACATTCTGTTCGCGCCGGACGCCGACGCGATGTATCCCGCACAGGCAAGTCTTCTGACCACATCGAGTACTCGAAGAAAGGCCGCGCATAAAATGTCGACGCCGCAAACGTGGGTCGAAGTGTCGAGTTTGGGCGAAATATGGGAAGGCGCGGTGCGTCCCGGGCATTTGCGCGGCGTAGCGACAATTGTCTCAAAACTGTTCAACCTGGTGCGCCCGACGCACGCCTATTTTGGCGAAAAAGATTATCAGCAGCTCAAAGTGATTCAGCATCTGGTGCGCGATTTGTGCTTCGACATCGAAATCGTGCCGTGCGCAACCGTTCGTGAAGCCGACGGCTTGGCAATGAGCAGCCGCAACGCTCGTCTCACCGAAGAAGAACGCGCGAGTGCGACGGTTCTGAGTCGCGCTTTGCAGGCGGGCGTCGAGCGTGCGCAAGAAGGCGAGCGCGATGTGGCGCAGTTGGGGCGCGTGATGCAAAACGTTTGCGCGCAGGAATCTTCGCTTCAAATCCAGTACATCGCGATTGTCGAGGGTGAAACGCTGGCGCCCTTGCAAACGTTAGGAGATGTTCCGGCTCGAATCTTGATTGCTGCGCGCCTTGGCTCCACGCGATTGATCGATAACATGGCGATTGGCGGATGAATCTCTTGAAAAATTGCACTTCTCAATGCAAGCTGTCCGTAATTTTGTATTGGACAGCGAAAGTGTTGGTGTTGTGTTCGTAGAATCTTAAAAAGTCTAAAGAATGAGAGTTTGTCATCCTGAACGCAGTGAAGGATCTCGTAGCGAAGAGTCACTTTGAACTGTCACCTACAAGATCCTTCACTGCGTTCAGGATGACAAACTCTTTTATCCAATCTTTTCCCAATGACATCTTGCTGCATTCTGCTTTGGGTTATAAATGCAGCTGAGTCGATGTTGTCAAATCCGCTTGTTTGTGCGCGTTTCGTTATCCCGTTGAGCATCTAATTTTCGATTCCATATGTCCGTTCCCGTTTCTCCTTACGCTTTGCGCCACCAGAATGGCGATGTCATCAAAGACCGCTACACGGTGCGCGACGTGTTGGGTGCGGGCGCTTTCGGCACGGTTTATCGTGTCGAGGAAAGCCTGGGTTCGCGGACGCTGACATTGGCGTGCAAAGAGATGCACGTTTTGTCCGACCCCACTACCACGCGCGACGAGCGAGCCGAAGCGTTGCAGATGTTTCAGGAAGAAGCGTATGTTTTGCAAACGCTGCGTCACCCGAACATTCCCGCCGCCTATTTCGAGCCAGAACGCGGCGTCTGGCTGGCCTGTCCGGTTTGCGGGCGCACCTTCAAGGGCTTGAAAAATTGTCCCGACCACGGCGCGGCGTTGCAAGTGGTGCGCGACCGTTTCTACTTGCTGATGGACTTCATCGAAGGCCCCGACCTGGAAGAGATGCTGACGCAGAACAAGCGGCCTTTGGACGAAAATCGAGTACTCGATTACACCTTGCAAGTGTGCGACGCCTTGCGCGCGGTTCACGCCAAAGGGCTGAGCCACCGCGACATCAAGCCCGCCAATATCAAGATTCAGAAAGACACTGACCACGCGATGCTGATCGATTTCGGCCTGGTCAAGCCTTCGGCGGTCGCGGGTGGCTACGGCACGGTTTTGAAAAAAGGCAGCACGGGTCTGGGAACGCTGGGATATGCGCCCGAGTCGCACGAAGAGCAGACGCATCCCGACGCGCGCACCGACATTTTGGCGCTGGGCATGACGCTTTATCGCTTGTTGACCGACATGGACCCGAGCGAGCCGAATCAATTGATAGAAATGCGCGCCAAGCAACCGAACGATTTCAACCTGAACCTGAGCGACGGCTTGAACGCGATCATCGTGCGCATGATCGCGCATGACCCAAAAAACCGTTATCCCGATGTCGCGGCCTTGCAGCAGGACTTGCGCGCGGCGCGTTATCCAGTCGAAGTGAAATGCCCGTTTTGCGGACACCTGCACCGCGCGCCGGTTGCGCCCGCGCCGGGAACTCCGTGCGAACAATGTGGCCGCCCTTTGCCCGCCGACGCGACACAAACCGCAGCGAATCAGGCCGCAACAGCTCAGGCGGCAACAGCCCAGGCGGCGTCGGCGCGAACCGGCTTCGCTTCGGCCCATAGCGCCAACGGCAACATGCCGTCTCTGATCTCGACGCGCGCCGTCGCGCAAATGCCAGGCGGCACCTCAGCCGGCACATCGAGTACTCGAACCGTAGTCGCGCCGCGCGCCGATCCTTACGCCGCGCGCCTGCACGAATTGCGTCACCAAATCGATGACAACGCGCCGCCGCAAACGCATTCCAACGATGCACGAATCGCGCAAATCGAAGCGCAGTTCAACGCCTTGTCGCATTTGGCGACGCCGGGAAATCAATGTCCGGGCTGTCGCACGCGGGACTTGGTGCCGGTTTCCGCCGAGCCCAACGGCAATTGTCCGCTTTGCCTTGCGGCGAAAATGCAGCGCCGCCAGTGGGACGAAACGCTGTGCGCCGTTTGCCACACTGGACATCTGAACGCGCAAAGCTTGAAAGGCGACGCGATGTTTTGCGCGATTTGCCGCCAATCGGTTCTGACCGAAGAGCATCGCCGCAAACTGGGCGGTTTGCTGGACGATGTGTGGGGCGTTTGCCCGCATTGCGCCGCCGCCTTCGATGTCGTCAGTGGCCGCAACGCGCGCCTGGAAAGCTTCGACCAGGACCCATTTGGTGTCGGCGCGCTGCACAAAGGCCGCACTTTGCCGCTGGCAGAGTGGAGACAACTGAGCGGTCGCAGCGACAATTATTCGGAATGCTCCGATTGCCACGCGCAGTTCGACCACATCGACGCGACGCAGTGGAAACTGGCGCGTGAGGGCGACGGCGATGAATTCGGCGTGTGGGCGAAGTGGAACGGCAAAACCCTGTCTCCCGACGATTGGGGCAAAATGGCGAACGGCCTGCCGTATCCTTCGGGCAACGTGTTCTGTCCGCAATGCCACGCCGAGTGGAACTACGATCAACCCGCGCAAACTTTGGAGTTGTTGCGCAGCGAAACGCCGCTGCCCGACTGGGCGAAAACCTGGGCGGGTGCGCGCCCGATTCAAAACTGGTACATCGCGGCGGGTGGCAAAAGCAGCGGTCGTCCCGGCTGGCTGTGTTCCAATTGCCACACCGAATTGGATAACGAAGTGGGCGGTCTGCTCAAACTTGTCGGCACCACATCGGCGTCGCTGAAACCGAACATCGGGCAAGCCCTGACGTTGCGCGACTGGCAGCGACGCGGTCTGAAACTGCCAACCGAAAGCGAATCTCGGCAGCTTAAAGGCGAGTTGCAGCGCTTGCAAATGCAGGTTCAAGCCGACATGGCGCAATGGCAGCAAGGTCACAAGCGGCAAAGCGCGCAGCTTCAGGACGAATGGAGCGAACTGCTCAAGCGCGCGATTGTCGGTGGTTTCATCCCGTTTCGCCGCATGAGTTCGCAAGCTCCCGCCGCGAGCGACGTTTACGTTTCGCTGCGCGACGACGCCAATCGCATTCCTTTGCGTCCCAGCGAAGAGTTGCGCTGGGAAACTGCCGCCAACCTGTGCATTTCGCAAGTCACCTGGAGCGGCTACAACTGGTCGCGCGCCGGTTCGGGCACGTTGGTCGTCACCAGCGAGCGCATTTTGTTCAGTTCGCGCGGCAGCGATGCGCCGTGGCAAGCCGCTCTGGGACAAGTCCGCCACGCCGAAACCACAGTTGTTCAAGGCGCGCTGCTGGTCGTGCTGTCGCTTTATAACACGCCGCAAATGATCGGTTTTGAAATCGGCGATGCACGCTTCGAGGTCGTCTACGAAGGCAAATACTACACAATCGCCCTGTCGCCGCTGCACCTGGCCACACTAATCAAGAACTTGCGCGTGGATAACAGTTGAACAAAGAATTTGTTGTATTGGTTGCCTCGAAACAAAACGGGCTGAGATTCTAAATCTCAGCCCGTTCTGCTGTTTGAAAGTTCGGCGAAACCATTATCGAGTACTCGATTGGCGATTATTGCGACCGAAGCCGCGCCATTGCAGGCCGCCGCGCAAAGACAGCGCGTTGTTTGGCGTGCCCGCCGTTTGCAGGTTGACCGTCAGCGGCCATTTGTTTTTCGGATCGAAGTCGTATAACGGGTTGACGCCGCGCGTCAGTTCGTCCAGCACAAAGGACGGCAAGCGCAACTTAGAAACCGAGGCGCTGAAATCTTGAGCGTTGACGCGATTGGCGCTGACGTTCAGGCGGGCGCCGACTTCAAACGGCACGCGCAAGCCATACAAGTTCGACTTGCCGCCGATGAGCGCGCGGCCATTGCTGAAGCGCACGCTCAGGTTCTGGATTGAGGGCAGGCGCGGAGCCAGCAGACGCGCGGCTTGATCGGCGCGCAGTTGCAAGCCTAAAGTTCCCGGCTGAATCGAGCGAATGTCGAAATTGCCGCGCAAAGCCTTCAGCCAATCGAAGCGCACTTCGCCCAGGTTCGCCTGCAAAGAATCGTAGCGCGCGCCGCCAAAGCTGAAATTGGTCGCGTGCAACGTGATTTTGCCGATGCGTCCGCCCTGGCTCAATCCCAGAATATCGCCGATTGCGCCGTTGATTTTGCCGTCCTTCAGAATATCGCCCAAACCGAAATCATCGGCGCTCAATCGAGTACTCGATGTGCGGCTTGAACTCCAGTTGCTGTATCCCAAGTCGATGTCATTATTGTTGCGATTGTCATCGTTGCTGTTGTCGCCGCGCGGATTGTTGTCCGGCCAAACGCTGCCGTTGTCCGGCCACGAGGAATCGTCTTGCGAGTTCGCATCATCGGGAAAATAACCGTTGTTTTGCGAACGGTTGTCGTTCTGCGAAGAGTTGCCGCTTTGAGTTTTGTTGGACAAATTGGCCAGTCGGTCGGCGGAAAAGCCATCCAGCGAAACGTCGAAGGCGTCGAAGTCGCCGCGTCCGCCTTTGCCCGGCTTGATGTTGACGCGAACGTTTTGAACGGCGCTGCCGCCGCCCAATTGTTGGCGCAACGAGTTTTCGGCCAGGCGGTTCAGAGATGTCGTGCTGCCACCGTTTTTCAAGCTGATCGTCGAAGATAAAATCGCCAAAAGTAAAAGCCAGTGCATAAGGTAAGGTTCCTCCGGCGCGTTTTTATAGGTCGAAAACAGCGCAGTTTGTGGTGCGCGTAGGGACGCGGCTTCTTCTATTCAGTTCGAGAAAAACGCCTTTGCAATGTTAGACTGCGACATCCATGAATCTTGAACGTCCTCTCGCTTTGCTTCTCGATGACAACCTGATGAGTTCGTCGCGCATCGCGGCTGCGCTGCAACAGATGAACTATCGAGTACTCGTTGCCTCGAAATTGCCCGAAACTGCCGACGTGCCGCAACTCATCATTTTGCAATTGGGCTCGCGCCGCCTGGATGGAATCGCCTTGATCGCGCCGTTCAAAGAAAAGTTTCCCAATGCGCGTCTGGTTGGGTTTTGCGGGCATCGGGAAATTGAGATTCGCCGCGCCGCCAAAGCTGCCGGTTTGGGGCGGGTTCTCACCAACGATGAAGCGTTGCTCGGTTTGGCGGATGCGCTTCGGTGAGAAGTAGGCTGCGAGAAGCGTCAAGATGTAACCACTCGGGCCCAGCGACTGAAGTCGCGGCTCGGGTGCCCTTTGGGCAGGTGCTAAAGCCACGAAATCCGCCTGCGCGGACTATTTTCTGGCGCATTGCTTCAACTCGTCGTTCGAGAAATCGTCGTTCGAGTCCGCGCAGGCGGATCTGCCCAAAGGCCTTCCAGCCGCGACTTCAGTCGCTGGGCCCGAGTGGCAACTTGCGTTTTCTATACACCTTCTCAGGACGACAAACTCCTTTCTCCTTGAAAGCGCATCTTTGAAAGTGCATCTTTTGCCGAATCGACGGCTTTGTTCTCAGCCTTTGGCGACAATCGAGTACTCGAAACAGAAAAACAGCGCGCAGAACTAAATCTGTGCGCTGTTTTTCTTTATCTGAATCTGAAAACTAAAGAATGCGATTGGAGCGTTGTGTGCCGGATTTCGACCGCGTACTTCGCGCATTGAACAGCACGTAAGTCACAAAACCCAGAACGAAGCCCACCAGCAGCGAGCGATCCCATTTCCAATGAAGAAGAAAATGGCTGGCCAGAGCGCCGATGAGAAGCGCCATGATAGCATAAACGGCTGTCGTTGAACTGGAGCCGGAACGCGAGGCGGTTGATGGCGCAACAGCTTTTTCGTGGCCGGCAGTCGTGGCTGCGATGTGGGCATCAGCATTCGCATTGCCGTTTGCATACGCACTTGCATCGGTGTAAATGGCGGGCGGCAGATTAGAAAAAGCGGGTTCGTTCGAGGGAGCAACAGAGCGGCTGGCTGCGGCGCGCGGCGAAGGTTTGTCGAACAAACCGGCGCGGCGCGGCTCCAAGTCCGGCGCGTGTGTTTCGCGCGGCAAAGAAGAGTTCGAGGAATTTGAGTTGTGGATGGAAGCTCCGGCGAGAGTTCCCGGCGTAGCTGGCAAGAAGTTGTCGTCGCCTTCGACGCCTGGCAAGCCGATCTTTTCGCCGTCGCCGACCACGTCGTCGATACGTCCCGCGATTTCATCCATCATCGCTTCGAAAGAAGGCACCTCAGAGCCGGCTTCAAACTGCTCGCGATAGCGATCGTAGCGAGCGCGTTTATCGGGATCGAGCAAAACGATGCGGCTATAAGGCAGCAGTTCGCATAGGGCCTCGTAGCGGCGGCGCTTGGTTGGGTTACGATGGTCGCGATTGCCTTGCGCTTCGGTATAAAGGTCGTTGATGCGGCGGCGTAAAGCCGTCGTTGTGGCTTCGCTATCCGCGCCCAACAACTGATAGAAATCTATGAAATCCGAGGCCGCGCTATTGGGGTCGCCATTAACATGGCCGTTGGCGTGGCCATTCCCGTTCGTCGTTGTATTGTTCACCAAGTCACGTCCTTTGCACGGTGCCGCAGCCATCCGCAACTCACATTCAAAACTTGCTGGCCCGCATTAAGCGGCGCAAGTGTAGCATAATCGTTCTTGAAAACTACTCGGCAACAGGCTTCAGCCACCTCGTTTGCGTTATCGAGTACTCGATCAATCAAAGGTTTTTCAAAAGCCCGTGCAACTAACCGCGCGCGTGAGCAAGCGGGCTTGTCTTGAACTTCACCAAAGCCCGCTTGCTCACGCGCGGTTAGTTGCATCGAGTACTCGATGACACGTTCTACGATGTTCACTCTTTACGAAATGACGGCGCTGGAAAGCAGCATCGCTTCGTTTTCCACTTCCGAATCGCTGCGTGCGCCAGTCAGCGCGATCAGGCTGCGACTTTCCTTGCCGGTATCGCGGTCGCGCGCCAAAGCCGTGATGCGCCCATTTTCGTCGCAGCGAAACTCGACGCTGATTTTCGGCTGGCCTTTGGCGCGCGGCGGATTAACGTCCAAGTTGAAAACACCAATCGGGCCGTTGGGATGCGCCAATGGATCCGTACTTTCGCCTTCGTAAACGCGGATTTGCACCTGGTTTTGATCGTCGAAAGTCGTCGTATATCCATCGCGGCTTTGCGCGCACGGCAAAGGCGTCAGGGCGGGAATGACATGCTCGATGATGGTGCGGCCTTCTTTCACCGTCGCCACGCCCAGCGAATGCGCCAGAACGTGCCCGACGCTGACTTCGGCGACCGTATCGTCTTTGGTAATCAGCGCGGCCTGCAACGCCGCTCCCTTAGCGACGCATTCATCGGGATCGTGCAACAAAGGGCGCTTGCCCGAAATGCGCGTCAACATTTCGCGCACCATCGGCATCCGCGAACTGCCGCCGACGCACAAGGTTTCGCTGATGTCGTGCCAGCTCAAGCCGCCCTGCTGCATCACCGATTCGAGCATCAGTTCCGTACGCGTCAGCAAATCGGCGCACATCGAATCGAAAATTTCGCGCGTCAGTTCGACGCGAACTGGGATGAAGGTGTCCATCGTGCTTGAACCCGCCGTCATCGTGCGCCTCACTTTCAAGGTGATTGGAACCGATTGCCGCGCCGTCAATTGGCGCTTGGCGGCTTCGGCTTTCAAGCGCAGTTCGGCTTCCAAACCGGCGTCGTTGCCCATCTCGAAACCATATTTCTCGCGCAAATCGTCTTCGATGAAGTTCATGATGCGGTCATCGAAGTCTTTGCCGCCCAGATGCGGATCGCCGCCGACCGCGATCACGTTCAGGCTGTCGTTGTCGATGGCTAAAATCGTGATGTCGAAGGTGCCGCCGCCCAGGTCATAAACCAGGATGTTGCGCTTTTTGCCGCGCCGGTTGATGCCGTAAGAAAGCGCGGCCGCCGTCGGCTCATTGATGATGCGCAAAACGTTCAAGCCCGCCAATTGTCCGGCTTCATAAGTCGCGTGACGCTGCGCTTCGGTGAAATAGGCCGGAACTGTAATCACAGCCGCCGTCACCTGTTCGCGCAATTCGTCTTGCGCTTCCTGCACGACTTTGCGCAGAATCAGCGATGACACGAACTCGGGCGAATACGTTTCGTTCTTGATGTGAATGCGGTGCTCTTTGACGCCCATGAAACGCTTGACGAACTGCACCACGCGGTCGGGGTCGGTGAGCGTGCTTTGCAGCGCGACCTCGCCCACGACATAGTTTGGCGGGTCGAAAAAAACCACCGAAGGAGTCGTGGTTTGCCCGTCGGTGTTCTTGAGAATCACCGGCTTGCCGTATTCGTCCACACAGGCGACGGCTGTATAAGTCGTCCCTAAATCAATGCCCACTGCACGACCCAAAGCGCACCTCCCCCGAAATACAACGCATCCAAAGAATGATCGACTTCATTCGTAATCCCATCATTAATGTTTTGTCACGCGGCGCCATCGAGTACTCGATTGACACCTTTTTCTGTTACAGACTCTACATTCCACATCAAACGACCTGCTTTTAGCGGTTCGCTTTTAGCGGTTCGCTCCAACGACGACCTCGGCGGGGCGAAGAACGCGCCCGTTGAGATACCAGCCCGAACGCACCACGCGCTGAATCATGTTGTGTCCAGTGGCGTCTGTTGAGACGGTTTCAACGATTTTATGCAAGCGAGAATCGATTTCGCCTTGCGGCTGCTTCATCGGCGTCACTTCACAAATGCGCAACGCTTCGACCAACTGCTCGCGGAAAAACGACACGTTTTCGCACATCAAATCGGGCGACAGCAAACGTCGCTCGTTCGGCGTGGGCACCGCACCGTTGCGCTGGCTGGACAGCTCGTTTTCAAACTGCTCCATGTGATCGAACAAGAACAACAAAGGGCGCACGACCGGCTTCATGTGCTCGTAGATGAAGTCGTTTTTATAGTCCTGCAATTCCGAGTGCAGCGTGTTGAAAACTTTGTCCTGCGCGTCGCCGCGCTCCTGCATTTCGGTCATCACGCGATACATCTCTTCCATGCCGCCGCGCAGTTGCTCGATTTCGGCGTAAAGAGCCTCCTCAAGATGTGAATTGCCGTTCATGGATGTTGCCCTCATTTCAATGTTTTCTCCGTTGCGCATCGTTGAAAGCTCAGAGGCCGAAAAACCGGATGTTGAACTCCCGGATGCCGCCGGCGAGATGCTGTGCGGGGATTTCGCTGTCGTTTCTCCATTCCACGTTAGCGTGTTGTCCGGCGAAAGTGTGTCGTCCGCTAAATCCTGCGAATTGAACGCGCTGTGCGAAAGTGCGGGCGCGCCGGGCCGGTCGAACTCGTCCTCGAAACCGATGCGAGAAGCGCGCGCCGTCTTGCGCTTGCTCGTTGCCCGAGACAGAAACGAAGCGGCCAGGCTTTCGCCCGCATTCGCATTTTCCTCTTCCGAATCCACTTCCGTTGCGATCTGTACGCTGGCGCGCGGCGTTGTGTCGTAAACGCGATTGGCGGTGGCAAGCACGTCCTGGCTCACCGGCGGCGGCAGCTTCACGCCCAAAACATGGGCGCGCTCGTCCAAGTCGCGTTGAGTTTGAGCCGCTCGCTCTTTCGCCGACATTTCTTCGCCGCCGCTTTCTGAAAACATCTCGGACAAGCGAAAGCGCCGTCCCGATTTCGCATTCTGCCGGCCCTGCGGCTGCCGTCCCGACTTGTCCAACTCGCGCCCTTCTTTTGCCATGATGAAAAGTCCGATTGAAGAGAAACGAAACCTGAAACCTGTGAGAAAATGTTACTGAAATGCGTCTGGCAACATAATGGCCGACCGGACTTTGAAAGCCGCAAATTTATGGGGATTCGACTTATGAAGTTGCGGCTTATGAAGCCAGGGTTGCGTGTTTTGATTCACCCGCCCCTGATTACGGCGATTCAATCGTGACGTAGCCGCGCGCGACCGCCCAATCGAGAAACTCCTGTGCATTCTTCGGCGCGGCGTCCTGACGATTGTTGCGTGCGTTGCCCATCTTGACGGCTTCGGCGGCAAACGTCATGTCGCTCATGGCATTGATGACTGTTCGCTTCAAAAACGGCGCGCGCTTGGCCGCTTCTTTTTTGAAACGCGTCAACGCTTCGCTCGCGTTGCGCACTTCGACGGTTTCTTTGACCTGTTCGATTTGAATGTGAAGTTTCATAAGAATTGAAAATAAGTTGTGATGTGCAATCGAGTACTCGATTGTCGATGAATGACACGCTGTTTCTACAATTTGTGATTTGTCATCGAAGGAAGCAAATTGAGTTATTTGCTTTGGCAAGAATGTCTCATTATCCACCGCTTCTGCGCGCGGCGAGAGCGGCTTCTGGCAAGGCTTCGCTGAAAGTGGGATGCGCGTGGATAGCGCCGACCATTTCGTCGATGGTTTGTCCGGTTTTGAGGGCGAGCACGGCTTCGGAAATCAGGTCGGTTGCGCGCGGCCCCATGATCTGGCAGCCCAGCAGTTTGTCGGTCGCGTCATCGACCACGACTTTGACGAAACCTTCGTGTTCGCCCGCACTCGCAGCGCGGCCATTGGCGCGAAATGAAAACACACCGGCGCGCGTTTTAATTCCTTCGCTTTCGGCTTGCTCGCGCGTTTTGCCGACGCTGGCGATTTCGGGATGCGTGTAATAGCAGCTGGGAACATGCGTCAAGTCGATAGTCACTGGATTTTTCGTGACGACTTCGGCCACCAAAGTGCCTTCGCCGCTGGCCAAGTGCGCCCAACCGACGTTGCGAATGCAGTCGCCAATCGCGTAAACGCCGCTGACATTGGTCTGGCATTGTTCGCCCACCAAGATCTTGCCCTTTTCGTTCTCGATTCCCACCGCGTCCAAATCGAGATGCTCGGTGTTGGCGTGCCGTCCGGTCGCCATCAAAACCGATTCAGTTTTCAAGCGCTGTTCCTGCCCGTCGCGCGAGTAAACGACCTCCAGACCATTGTCTGTTTGCTCGATGCGTTCGAGCGAAGCATCGGTCAAAATCTGGATGCCCAGGTCGGTCAAAATCTTCGTCATGCCGTGCCCGATGTCGGCGTCTTCCTGCGGCATAATGGTCGGCGCCTGCTCCAGCAAAACGGCGCGCGCACCCATCTCGTGGAACAAGTAGGCGAACTCGACACCAACGGCGCCCGCGCCCGCCACGACCACATCGCGCGGCCTGATTTCGCCGCCCAGCAGTTCATCAGATGTGACGACACCCGGCAAATCAGAGCCGGGAACCGGCAATCGTGACGGCAGCGAACCGGTCGCAATGATGATGTGAACCGCGCTCACCTGCCGCGTCGGAGCTGCTTCGTCGCCGGATCGAGTACTCGAAATCTCTATTGTGTGTTCTTCCACAAAGCGCGCGCGTCCGGCCAGAACTTCGACGCCGCTTTCTTCCAGCAGGTGAGCGACATGAGCGCGCATTTGCTCGATGACTTCGCGTTTGCGAGCGTTCATGCATGCGAAGTCGGGCTTGATGTCGCCGCCTGTGACAATGCCGTATTCCGCCGAACGACGCAGCAAACGCATCACATCGACCGATTCGAGCAGCGTTTTGGTCGGAATGCAGCCGCGATTGAGGCAAACGCCGCCCAGTTCGCGCTCTTCGACCAGACCGACGTGCGCGCCCAGTTGCGCCGCGCGAATCGCTGCCACATAACCGCCCGGCCCGCCGCCAATCACCAGCACATCGAAGTCGTGCGGCGCACCTTCGCGTAAAATCTCTTCGGCCTCTTCCACGATTTCGGCGGGATCGAGCAGCGGCTCGGCTTCGGCAAAACCCGAGGCCGGCGCTTCGATGTCCGATTCTGTGACGAGGGGTTCGAGAACTGGCGTTCGCTCAGGCAAGGGCGTTGGTTCAACAACAGATTGCGGCACCGAACTTTGTCGCGCCAACGGTGGTTCTTCGTTCTTCGAGAAAAGGGTTTTCATAGGACTTGGAAAGATGAATGGCAGGTGGAAACGTTCTAAAGACGACGGCAAAGGCGACTGCTGAAGGCGCTTCCTCTTGAGATTCTGAGAAGCGTGAACCGCTGGCGTCACGCGCAGTTTATCACGACCTTTGACACACTTCGCCTTTGCCCAATTGCCGTTTCCTCAAATACAAAATTACGGCTTTCGAGTACTCGATTTCGGCTGAGACTCATCTGTCCGTTTCGTCTCGAATTCTCGACCTGATATCTCTGTTTGTGCTTTTACTCGCTTTTGCTTTACAATGAATTGGCTGATTGAAATTCAGAGCTTATTTAATTCCATGAAATTTATAAATGCCGTAATTTGCGCCGTGCTGCTGGCATCGAGTACTCGATGCCTTGATCTTCGGCCTCTTCACGCCCAACAAGCGGCCACGCCAATTGCGCTTTCGCCCCAACATCCCGAACAGTTGCGCGAAGGGGTTCTTGCCGCGTTCAAAGCCGGACTTCACAAAATCGTCGTGCCTGCGGGCGTTTATCAGATTGCACCGTCCAACGCGGGCGCCAATCTTGAATTTGCCGACTTGAAAGACTTTGAAATTGACGCGCGCGGCGCGACGTTTTTGATGTTGGACAACTCGAAAGGCGGCGTTTCCTTTCGCAATTGCCGCACCGTGACGCTGCGCGGCGCCACAGTTCGCAACGCTGTATTTCCTTTTACGCAAGGGAAAATCGTCGCCATCGCGCCTGACCGCAAATCGTTCGAGTTGCAAATTGATGCCGGTTATCCCGCGACACTTGACGACGCGAAAGCCTTCGAGGCGCGCACGACGTATTACATCTTCGACCGCGTAACGCGCCGCCTCAAAAACGGCACTTACGATTACGGCAGTTCGGGCGTGAAGCGGCTGGGCAGCGACCGTTTTCAGGTGTCGTTCGACAACGCGCTTGGCAATGAAATCGAAGTCGGCGATTTGTCTTCGATGCGCGGGCGCGGCGGAACGGGTTTGCACAACGACAATTGCGCGAACATGAACATTGTGGGTGTGTCGCTCCAGTCGTCGGGCGGCTTCGGCTTTTTCGAGACGGGCGGCGGCGGCAATCGCTACGACGGTGTTTCGGTCAAGCCCGGACCCAAGCCCGAAGGTGCGAACGCTGACCCATTGATGAGTGAAAACGCCGATGGCTTTCATTCGGCAAGCACCAGAAAAGGGCCGACGATTGAAAACTCGATGTTCACCAGAATGCCCGATGACGGCATCGCCATTCACGGCGAGTATCAGATGGTGCGCCAAAGCAAAGGTGCCGTTTTGACGTGCATGCGCCTTTGGCCAGGTGTGCCGTACTCGATTGGAGACCGCGTGGCGCTCGTTGCCAGGAACGGCGTTCCGGGCGGCGAAGCGGTTGTGACCCAAGTCAAAACGCTCGCGGACGACCTGCTGCCGCCGCTGCAAACCGATTTTCCACATTTTCGCGACAACCATTTCTTCTTTCAATTAACGCTCGATAAGCCGCTCGATGCGCACGAAGGCGATGTGGTGTCGAACCTCGACCAAAGCGGCAACGGGTTCATCCTGCGCCACAACACGATTACAGATCATCGCGCGCGTGGAATGTTGCTCAAGGCGCGCGATGGGCTGGTGGAAAACAACTTCATCGACGGCAGTTCAATCGCGGCTCTGGTGATGGGGCCGGAACTGTGGTGGGGCGAAGCCAACTATGCGCGCAACGTGGTCATTCGCGGCAACACTTTCGCGCACTGCGGTTATGCGACGACTGGCCCGTGGAACGAACAGGCGGGCGTCTTGACTGTCCTGGGAACCGGCGATTCGCCCGTTGCGCGCGGCCACTCGAACATCCGGATCGAGAACAATTCGTTCATCGGCAACGACGGCGTGAACGTGGTTTTGGACGGAATCGAGTACTCGATATTCAAGAACAACAAGTTCCTCAACGCGCAGCGAGTCGAAAACACGCGCGGCAAAGATCGAGGCTTCGATGTGGGCGCGCTGGTGTTCATCAACCGCGCTAAAAATATGCAAATCGAAGGCAACATCGCCCAGCGATTGGGCGCCGCCAACACCGCTTTGGTAGTGACGAGCGCCAAAGCGAGCGACATTCGCGGCGCGAAAAACGGCATTCGCGTCAACGCCGCCAAAGTTGTAAACGTGCGCAACCCGCTCGATTTGCAGTACATGGGCGATGGGCAAATGCGCCGCGAAGTGCGCGATCCGGCCATTATCCACGACGGCGACACTTATTACATGACCTTCACGATGTGGCCTTTCGCCAACCGCGAAGAAAATCGCATGAAGCTGAAAAACAACGGCTCTTCGCCCGGAATCCGCTTGTTCTCGTCCAAAGATTTGAAGACGTGGAAAGTGGGAAACTGGCTCGTCAAAGCGAGCGATTTACCCGCCAACAGTCCTTATAAACACCGTTTTTGGGCGCCCGAAATTCACAAGTTCGGCACCAGGTTCTATCTCATCTTTACCGCCGACAATTGGCTCAAACCCGAATACAATGCGGCGGGCAACTGGGGCGCGGCGGGCTACGCTTTCGTGGGCGTCGCCGACAAAGTGACCGGGCCTTACCGTCACATCACCTACATTCCCGACGGCGCCTGCGATACCACGCTTTTCCAAGCCTCAGACGGCGCGACTTACGCCGTGATGCCCAAATACAACATTTTTATCCGCAAAATCGACTTGTCGAAGTTGGATCAAGGGCAGGTGAAGTGGCTGGGCGCAGAACAGAAAATCGTCGATTGCGACAACGCGGGCACGCTGATGAGCGACAAACCCAAATATCTCGAAGGCCCGTGGGTCGAGCGCGTCGGGAATAAATACGTGCTGTTTCACGCCGAAACTTTCGACAATTCTTATTGGACAGGCGCGGCCTATGCCGATAACCCACTTGGCCCGTGGACGAAAGACCCGCGCGGCAAAGTCTTCGAGGGCGGCCATTTGAACGTTTTCGATGGACCTGATGGCCGCAAATGGCTTGCTTATCGCCGCGAACAAGACGCGCCGCAGCGAGGCACGCCCGCCGCACAACCGATAGATTTTGACGCCCAAGGCCGCGTGGTCGTTGACGTGCCAACCAATCCGACGCCTTCGCCATGAACTCTCCAGCGCTTTAATCGAGTACTCGATAACCGGCTGACGCAAAGCGCAGTCGCGCAAAGCGCAGTCGTGCATCAGGCGCGATAGTTGTTTGCGCGATGTCCTGGTCGAGGCAATAACAGCGGCGGCGTATCGAGCAGCGACGAACTGCGCACGCCGCGTTTGGCGACAAAAAGCGCGGCATCGGCTTCTTCCAGCAAGGCACCGATTTCCTCGCGCGCCGAAAACGAAGTCCGCATGTCCAGCGATTCGCTCATTGGCAGCGCATCCAGCAACGGCTTATTCGGCAACGGTTCTCCTGAGTTGCTGCCGGCGTCGTTGCGAGTGTCGTCGGGGTTGTGGTGCGCGAAATGGGGAAGTGTCGTTTTGCTTTGGACCGGGCGAGTGGCCTCGCCAACGCTGACAGTCATCGGCAGGGTTTGTCCGCGCCAGATAAACGCGTGTTCGCTGACGGCGCGCTGCAACATTTCGCCGATTTGCGCGGCCTGGCTGAGGCTGGTTTCAGGCAGCAGAAAGACGAATTTTCCTTCACCGAAGCGCGCCACGATGTCACCGTCGCGCACCGCTTCGCGCAGCACGTTGGCGACGCAGCGCAACGCGGCATCGCAGCACTCGAAGCCGAAGCTTTCGCTTAAGCGCCGGAAATGATTGAGATCGACCATCAGGCACGACAGTTGAGAATTGGTGCGCCGCGAGCGCTCGTATTCGCGGTGCGCGGCCTGAAAGAAAAAACGACGATTGAGCAGGTTCGTCAGATCGTCGGTTTGCAATTGCAAGCGCAACTGCGCGTGCGTCGCTTCCAGTTCGCGGCGCGTGCGCGCCAATTGCGCGATTGTGCGCATAACCGAAGCGATCTGATAAAGCGGCGCATCGCAGTCCAAAATGCCGTCGGCGCCCGCTTCTTGGAAAGCGCGCACACGACGCGCAACGCGCTTAGGTTCCTCATCGGCGCCCATGTGAGACAGCGCGGCCACAAGGCACGCTCCCGATTCAGTGGCCGCGGCCTTGAGAATGCGGCACAGCGAAACGGCATCTTCTGCAAGGGCATCTTCTGCAAGAGCATTTTTCGCAAAAAGGGCGTCTTGCGCACTTGCGCTGTCCCGCACCACCACAATTTCAAAGTCCAGCAGGTCGCGGGCAAGAACCGAGGACGCCAGGCCGCACGGCCACACAACCACCTGATGTCCTGCGTGCTCCAGCGCGTCCTGCAACCTGTGCAGAGCACTTCTCGTTTCTTGCAACAGCGTTTCAGAGGGCAGCGTTTCAGGCGGCAACAGGCCGTCGTGCCAACTGGTTTCGCCCTCGCTCTCGAATGTTTCTTTCTCAGCCATCTGCGGCGGCGGCAAGGCACTGGCGTTTCGGTCATCGCTGTTCAATCCAGCACAACCATCGGCTTGAACCACATTCTCGGTGCGAACCGTCGGGTCGAGATTTTCGGCAAAAGATTTTCGCCCGTTCGTTTCTATTGGATTTGCTTTCATCACGGCGCGAGCGAAAAGAGGCTGGTCTTCCAATTCGCTTTCAGTTTCGATCAACAAGATGCGTGTCGTGATCGTGGAAGACAGCGGGAAATGCTCTTGCACCTGGGCCGCTGCAGACGAGCGAACGCCTTCTTCTTGTCGAAAGCAAAAATCGAACTGGCTGGGTAAAAACATAGGCAAACCTGAAAAACGCCCAAACTCAAGCTGCAAACAAAGTCCCTGAACGGTTGTTGCGCAACATCCAGTGTGAGTTCCCGTAACGCAACGCAATTGTACTTTTCTCTTCTGGCAACAAAAGCGCCATTTCCCGCAAACATTGTTTCTCGCTCAAAATCGCGCGCTTTCAGCTTTTTTTCGCTTCAAGAAAGCTATCGAGTACTCGATTGATGAAATAAATGGTGGTTGAAGTTTGCGCCATGCGTTATAAAAATGGCACCATGAACCCGAAGCGCACTCTCATCGACAGTGATCCTTACCGAACTCTGGATGCCGGACGCGACTGGCATGGCCGCGGCTTGTGGCCTTGCTTTTGGGTGGCCTGCGCCGATGCGCCGCAAGCGTCTTTCGTTTCGGCTTACACGGTGCGCTTTTCGTTGCAAGAAGCGGCGACAATTCGCGTTCACGTTTCCGCCGACGAGCGATATGAGATGTTTTTGGATGGCGAGCGCATCGGGCGCGGACCGGAACGCGGCGATGCGCAAAACTGGTTTTTCGAGACTTATGACTTGCCTTTTGCTGCGGGCGAACACGTTCTGGCGGCGCGCGTGTGGAGCCTGGGCAAGCGCGCCGCATTCGCGCAGATGAGCGTTCGTGCGGGGTTTCTGCTGTCGCCGCAGGAAAACCGGTTCATCGAGCTGATGGGAACCGGCGTCGCGCCCTGGCAGGCCAAAGTGCTTCATGGCTACGAGTTCACCGATCCGCTGGCGGCGTGGGGAACCGGCGCCAATCTGGTAGTAAATGCGGCTGTCAATGGCGGTTTCGATTGGGATTGGCAAAGTGGAAGCGAAAGCGGAAAAAGCGCGGGCTGGCAGCCGGTTCGAGTACTCGATAAAGGTCGCAGCGCCTGGACGCAAAACGATACGCCACTTTCGCATTTGTTGCGCCCGGCCTTGCTGCCGCCGATGATGGAAGAAGAGCGACACATCGGAACCGTGCGCCTGGTCGCATCGCTGAACACCGCTGCGCTGAACACCGCTGCGCTGGACGCCGCTGCGCTCGGCACCGTGCAAACTCACGACATCGCGGTTCATGCCGTCGATGATTTGGCTGAAGAACGAGCGTCCTGGCGAAAGCTGATGGGCGGCGAAGGAACTCTCACCATTGCACCGCACACGCGCCGCCGCGTCTTAGTCGATCTGGACAATTACTATTGCGCTTATCCTCAACTGAGGACGAGCGGCGGCGCCAATTCCTCGATTCGCGTTCACTGGCAGGAAAGTTTGTACTGCGAAGCCGAAGCGAAAACCAAAGGCAATCGCAACCAAATTGAAGGCAAGTATTTCACGACGCTCGGGCACCTCGCCGATGGTATCGGCGACACCTTCAAGCCGGACGGCGGCGCGCATCGCCTTTTCTCGACCTTGTGGTGGCAGTGTGGCCGCTATGTCGAAATCATGGTCGAAACCCGGGAGCAAACGCTGGTGCTGGAAAGTTTCAGCCTGCGTGAAACGCGTTATCCAATGGAGATGTTCGCCGCTTTCAATTCGAGCGACGAACGATTGGAGCGCGTTTTTTCGATTGCCTGGCGCGCCTTGCAAATGTGCTCGCACGAAACGTATATGGATTGCCCGTATTACGAGCAGTTGATGTATGCCGGAGACACGCGATTGCAGGTTTTGACGACTTATGTTTCGACGCCCGACAGCCGTTTGCCGCGCAAAGCGTTGGCGATGTTTGACACTTCGCGTGGCGCTTTGATGAATGGCGCGCTGCAAAACGGCGGCGTGCAGGACGGCGGTTTTGCGGGCTTGACGCAAAGCCGTTATCCCAGCCGCGTGCGCCAGATTATCGCGCCGTTTTCGCTGTGGTGGATCGGCATGGTTCACGATTTCGCCATGTGGCGCGACGAACCGCAACTGGTGCGCGCTTTGTTGCCCGGCGTGCGCGGCGTCATCGACTATTTTGTGGCGCGCCTGAACGCCAGGGGCTTGCTGCAGGCGCCCAACGGCTGGAACTTCACCGATTGGGTGCCGGACTGGCCGCACGGCATTCCGCCCCAAGGCGATGTGGGCGTCAGCGGCATTCTCAACTGGCAGTTGGTGTGGGCTTTGTCGCAAGTGGCCGAACTGGAAGACGGGCAGGGTGAGCCTGAAATGGCGATTCGCGCGCGGCGTTTGGCCGCACAACTCGCATCGAGTACTCGAAACGCGTTCTGGGACGAAGGGCGCGGCCTGTTCGCCGATGACCTGGAAAAGCAGCACTTTTCCGAGCACGCGCAATGTCTGGCGATTTTAAGTGGGCAGCTGGATCTCCACGAGCGCGAACTTGTGACGCAAGGTTTGCTGCATGACAAAGTTCTGGCGCACACCACAATTTATTTCACGCACTATTTGTTTGAAACGCTTTACGCGACCGGACAAGGACAGGCAATTCTGGATCGCCTGGGCTTGTGGTTTGATCTGGAAAAGCAGGGTTTCAAGACGACTTTTGAAGAAGCCGACCCGAACACTTCGCGCAGCGACTGTCACGCTTGGGGCGCGCACCCGATTTACCACGCTTATGCGTCGCTGCTGGGCATTCGTCCCGATGCAGCAGGCTTTGCGCGCGTCCGCATCGCGCCGTGTCTCGGTTCTTTAACCCGCTTGAAAGGCACTTTGCCGCACCCGCGCGGTGAGGTTCAAGTGGAACTCGAGCTGGAATCGAGTACTCGATGGGCCGAAATTTCGCTGCCCGAAAACGTCGAAGGCACCTTCGTCTGGAACGGCCAAAACTGGCCTTTGCATGGGGGCCAGCAGAGAATCGATTTGTGACGTTGTGCAGTTTTCCGCGATTCGCACGATTGCCATAACGATTTTTGAGAGGGTGTAGAGGAATGGTAAATGAGGCAGAAAAGTATGCGTTTGTCATCCCGAGAGGTTGTAAACAAAGTGTGAGAAACGCAGAAAAGTCGTAGTTTGTCATCCTGAGCGCAGCGAAGGATCTCGTAGCTCGCAATGTCATTGAGGTCTTATCTACGAGATCCTTCGCTGCGCTCAGGATGACAAACGCTTTTACAACAGCTTTGCTATGACTTTGTTTACACCCTCTCAGGATGACGACGCTTGCAAAATGCGCTCTTTCTCACCTTCTTACGCTTTGGGAATAGCTACAGCAATCGTTGAAATTGCGATGAAGTCGAGCGGGTACACTGAACGCGGAAAAGGAGTTTAAGAGTTATGACAGCTAAAGTTCTGGTGACCGGCGCCGGCGGCGTGGCCGGACAGGCGACTTGCACCTTGTTGCGCGAGCAGGGTTTCTCGGTGCGCCTGGCCGATATTGGCGCGCCACCTTCGGCGTTCCGCGAGGCAGACTATCAGCGCTGCGATACGCGCACGCCCGAAGATTGCCGCCGCGCGGTTGAAGGTTGCGACGCTGTGGTGCATCTCGCCGCCTGGCATTGCGCCCACAACCCGCCGGTTTCAGATGAAACCATTTGGGCCGTCAACACCGACGGCACCTTCAATATTTTGCAGGCGTGCCGCGAAGCCGGCGTCAAAGCCTTTGTTTACGCGTCGTCGATGGCATTTGGATGGGGCGGGATTTATGGCGTCACAAAGGTCGTCGGAGAAGATTTATGTCGCTGCTTCCACGAAACGAGCGGCGCAAGTGTGGCGATGTTGCGTTATCACGACTTTGTGCCCAAGCCGTATCTCGATTTCGGGACGAAACTGCTGCGCAACGGCGTCGATGCGCGTGATGTAGCCTCATCCAACGTTGCTGCGGTGAAGGCTGCGCTCGATGGCCGCATCCAGCTTTTTCGCACCATCGTTCACACCGATCACGGCATGCCGCCCGAAGTCGTCACGAACTTTGGCGATCTTGGCGCGGCCTGGTGCGAAGAGCAGGTGCCCGGCGCCCGAGAGTTGATGCGCAAATACGAGCTTGATCTGCCCTCTCAAGTCGAGCAGCACGACATGAGCGAAGCCGCGCAGTTATTGGGTTGGAAACCACAAATTGGCTTCCTGGATTTTCTGCGCGACCTGCAATCGCGCGACGCGCGCGGCGAGGATGTGCGCGCCTTGTGGGCGCCGGGACAATTGCCCGTGTAAGGTTTGAAGTTTCGACTCTATTACCGCTTCATCGAGTACTCGATACCTTGTTCAAGGCTTGCGTTGAACGCTTCATTTCGCCCACGAGGTTGTGAATTCAGCCGCAACGGCGAATAGCTTCGGCCAGCGTAGCCCGCGCGCCTCGCTCATAGAAACTGTTCAGAAACCCGCGCACCAGGCGGACAAACTCCGGCGCGTTGGCCAAGTCTTCGCTGAAGATGTCGCGCAAGGCCAGCAAAGGCGCCGGGTCTTTGCCCGCGGCTTGTGCAATCGCGCGCAGCCTGGGAGCCATTGGGTCTTTCATGGGCATTTCGCGGCCTTGCTCATCGCGCTCGTTCAAGTAGCGGAACCAGCAGGCGACCGTGAAACTGAGCATTTCGATTGGCCCGCCGCGCTTGAGTTCTTCTTGAACTGAAGGCAGCAGGAATTTTGGTATTCCCGACGAGCCGTAAATGCCGATTCTCGAAAGCTGATCGCAAATCGCCGGATTCGCAAAGCGTTCGATCAGAGCCGCCTTATATTGCTCCAGGTCGATGCCCGGCACGGCGGGCAGAATTGGCGTCACTTCGCGATCCATCATCAGTCGCACCAAGGCGCGAATCGCTTCGTCCTCCATCGTCTGATGCACGAATTCATAGCCCAGTAAGAGGCCGATGTAGCAAAGCGCCTGATGGCTTGCGTTGAGCAATCGCAGCTTCATCTTTTCATACGGCAGCACATCGCCCGTTACCTGCGCGCCGACCTTTTCCCAGACCGGACGGCTTTGCACAAAGCGATCTTCAATGACCCATTGCTTGAACCTTTCCGTCATGACAGGCCAGCCGTCGTCGATGCCGAATTTTTCGCGCACCATTTGGCGATGCTCGTCTGTCGTCGCGGGCGTGATGCGGTCGACCATGCTGTTGGGGAAAAGGCAGTTGTGAGACATCCAGTTGGCCAGCGTCGGGTCGCGCAGTTCGGCAAAGGCCAGCAGCATCTTCTTCAACGTATCGCCGTTGCCCTGAATGTTGTCGCACGACATGAGGGTGAAAGGCGCCTGTCCTCGCTGTCGCCGTCGCTCCAGCGATTCCAGCAGAAAGCCGAACGAACAGCGCGGTTGGTGCGGATGATTCAAGTCGTGCTCTATGTCGGGATGCTGCGCGTCAAACTCGCCGCTGCCGGAATCAATGTAATAGCCGCCTTCGGTGATCGTCAGCGACACGATTTTCGTTTCTGGCGCCGCCATTTTTCTCAGCACAGCCTCGCGGTCATCCGGTGCGAACAGGTAATCGACAATTGAACCCACCACGCGCGCATGGTCGCCTTCGATGCCGCGTTCTACGAGCGTGTAAAGACAATCCTGAGCCAGCAATAGGTCGCGCATCCGCGAATCGTGCGGCAACAATCCCACGCCGCAGAAACCCCACTCGAGATTTTGGCCCGCGTTGAAAAGGTCTTCGCTGTAAATGGTCTGATGAGCGCGATGAAAACCGCCCACACCAATATGCACAATGCTTTGACCGACTTGCCGGCGGTCATATTGCGGCACTTGAACACAAGGAGCGAGAAGCCCAACGTTGGCCTGAGAAAGTTTGGTTGTCATAAGCGGATTTAACCACATCTTCTGTTCGACTCGGCTCTTAAAGGTGTAAAATAGAACAAGATGGCGTAGGCGTTTTTAGTTGAAGCACTTGCCGTCTGCGCATAAGAGTCTCAATCGAGTACTCGATCTTGGGTAAAACTTAAAGCGAACCGCGACATCTCGAAGCGAAGGAGTAAGGGCATGAACTGGCACTTGTGGTGGCAAATTGTGACTTTGCTGGGCGGACGTTATTTCATCATTGCGGGCTTCTCATTTATCGCGTTCTACCTGGTGTTCAGGTCGAGAGCGAGTTCGCGCCGCATTCAAGCGAAGTTTCCACAATCCGCCGATTATCGACGTGAAGTCAGTTACTCGATTCTCACCATCTTCATTTTTGCGGCAGTTCCCGCATTCATCTTTTCCAATCCGTTTCTGCGTTCGCACACCTCGGTTTACACCGATGTATCACGTTATGGAACGGTTTATTTTTTCGCCGCGTTTCCGCTGATGGCCGTGATGCACGACACTTATTTCTACTGGACGCACCGCCTGATGCATCATCGAAAACTCTTCAAGATTTTCCATCTGGTGCATCATCGCTCGGTCAACCCATCGCCTTGGGCGGCCTACTCGTTTCATCCGCTGGAAGCCCTGGTCGAGGTCGGGATTTTCGTCGTTTTCGTCTTTACGATTCCGGTGCATTTGATTCACATCGCGCTGTTCTTCTTGTTCATGATTGCTTACAACGTTTACGGGCATTTGGGCTACGAGTTGTATCCAAAAGGTTTCAGCGACCATTTCGTCGGCAAATGGATTAACACTTCGGTCAGCCACAACATGCACCATCAGCATTTCGGGTCCAATTACGGGTTGTACTTCACTTTCTGGGATCGCGTGATGGGAACGCTGCACGCCAATTACGACCAGCGCTTCGACGAAGTGACTTCGCACGCCAGTACTGCGGAGACAACCGCCAGTCGATAAACAGCGTTTTTCACCGCATAATGCCGCCATCGAGTACTCGATAGGCGGCGTCGTGCTATGTTTTCCTTGTCAATTGGCTGTGATGCTCATTCTTTTCACAAGCGTGTAACACCGCTGTTACGATGACGTGATAACTTAAAACGCGGAACTCGTTTCCACCACACGTTTGCGAAGGGGAAGAAATCACAACCATCAACACCACGTTCAACCAATTTGAAAACGGCAGCGCCGCCCACGAAGCGCGGCTCGATCATTATTATCAGCAAATCAAGACGGTTGTTCTGTCGCGCCAGCATCCAATAACGGGACTCTTGCCGGCCAGCACCGCCATCAACGCGCACGGCGATTACACCGATGCGTGGGTGCGCGACAACGTTTACAGCATTCTGGGCGTTTGGGGTTTGGCGCTGGCCTATCGCAAAATCGACGCGGACAAAGGCCGCACGTTCGAGTTGGAAGGCTGCGTCATTCGCCTGATGCGCGGCCTGCTGTTCGCCATGATGCGCCAGGCCGAAAAAGTCGAGATGTTCAAGAACACGCAATCTCCCGCCGATGCCTTGCACGCCAAATACGGCACGCGCACCGGTCAAACCGTTGTCGGCGACGATCAATGGGGACATTTGCAGCTCGATGCGACCTCGCTTTTCCTCTTGACGTTGGGACAAATGACGGCTTCGGGCTTGAACGTCATCTTCACCATCGACGAAGTCAATTTCGTGCAGAACCTGATGTATTACATCGGGCGCGCTTATCAAACGCCCGATTACGGAATCTGGGAGCGCGGCAATAAAATCAACAGCGGACACGCCGAACTCAATGCCAGTTCGGTCGGCATGGCCAAAGCTGCGCTTGAAGCATTAAACGGATTGGATTTGTTCGGCGTGCGTGGCAGCCAAGCCTCGGTGCTGCACACGATGGACGATGAAATCGCGCGTTCACGCATCACGCTCGAATCGCTGTTGCCGTGGGAATCGAGTTCCAAAGAAGTCGATTCGGCGCTACTCAGCATCATCGGTTTTCCGGCTTTTGCAGTTGAAGATGCCGAGCTTGTGGCGCGCACTCGCGCTCGCATCGTTGATCAGTTGCAGGGCAATTACGGCTGCAAGCGTTTTCTGCGCGACGGCCATCAAACCGTGATTGAAGACCATTCGCGCCTGCATTACGAAGCGTGGGAATTGAAGCAGTTCGAAAATATCGAATCGGAATGGCCGCTTTTCTACACTTATTTGCTGCTCGATTGCCTGTTTCGCCACGACGACCAGGGCGTCCGCGAATATCGCGCGCTCTTGAATCGAGTACTCGTTGAACAAAACGGCGTCGAATTATTGCCCGAATTGTATTATGTTCCCCTCGAAAACATCGAAGCCGAACGCAAAAACCCGCACAGCCAGACGCGCTTGCCGAATGCGAACGTGCCGCTGGTGTGGGCGCAAAGCCTGCTTTACCTGGGCGAAATGATCGAGGAAGGCTTGCTGCATCGCGGCGACATTGATCCGCTGGGGCGACATCATCGCGTTGGAAAATTGCGCGAGCCGGTCGTTCAAATCGTGCTGCTGGCCGAAGACGAAAGCGTGCAATGGGAACTCGAGTCGCACGGCATTCGCGCGCAAACGGCGGGACAAATCGCACCGCTTCAGGTGCGGCACGCGCAAGAATTGGCGGCTGCGTATTCGCAAATCGGGCGCAATGACAAAATGGGATTGAGCGGGCGCCCGATCCGGCGCTTGCGCAGCCTGACGACTTCGATTGTGTTCCAGATTCGCGGCGAAACGATGGTTTTTCTGCCCTCGTTTCTCGATACACAACAGTTTTATCTTACGCTCGATGAACGCTTTCGCGTCGCGCAAATCAAAAGCGAACTGGCGTATATTCAGCGCCATTGGAAAAAGCCGGGCCGCCCGACCATGACGCTGCTGATCTCGCGCACGATCTGGGACACGGGCCGCGAAACGCTGCTCGAGTTGATGAGCGAATTGCAAAGCGGCTGCTGCGACAACGTTTCGGTGCAATTGGGCCGATTGAGCCAATTAACACAGACAGCCTGCAAAGAACGCATCGACTATTTGCACGACTTCCAATTTTCGCCGGCGCAACTTCCCGGCGCCGCGAATAGAACTTTTTACCTGCACTCCGACACGTTGTTGAATGAGCCGCTCGGCTCGCTGGACGAGTTTCTGTTGGAGCGCGAAACCGACTGCGGGGCGCTTTTCGAGCGTTTGAAAGCATCGCGCAATTTGTACGAGCAAGTCGAGATTTTGCAGGACTTAACGCGTTTGGGAGGTCTGCAATCGAGTACTCGATGGAGCGAAGACGGCTCGGAAATCAGCGTTGCGCAGTTGCTGGACGAAGTGTACGAACGCGCGGCGCGCGGCGATGAACACAATCGGCCTTACTGGACCATTGTGCGGCGCGTGTCCGGTTTGCTGGGCAAACTCGATGTCGGTTTAGCCGATGCCGTGACCGATATTTTGGTGCGACAAAAGCAAATTACAGTCGGCAAAGCGTATTTTGAAGATGCGCTCATCACGCGCCCGATGGCGCCGGGCGAAATCTTAGACAAGATTCGCGCCTTTGCGGGTGAAGATGTGCGCGAACTGGTCTTGGCGCAGGAGATTTTGATTTTCCTGAGCCTGCTCATCAAAACCGAACCGCAACTTTTTGAAGGCTTGCTGACGTTGCGCGTCAATTATCTGGTTTTGCTGATGACGAGCGAACTCGCCAACGAGCGCCATTTGCGGCAGGACGAAGCGTTCGAGTACTTGATGCAAAGCAGTCCATCAGAAATCCAGCGACGCTTGCGCAATGTGCTGGCGGCGCGTGAAAGCAGTCGGGGATTGTTGCAGCAATTGGAAACGCTGCACCTTGCAAGCGGGAAAATCAGCGTCTCCGTGCCGCAAAAGGCGGATCGAGTACTCGAACCCGCAGAAGGTTGGATGCGTTTCCGCCAACGCGAAGGCGCTCTCAATCGTGTGCCCGCCGACTTTTACCGGCGCACCTGGAAACTTTTGCATCATTGTCACGGCCTTGTCATCGGCGATAAATTGGAGCAGCGCAATCGTCTGGACAGCGCGCTGATCCTGAGCGAAATGACCGCCGACGAAAAGAACTTCGCCGTCTGGGTCGAACATCTGCTGAGCAAAATTGAGTTCCCCGAATACCGTCAACTCAATACCGAAGCGATTCAGGTCTTGTCCGAAGTCGCCGAGCACCAGCCCGAACTGCGCATCGAAGAATCCATCGTTTTGGACGTTCTAATCGGGCACGCGGTGCGCCTGGCGTGGCTGGAAACGTACCGCGAACGCGCGAACCATTACGACGAAGACAAACCCGCCGCCTGGCAAGCCTTCTACGAAAGTTCGCCGCCCAGTTGCGCACGTTTCCTGGTGCAAGCACTGCAATTTCTGGCAGAGGCGGAGTGAAAACGAGAAAGCGCGATATTTGTTCAACAGGTTGGCGCGGACGCGGTCTGAAAAATCCGGGTCTTTGGGGCGCAGAAAGCGTGTCCAACTCTTTTGGGCGTTGCGTTCGGCGACTGCCGCGACAATCGGCGACAGGCATTTGAACGACATCGAGTACTCGATTGGCGGCGCGGGCAAGGTTTCGACATTTGCAATTGGCAAAATCGCATTTCCGACGCGCAGATGTCCCGATGATAGCAGGCCGGACGCAAACTCGGAGAGGAATTGTTCGACCGGACTGGACACGAGCCATTCGGCGGCTCCCATTCCCAAAATCAAATTATCGCCCGCAATGCGACGGCGACGAGAGCGAATCGGCGAAAAGCAGAACAGCTTGAAGCGACGCTGGTCGTCTTCGTCGGGCGCGTAACCTTTGCCGTGCAAAAAGGCCGCATAATCGGCGTTCGAGTACTCGAGGAAGCGATAAACAACCGCAGTGAGAAGGTGTTGGGAGTTCAGAGGAACGGCGGTTTCTCGTTCCAGTTGCAACGACACTTTGAGGCGCATGAGATTTCCTGGGGGACAAAGTTGCCATCGGGCTGTGCAATCAAAAGCAGAAACGGCGAACGAACTCTTTATCGAGTACTCGTTCGCCGTTCTGTTTGCGCGTCATATGCGGTTACTTCAAAGCGCCTTCAATGCGCTCCATCGCTTCGCGCAAGCGATGTTCGGGATAGGTCAGCGAAATGCGGAAGTAGCCTTCACCCGCTTCACCATAACCGCGCCCGGGCGTGACGACGACACCCGCAGTGTCTAAAAGATGCGCCGCGAATTTGGCGCTGTCGCCATCGAAGCCGTCGGGAACCGGCGCCCAGATGTAGAACGTCGCTTTGGGCTTTTGCAGATTCCAACCGATTTTGTTCAGCGTATCGACAACAAGATCGACGCGCGGCTTGTAGATTTCTTCGCTGATTTTGGCGCCATATTCCGGCAAATCGCGCAAGGCTTTGGCGCCGGCAAACTGAACCGCGCGCAAAACGCCCGAATCGACGTTGTCCTTAATCAATCCCAGAGCGGCAACAGCGTCTTTGTTTCCGACCGCCATGCCGATGCGCCAGCCGGTCATGTTGAAGTGCTTCGACAAAGAATTGAATTCAATCGCCACATCTTTGGCGTTGTCGGCTTCGAGAATAGAAGGCGCTTTGTAGCCGTCGTAAGCGATTTCGGCGTAGGGCGCGTCGTGGCACAGCAAAATGTCGTTGGAGCGCGCGAATTCAACGGCTTCGTCAAAGAACTCCAATGTCGCAATCGCGGCTGTCGGATTGTTCGGGTAATTGAGCCACATCAACTTGGCACGTTTGGCGATGTCGCTGGGAATCGCACCCAAGTCGGGCAGCCAATTGTTGTCGGCTGTCAACGGCATCGAATAGCTTTCGCCGCCCGCCAGCAAAGCACCAATTTTATAAACCGGATAGCCAGGTTCGGGAACGAGCGCAATGTCGCCTTTTTCGATGTAGGCCCACGGAATATGCGCGATGCCGTCTTTGCTGCCGATTGTCGTCAGGACTTCGGTTTTCGGGTCGAGCGTGACGCCAAAGCGCTTCTGATAATATTCGGCGACGGCCTGCGGATAATCTGCAACCGGCATATCGCCGCCATAACGGTGACGGTCGGGATCGTTGGCGTCGCGTAAAGAACGCACGGCTTCGTCAATGATGACATCCGGCGTCGGATGATCGGGATCGCCGATGCCCAGCGAAATCACATCAACGCCTTCTTCAATCTTCGCGCGACGCTTGCGCGCGATCTCGGCAAACAAATACGGCGGAATCAGTTTCAGTCGTTCAGCAGTTTTCATAATCGAAGTTTTTGAACCACCGAGACACCAGGAGCAACAAGCAAAAAGAATCGAGTACTCGATAAATCCCGAACTCTTCCTTGAAGCTTCTTGGTGTTTTTGGTGTCTCAGTGGTTAATTTAAATGTTCTTCACGAAGTTGGAGTGCAGCGTGGCTTCAAAGACGGTGGTGGCGGGGCCGGTCATGTAGACGTGGTTGTTTTGCGCCCATTCGACATCTAAGTCGCCGCCCGGCAAATGCACCAGAGCGCGGCGCTCGGTGTTCTTCAGTTGATCGGTCAACGCACTGG
>JAABUK010002631.1_pt1 | contig 31956 bp, 30 predicted proteins | sample 5559141 | NCBI WGS metagenome assembly JAABUK01 (sample SAMN10711869, study PRJNA513367) | rock metagenome | isolation source: Antarctica rocks | place: Antarctica: Victoria Land, Pudding Butte nord | collected 2016-01-03 | reverse complement strand
CAGATAGATGACTGAAAGAAGGGGATTGGTCCCTTTGGTCGTTCGATCGGGAAAAAATCAGATGTCTTTATGCGTGGGATGGGACCAAAGGGGCATGTACGGGAAGCAAAGCGTTGAGGTGGCGGGTGGAAAGAGAGGCAGAATCGGGGTGCGTGAGAGGAGTGGGTGAGCGAACGAATTGAGGTTTCATTCTCGCTCTCTCTCAGGATTCGGGAGTGGCAATCTGGAACCGCTAGCTTAGATTGAGTGGGTATGGATGGTACATCTCAATAGCATGTACATGAATTGAGCGGAGTGGCCAGAGGATGAAGGAGAGGAGACGGAGGAATCTTGTGGAAAGAGAGGTCGTGAAAGGGCTTGAGGTAAGGTGGTCAAAGGGGGTTTGGGAGAAGGAGGTCGCTGGAGATCCACAGGGTACCTAGGAGGGGCATGGTCATGTCGATGTCGTGTTACATTTATTAGATCTGTGATACATCCTCAACATAGACGGTGACACGCCTGAAAAGCCGGGGCGCTCGACCGACATGATCCCCTGCAGGGTGAGTGGTTGTCTTGGCATCACGCCCAAAGTCGAACTGCGCAGGAAGACTGGTTGAACTTGATTCTGTTGTATTTCTGATAAATTCCGGGGTATAAAGGTGGTATTTGAGCTTCCCAGACCGGGTATATCACAGATTTGTCACAACTAATCTCATGTCGCTATCACGACCATCCATCTTTCTCACTCTGCAGCAACTGGTGCCAGTGGCAATCTCCTAATCGTCCTATTGCCCAAGATTCGATTCTGCATAACGATGGGCCCAAGTAACCTAATGCTGAAAATAGTCATGCTGGCCAATATCACGAACGCCTTGCAGATGTAGCCATATGCGCTGGCAAAGGGAGTCGATTCCACATGCTCGAGAGTGCTGACGTTAAAAACAAAAACAAGCGGATTTGTGAAGGTGAATGCGGCTGTTGCGACGAGGATGGCGAGGATGGCGAGTCATAAGACGATGCAGGAGGAAGTATGAGACCTGTGAGAGAGCAACGACATGTTAGTCAGCTTGGCTGTTCAGCTTGTGGTGGTGCGTTATTGGTGACATTATTGCTTTCAGCAACGGCACGGTCAGCTGAAGGTTCTGGATGGGAAGCAGGGGCAGTTGTTTCCGGCAGCGATTCGGGCTCTGAATCGATCTCAGTCATGTTCACCGGCGGCGCCCAACAAAAGAAGTTTCCCACACTTCGAAGCAGAAAAACAAAGTCAGGCAGAGTATACGCAACGCCAAGGAAAGGAATCCGGCTCACCATCGAGCAGCTTCTAGTCTTTGTATCCAGCGGGCGGTGATCTTCAACCTCTCTCTAACACTCTTCGCTGGAAGTAATTGGTATTTCTCATCTTCGGAGATAGGGAGGACGCTGGCAAACCAATAAGGGAATATTGCCGGATCAGATGGGGGCGGTCCGTACACGGATAAGAAGCGTTCGGCCAACCAGGGTTCTGACGCTACTTGCGCCCTTGAGATAAAGTCGAGGCCGAACTGCAGCAACCCTTGAGTCGACATGTAGTTAAGTCGTGCAAGGGCGTCGTTGGGTGGTGGTTCCGGGCCAGTTGTCTCGCGTGACTCAATAGTTTCCTCTTCGGGTAATGATACATCATCCACTCTTTGAACCCTCCCCATCAGATAGCCATCTCGCATCGCAGTCTCCAAAACCTTGAACCTTGAAACACCTCTTGTCTCAATCACGCTGCGTCCATCTGGAAAGACCTCGACGTTCTGGATGTGGAGGAGAGTACCATACTGAACAAAATGCGACGGACCAAGGGCGCCTTGTGGTCTGCCTCGTCGATTGTACATCATCATCCCGAACTTCCTGCCGCCGCTCTCAACTGCACGCCGTATCATCAAACGATAGCGGGGCTCGAAAATGTGTAAGAAGGTTGGCATTTCCGGATATGACAGCGTGCACGGAAACAACGGGACATTGATGTTGCCATCACCCACGTCTTCTTGCGTGGCGGCCGCAATGCGAAGGTTGAGCAAATCTGGACAGAATCCACAAATGAGTAGTGATATTGATTTGTTAGAAGGCTCTGCGTGGACACCGGGCGGCAACGGGATAATTCGGCGACATGCTGGACAAAGATTCGAGTGATCAAGAACGCGGGCTACACATTTCCGGCAGAAAGTGTGCCCACACGAGGTGGTTAGAGGGTCTAGCATAAGGGAATAGCAGACTTGACATTCCAGTTCGACCTTGATAGCCTCTTTCAAATGTTCGAAGACAGCCACGTCGAGAGCTTCAGTGCTACCCGCTTGCCTTGGCATTGGCGTGTAGGCAACCTCGGAATGGTAATTGAGTTCGCCCATGTCGGCAAAAACATATGTGGCAACCAATCGACCGCCGTTCAAAACCCGAGACCGTGGCATGATGTCCATGGAGCTGTCGATAACATTCTTCCAGTGTAAACGTTCGTCCAACATAAGAGGAGTATCGCTTGTCTTAACCCGGTAGCTTTCGATACCGCTCCTGACCAGATCCAGCAGCTTGTTGAGGGTGACATCTATGCTGCAGTCTCCTAACGAATGTTCCAAGCCACAGTCTTTGAAAGGACAAATGAAGCCCTCCGCTCGTCCAGGATTCAAAGGATATGTAATGTTTTCTCGTTTGTAAAGAGGAGGGAGACATGGTCGACAGAGAGAATATCCGCATGGGAGAGTCATAGGTTCGCGGAGAGGATAAGAGCATTGAGAGCATTGAAAAAGTCGGACTATCGCTCTCGCGTCTTTGTGGGCATCGAGACCCTTTTGCGCCGAGCTCACCTCGACGAATTCTTCATTGCTGCTCATGGACGCAGGGAGGTCCTGAGAAAGGACTCAGACAGATTGATGGTCAAGATGGAGAGGAGCCGAAGATGTGAGAAATTCGATCAGGCTTGACACGATAAGTTCAACAGCATGAACATTGTCGACGCTATGAGTGTAGGAGTTGGTACCCTGGACGATGACGCACTTCCACTTCTCAAGTCACACAGCAACTCCGTCAAGGTATCTGAGGATGTGTTCTGTATTCCGTAGCTGCAGTGAGATGTTTGATGCTCAAAGGTTCGGATAGGTTTCGATTTATTGAGGATATGTGAGAGATTGGGCGGCAGAAGCTGTACGAGTACGAGTATGCAGGCAACTGGCGGCATGTGCCATGGTAGTGGAGAGATGAGGGCCAGGATGTGGATCTGATAAAGCTTTCTCAGGACACTGCTCGGCTCAGAGTGCTAGACGGCATATGAGCGTGGCAAGGATTCGTAAATGGTCATAATGCACCACATTGAGACTATGTTTTAGAAGCATCAGTGATAGTATCGAAGTGGACATGCCGAGACAGCATCACTTGTTGGCCAGAAGCAGAATTCGACTGGAGCAGAGCTTGGCAGGATTTGACAGGCCTGGTGGGTGATGGCTAGGAGATCTTTGCCAATAACTGGGGGATTTCATGGGTGGAAGCGTCGTGATCTACCAGTTGCATGACGAGCATTGGTGGATTGGGTCGATCGATGGGAAAAGTCGATGGAGACGATGATAGGCACAAGCCTCCGATTTGCGGCACAGACCACGATCCACGCCCAGAGGACTGCTCCAGGGAGAATCAGGCCCAGAGGACTGCACCAGTGGGAATCACGCCGCGGCAAAGCGAGACACACAGCAGGAGGGTACGCAGCTATGTAGCCATCATAGATATACATCGCAGAACGCACGTAACTGAACCCCGATGTCTGACCCTAGTTCCGGCGTACGTGTCCTGGTACCGGGACTGCCAGGACGCGGTAGAGGTAGAAGTACGCCGTCCCCGTCTTGCCTTCAACGCACCTCCAAGTCCGAGTAGACGCTACTTACAGACGAAGCAACCCAGGAAGGGGATTGCACTCTTGCCTGACGTGCTCATTCAAAGTCTCCACAATATGAAAGGGTGATCGGACTCCTGGCTGGAAGCCCCACTCAATAACGCCATCCATGTGTGATTCATGTTCCATCATGTTCGTCCCGTGTGTATCATGCCGTGCCGCACGCCACCACGTCCTACAAAACGCCAGTATGCTCACGTGGAGGATAAAGTCCAGTCTGTAGCTGTCTCCGTCTCCGTCTCCGTCTCATCCTCCAAGTCTTCTTCCAGCACAATTCGCCGGATGATGCCTTTGTCGAAGAGATCAAGAACAAACTGCCGTTGCCATTGCCGATAATGATGGCTCTCCAGCAGCACCAAGGTTTTCTTGAACAGCGAGACCTGCTTGAATGCGTTCTGGTGACGGACTTTGAGGCCATTCAACTCGACAGCAACCTTTTTCGCAAGGACGGTATTGCCCATCTCGATGACCGCTTTCAGCATTCCAGCGTTGAAAGGATCCTCGTCACTTGCGGCAGCCTTGAATTTCTCTGCGTTCTCTGTCGAAGTCGTGGCCTGGTCAACAACAATGTGCCGGAATGTCACCTAAACGGAATTAGCGTAACTCGAAACTATATCAAAGCAGAAGTTCCTGGTCTTACCGAGCATAGCTTGTTCAATTGCTGTGGCAAGCATAAGCCTAAGGATCGGCCATGCTCGTCAACGGCCGATGTCCACCCTAATTCTTGTAACATTTCGTTTCCATGCTTACTTCTCGATATGAGCCCAAGAACGAAGAATGCTGTTCCTCGTAGAGACATCACTTCTGCCCCTTCCGCAATTGCCACTATAGAGCCGACAATCTCAGTCTCTTCCAGAAACGGTGCTCCCAGTTCCATTGATCCCACGTTTGCAATGGCCCATAAACAGCCCTTAACTTTAGTCAGAGCCTCGGCATCTTCTTCGTCGAGTTCGAAATCGCGGACGATGAGGGCGAAGTCGTTAAAGTGGCCCGATTTCTCCAGCAATCGGCATCCTTCATCAGTTCGAGCAAGCTCACGGTAGAAGTGCGGTGGTACAACACCCAGATCTTCTAGCTCCAACGTGTCATCATGGCTGCTGAATATGCTCCCGTGGTTAGGTTGCTCGGAGTACGCACGGGCAAGTGATGCCTCCACCAATGTCACATAAGTGTCGTTTCGCCCCAGAAACCAGTCGTCCATCTCCTGATTTATGTAGTCAAGCCCATCAAGATAGTGGTAGCCAATAGACGTGGACAAAAACCGGAGCAGGAGAGGTGCTCCGATTTCCCCTAGGTGATCTAGCGACGGTCGACATTTCACAACGTATTCAAGATGGTTTCGCCGGCTGCATGCTTCTTCCAAGTTCTTTACGGCAACTTCGCAGACTTCAACATCAGGATCGTAGAGCTGCGTAAGTAGAAGGTTCAGTACCCATCTCGAGTCAGCTGCTCCGCCAGCTGAATGCGACCGCCCGTTACTTATTGCGTATCGTCGCAATAGCTTTGTGGCGAAAAGGCGAATATCCTTCGATCCTGCTGTAAGTGCCTTTGAGAGTAGCACCCGAAGATGACTGTCGATGGAGAAATCCATATTTCCCAGGATTATCTCAACGAGATCCTCTCGATCCCTCAGATCTATGATATGGTAGAACATGTTCATCATGTGCCATTTCTCCATCATCAGAATCCCATTTGAAGTCTGACTGAGAGTGCCGATCATGGCAAAGTATCCTCCACTAAGAGTATCCAACATCGTGATGCGGTCAAAAAAGAGCGAGGACGAGGTTAGGCCGCTTGATCTGTCCACTTGTGCAATGCATTCTGCCACCTGACGAAGAAGCTTGTTCTCCGTCAGATACTCAACTCCAACGGCAGTTTGCATCAGACTCTTGATGAGAGCACAGCCAGTTCTCACATATCTTTGACTAGGTCTCGTGTTCGGAACAACGGAGAATCGGTACTTGAACGGCCGATAGAAGCCTGTTAAGCGCTTCAAGAATTTGGAGTTGAGCACTTCCTCGAGTCGTTTCGCATTTGTCAGGGGCCCTTCGATGATGTTATGGATTAGGTCCCATTTCCACTTTATGTACTGAGTGTGGTTGGGCACCTGCGTATCTACAACAGCCTGTCGAAATTGCTCAGCGTCCATCGACGCACTGAGCTTTGACTTGTCGAGGACCGGTGAGCCAAGATGAATGTCCCTATGCGAAGCATAAGCTCGAGTACCAGCTGAGACGCTACTTATGCGGTTGAGGGTTCGGTTGATACTCTCAATCTGAAAGATCAATGCGGCATTGATGGCATGCTCCTCTGAATCGAAGATTGTTCTGGCCGTCATAAGGTCGCCCAGGACCTGGATCTCAGAGCAAAGAGGTTCTGAAAGGCAATAATTGGCTAGCCTTAGCACTTCTGTGAGAAGGAGCGCGGCCTTGCGATTCAAAGCCAGATCTTCCTCGCTCCTTATCATCTTTGTCAAGGCTCCAATGAGACCGGCTCTCAAAAATGTTGCAAGAACGAGGGTTGAGAAATGAGCGGTGAGATCCAGTCTCTGAGACTCATGGTCTGTATCATATTTCACTCTTTTGGTCGCTCGCTCAACACTTGTACGAGAGACTCGTCCGTAGGTCGTCAAACGTCGCCCAGCCAAGAAGGTCGAAGACCATGACGGCGCCTTGATTCGGAGCGCATCGAAGAGCAGTTCCAAAATCAAGTCTTTTGCTTGTATGGTAGGATATTGTAGTGAGCCTAGCAGTGATCTGAGTGCAGCTGCATTATTCCGGGATAAAGTCAGCAAACCCGGCCACGTCTTCAGCATTTCCGCGACAGCCCTAACGCTTGTCTTCAGTCGCTCTTCATGGCCGCTGGAATATAGAGGATCTGTCAGCGGACCGAAAATTGTTTCGATTTCCCGACCAGATTTCAGGTATCCGCGGCGTCGTGGAGCGTCAAGAAGCCACAGAAAGCCCACCACAAGGCTTTCGGATGCATAAAAAGTCCCTTCTGACAAGATCTCGGTCAGTGTGTTCAACCCACCAGCTTGAATGAGAAGGGGTGGATCTTTCATCAAAACTTCTGCGAGAGTTAGGATACATATATAATGCAGTCGATCATCGTGTTGCTCTGCAACGGCCACTAGTGCTCGTACCACTGCTCGTGAAATATCTAAAACGCCGTCTTTTACGTCCAGAAATGCCCTCACAAACTTGACCGCCTGCTCCCGTTCTAAGACTGCATTGGCCTTCTTGACCAGAGACAAAATCACGATCTCATCGGTGTGTAGAGCTCGAATTGTTTTCAGCGACGAACGATCAGCGATGGCGTATCTCGTCAGTCGATAGCCTGCCGCCACAACATCTGTACTGTCACTCAGGAGCATCATCTGAACCCGAAGACTGAAAACAGACCAGGCAAGGTCATATTTGAGTGTTGGATGGCGTTTGAAGAGCTCAACGAGAGTATTAGCCCGCTCAATGTAGTAATCTGGTTGCATGCCTTCGACCTCAAGCTCTTGAAGTATCTCTGTCAGCACCAGGGAAGGTGATTCTCCGTCGAAAGCATCTGGTGGTGGCTCAGGGCCTGGCAAATCGACGGCAGCAGAGGGTGACTTCAACGGGCTGCCACGAAAATAACTCGACATATTGCTTCGGGGCGGCGTCGTCGGAATTTGCGCACGTTGGATCTCTTTGTTTAGCTGCTGATGAAGCTCATGCAATTTTCGCTTGGAAGTTCCCAGCTCCGTTTCTACCTTCTGTCTCTGCTCTCTGCTCTGTTTTGCATTCTTCGATTGCAGCGCTTCCAGCATGTTTTCTGTACCCAGCTTGATCTTCATTTCTTTCGCAATCTTGTCGCGCACGACTGCTTGCCGTTGTTCCGACTGTGTGATGAGATCATCATCATCAAGGCCATTGCTTGTAACGCGAGACATAGCCAATTCTGGTCTGGGCGTTGTGCTCCGTGGGAAGGCCGTTGCCCTCACATCTGTGCTGAAGCTACCCGGAGCTGCGGCAGTTATTGCACTCGTGGCAAAAGACGATCCCCTGGGCCCATACTGAGCGCCGCTACTCGAGTATGAACGCCCGTCCTTCGAAATCTTCGGAATGCCATCGTCACTTTTCCGCAAGACGTGGTAACTAGCAAAAGGGCGGTTCTGTGCGGGCGTCACCGACGAGGCAATGTTGAATTCTGGCGCCATTGATCCATCAATACCACCGATACTCGCATTCCGGCACAGTGAGTGTTCGGTAATCGAAAGTCTCTTTTGAGCTCTCCACGCATACAGAAGACGGGGTATAGGAAGAGTCGACAAAGTAGGCGTTTGCAATTGTATCGATTCGCAGCTATGAGGTGCGGTTCGCGGTTTCGGCTGATAGAGAATGACAGGCTCAGAGGGAGAGAAACTCGAGGTCAAGCCAGCTTGACTCGGTGGCTGACAGACTCCTGGAGAACGTACAGGCCGTAGAGAATCTGAGAAATAGTCAGTGACGGTGGATACGATTTTGACATGTCGTCCTCCTACTGGGTCAGCTATGTGAGCAGCGATATAGTTTGCAAGACAATCGGATCTGATTGACCTCTGTAGGCGTCGTAGGCGTGGCACCCCTCCTGGCGTCGCTGAATCTGGGGGTCTAGGTATTTAGAGAGGCTGACACCCATGCGAGCCTGGAGACGTGTATTCTCTTGGTAATTTGGCAGATGATAAGGCCGCATAGTGCTACTTCTAGGTTACTGCATCTCTGACAATCTCACGTTGATCTCAGCCACAGCCGACGAAACCTACTTGTAGAATGCCAGTTCCAAATCTTCATATTGACACGCTCCGAAGGGCTACAGTAACTCCTCATTCCAGCATCATTCGTGCTAATATCTTCCCTTATCCAAATATCCTACTTATATTTCTTTCTGAATTATGGAGTTTCCTGTACAGATCTACTTATGCAGAAGTCAATCAAACCTTTGGCTCGGCCTTTCCTTCGTCATGAGAGACTGCCGTTGCTTCAGAGTCCCTGCTTCTAGGCACATTCCAATCTACACCTGCATCTGAACTTACTTTCGGTCGTTCTCGGAGGATCTCTAGCACATTTTTTCCCCAATCGTTGATTTCTAGCCAATCTGGGATGGTGATGTTCTTTGCGGTTATCCTGATTTCGTGTTCTCGATCACAGTGCGTTTCTTCTCGCGTCTTCTCACTGCTCAAACCGCTACTTTCTGCATCTGACTGTTCTTCTCCCTTTTTCACTTGCGAAACCTTTTCTATGCCTGAACTTGCCCTTCAATGGAGGCTATTACTTAAATCGATGGGTGTCCACCTGTAAGTTGGAAACCACCGATGTATGTTGTTGATGATGCACGCACTCGCCAACAGCAGGGTGGACCGCAGCAGAACGAGAGCTAAGAGTCACCACCCTAATGATGTTATTTCTGGGCTTGTCGCTATTAGTGAAGCGATTGCTCCTACAGGCGCATGGACTGTCTTTGTTGCGCCTCTGAAGACGGAGGAGGTGCCAACCGCAAGAGCGAGGGCCAGCCATCTCAAATCCTCAAAGCGAGCTTGCGGGCATTATGCGAAGAGCTTCATGATGCTAGTGCCGACTAAAGCAGACAAAAAATGACCGAGGACTAGATTCCGAGGTTGAGCGAGAGGAGATTCGATGGTGTTATATTCAAAGTATGGCTGCCGCACTCCAATAAAAGACCAAGCCCAGCTGACAATGTTTCCGATACTCTGACGGGGTTCATCTTGATGACCCAAGACCCGCGAGACTGGTTTAGGCAGTCGGTGGATTTGTGAGGGAGGAATCAATGGGTTTATATACTTGTCGATGTCGAAATTGAGTCGATGAAATGCTTATAAATGCAGGTGGGGAGCTAAGGAGAAGAGGAAATCCATGAACCGAAACACAAAAGTACAAAAACACAGAAATTATAAATTAGAGTATACAAACTGTTAAGAGATGGACAAAAGAAAGATAGGGAGAGGCAGGCCGCTGGAAGACCCAGCAGCTGACGGGACAACCCCGCAACATATTTCCTTGGGAAATAGCATCATCAGACATTCGTCTTTCGCTTCTTGCGGCCACAAAAGGCACAAAGGGCAGACTATTCGGATTCTCCCTCCTGTCTTAGCCCCATTAACTACTACGTAATATTCACCTGGCATTATGAACATTTGTACACTTACTGTGGTCTGGACAATGGACCATCCCTCGAGAAGATAACGATCTTAAAGCATTTGCACAGCGATGCATTCCGAATTGATTTCGGCTTTCATTCCATGGCCATATGCTTCTGCTTGGCCGTGCCGACTGAGCATATCCCAACTCTCCAAGAACTGACAGGCAAACCGAAGCTGGAAGGCGGTATCCCAGGAATGCTGACCTGGCAATGAATAACAACCGGAGTAACAAAGTTGTGAAGGGTCAGGTATCACAACGCTTGAGATATTGAAACGAATTGAGTTGGCACACGGCAGAAAATGCGGTGAGGGTAGAGTATGAATAGCTGACCTGGGAAAATCAGCAACCATGGCAGGCCGAGACCAGCTGATATCAATGGTGAGATACAGACCACTTTCTTTGCCCGCATAATCTCACAACAGAGTGGTCTGTGTCTCAGCATTGATGTCACCGGCCCTCGGGTCTGCACATCATCTTGTCACACCCAGCCTGGGTTGTGATGAATGGAATTGCTGTGTTGCACTCCAAGACCTCCGGAGTTACACCCAGTGGAGGAGCTTCAGCCGTCTTGGTTGAACTCCACAAAGAGCAACATACAGAGTCCCAGGAGATCTTATCGGGCAACCACATGCATAGGCAGTTCATGGATGGAAAAAAGACTTGTCAAACGAGAAGCATCAGTCTCGGCAACTCAGTACTGTCATCAAACTACGATTCCCATCCTGCAAATATTCGACTACCCTTCTGTCTTCCCCTTCTGACTTGATCGGCCAACTCCGCCAGCAACCATCCACCCCCACCCATACTTACCCCACCGAGCCTGTCGCCCAGGTACTCTCCATGTAGATCTATCTCCACGATACAAGCAGCCCAGGCAAGTTTTGCCTACCTGTGACATGACAGCTTTATTCCCACGTAGACAGCCGCTCTCCGATCCTAAGATGCACTATGCAGTGACACTGTGCAATTGGAGAGCCCATGCCTGCTCCTAATAAGTACTAAGTGGCTTATCTGGCTTGGAGCGAGGGTTTAAATAGAGCAGCGACATCCACATCAATTGAAAGTCCTCTGTCTGGTAATTTTGCGGTCCTTTCCAAAGTCTTGCTCTAAAGCCATGCCTAAGCTCGCAGCTGCCCGCTATGGAAAGGATAATATCCGTGTGTACAAGGTGGAGAGGGATGAAGCAACCAAGACTCACACCGTCATCGAGATGACCGTCTGTGTTTTGCTAGAGGGAGAAATTGACACATCGTAGGATCTGCAAGTCCCTGCTCGTTCGAGTCAATGGCTGATTTGATTGTAGCTACACCGAAGCAGACAACAGCGTTGTAGTCGCAACAGACACCATGAAGAATACTACATATATCATAGCCAAACAGAACCCAGTCACCCCGCCCGAACTCTTCGCCTCGATCCTCGGAACACACTTCATTGAAACCTACAGACACATCCATATTGCTCATATCAAGGTCATCACTCATAGATGGACGAGAATGACAATCGATGGGAAGCCACATTCTCATTCGTTCTTCCGCGACGGGGACGAGACCAGGGTTGTCGAGGCCGATGTTATCGAGGGAAAGGGCATCGAGATTCGATCGGCTATCTCTGGTCTTTTGGTGCTGAAGAGTACTGGATCCCAATTCCACAGCTTTGTACGCAATGACTTCACGACGTTGCCTGAAGTATACGACCGAATTCTGAGCACGTCTGTTGACGCCGGTTGGAGGTGGAAGACGATGCCAGGTGTGGACGAAGTCAAGACAGAGGTGAAGAAATTTGACGAAACATGGACCAAGGCTCGTGAGATCACCATGAAGACATTCGCGGAAGACTCAAGTGCCAGTGTGCAGAACACGATGTATAAGATGTGTGAGCAGATACTGGCGGCTGCGCCGTCAGTCGAGGCTGTCGACTATTCACTCCCCAACAAACACTATTTCGAGATCGATCTGAGCTGGCATCACGGTCTGAAGAACACTGGAAAGGATGCAGAGGTGTATGCACCACAGTCAAATCCCAATGGGTTGATTAAATGTACGGTAGCCAGATAGTCTTTGCGTGGGGGCTCCAAATCCAGGTTTTCCTTGGTGTCACACTCCACCGTGTTGGATGCGAACAACCAGTCATGGAGGAGGAATATCCCGTGCTGCTTTCAGTTTCCTGCGGTGCGGAGGTGAAGTTCATGAAGATGCTGGTATTGAGACCGGTGCTTCTTTTCGCTCGAGAGCTTTGGGAACTTCGGAATTTTGTCCGAGGTGTGTCTTGCCGTTGAATTTGATTAAGTTCTGCTTGAAGGGATGAGCAACACCTTCAAAGACTGTATATCCAGCAATTAGTAATGAAAGACCAACATGCCAACCCAACTCACCTTTCAGACGTGCCAGCATTTTATCCCGTAGTCTGTTTTTTGGAAGCATACCTCTGACGGCCTTCTTCAAAACTTCTCCTCCACCCCATTTCTCGAACATTTTATCCATAGACATCTGTTTTAGACTCCCAGGGCGGGTGTTATGAGTGTAGTATTGCTTCTGATATCTCTTTTTGCCGGTAGTGTGTAGATCGTGGCAGCCAGCTGCTACGACATAATCTCCACAATCAGTAGATGGATCCCAGATGGGTTTGTGTTTGCCCATCAGGAAGACAGCTATTGAGGAAGCAACCCGGCCTAAAGGACGAGGATCTGTGCCAACATCGACAAAGTGCCACGTTCGCGCATAAGCCAAACGAGTCTTCAAAGCTTGTTAGAACGTTTGACTTACAGCAAAATCGGTGAAGAAAATACCTTTCCTACAGTCTGCGACATGTCCGCTTCACTACCAGCCGCAAACAGAGTCCCTGAAAGGCCTTGTAGAACGCCAGTTGAGTATTTGAAAGACAGGCAGGCAAGCAATCTGATATCTTTCAAATGAGACGAAGCTTGATTTTGTGGAATTGACAAGCTCCAACTGTTTTCTCAACTGCAGTGCAGAGCACCGGAGGACCGCAGGCAAGCGGTACCGCCAAGCATATATTCCTTGGCATCTACTAGCGCGCACTTTCAACTACCACCAGTTTTTGACGGGATATTGACACACCCCAGGTCTGAGGATATTAGCTACAAATTAGAAAACCACCTTCTCTGCATTCGCTATAAACCATAATGGCATCGACGCAGAGCGTGCAATGCTTCGGCAAGAAGAAGACCGGTATGGTGTACCTTCAAAGAGACATTCGCAACTGGCTGACAAGGAAACAGCAACCGCAGTCGCACATTGCAAGGTACGATCAAAAACTGACGTATATGGCCAGTACTGACAGATGGAATAGAAAGGAAAGGGTCTCGTTAAAGTCAATGGCAAACCTCTTTCGCTCGTCCAACCAGAAATCCTACGATTCAAGGTAGCGATTACTCTCTCCTCACACTTTGGTGTTCCTAATCACCAAACCTAGGTCTACGAGCCTCTCCTTATCGTCGGCCTCGACAAATTTGCAGACGTCGATATTCGAGTCCGGGTTACCGGAGGTGGTCATACATCCCAGATCTACGCAATCAGACAAGCAATTTCAAAATCAATTGTGGCCTACTACCAGAAATTCGTCGACGAGTATGCGAAGAACCAGTTGAAACAGGCGCTTGTGCAATATGACAGAACGCTATTAGTAGCGGACAACAGAAGATGCGAGCCGAAGAAATTTGGTGGACCAGGTGCAAGAGCGAGATACCAAAAGTCATACCGTTAGGCTAGTCACACGGGTGTGGTGGGCAGAGTGGATAACTGGGCAGATTGTAGTGTCTCCTTCATAGAACCAGACTGAGGTCCTGGTCAATCAAATACCCTCAAAATCAATTCTCTTGGTCATTGCAGATCCAACTGTGCCCACGGAAGTCACATGGACACTCACGCGGATGTGGGAAGGACACTACTTGCTCGACTTAAGCAGGATTTATGCTACCTCTATCATCCAAGGTCAACGACTACAGGCGCATACTCTCCAGTCTCGTCTTCCTCATCTGCGCCATCCATATCCATGTCCACTTGTTCCCCATCCTCAAGCTCTAGCAGACCTCTCTTGAGCATGTCCTTGCTACACTCCCATCCATATTGATCTCTTAGGTCTTCTTCCAACTGCTTGAGCTCGGCCTTCAACATTTCTCCGTCTACAGGCCCAAAAACTTCCTCCACATTGCTCCTAATCCGAGTCAACAGTCCTTTAAGCCACCGAGCTCCCTCCTCTTTGAAATCGAACAACCCTCCCTCCACGTCCTCACAATGCTTCAATTGCACCTGTAACAGCCTCAGGAATGCCACAAAATAATCCTCCACCTCCTCTAGCGCCTGCCGACAGCTCAACAGAACACTCAATATCCTCTTCCACTGCTCCAAGCACGACCAATTCGCCACTGTCAACACCATGAAAAAGCACAACTGTAACTCCCCCAGCAGTTGCTCCGCTCCAAACCTCTTATCCCCACCAGACCCAGCAGCCGCCTCGATCAAGTACCCAAGATACCACGACCGATCCCTCACGGCATCAGTGCGTTCCCTCCCCACCGCCCCCTCGCGCCACGTCCTCTTCAGATCGATGGGTAAGAAATTTAGGTCCTTCTTCCCCTCCATCACTGATTCAGAAGCTGTGAGACCAGGTATCTTCTCCTCATCTTGCGGCGCACTCGATGCAGAGGAGATGGTCCAATTTCTGCTATTCGCATCATTATTCTCTTCACTGTCAATATCTGCGCCAAGTATCCTGTCCAGCAGCGCGTCTGTAATATACCCCGTCAACTCTCTCCAATCTTCTCCCAGTTCCCCCGCGTCCTTCCCAGCCCCGGGTTGTGAGTAGTCCAGGAAACCTCTCTCCCACACCCTCCCTAAATTCGCGTGCGCCTTCTCGGTAGTAGACGGGTCTGTCTCCGGTATCAAACACTCGTCTTCTTTGCTCCATTGCCAGACTAGTATCTCCGACTCTGACGTCTGTCCCTCAGCCACTACAGTGGGAGCTGGGGTAGAAAACCACCACCCATGCCGGATGGAAAGTGAGGCGTCGGAACTGGAGTAGAGGAAGTGGTAGCCCCGCGGAAGGTTTTTGATGCCGTGCAAGTTTGGGGAGCTAGTTAGGGAGAGCAGGTCTAGGCCTAGGAAGGCGGTGGCGGGGAGGGAGTGGAAGAGGAGAGTTGGTGTCGAGTGGGTGGGGTCGGCAGGTGGCATTGCGAACAGAATTATGAAGTTGGAGCGGATGATGAAAAAGCTCGAATTTGAAATATAAAGCTCGATATGCTTACTTTTTCATCTTCACATGAATTTCAGAAGAAGTTTCAAGTGTTGTCACTCTTACGTCTCGGGCATACTACGAATGGTGTTGTTGATAGGACGATGATCGGATCCTACGACTTTTACACGATCAGAGTGAAATAGCATTTGGAGAGTTGCTCGTTCGACTGCTGCTATCGTATGATCGCAGTGAGTAAACATGACAGCAGGATGAAGACCAGGCCATAGCCGTTCTTCGCGTTTCTTGTAACATCCATCGCACCGTGAGACAACTAATATACTACGTGTCTTGCTCATAGACGACGACCACGGCGACCTCCCTTGCGTCTTGTCGAGTCTGATGGTGTAGGAGTAACATCCTCTATCCTACCAATCTTCATGCCTGAACGTGCAAGTGCGCGGAGAGCTGATTGAGCACCAGGACCAGGGGTCTTTGTGCCGTTGCCTATTTGTGATCATGAGTGTAAAGCCTTTAGAGCATTTTGCTGGTGTAGCCTACCTCCTGTGGCTCTGATCTTAATATGTAGAGCATTGATTCCGAGTTCCTTGCATCGCGCAGCGACATCCTGAGCTGCCAACATGGCTGCGTATGGAGAAGACTCGTCCCGATCCGCCTTGACTTTCATGCCGCCAGTTACTCGGCAGATTGTTTCTCGGCCACTGGAATCACCCAGTATGTTAGCCTGTGAAGCCCCATGGTTTTTTCTCGGTGGGGATACTGGGAATTGCTGAAAGGACCGGAGTGTTCTCGAATGATGCTTTCAAACGGACCTGAGATCGGTGACGTGGACAAAGGTATCGTTAAACGAGGCGAAGATGCGGGCTACACCGAAGACATTTTCACCTGTGAGAAGAAGTCAGTTCCCCAGACCTTGCGAGCAATCATAGATCTCCCAACCTTCACGAACTTGAGGGCCAAGAGAGATGTTTTCAGTGGCAGGGCGCTCAACCTTCTTCTTGGGAGGCATCTTAACGAGTGATGAGAAAGATGAGCCTGCGATCTGAAGTTCGCGATACGCGAAGATTGATAATTGCGGTGGTTGTCCAAAATTCCAGTTGTGGGATGTACTCTCCGATGTTAGCGTGCCAAGGTTTAGTCCTCGCTCTTGGCAAGCCAAATCTACTCCATGCAATAATTCTTCTTTCGCTGAACGACATGACCATTTTGGTCTGACTGCTATTCGCCTCCTCTGGCAGCCTGAACATAAGTGTCTGGTCTTTTCGAGGTCTGGAGAATGTGCGAATGTTCTCATGTGAGCAATTTTGCCGAAATGGACCATGTCTCCATCGGCGTAATTGGCATGGGGGACATGGGCAAGATGTACGCAGAGAGAATTAGCGCTGCTGGTTGGAGGTAGTACTCTCTTAAGCGATCTGTCCCCCTGATCCGCTCTCTACCTGCTGTAGGTCAAGACTCCGTTCCACCTTTACCTCACTCTTCCGGGATGACTTGAGTGCATTTGGCTCGAGCATGGTCTGTTTTTCATTACTCCATCATTCTGGTGGAGCGTTTGGACAAGCAAACTGTCACTGATGTAAACACCTCGCTACCTTAACATATATCTGTCTGAAGAATCCACAATATCACTGCTTTCCTATGAGAACTTCTATGATCTCTGCTGATTCTTTGTGCAGGACCACGCTGGCGTGCGGATCGATATTGGACAATCTAAAACTAACGCACCTGCCAGAGTGAATGCTTGTGACACTCCAGACAAGTATGAAGCTTTGGTGGCCGAGTTTGCTGGTCAGGTTGGTCGAAACATGACACATGGTAATCTCCACTAAGCTCAGAACCAGGACATGGTGAATATTATGCTCAATGGTCATCTGGTGTCGCGGAGCAGCGATTGGATTATATACAGTGTCCCGGCAGAAGGCATCGGCAAGACTGTGGAAGAATTTGGACCATCAACTAAACTTGGTGCCATTGTCGGAGGCCAGACTTCCTGCAAAGCTCCTGAACTCGCCGCTTTTGAGAAGTACCTCCCTCAGGACGTAGAGATCGTTTCGTGTCATTCACTACATGGGCCACAAGTCCACCCAAAAGGCCAGCCCCTGGTCATAATCCCACATAGAGCGTCAAAAGAAAGTGTGAAACTCGTTGAGAACATCCTGTCCAGCTTCAAATCCACGATTGTTCACCTCACAGGTGACACGCATGACAGAATCACAGCAGATACCCAGGCTGTGACACATGTGGCATTCCTGAGCATGGGCAGTGCATGGCGTGCAAACAACCAATTTCCATGGGAGATCAACCGATACGTTGGAGGCATCGAGAACGTCAAGATAAACATCACTCTTCGCATTTACTCCAACAAATGGCATGTCTATGCTGGCCTTGCAATATTGAATCCATCAGCGCGGCAGCAGATCCGCCAGTATGCCGAATCGGTCACTGAGCTGTTCAAGCTCATGATTGGCGGACATCGAGATGAACTCGAGAGACGCATCAAGACAGCAGGCGCGGCAGTGTTTGCAAAGGGACCGAAAGGACACGAACTTTTGCTGAGAGACGATATTCTGGACAGGTTTTCTCTGTCAGGACCAAAGGAAAGAATGCCGAATAATCACCTCAGTTTGCTTGGAATCGTTGATTGCTGGTGGAAGTTGGGCATAGTCCCCTACGATCACATGATCTGTTCGACACCAGTGAGTCTGACGCGCAGCATCGCCCACTGAGACTGATGCTGACCGGAGAAGCTCTTCCGCATATGGCTTGGTGTAACTGAGTACCTGTTCCACAGTGAGGAACTACTCAACGAGGTGATTGATACCGCTATTGAGGACAACACGTTTCGATCGGACGATCTCGAATTCACGTTTGCGGCAAGGGTACGGAGTCTCATATTCTCAGCCATATCTGTTCCTACCGACATGCTTGTTCCTACCGACATGCTTGTTCCTACCGACATGCTTGTTCCTACCGACATGCTTGTTCCTACCGACATGCTTGTTCCTACCGACATGCTAATTCCTTTGTTCCTTGGCCATCTCCCTTAGATTCAAAAGCAGCCTGTCTTTTTCGTATTACTATCCTTTCCAAATCACGCAATCTGGCTGACAACAAATGGTGTACAGGCTTGGTCCGACTGTGTATCATTCGGTAATTTCGATTCCTATAGGGAAAGGTTTGAGGAGATCCAGCAACACTTTGCACCGCGCTTTCCGGACGCCGTACGGCTTGGAAACGAAATGATCAAGACCATTCTGGAGAAAACAACACCAGAACCGGGCAGATAGAGTTCTGCCGGCTGGCTCGTGCTCGGTGATGATCATCCTACCGTGATGAGAGAATGGCCATCATCACTGGCTATTTCCCACATGCTACGACTATGACTACTATATATCATTCAGATCTCTCTAAATGTGTGAATCCACAATGACCACTAGCATGCCGACGGATATGGCGCCGTGTACTAAGAAAAAGCCAAATACTAATCTGCTTCTACTAAAGTCAATTGCGTGTTTCGCTATTTGAATGACATCAAGATCTCAACTGAGTTCCTGTACAACTAATGATACCTTGGCATTAACGATTTGACACTGCCAGCTGAAGATTCAGCGGCCCATCTACCCAATCAACTAGTCTACTTGTCCCAATTCCCATTGCTGCTTGAGCCTCTTGTGGATTTCCATAAGCGTGCTTCTGATGCATCCTTGCTCGCCTCGTCATCCTTCCAAATTGTTGTGACGCACCATCTACGAGTAGTATCTCCAACGGATGTCTCTACGACTGACCGATGAGGCGCCGCGCGTTGAACAGCAGCTTCACAGACCAAATCCTCGGGTTAAACCGATGGTACGGAGTTGCAAACAAATCCTTCCCGTGGACGCGTGTGAGAGATCAAGGTTCTATCTGGCTAGCGTAGCCGGTTGCATCGGAGCCCTCCAAGAGGTGCGATAGCGGAATTCTGTTGTTAGAATGCCCATCCCAACGCAGCCCGACTCAGATCTTAAGTCCCTGACATACCGCAACCTCCGCAAGGGTCTTCCGGCCCCGTTGCCAGTGTTGGCTAGGACACCAACGTTGCCTTATCCTCAAGTGCAATCTCGCATTCCATTCTGCGCAACGAGCTCTCAAGTGTTCCTTTCTTACAATTAACATTGTCGTGAGGTCGCCCTGAAAGTGAGAAGGTCGGAAGGATACCTTCACGACCATAACAGTTACGGAGACAGTGTTCCCTCAGACTTCATAGCTCACCAAAAGCCACCGCAGACCATCACGGATAGGGGACTTCTGAGATTTCATGCAGCATCTCCAATGCGTTTCTCCGCTACTTCAGTGGCTGCCCTGGCCACTGGCATTTGTAAGAAGATTGTCTACTTCCAAACGGCTACGGGAGCTAATTCAATGCAGTCGTTGGCAGTGTGACCGCCCAGGTCAAGGTTGCGAAGTTCGTCCCTCAAGCCTCGTCTGCAAACGGTGTCTCATATTCTGTGAACATCCCATCGTCAACAGCTCAATCTGGTAATGGATCGATATATATACAAATGGTAGCGCCGTCAGGGACACAATGGCTTGGGCTTGGCCAGGGGAAAGGCATGGCAGGCGCGAACATGTTTGTGATGTATTCGTCAGGAAGCAACAATATCACGCTCTCGCCTAGGTCAGGCAAGGGCGAATATCAACCTGGTGTCAACGGCGCAGCCAAAGTGACTCTCCTAGAAGGCACTGGAATATCCCCCATTGGTATCATGACTGCAAACATGCGTTGCGATTCCTGTATCACTTGGGAGGGTGGATCAATGAGTCCTACGAATGGCAACAGCAATTGGATATGGTCTATCAAACGAGGAAGTGCATTGAACTCTGCCCTCGTGTCGGCAGACTTACAGCAGCATGACGTGCAAGGCACTTTCGCTTTCGACTTGCCTGCTGGCACCAGCAGCGATTCGGCCAATCCTTTCGTGCAAGCAGCTGCTACAACGCAGAGTGCGGGATTATCGCAACCTTCAACTTCCGTAGGGGGAGACCAACCTTCAGGTGATTCTTCGTCGGGTTCTTCGGTGAGCTCATCTGGCAGCAAATCAAACAACAACAACATGATCAGAAAAGCGCATGGAGCTATCATGGCAGTTGTCTTCCTATTCTTGTTTCCAGTTGGCGCTTTGATGATTTACCTACCGTTCAGTCGCAAGACATTGCTTGTTCATGCGCCGTTCCAAATCTTGTCTGCCTGCTTGCTCATTATTGGAATGGCTCTGGGAATAACACTCGGGTTGAGGATCGACACATACGATGGCTACCATCAAATCATCGGGTACATCATCGTCAGTTGTCTGCTGCTTTTCCAGCCTACTCTTGGGCTCATTCAACACCTACGACATCGCAAATTCGGACAACAAACAGTTTTTGGCCATGTTCATCGATGGCTGGGGCGAATCCTGATCATTCTGGGCATCATCAATGGTGGGCTGGGTCTCCATGCATTAGGCAAGGTTGGAAGCGAGGACGTTCCCACATGGTCTGTGATTGCGTACGGCGTTGTCGCTGGTGTCGTTGGCATATTTTACATTGCTTTTGTGTTGGGGATTGGAGTTTTCCGCAGGCGGAAGGGTGGGTCGAAAGAAGATCTCAAGTACGGAAATGACAATGGCAAGGCTAACGGTCAGATGCACAGTCGCTGAACCATCATCTTGTAATAGTCCTGTATATACATACATGCGGTTGCCCAATTCAATTCCTCGGTTGTTCAAACCAAATTCTCTTCATGTCGATCGTGGATCTTGCATTCTCTAGTTCCATCCTCTTACAGAAGCGTTCGACGCTTTTTCCGAGCAATAGTCCGCCTGTCGACCTGGCCAACGCCAATGAAGTCTGCAATCAAAACGGATCTTGCCGCTTGCCAGTAACTACTCCAACCTAGGATCTCAAGCCCTTTCTCGTACAGTACTTGTGCAAAGCTCCCCTCTTTTCAAGCATCCATGGGAATTTGAACTTCGCGAGATACGGTAGCCTGAAGAATGACGTCCTTGTTTGAAGTCACGATTTATGTTGCGAGTTCTTTGTTTGGTGTTATATGCTTCCCGTCTCTTTTCCTTGTCAGTCAACTGAGCACACGACCTCTGCGGTTGTCACTGGAGTAAAACCTGTCCCCAGTCAGCACCTTTTCTCTTCCGTTGAAGGCTGGGCCAGAACGTTACGATCACCCTCCTTAAAGCTCAAAGAATACTGCATGACGCCCTACAACACCTCTATACGGCCCAGTTGGAGATAATTGCCAGTGAGAATCGACAAGATGTTTGGTACAAAGCCATATTTTGGCTTGAAGGCAGGATGGCTCACGTTCTGGGTAAGCCCGTAATCGCCCATCGAAAGACTTGCTACTGACCGTCTCCCAGATCACTGTTGCATCTGGCACAGTATGTACCCCATTCTCGAGTTCAGAGTGTTCCTCCACTAATAGTGTAACAGGACATGAGCTTGTATGACAGTGCCTTGAAGTTCAGGATTCTATAAGTACTAATTCGTATCGATCTGAAAGGTTTGGCTATGATCAGGTCAGTTGAGACAAGTTTTCAGATTGTGGCTTTCGTTCGCTGATGATTGAACTAGGGTGTATTCGGTTCGTCAACAACGCTCTTTCTCCTGACCTGGTATGCACTTTCTGACTCCAGAGTCAATTAGGAGGCGTGATCGTCACGGATGACTTTTTGAATGGTATGCCACTGCATAACCGGATAGCCTCAACTACTAACACGCCTCCAGTCATGGGCCTCAATGGGCCTTCGCATGTCAGCACTATTTCGTGCGTTCTCCCAAGACTATCCTCCACGATACTTCGACTGACATCAGACCAGAACTGTCACGGCCATCTATGACATTGGTTGTTTCTTTGGAGCCGTCTTCGCTGTATGGTTTGGTGAAAAGTTCGGGCAAACAAAGACTGTCCTTACTGGCACAATCGTCATGTCCATCGGCGCCATCCTTCAAATCGCAGCTTCTGGCGTCTCTTAGATGAATGTGGGACGGATTGTTGCCGGTATAGGCAATGGGATCAACACCGCAACTGCTCCAATATCGCAAACCGAAACATCGCAAGTCAAGTGGAGAGGCAAACTGGTCGTATTAGAAATGATCCTCAACATTGCTGGGTTCTCCATCTCCAACTGGACGACTTACGGGTTCTCCTTCGTGGGCGGCCCGATGAGCTGGAGATTTCCACTTGCCTTCCAATTCGTCTTTATCTTCATCCTCTTTAGGACTGTGCCTTGGCTCCCCGAGTCACCCAGGTATTCTTAAGACCATGCGGCGGATTATCCTTGGGGCGGGAACCCAAGCAATGCAGCAAGTATGCAACTACGGAAATCTCTGTCCAGCAATGCCTCTAACTGAACTTCTAGCTTTCTGGAATAAACGTAACGTCATGCGAGAAGGAATCATTCATTACGTTTCTAACCGTTTGTGCTGACCTCAGAAGATTACCTGCCAACTGAATCAGTCAAGCTTGGAAATAGCCAAGCGCGTCTTGTAGCCGCTTGCAACTCCGTCTCGTACCTCTTATTAGCTTGATTGGTATTCCAAACGTCGAAAGATGGGGTCGTCGCAAGATGATGATGTATGCTGCCGCCGGCCAATGTTTCTGCTATCTTATGATTACCATCCTGCTTCGATATGCCGAGATTCCGAGCTATACAGATGAGAAGCGGACTGAAATTGCCTCCGCATCCATTGCATTCTTTTTCCTGTACTATATCTTCTTTGGCATCGGATGGCAGGGGGTTCCGGTATGGTTAGGGCGCTTTGCAGGACTAATTCTTTCCTAGTGGCTGTAACCTACTGAGATCAACTCGCTCAGCATGAGAACCAAGGGAGCCGCCATAGGCACTGCAACAAACTGGATCTTCAAATTCATGGGTATGGTGTCTCTATCCTGTTCCAAATCGGAGCAACTAATGAAGGAATAGTCGTAGAATTCACGCCTCCTGGCATCCAGAGCCTATGATGGAAATTTCTATATCATTTGGACCGTTTTCAATGGCGCATTTGTGCCTATTGTTTACCCTGAGACAGCGGATAGGTCGCTAGAAGACATTGACCGCATGTACCGGGAAACCCGAAACTCTTCGTCTTCCGTGACAAGACCATCACAAGCTCGAAGCGACCAATAGAGTATATTCAACACGAGGAGGAACAAGTCAGGCGCAACAGCTCTGTCGATGCTGCAATGCTTCGGAGGAGCATAGTCAAGACACCAATCAACTACAACGATAACAATGATTACTTTGAGCATAATGGTGTCGGCGGAGAAAAGAATGAGAAGAGGGTCTGAGCCAGTTCCGCAATGTCTTGCTGGTAGGGATTGAAAAGCACAAATTGAGATGGACCATCCAAAGCTATTCGATTGAATTTGCAACAGATCACAGGCGGCACTGGACAGGTGCAACGTTGGTACATCCATATGCCTGCTGGGGCCCTGTTCTTCAGGAAGTATATTCAGTTCATCGAGGAATCCAAACAGTTGTGTGCATCAAATGACGGTGAGTGCCAATCAGGGAAGCGCTCAGCCGCGCGACCTGCCTGCAGGTGACTAGATCCAATATTCAATCATCCACAGTCGACTGTTTTGGCGACTTTCCCTGGCCAGTGCTGTGATGGAGGAGACTGACCACAGCTTTCATTGTGAACAGTGTGATGACGGGCTCACCACTAGTCTTGATCAGAAAATGGGACACGCCGAGCTCTTGCAGTTTCACAGTGAGCTAACGATGTTGCGGTGTTGCGGTGTTGCGGTGTTGTGGCGCTCCTTTTGTTTATGGAAGGCAAGACCTCTTGAATAGCGTGCGCAACGGGACTTGACCAGCTCTTTAATATCAAGTTTTTTGAACAAGCATCAAGCATATTAATCAGCGAGATGGCGACAGTGACGGTACCTGGGCGATATCTTGAGACTTTGCTAAGGCGGTACGTTGAACGATCCTAGGTGACCTCCAGTGAGGCCAATAAATCAAAACTAATTTTTAACAGCGCCGAGCTTGTGGGTAATTTCTCTGCGGCGTATGTGTGTAACTCACTGTCAATAGCATGTTACGCACGAAGACACTGGTGACGATACACGTCGTTCTTCCCATGTCTCAATTACGAAACAAGAGCATGAAACCTTGGTACCGTTTGTCCGATGCTATGCGCGAATTTCTTGCTAAGATTGAATTAGCTACAGTATTCGCGAGAGTACGCCTGTCTTCGTACAGCTTTGGTCAACGGCGGAGTACCACTTGAGACACTGAGCGTGCGGGTTCCCAGATAAGTCCTGGACATATCTTGCTGACAACGGCATAGCTCCTTACCAAGAGCCTTCCAGATCAGCCTGCTCCTGCAGAGAGCCGCCCAAAATGGCAACGTCATTCACGTACTACGCTGAAGCCGCCACGTCGGTCTGACTGGTCTGCTGAAGCACCTGTCTTTGTACCCCAAGCGTACCACAAATCCATTCTGAACGTCAACAGCTCGCACAACAGCTCGCACAATATCCCACACAGCATCTCGCACAACGAATCGGTAACGCCAAGCCCAGATGCCTACAGTTATGAAGACGAGGAGACCTCCCTGACTTCAGAACGGAACCCAGTTGGTTTGAAGGTTGATCAAAAGCAGAGCAGAGCTTTTGATCGTCCATTCGGACAATGTACATTGGTCATCAAAGGGCTTCCAGGCAAAGCCACCCTTCTGGATGTCGTGAAAGTCATTCGAGGCGGTCGACTGCTCAACGCGTACATCCGGCCTCGTGAAAAGCTTGGGCGTATTTCATTCGTGGATACAGATGCAGCTTTAGCCTTCTTGAACTACTCCAAACGAGCCGGCATTTTCATTCTAGGGAAACGGGTGGGTGTTAATCATCTTTCTTCTGGCGCAGAGATTTTGTTGACTGATATACCCAGGTTGATATCTTCAATGAACGTCAATTCTCTATGCCCGGTCACCTTTGTCACAAGATATCCCGGTTGGGTGCAACTCGCAACCTTGTCGTCCGTCAAGCCAAGGAGGAAATGACAAAACAGTCCATCACTGATGACTTGGAGCACATCCACAACCTCCAAGTTGTTGACATCAACGTCATTCATGGTGAAGCATACATATCACTGAACTCCGTCCACAACGCCATCACCGCTCGTGCGTGCATGCAATCTCGATTGAAGTACAAGGCCTGTAGCATTGAATTCTATCCTGATGAGTGTGACCAGCCCTTGCCTGACCTTCAGAAGAAAGCCGCCGGGAAGTTCGATCCTCCGAAGGCAAAAGCAGCCCGTCTTGGAGTCAACAGATTCGAAATGCTGGCGGACGATGAATATGACGACGAGGATGATAATGAAGTCATGGACGACCAGGTTCAGGAACATCAGGGTGTCAGTCGAGGCTTCGCAGCGCTCGGTTTGAAGAATGTGAATACTTGAGCAATTCCCACCAACTATCGGGCCGGGTCGGTAGACGTAGAGATAATGGCGCTGAGCTAATTCAGCGTCTGACAGTGTGAGTCCAAACAAGCTCGGGGACATCGGGTGTGATTGTGTGGATGCTCAGGTTGAACACCCAGCATTTACTGGCTGTCTACGTCGTGAGATTCTTCCGCAACCAGAGCTCTTGGTGATTGGCGTCAGGAGCAGATCGCGGACGTTTGTACAGAGCTGAAAGCAGAAGGTGTGTCGTGCCTCGCTACCTACGCTCGTTCTGCTATTATTGTATGAGTGTTACACAAAATCGAGCATCACTCATTAAAGATTATCAATCCTCACTTGTCGTTATGACTGACTGTACCCATAATGCCAATCTTCCCTCCCCAAATCCTCCCTAACCTTATAATTCCTCTCCGCCTCCTCCAAAATCTCCATATCCACCTCCACCACCTTGAAGCCCTCCTCACACCCGGCAAAACTCCCCTCCAACTTCCCCACAAACGGCATTGCCACCTGACTCAACCCCAACGCCCCATCCTCCGCCTTCCCGCCCACATTCACAAAGACAATGCAGCACGTATCCTCAAACGCACGCGCCGTCATCGTCGACTCGAGAAACAACGCCTCCGAGTTCGGGTTCCGGCGCAGTCCCTCATCCGAGCAGTCATTTCCTGTCCAGAATGTCGGAATGATTATTATCTTTGCGCCCTCGCGGATCAGCGCCCGGAAGGCTTCAGGGAACGCCAGGTCCCAGCAAATAAGGATCCCGACCGGCCCAAGAGGGGTGGAGAAGACGGTGTGAGGTTGTGAGAGCGGAGAGGGGGTCAGGTGCGGCCGTTCTGGGTGCCAGAGGTTGAGTTTTGTGTAGGTACCTAAGATTTCTCCTGTGGCTGAGATGAAGGTTGAGACGTTGAGGAGGGGTCGATTGTTCGACGAAGAGGAGGAGTCTGTTGTGATGGAGCCATGCTCAGGTTGAGAAGTGGAGTCGGAGTTCGCTTGGACTATGGTCCCAGGAACGATGTTGATGTGCAGTTCAAGGGCGAGGGCCTGGTATTTCTGAATCCAAATCTTCCAGTCTAGGGCGAGGGTAGTGAAAGCGGGAGACTGCGGGACCCAGCTTGTGAGGTGGTACTCGGGAAGGACAGCGAGATCGGCGCCTTGGGTGGAGGCGGCGCGGATAAGCTGGGAGGCGCGGTGGAAGTTGGAGGGGGGATTGAGGGGCTAGAAATCCGAGTGAGTGGTCAGCAGTCCTAAGGCTGGGGGCAATGGGCTGGGAGAACCTCAGGTGCCAGCTGTATTAAAGCAACTCTGTGTATGGGAGGCATTTTGCAACGAACGTTGCGTTGTACGTACCGTGGGTTGTAGGTTGATTGATTCTCTAGAAGCTATGTGGAGAAGGAACTGATGGATATACGCGTCAGGACCCCGCAGGCACGTGACCACACTAGTGCAAGTGACAACCTCCGGGCCACTCGACAAAATGAATGCGCCCTTGTATTCATCATTCTGCCCTCAATTAACTTGATCACCACATAATGTGTTCTGTTCTGAAGATCTATTGGCGCGGTGGTTACTCACGAACCCGCCTACGGCCGTATTGGGACTAGCGGCCGCGGTCTTGGCGCCCACAACTCTTTATTACTTCTCTGTTATCTGCGGACCCATTAGCTTTTCTCCTTCTTCATACTTATTCATTTTAGTTAGTATAGCTATATCTTATCATTATTCAACTCTCTACAGCTCTCTTAGTATCACTCTATATGCTTATAATACTTAAATAAGTATTACTCTTACTTTACATCTATTAACTTAATTAAAAGTTAGATTAAAATCAAATTCACATTGATCTTAATTAGCAGAAAGCGCACATTTCTCCGCCCAATATCCGGGCTCGCCAGCAACCACAACTCTCGACTTAAAAGCCTGACAGCTACTTTCCTCCCCCTCGCCAGATCTGCATCCCAGTCGAGGATACTGTGCTGTGTGTGGCCGCAGTAAACGAGGGGGATATAGACGAGATCGTCCGTGAAGAGACTGTGCGATGGTTGCAAGGTAGGAACGACCTTGGAATACTTCTTTTGTATCATTGCAGCACACTGACATGCGCCTATTGTAGCCGGTCCGAAGGAAGAGTCGTGTGTACATTATATGGTACGTGTTGCGCGCAGTCCGCGTCAAGACTGACCGAGGAATCTGACGTAGTCCCAGCTCAAAGAACCCAAAGCACAAACAGAGACAGGGCAAGTGAGATGTGACAAATTTTTCAATTGGGCGTTTGACTTGAAGAGTTGTGTATACTACGATAGCATGCCTGGCATTCAGCATTTGTGATTTGAGGATTTGGGCGGCAGAAGAGGTGTTGAGTGAGCACGTGGCATGGACATGGTTGGGATATTTACTACAAGAGAATTGCTCCGGAACGAATGACGAAGACAGGCCACCAAAAGTAAATGGTGCTATGTCATGGTCTTCCCGAATGACCTGCGTTTTCCGATATCAACTCTATCAATTCTCCCTCTCTTTGTCAGTCGAACACTGCTTCGGCATCCATTTCACGCTCCGTTCTCTTGCACCTGATATATATCGATCAGGTTGATGAGGCTTGATTAAATTACGCCTACTCATCCTTTCCCCTCCCTTCCTCTCCAAATCGAATTTGAGTCAATGTTGTGATGAAGGGGCTTCCCATCCTTGGCACTGGCCCCCAAAATGTAAGACAAAAGACGGCACTATTCAGTGTACAGAAGCGAAGAGTTTTATCAGGCTCTCCAGGAGCAGTTCCAGCATCCTCCCTATTGTAATTGCGGAAAACATTGTCGGAAATTTGGTAGATCATCTGTAAACGGGACCTGAAGGGTCTCCCGCTGAAACGTCATCATCTCCGCCACATGGCCTCGCGTTATCAGCCTTCTTTCAACCAAATGAATAAGGTAAAGTTCGATCCAGGTTCTGTGATCCCAACTCGGTTCTACTAGTCGTCTCCAACTCCTCATGATGTTGTCTAATACTGCTACCTCCCCACAAGGGAGCCAGGCGATGAATCTCATGTTTATAAGACCCGGCGAGCCATATCTGGGGTCAGGTATATCGGGTGATGAATAAAATTGTACCTGACGCTTTGGCAAACGGTGCGGAGTCGGTATGCAACAAAACTCTCTGAATTGGTTGGCCCCAGGTCTCGATTCGATTATGATGGAGGAGTTGCGTCTTTTGGGTCGTGTAAAGTTGCATGGGTCATTATCTCTGGGACGACTCTCAAAAACAGCCACGAATGCGGCTACGTAGTTTGGAGGTCGAGGAGGTGTCCGAGATGGATGGGGTCCTAGTGCTCTAGCATTGGTTGGCTGCGAGGTCTGTCTGAGGAAGGGATTAGGTGCTGATCGAGGAGGTTGAGGATTTCGTGGCATCCTTGTATTTCCCGGCTGCAAGTTCTGTCTGAGGAAGGGATTAGTTGCTGATGGAGGAGGTTGACGGTTTTGTGGCATCCTTGTATTTCCCGGCTGCGAGTTCTGTCTGAGGAAGGGATCAGTTGCTGATGGAGGAGGTTGAGGGTTTCGTGGCATTGTCATATTTCCCGGCTGCAAGTTCTGCAAGTTCTGCACGAGAAAGTGATGAGTGGCTGGTGATAGCCTCTGAAATTGTGTGTTGCCGCTTTCGTCTGATCGCTGTCCGAGGAAGGGATTAGGCGCTGGTGCTGTGTTCTGAGGTTGTGTGTGGCCATCTTCCTTTGATCGCCTTGTTGGTGGTCGGGGCGGCTGCTCAAAGGACCCTTGCCAAACAGTCGTCCATTCGCTGAGGGATGGAGACCGCTGTGGCTCCAAGGGCAAGTGGCCAGAAGGTGTGCTTTCCTCACGGAGTCCTGTGTGTAAAGACAGTGACTGGAAAGCTGTTCGCCAAGAGGCTGCTGATTCGTTGCTGGTCGGTGAGCCTCGCCAAATGTTGTCATTCGTTGGAGAATCTGGTGTCATCTGGAGACTCTGATTTGATTGCCCGGACATCTTTGTGCTTCGTCTCTGAAAGGTGTAACAGTTGGGACTTGTCAGCCAGCATAAATACGAGCCGAATTGATCTTTTGTGCAAAGGAACCTTATCCTCGTGTGCTTCGCGATACCGTCCCTCTATGGATCTGTTTTTCTGCTCCTGTAAATACCCAACATTCTTGAAAGAGGAACCTTCATAACTGCACACGACGTCCACGAGACTGATCTGTAAGGACTTAGCGGCCTATCATCTTCATCCAATGCCCGTCTCACCATGATTATGTACACTCTGCCTCAACTGCATCATGTTCTCGCCATGTTTCGACCGTAAACACGGCAAAGCAAAGTCTGATCTCACCATCTCTGCAGCGCAATGAACAGCTCCTGTCATGCTCGCTGAGCTCATATGTATAATCACGGCACAAATCTCACACAACTTTATCGTGCGGCATGTGGTGTTCTGTGAAACATGGTTGTCCTACCCACGAATCGGCATCTGAGACTTAAATGCGACATGTCCACCCTGCCTTTAAAAATAGAGAAACGAATGTATCAACTAGAAGAGTTGATGAGTGCTTTCTGATGTTTTCGCCAACTCAATAAGATTATATTTTCCTCCCCTTTTCATGGCCGAAGAAGACTGATGCGATTAGTCCTGAACAATTCGATGAAACAAGCGGTTAAAGCTGCCAAGTGACTCGAAGTATCCCCTGTGTCACTGGATGGGTGCCCTTCCTTATTGAGCGTAGTGGCTTGGCCACAATTCTGCCAAGGCTGCAGCAGGATTTCAGCCAAGCCACTATTCTCAAATAGGAACGTAGTGATTATCTCCAAGAACTGTTAGATAAGATCTGTAGCTAAGATAACTCTGAATTTGCAGCTATTCTAGTTAGGGCACATATCGCGACAACCCTTGGGACCAAATTCGACATTTGACATCACGAGATACCTTCTCGGCGCTCCGGAGTCCTGGTAAAGCATCTACCACCGTATCATATTCCTCTCTTGTCCTCCTCCGTTCTCCTCAACTCCCTGCTACCTCAATGGCGTTCGGGAACGGGAACCAGCCCCCTCAACTCAATGATGAGTCGGACGTGGAAGAAGAGGCTCTCGTTAATGACTACAAGTCAGTCTCTCTGGACTTTACTTGCAGTACGCTTCTAATCTTTGCGTAGGGAACAAGTGAACTACGATAACGGACTAAGCGAAATCGAACAAGCAAGCTCGATAGGAGCTGGAGCCACAGACATACAAGCACAACTGGCAGCGGCAGCGACTCCTTTAGAATACCAAGCTACTCTCGAGACGAAGTTCGCGAGTTACGACAATTATTGTTCTCTCTTTCATTACATCCTCAACTCGGAAGGACCAGTCGATCTTGAAGTACCGAATGTGCGCACCTACCCATCTCTTTGTGCAGTGCAACACTAACGTATGTTAATCAGTATTACTGGGCTTGGGACGTAATAGACGAATTCATCTACCAATTCGAATCCTTCTGCCGTTACCGTAACCGCGTTGCCCGCACCGCCCCACAAGAAGAAGAAGCACACCTCCTCCGAGAAAATCCAAATACATGGGGCTGCTATTCTGTTCTCAACGTCCTCTATTCCCTCATCCAACGCTCCCAAATCAATGAACAACTCGCTGCGCAAAAAAGAGGGAATGACGCTATGGCAGTCGCAGGTGACTATGGGACAAGACCACTCTACCGAATGCTGGGATATTTCTCCATCATCGGCCTACTCCGTGTGCATTGTCTCCTGGGAGATTTCAGTCTCGCGCTGAAGACTCTCGATGACATCGAAATGAACAAGAAAGCCATGTTTGCGCGTGTCATGGCAGCCCACTTCACCACGTACTACTACGTAGGCTTCAGCTACATGATGCTACGCCGCTACGCCGACGCAATCCGAATGTTCTCCCATATCCTCGTCTATGTCAGCCGCACGAAAAACTTCCAAAAGGGAAGCAACAACTTCGACGCGATCGCTAAGAAAAACGACCAAATGTACGCCCTCATCGCCATCTGTGTAAGCTTCGTCCCAACAAGACTAGACGACACGATCCACACCGCCCTGCGGGAGAAATACGGCGAAGGCCTAAACCGCCTCCAAAGAGGCGGCCCGGACGCCCTCCCCCTCTTTGAAGAACTCTTCCGCAGCGCCTGCCCGAAATTCATCTCCCCCACCCCCCCTGACTTTGACAACCCAGCCTCAAACATCGACCCCGTCGACCACCAAACCGCAATCTTCATGGACGAGGTCAAAACG
>JAABUK010002629.1_pt1 | contig 31963 bp, 23 predicted proteins | sample 5559141 | NCBI WGS metagenome assembly JAABUK01 (sample SAMN10711869, study PRJNA513367) | rock metagenome | isolation source: Antarctica rocks | place: Antarctica: Victoria Land, Pudding Butte nord | collected 2016-01-03 | reverse complement strand
TATTATATTTATTAGTTTGATAATATTCTATATAATATGCGCAGAATTATATCTTTTTATATATATGAAATAAGTATTCATATTTCTAGTAGTAAAAATATTAGTGTGATTAGAAAGTTAAATTATATTATATAATTATCTTAAACTCTATCTTGTGAATAAGATCTTTTTAGATAATTCTATTTATTAGATCTGAGTAAGAAAGTTTTAGAATTGCGTATATAATTATATTTATCTTCGCGTATCTTTTTATTTATTATAGATTTTTAATTTTCAGATTTAAGATAAGTCTAATATTCTCATTCTTTAATTCTTATACAAGTTACTTCTTTCTTTTCTCTTCTTATCTTATTTATACTGCTCGTATTAGTACTTCATATAATCTTATCTTAAGTTATGTGAGTAAACTCAGTAACTTTATTTATATTAAGTTCTATTTAAGCTTTATATAATCTAAGTTATTCTTCGCGTATAATATAATTTCTCTCTTTAGAAGTTTTTTTACTATAATTATATAATGTATATGAGATATTTCTATTAATTTCTAATTAATCTAATCTATAATCTCTTTAGTTAAGAGTTTATTAATTCTAATCTTCTCTTTCTTATCTAAGATTTAAATAATAATTTTTCTTATCTCTATTTTTAAAGAGAGTTAAGTTATAAAAACTGATTTCTTTTTTAGAGTATCGCGTGCTATTTCTGCGTATAAGATTGAGAGTTTTTCCTGCTAACTTTGATTTTCTAGTCTGATAATAGATTTCTTAATTCTGCGTAATCTTATCTCTATCAGATTAGATAATTATTTAAACGAAGAGTAATTTACGCGTTCTAACGCGTCTTTTAACGCGTCTTTTATCGCGTTTTCTACGTACGAACAGATTTACAGAATCGGTCGGATGAGAGCGCGCACCTTCTCCCACGGAACTATCAGCTTTGCTCCTCCGTACGAGTCTTCTCATCTCTGCGTTATCTGTCTGATAGTCTTGATACTTGCTGATTTCATTTCTCCTGTTTAGATGTTTTTTCTTCTATCTTTTGTAATTAATATTATTATCTTCTATTATAATACTAAATAGAGCTTAATAATCAGTATAAATAATCATATAATAAGATGAATCTAATATTAGCTATCGCGTTTCTTCTAAATCTCATAAGATAGTTAAAGCTTCGCGCTCTATTATATAATATTTTAACTCTATTAAAGTAAACTTTTAAGATATAAACATCACTATTATTATTTTATCTTTATTAGCGCGAGATAGATAAGTTTTAGACTTTATATTTTATATTTAAAATATCACCTCTTCTCTATCTATTTTAAAGACATCACTAACTAAGTAATACTATATATTAGAATCTCCATCATTAATAACCCTCTTATAAATAGATTTCTTAATTAACTCGAAAATTTTAAAATGCTTCTTAGATCAGTAAAAGTTTAAGATCTTTCTAACTCGCCTGCTTTTTTCTTAAACATTAAAAAATGATATGATTTTCTTAATTATTATCGTTTTTAAGAATTCTACTTTATTCATTCATTCTAGAATAAAGTTTTTCGTGTAAAATAACGCATATAGAAATCGCTTTAGTGAAGCTTTATTATTTAGTATTAACTATTCTCAAAAAGCTCTAACTCAATTCTTAAATAATCTTAATTTATCTGCGATTCTTATATAACTTAAGATATTAAATTTTTTAATAAAGAAGAAAGTCTTATTAGAATTTAATGTTAATCGGACTTACGCTTATTATAAGAAGTATGATTTATGAAGAAAGCTGAGAAGCTTATTAAATTAATCTGCTTCACTCATGTTATTATTAAGATAATGATTAAAGACTATATAATTGAGATTTATATTAGCTAACAGCGATTCTATAAATAATTTTAATATGTTTGAAGTTATGAAATCTTTTAATCTTATATATATTTTATAAGCTTCTATTAACTCTTAGCTTATTTAAAGTTAGTAATATTAACTTAATATGATTTAAAAGACTGTCTTATATATATGAGCTCGCTTTAATCTAATTATCTAATAATTATTCGCGGTATCTGCTTTAAAATAATATTAGATGTGCTTTCTTAAGAGCTTTGCTAAAATCGGCTTTATATACTTACTTAGATAGTTTGATTTAATTATTATATTATTTAACGCAATAAAAGCATTTATTATTCTAAGAACTCTATTTAATTTAGAGATGAATCTGATTTTCGCATTTTATAATAAGATATATCTAACTATTAATTCTATCTTCTTTATCTTTAAGATGTTTTCCCTTATTTACTACTTCTTTTAAGAAGAGTATAGTGCTATTTTAGCGACTCTTAAAATAGCTAATAAGTATATTAAGATCTTATATTCTAAGAAATTACATTTTAATATTTTCTTTATCTTCTTTATAAAGATATCTCTTTATATATAGATTAGATTTATTACTTTTCTTTTCTTATCTGAGATCTATATTAACTCTCTAATTAGATTTAGAAATTGATTTAGAAACTTATAATATTTATCTAAAGCTGCATTATCTCTTAATTCTTTTATTTCTCTTTAATAAAAATATAGTCTATCTTCTATTAAAAATTTAAGAATTTCTTCTCTAAATTACTATTCTTCTTTATCGGGCTTTAGAGATCTTCGTGCTTTATATTACTAAGAGTAATATACTAGTCTTCTATTTACTTAAGATACGCAAGTCTAACTACTAACTATAGCTATAACAGCTTTTATTAATACTCGTGAGTTCTTATATTCATCTTTATATTAATAATTAATATTCTTATTAATTTGTTTACAACTGTAAAACGCTTCCTTCCTAACTTTAAGTGATATTTTTCTTTGATTAATTAAATTTTTCTTCTTCAGAATCCTTTTCTTAAATATATAGAATATCACTTATATTTTCTTCTTTAATTTAGTAATTACTCGATTTACCGCCTTAATTAATATGTCTAATAAATCTGTTTTATTAATCTTAATAATTCTATATGCTTTTTATAATTAACATCTATAATTTTTATCTTAAAATTGAATTATGTTCAAATATAATCTTTTAATCTTCTTTTAAATTAATTCTTAAATCTCAGTTATATTCTTTTTCACTTTAAGATTTCTTATTATTTCTGAGATTATTATAGACTTAACATCAGCTTTATTAAGATTATCTTATATTGCATCTAACTGATTTTCTTATATAATTATAAGAGTAGATATGCTTATAATTATTAATCTTTTTCTATTATTTAATATTCTTCTTTCTTACTACTCTTATAAATCTTATTCTATATTATTTCTTAATTCTTTATCTTAATCGCCATCTCTTTTAATACGCGACTTAAGATTTAATTAATAGTCTTATTATTATTCTTATTAAAGTTCTTATTTACAACTAATACTCGATAATTATTAATTAATCTTTGCTTTAACTTTACTTAAGTGCGTTATATATCTTTCATCAGATAATTTAGAATTATTCTCTTTTATATTTTATCTTAACTGAGAATATAATAAGCTTTATTTCTATAGAAGCTTATTAAATCTATCTTATATATTTAAACATATTTTAAAAGAATAGAATAATATATTAAGTCTGATATAATATACGCCTGAATTACAGACTGATTTCCTCTAATTTAAATAGTAATATGAATCTTATATAAGATCTCTTTTTTATTTCTAAAAGCACTTCACATCTTATACTCTTAATCTTTATATAACTTTAAATTTAATTATTATATTATTTTCTAAAGTATTAAGTTCAGTTCCGCTCCGAAGTTAATAAAATAGTTATGAATTTTTATTAGCTTATAATTCTTAAATAATATTAAGATTAATCTCTCAGTCTATTAATAAATATTTATTAACTTATAATTTAGATTGATAATATCTTACTTATATTTTATATAATTATTAATTATATTCTAAAATGAGTATTACTTTAATATTACTTATAATTCTATTATAATCTTCTAATCTTTATTAATATTTATATAAGATAGTAATAATTTATCTTTATCTCTTACTTTAATCTCTTTTCTAATCACATTAATAGATTTAAATAATAAGTTCAGACATAATATTCTCACTATTTTGCGTCTAATCTTCGGTGAAATATTAAGATATTACATTATTAATATTTAGATTGCTGAAGTGTTATTAAGAATTCACTTAATATTCACAGTTATATCACTTTATAGATTCTTAAGATGATGAGATTCTCTTTTCTTCTTTAATATCTTAATTAATTTAATAATCTTCTTAATTACTTTCACTTCTCTCTTATCTTCTATAAGCGATTTTAAGAGTTCATAAATCTTATAATATCTATTCATTTCTAATACTTCTTTCATCTAAGATGTGAATTTCTTTATAGTTAATCGGTTTACAGTCTGCTTTTTTATTAAGTAATCTTAACTTATCTTCACTTCTTCATAAAACTTCTTAGAGATCTTATTACTTAAATTAGTAACATCTTAAGTTGTAATATTATATATAATAGCATTACAGACTTTACGAAATATATTATTCAGTTCTTTCTAATTAAAATCTTTCTTAAGCATATGAAACTTCTTAAATAATTTATTAGACTGTTTCTTACTATATATTATTATAATATTAATCTCACGCTATTTTCAATATAACTTCTTGTTTATCTTTCGCTATTTATTCTTATTAATATTCTTAGTCTCATGCTAATTAAAATGAGCGGATAACGCATGTGTTATAACTGATTAATATTAATTAAATAGTATTATCGCTGTATTACTAGTATTGTTTAAGAGAGGATTAAGAGGATTCTAATAATCATTATTATTCCAATCTTATTAATAATTCTAATCTAAGTCACTTAATTAATTATATTATTATCCCTAATCTATATTCTGATTCTGCATACAAGCTGAATTCAATTTTATATCACACTTCTTTAACTTGCGATTCTTATAATACTTATTTTATAGAGCTTCTTACTTCTCTATTAGACATTATATATAAGAAGAAGTCTAATATTCGATTAATATATAGTCTTTCATACTATACTTATTATAAGTAATATTAAGTTTTCAAGTATTATTAAATTATTATTAAAAGTTTTTCTAAGATTAATAGTCTTGATTTATCTGATTATTATTATTATAATCTTAATTATTAATTATAACTGAATAACTATTCTCTTAATTCTCATAAATCTCATAATCTGAGATATAATTTAACTGCGATTCTTATTATTATTCTTATTAATACTCTTTATTATCTTCTCTTAATCAGTTTATGAAATTGTTTATAACTCTTTCTATAGAAAGTTGATTTAATACTTTGATTAATATAACACTCTAATTAATAATAAGTTTCTTAAATCTAACACAATCTTTATAAAGTGTTTTAATTAGTTATATAATAAATAAGTTTATAAGTCTCTTCTTCTTATTTATCTTATTTATGCGATTAGATTTAGATAGAGACTTATTCTTATTTTCAGCTGCGCTATAAATAATAAAAGTTATCTTAGAAATCTTAATATTCTTCTTATTACTAAAGTGTATACTAACTAGTCTATAAAGATCTTTATTCTTCAGTTCACTAATAATATTAATAGCGAACTTATATTTTCTAATAGTTTCATAATTCTTAAGATAATGAAGTAGTTTGAAGAACTGATTTAAATAGTCTCATAATATTATAGATCTCTATTTTAAATTCGCAATATCAATAAATAATAACGTGATAAAAGTATTAATAACAGCTATTTTAAAAAAACATTTTTAAAATAAAGACTTTAATATAATTCATTTATTCTATATCTTCTTCTCTAAGTCATTATATTATATTAAAGCTCTTTCACTTAAATAAGTAGATAATATCATATATTTCATGCTATTAGTTTTAATCTTATTTATAATATTAATATTCTCTGCGTTAAATTTAATAATCTTTAAAAAGATAATAGCATTCTTATTCTCTTTCTTAGAAAAGATTTTAATTAGAATCTAAGTCATTATATTTAAATACTTTACTAATAAGCTGATAACTTAATTATAATTGTTAATCTAAATATATTCTAGTAAAATAATAAATATCTTTAATAAATAATTGTTGAAGATCTCTTTCTTTAATATAAAGCTGATTAAGTTCTGATTAAAGCTTATTTATAACTCTTTAAATAATGAGATTTAAGAAGAATTATTCTTCTATTTAATATTATTTAGAAGTTTATACTTACTACGTGAAAATGATAATCTTTAAAGCTAATTTAATATTTCTAATAAGTCTGATAATTTCTTACTTCTTTCTTTATAATTCTTAAAAGAAGTTACTATAATTATGAATTTGATTATTCCTTTCTATTCTACTCTCTTATTATAGAAAGAAGTTAATAAGTCAGATATTAATAATGTGAAGAATAAGATTGACTTATTTACTCTAAATATTTAAATACTCGTAGAGAATAAATTATAGAATTAAAATCTTTTAGTCTTTTAAGTTAAACACACCGTAATGCTTAATAGAATTAATATAACTGTTAGTTAAGATCTGCTTCTTAAAAAAGCTTAAAGAAATTAAAGATATCTAGAAGATTATTTCTGATAAGATGCTTAATATTATATAATTAAAGCTGAGCTTAGTACAGCTCTTTATAAGACTCTATTTATAGATGATGATTTTCAGTACTTTTTAATCGGTTAAGAGTCTCACACGGTAAGATCTTAACTTTACTACTCTTGTAGGATTCTCAGAAGACTTTTAATTATTAGATTAAAGCTAATTCTGGTTTGAGGGATTAATTATGAGATCGTTGATGAAGTCGATGAGGTCAAGGATGTAGATTGTGTAGAAGCTAAAATCTAGAAAAGAGGGGGCGTAGTAGAAATAAGGTCCCGCAGCGCCAAGGCCCCACAACGCCACCTCTTTTCTAGATTTTAGCTTCTACAACAATGGATACCCTTGATCCACACCAACCCACAACGCTTAGCGATGCAGATCATTCAACGTTGAACCGGCGGCCGCGGGGACCATCTAGCGTCACATTGAATACGAGATCTGGCATTTCCTTACATAATACGTGCCAACGCCAGTCACCGATCAGAATCCCATTTCTTCCACATCAAGATCTACGATCTACGAGCATCTCGGTGAGCTTCACTATCTCGTAAGGTGCGAGGCCTGTACGATCTCATGCAAGGAGAAGGAATGCGCTGTTCATTAATGCGCCCCATTTTACGGTCAAGTGAGACTGCAGGTCGAGTAGTATTGAAATACTATCATTATAAATTACTAAATGGAGGATCCAAGAGGAGCAAAACGATGAGACTGCGCCCGAATACCCTTTCTCGCTATATCAGTGAGTCCTTGTTGGTATACAAATGCGCCAATCCGTTGCCAATGTGCTATGAATACACACACCCACAGACTAAAGATGTGGAAACTTGAAAGAGAAGAAATGGAGATGCGGTGCTCCGAGAAAGCCGCCTAGAAACAATGCAAAACTGCGTTGGAGATAGACAAAAGGGTGAGTCCCCAGGCCCCCACTCTACAGCTCATAAGCTCGTGAGAGGTGTTCCTGCTGTAAAGTATATTTCGTTGACAAAACCAGTCGTTCTGACTACCTGTGGACTGGTTACCGGTGATGACTCACTCCAATAGGACTTGGGATATGGCTATGAGGGCTGGACGCATGCGGGGAAATTGCTGACGGACTTGGTGTCCTTCGAAGCATAGAAAAATGCTTCTTGGTTGGAGTCAGGCGGTCAGCACCCTTTCGTTTTCGCTTGGCGTGTCCATGTTTCGAGGAAGCAAGCTTCTCACCAGCTGTCGGAGCGACGTTGATTCCCTTGTGAATGGGCTCCTCGATGACTCTGGCAAGGCCTGCCTCCGCCGGCGTGCTAACCAGCCCTATTGCTGCCCAGTCGCTAGCAGGTGCATTGTCCCTCCATGTGGGTGTGTAGTTAGTGCCATGCCCGAGCACTTGGCCGAGTACCTCAGCCGGTGCTCCAGCCACAGTAGTACTGTCCAACAAGACACCATTGGCAATGAGGTTACCGTGGGCAGCTTTGGCAGCGTCCGCAGCTTCCGTAGCATTACCTACAGGTCCAGATATAGCGCCATTTTGCGACGCCATCAGCGCATCACTAGTATGTGCGACTGAATCCACGAAAGTGTTGAAGTCGGCGGCCCCAAGGAAAAGTGTTGTCGTAAGGAATTTGATGCATACACCAGCCGAAATCTGCAACGCTACATCGAGCTTGGAGACGTTTTCCATCAACTGTTCGGTACCGCCACAAACGTCCCGCATTTTTCGAAGCTTGCAAAATTGATAAGCGACTTCGGTGCCGTTGAGAAGGAAGCCAACAACGTAACGGGGCAGAAGGAGGCACAGCTACCCCGGTTATGCTGGAGGCCAATTTTCGGATGCATTCTTCGAATGCCCTTTGATCGAATGCCAGCAGCTCATCGGCACTATCCGCGGTGATTCCGGTGATTCCATCGGCCTTTGCTGGTTTCGAAGAGGGCCGCAGTCTTTGCACCCGCTTCCAAACGGATCGACTAGCATGTATAGTAAGACCGACTCCAGCGCCAGTGGCTGTAGTCAGAAACACGAGCTGGGAGGCACCGGTAGGGTCAATGAAGCAGAAGGGAAATGCAGCGCCGGCTGTAGTAGCCATGGCCTTGGTTTTGTGAATGTCCGGCATGGTTGGGATTGTGCTTTTGAACGTGGTCTGAGAAGTAGTGTATATGGAAGAAAGATGAAAAGAGAATTCGGTGTGGAGTAGGGTATCGTAGCGAAGGGACGCAATACTCACCTTATACATCAAACAATATTCTATGTGCTGCAACAGCCAGCACAGGGAGTCACTAGGGGCCACATACCAACACAGTCGTCAAGTGCGGAAGCCTCATTGCAAGACCGCCGCATTGGGGGAGAAGCTTCATCAGCCTCCTCTTACTTGACGCGAAAATAGACATTGTACTTGTGATGGTCTTGACGCATTGAGCAGACAGCAAGACTGAAAATACTGGATGCCGCAGTCGCCGTTGCGAATTGCGAAAATCGCAGTTAGAGTAAACTTCTGGGTTCAGGAGAGGGAGCAGAAGTTTAAAACCGACCAAGGAGAGTCAGGAACGGGGCAGGCTGTGCTCAAGACCGCCCCAAGATAATGAGAAGTATATCAAGTGGCCCCAAGTGCGAAGAGCGACGTGGTTAGGGGCTCAGAAGCGTGTTCGGACTTTTGAGACAGTTGTGGAGCCAACCCAAGCCGCCAGATTGGTCCATTCCGTATTCCGTATGCTTGCCAGATAGACCTCTCTGGAAGTGATCAGCGAAGAATTGTGGGTGGATGAAATGCGGCTCTTTCTGGAGCATTGACCATCCTCCGACGCTGCGTTCCCTCAGTGTACTCTTCAAGTCTCGAAGTGCCCCAGCCACGATCATTCGCCGAGCTGAACATCGCAGCTGCTGTGTTTGACTGCTTCAAAAGTTCAACACGGTATCTCTTCGTAAGATTTTGACTAGTCCTCTAATCCTCTCAACATCCGCCAGCCAAAAAGCACATTGGAAGACATTGCTCGAAAAGACCGAAGCAATTGGTTCCTTGTTGAGGACTAATAGCACATGTGGTCAAATCGCAACATAAACATGTCTGCTTCTGACTGGCAGCATTGAGGAAACACTAGGCACGTTTTTGTAGCTACACTGGAATCCCAATTAGGTAAGCAGCTGGCATTGCATGCATGTCTTGCAGGATGAATGAAGTGAAAGGCAATGGTAGGGTGAGAGGATGAATTCGAGACAAGAGGGAGCCTGCCGAAATGCCTTTCGACTGTATACATATGACATTTCTCTAGTTGCTCGTCTTCCTAGCTTTATTGATATCATGCCTTGACCGCACACAAGGTTAGCTTGCGATGAACCTTCCCTTTATATTGCCGCCTGGCTAGCTTTTAGTGCTCCGACAACCGCAAAGCAGATCAAAGGTGTTACAGCGTAAGAGATTGCCAGAAGTTTGGAAGTCGCCAGTTTCTCTTCGTCATCTGCTCCGCTGACGTCTGCCATGGCAACCAACTTCATAGCAGGAGGCCCAGTCGGCATCAGCATCATGGTGAACCACAACATCGGGTCATCACTCAACACGTGTGTTTTTGTCGCGAGCAGCCAAATGACCGCGATGCTGATGACTGGCCATAGGATAAACCTCACGAAAACAATGAACAGTGTTGCAAGCACAGAAACATGTCCTGAATGCTCGCCCCGCTTCAGTTTCCTTAACGACGAAGACAAGGTGACGCCAACAACGACCACTTGCAGTGAGGCGAAAAGATCTCCAATGTTAGATATCGAGGTCGTCAGCCATGCGTTGAGGAACCCCCCCTTTTCTTGGCTGTTGAAGAACACTCTATGCAGGGGAGGAACTAGCCCGATTAGAGCACCTATCAGAGCACCGATAAGCGGTGCGTTGAAGAAATCTGCTAGGAATCCCAGTCCCCATTGCGCCTTCGGATGCAGCTGGTCCCAGTGCTTTTTGCCTTGATCATAACTGTTATTGTATGCCTGGGTATGGACCTCCCTCACAGTTCGAGGCAACAGTGATGTTTGCTCATATGAATCGCCTCCGTCTTGTCCCTGGTCGTCGTCGTGCTCTCTCCGTCGTTCATCCTCGTCCCCGTCTTCCTCTTTCCTACCCGGGTCATGATTACCGGGGGTATTCTCAGCGTCCATGAGGCGAGGGCCCAGGGCAAAGGTCATGGAATTGCCCACGATTGCGCAGACCAAGAAGTAAGACTTTGCGCGCTGTATTGCGTCGGAAGTAGATTCGTCATCAGTCACAAGACTGGAGAGTATGCCAGTAGCGTCAAGAGCCTGAACGAGCAATAGAGGAAGAGAGGTCGTGTTGTTGAAGCAGACGGCAGGAGTGACCCATTTGGGGAGCTTCAGTAGCTTGACACCAAGTAGACCGATTCCCATCGAGATAAGTGTGTAGGATATCGCCCAAACTGTAAGGCAAGCCTGATCAGTAACATGATCTGCTATCCGTTGCCTAGGGGGCACATTTGAGACCTACTCAAGACAGGCACGTATCTGACGGCAGTATCGAGATGCAATTCGGCACCAACCTTCGTAATTAGCAAAGCCGGCAGGAACATGCGCACGCATATTTTGGAAATGGACGTCGCAGACTGCCTGTCGAGGAGCTTGAATTGAGCAGCAATGACACCGTATGAGATGGTTAGCAAGACAGCGAGACTAGCTTGCAGAGCTCCCAGAAAAGCTGGGAGTAGACCGTTCGAAGCCATGATGATTGCAGTGGAAAATATCTCCTGACAGGAAATGGGATGATATGAAGTGCAAGCTCAGAGCTGGAAAGCGGCGTGGACACACCGTTCTCCAGTGACGTCGGTCTTGGCTCGCAAAGCGGCAGGCGAAATTTCATTGTAACAGCTTGAATATGGTGCTGTGGAGTCCCCTACCAGGCCTGAAGAGCCGTTGCTCTTCAGACTCCTTGATGAGAGAGCAGAGCAGATTCCATGTGGTACGGTACTTGTAGGAATCTGGGGTTCCACCGAGTGGACGGAGAGTCATGCCTCGACTTCGATAATCATCCCGCTCGCAGACAAGCTTTGCCGACTCCCAATGCGGTCTAGCTACTTACAGAGCCAAGACGCTGCCAAGAGAGGAGAACGCTCCTCGAAGCTCTCCACTCCGTCCTCCGCTCCTACATTCCCACCTCTTGAAGTTCAGGCTGTAGTTGAAAGGAGGCTTAGTGACGATGGGGTAGGCTGTGAGACCTTGCTCGGAATTGTTCATCTTCCGATATTGGCAATAGCTTCGTATTACTCTGATTCACGGGTGTTCAGCCCTCTGGCGAACAGAGCCCTTCTCTAACCCCCCGCGCTTTTCCGCCATGATCAAAACACGAAGGTGCAGTCGGGATGCCGGAAATCGAACACGCGCCTTTGCATCGCTTTCCAACAGGTTCTTCTACATTGGCCATGATCCTAGAGAGACATTGCGTCGTGCCCGCTGCCGGCATCCTCGGATTCGTGTTCTCTCGTCATACTGACGAGCCTGTTCTTCCAGTCACAGCCACATCTCCTGCGCCTTCAAAGAAAGCTTCCCCTCAGTAATTCATTCATTTAGGCTTCACTTTCTGCACGTCTGCCCCTCTTCTACTTCGTATTCCTTTCATTACACCCGTTGGTCGGTACTCAGTTCGAACTCAGACTTCTTACATGGCATCCTCAGTCTCCAAAAGAGTCGAGAAAGTGGTGACCGTGGCCAAGCATGCAAGTAACGACAAGAAGGAAGCTGACCTCCAGCGTGACACGGTCAATGTGCACGATGAAAAGCATTTCAGCACTACTGACTTTGGCACCAAAGTCGCGACACAAGATGACTGGCTGCGAGTTGTCAACGAGGATCGCACTGGTAAGCAAGCTCACACGCTATGTGATTGATTAATGTGGCTTATTCTTGACCTAGGACCGGCATTGCTGGAGGACCAGATCGCCCGAGAGAAGATCCATCGCTTTGACCATGAACGGATCCCTGAACGTGTCGTCCATGCTCGAGGAGCTGGGGCCTTTGGAACCTTCAAGGTCTTTGAGTCTGCAGAGGACGTGACGCATGCAAAAGTGCTTACCGACACTTCACGTACAACTCCGGTCTTCCTGCGCTTCTCAACGGTCCAAGGAAGCCGTGGAAGTGCCGACACCGTAAGGGATGTTCGGGGCTTCGCGGTCAAATTCTACACTGAAGAAGGCAATTGGGATATCGTGGGCAATGATATCCCGGTGTTCTTCATCCAAGACGCCATGAAGTTTCCTGACATAGGTATGGTTAACACCATGATGGGAAGCACCCTTTACTGAGTCCTTGTTTAGTGCACGCTGTCAAACCGGAGCCAGATAGAGATGTTCCCCAGGGTCAAAGCGCCCATAATAATTTCTGGGACTTCCAGTATCTGCACTCCGAAGCTACGCATATGTTCATGTGGACCATGTCCGATCGAGGTATACCACGAAGCTTTCGTATGATGCAGGGCTTTGGTGTCAACACTTATCGACTGATAAACAAGGACGGGGTTAGCCATTTTGTGAAATTCCACTTCACCCCTACTCTTGGCGTTCACTCGTTGGTGTGGGACGAAGCTTTGAAGATTAATGGGCAAGATCCCGACTATCACCGCAAAGACTTGTACGAAGCAATTGACAATGGTGTGTATCCCAAGTGGAAGTTTGGCATTCAAACGCTTCCGGAAAGTCGTCAAGTAAGTGCGCCTTCTTCGGAAAGCTCTTGTTGTCTTGCATTGATCTTTTCGTGTAGGATGAATTTGACTTCGACATCCTCGACGCGACGAAGGTTTGGCCCGAAGAAGATGTCCCGATCCGCTACATTGGCGAGCTCGAGCTTAATCGCAACATTGATGAGTTCTTCACGCAGGTTGAACAGGTAATTCTTAGCAAGACAGCATTCACAGCCAAGGGTACTAATACAGCGTCCTCGTTAGGCCGCCTTTTGCACATCCCATGTGGTTCCTGGTATTGACTTCTCAGATGATCCGCTCCTACAAGGTCGCAACTTTTCATACTTTGACACTCAAGTGTCGCGGCTCGGCATCAACTGGTAAACATTGCATCTAGGAATGTGGATAAAAAAATCGCTAACTCCCTATAGGCAAGAACTCCCAATCAATAGACCTGTCTGTCCAGTAATGAAGTGAGAATTCCACGTCCGACCTGATCTCAGCAAGATGTACTGATTTATAACAGCCACAACCGAGACGGCCAAGGCAGACATCGTATCACAGCTGGAAAAGTCAACTATTGGCCCAATCGCTTCGAAGCTGCACCACCTGTTCCACCGTCGGAAGGCGGATTCAAATCCTATCCCGAGAAAGTCCAAGGAGTCGCGGAGCGACTGAAGAGCAAGAAGTTCTCTGAACACATCATCCATGCCCAGCTTTTCTACAATTCGCTGGCTCCGCATGAGAAAGCTCATCTCGAAGCTGCCCTTGGTTTTGAACTAGACCACTGTGATGAACCGATAGTTTACGAACGTATCTGTGATAGGCTTCGCGTTCGTTCCCCAAACCCCGACCAATCCCACCGAATCTCTATGCTGACTCCTTTCCACAGGACATCGATCTCACTCTCGCCAAGAACGTCGCAACCCTCGTCGGCGCTCCCATCCCAGACAAGGAAGGCCGCCCGAACCACGGCAAGAAATCCAAATCCCTGTCTCAAACCTACTACCACCCCTCCGAACCCACCATCGCCTCCCGCCGCATCGCCATTCTAATCGCCGACGGCTACGACAAAGCCACCGTGACAGCCCTCCAAATCGCGCTCAAAGCCGCCCACGCATTTCCCTTCATCATCGGCCCCCGCAGAAACACCATCTACGCCGAAGGTGAAGACAAATCCTCCAGGGACGCGGGTATCATGCCAGCCCACCACCTTGAGGCCGCGCGCTCCACCCTCTTCGACGCCCTCTTCATCCCCGGCGGGGCACACGTCGAGACACTGCAGAAGAACGGCCGAGCCGTCCATTGGGTGCGCGAAGCGTTTGCGCATTGTAAAGCCGTCGGCGCGACGGGCGAGGGCGTTGACCTCGTCAATACGGCAATTGGGTCGCTCAGGGAGATTAAACTAGCGGCGAAGGGGGAGGAGGGCGTTACCGAGTCATACGGTGTTGTTACTGCGGGCAAGAAGAGTGATGCGTCGGGTATCAAGGAGATGGTGAAGATGATCAAGGAGACCAAGGATTTTGCGGGGGCTTTCTTCTATGCTATCTCGTGCCACAGGCATTTTGAGAGGGAGATGAAGGGGCTCTCGAATATGGTTGCTTATTGAGTGAGAGGGTGCTTGTTGTGTGGGTGGACTTGCAAGGGGGGCAGAGCGAGAAAGTCCGAGGAGCTTGCCCGTCGAGCTCGTGGGCCAGATTGCTCGAGGAGAAGAGAACCGAAAGGAGTGGCTGTATCGAAAATGCGAAAAGTTGCTCAAAAAGGTCACCCAAAAAGGAAAAAGGTTAGGCATGGCTTTTGCTCAAGCTTGCATGGCATGGCTGCATACCAAGAGTACTTCATATTGCTTAGTAACAGCCATAGCGACACAATTGAAAACTGGCTCAGTCAATAAGGTGGTCAGATTGAAATTCAAAAGCGGATAGAAGCATCAGTGATGTGAACGAAAGATGCACCGTGCGGTGATATATGAGAAGGGAGCAGGGTATAGTGAGAGAGAGAGCGAGAGAGAGAGAGAGAGAGAGAGAGAGAGAGAGAGAGAGAGAGAGAGAGAGAGAAGGAGAGAGAGAGAGAGGTACTGATGAGCGAAAACACTGGAGCGCTGTTCCGCAACCACATCCACCACAACGCTTTCAAAAGCTATGGACTTGGACTTGGACTGATACCTAGCAACCAACCGATCAAATACCCATCCAACCAACTAACCAACCAGTCGCTGAGCTCAGTGCATGCAAGAATATTATACTATAGTCCCTCACCATCGCAAGCTCTTTGTCAAAGGTATCCAAAACGAATGCTTGCTTGCTTGCTTCCCCCCCTCTTCCCGTCCCTCCTCCTCCTCCTCCTCTTCAATGGGGGATAGACCAACGAGTGAGTGAATCAATTACTCGGTAAGGGGAAAGAAAGTCCAACCAGCAGACACCCTTCTCACGCCCTCACCCGCCTCTTCACTCCTCAACTCACAAAAACCCCCCCAACCGCCCCAAAATGCTATTTCTCTTCGGATTCGCCGGTCTCCCATCAAACCCCCTGATAGGTGCCGCAGCCGCCGGGCCACCATCAGCATAGGCGTCATATTCCTCGTGGAGAACGGTATTTCTCCTTCTTGATGGTCTATGCTTCTGGGCCGGGTGGTCTCCCCCGCTGCCGCTCCCGGACTTGATGCCGGGTTCCTCTCTTTCCGGAGCAGGGGCGGTCGTAAGGCGTGATTCCTTGCGGCGGGATGACCGCCTGTTATCTTCGGGGTCTACGTCGACGTACTTGCTATGTCGTCTGGAGGAGTCTTTCTTAGACGAACGCTGTCTGCGTTCTTCTCTTCCGCCTCTTCCTTCGTCCAAGTCGTCGTCGAAGAGACCCGCGCTCCTTGGTTTCTCGCCGTCGAGGATCGTGCCCTCCACGGGCGGAAGATCGGGCGGCTCGCTGGCCTGGGATTTCACCCACGAGGAGGTCTTATCTGGTGGTCCGCCTGCTTGTTTGGGCGTGCTGCTCGGGTTGCGCGACTCGAAGTATTCGTCCATTAGGGGTGAAGTTGTGGACTTGCGTTTCCCACTTCCCGATTTATCTTTGTCGTGAGAAGATTTGTGCTTCTTCTCTTCTCGACGCCGGAACCTCTCTTCCTCCTCTCTCTCGAATTGCTTCTTCCGGTCTTCTCTGGCGGATTTGCGGATCTTCTCGACACCGTCTTGGCCCTCAGCAGCGACTCTCGCCTTCTCCAGCTCAGATGCCTCAAGTTCTGCACGAAGTCGTCTGCGCTCGTCCCTCCTTGCAGCAGCGGCGGCTTCAACGTCCGCTTCTTCTCTTTGACGGGCCTCTTCCCGCGCAGCGCGTCGGTTGCGCTTTTCTTCTCGTCGCTGCTCCTCTGCTTCCTGCTCTTTTCTTGCCCTATCCCGCGCTTTTGACCTGCGGGCTTCGAGTTCAGCCTTTTCTTTTTCGTGGCGGGATTTGCGGCGCTCGGCACGTTCCTGTTCTCCGGTTTCTCGGGCTGCGCGACGCTCTGCGCGGCGTGCTTCGGCGTCAGAGTCTGGTTCCATTTGATCAGGAACGTCGACGTCGGTGTTGTATGCTTTGACAGATCGACGTTTAGACTTCTCCTTGGCGCGTGCTGGTAGTGTTTCGGCGTCTAGCATTCTCTCATCTCTGTAAGACGACGTTGGCCTCGAACGCACTCCGGGCTCAGGTGCCTTCTCTGCTTTGCCGCCGCCGCCAAAGAAGCCGCCAAAGAAGCCGCCCGATTTCTTGGTGGCTGTATTTGATCGCTTCAGCTCGGGGGCGCTGTGCTCCACAAAAGCCATGTCGTCTGGGCCGCTAGTTACGAATGGCTCACCGCCTGATGGTCCAGCTTCCACCATCACGACGTCGTCGTCATTTGAAAGCGTTCTAGCTCTGGGCTTGGAAGATTTTGACTGTATATAGGACACCTTTCCGTCAGCTTGCTTTTCTTTGATAAAATCTGGTTCCCACGAAGGCCTGAAGAGGCTCGGAAAGATTGGATTAGAGGTCTTGCCTACCTCTCGTTTTGACTTAGTCTTGGACAGCTTCTCCTTGGGTGGATTCTTAGAGGAAGCACCATTCAGTAGTGGGTCTTCGATTCCGTTCACCATGACCATATCATCGTCATCTATCGGATATGGATCTGGCACAGCTTGAGAGGACCGGTCAGCAGCGATCTCCTCCTCTGCTGATGATAACATACCAGAAGCTCTCTCTTTACCCTTAACGGATTTCGTTCGCTCAAGCTTTCCACCTTTGACGCCGATGAGTTTGGCTGCCTTGTCAGATATTTGCGGTTGATCATCTGGAGGCGGTGACATAAGGCCGCCAGCATCGATGTCCACCGATTGCCTTCGAGACGTAGATCTAGAGCCGCCAGCAACACTGGACCGTCTCGTAGGCTTTGCTCTGGTTGCAGATGGGGGAGGCCCACCCATCATGAAGGCGGAAAAGCTCATGCCACGACTAGGCTTCGACGGTCGTGCTTCCGGTCGCTTCTCCTTAGTGTCGGAGCCGGATGATTTGGATACCTTTTCTGCGTCTTTCTTCTCATTGCGTTCCTTCTCCTTAGGCATTTTGGTGGACTTCGAACGGGAGAGCCCCGGTGCAGCACTTTTCTTTTGTGGGGGAGGCGAAAGCTCTTCCTCGTCAACCAATCTGGCAGATTCCTTTTTGGCAGAGTCCTTCTTCGGAGTTGGAGCAGCGCCCCACAGGCCCCATGAAGAAGCAGCACCCGTCCGTTCTACACGAGCGCGTTCCTTCTTGGCTGGCTTCTTCTCCTCAGGCGGTGGAGTAGGCAGCTTAGGCGGCTCGGGAGCTTCCACCAAAAGATCTTCCATCTTAACGGTCTTAGATTTCGCGGTCGCCTTCTTGTCGTCCTTCGCCTTCTTCACGGATTTCTTCTCTGGGGCAGCAGGAAAATCGTCTAGAGCCATCAAATCGTCGTCGCCGCCAAATGCACCTGGAAAACTACCGGGAACGGTTTCTTTAGACTTTTTCTCCTCAGCTGGATGAGATATTTCTTTCTTCTTGTTTGCCTTAGATGAGCTTGCAGGTGCAGCCTTTGACTTTGCAAGCGACTCTTTCTTCTTTCCCTCGTTGGGCGATTCTACTACAGCTGCTGCCGCGGCCAGATCCTTGGCAAGCTGTGCGTCGGCTTTTGACTTCTCCGCTTCCTCCTTCTTATTTGCCTCGAGAGCTTTGATTCTAGCAGCCACAGATGATGATGCAGTATTCTTACTCTTGGTTGCAGTCGTCAACATTGTTTTGGAGGATTTCGGAGTGGGAGTTGGTTCGTCAGCCACGGGCCCTTCTGGGTCATTCGGGAAGGCTCCTAGTGCGTCGCTTTCATTGGTCCACCCCTGATTGTCAATTTCCTTTTTTGTCTCCCCGTTCTTTTTGCCAGCTGTCTTTTTCGAGCTTCCCCAGAATCCGAAATAATCTTCCGATTTCTTCTCCTCCTTTTGCTCGGCGTCCTTGTCCTTCTTGTCGACTGGGGTCTTGGCGTCGGCCTTTTGGAGCTTGAACGACGTCTTTTCCTCTTTAGGCGATGGGTCATCCAGGATGTCAATGAGTGCTGCCTCGTCGGCCTTCTTCTTCTTCTCATCAGCCTTGGATGCTTTGCCAGCTGTCTTTGATTTTGAAGACTTCTTTGGCTCTTCGACTGGCTCAGGGAAGGCTTCCTCGAGTGCAGCCAACTCTGCAGCCGCCTCAGCTTCCTTCTTGGCCTTCTCTTCCTCTTCCTTTTTTTCTTTTTCTTTTGCGAGCTTTGCCTTCGCATTCGAGGTTGTAGTGCCGCCGAAACTGCCCCAGATACTCTTGGTTGCTTTAGCAGGCGTCTCTTCTTTGGCAGCCTCTTTCTTAGATGGTGCTTTCTCGTCCTTGGGACTTGCAAGGAGGTCACTTTTATCGTCCTTGACGTCCTTGGACTTGGCTTTGGCATCGTCGGATTTCGAAGTCTTGCCGGTCAGTGTAGTAGAACGCGAGAGTGCTCCCTTTTTCGTACTGCTCTTTGTCTTGGTCGAGGTGAGTTCTGCCCAGCCGTCGTCTTCAAATTCTGGCATGGCTGCAGGACCCGGGTCGGGAGTCAAGCTTTGTGCTGGGGGCGTTGGGGCTGGTGGTGGTGGCTCATCCTTACCCTTCTTGCCATTCTTCTTCTTGCTTGTCGTTCCCCATGAGCCCCAAATATCATCCTCGGCAGGTTTAGCAGGAGTTTCCACGATAGGTTCAGCAATGTCTTTCTTCTTGATATCCTTATCCTTCTTTTTATCTTTGGCAGACAAACCCCATGAACCCCAGGTAGATTCCTCTTTGGCCTCTTCAGCCTGCTTCCCGGGCGGCTCAGGCTCTTCGACAACAGGCTCCGGGCTCGCAATCTTGCCTTTCTTACCTACTTTCTTGTCCTTCTTACCAAATGCACTCCAGGTATCGTCTTGCTCGACAATCTCGGGAGCGGGCGGCGGAGGCGGAGTTGGTGGAACAGGCGGGATATCGGACGCCTTGGCATCGACCTTTTTCCCCTTCTTGTCTTTCTTTGATTTTGTTGTACCGAAGCTCCAATCATCGACTCCAACAACGGTGTTCGAAGTGGTGGTGTTTGTGTCAGCCGCTGTCGTCAATTCAGGTGCATCGGTGGATTCCTCGATCGCATTTTTTGTTCCTTTCTTGTCCTTCTTTTTGCTGCCAGTGGTCCATGCCGAGTTCATCCAGTTATCATCACTAGCCGTGGTAATGTCTCCAGTGGCTGCGTCTTCGATTGCCACGATAGGGTCTTCTTCAACTTCGTCGATTAGACCCTTCTTCCTGTTCTTCCTGTCCTTCTTGGAAGTCGGTCCGCCCCAATCGAAGGCTGATGTAGGCTCAGGTGCAGGCGGTTCTGCCTTCTTCTCAGGCATGGGGCCCTCGTTGACTCCCTTTGCGCCCTTCTTCTTGTCCTTTTTGCCAAGTGCGAATGACGTCCACTCATCGCCGCCGCTAATTGCAGGTTCGGCTAGGGGAGGCGGAGGTATAGGAATCTCCTCTTCTGCTGCACCCTGCTTGCCCTTTTTCTTGTCTTTCTTGCCTCCGCCCCATACACCCCAGGAGTCGTCAGCTTCCTTATCCTTGTTAGGTTCTGGAAGGGCTGTGACTATCTCCTCCTTCTTCTCCTCGACTATGTCTTTGCCCTTCTTCTTCTTGTCCTTTTTGTTGACGGCAGAAAAGCCCAAGGCTTCTTCTTCGACAGGTTTGGCCTCAGGAGCGCCATTTAGTCCCAGATCGATGTCAGTAGCGTCCTGAGTGGCCCCAAAATCACCAAAGTCAAAACCGCTGGTCATGGTAGTTTTCTTCTTGCTTTTGCTCTTGTTGCCAAAGGACCATGGATTGTTGTCTCCAAAGTCAGTATTTGTGTCCTTCGCATCCTTGGTTTTGTCGGCCTTGGCTGGCTTGTCGTCCTTTTCCGCTGCACCTGCAGTGCCGATAGATGCAAAATCCCAAGTCTTGCCCCATGCTCCTGCTCCGAAACCACCAATGCCAGTGTCCTTCTTGGAGTCTGTCCCACCAAAGCTGAAGTTCAATTTCGGAGCGCCATCATCGAGACTAATTTCGTGGAAAGCCGTAGTTGGAGGGTCCGGCGCAGCAGGCGTGCTTTCTTCGCCGCCCTGAGGACGCGAAATGTTAGTTTCGCTAGAAAGTTAAAGATGCATTAGGACTGACCTTTTTGCTCTTCTTCTTCTTGTCCTTCTTGCTTGATAATGCCCACTCGTCATTCATAGTTGCATCGTTTGTCTCGTTAGCCCAGCTTAGCGAGTTAGCAGCCACTGCGTCCTCCTCAGCTTTCTTCTTCTCTTCTTCTTCTTCTTCTTCTTCTTCTTCCTGGGCCTTTTTCTCCTCCTCCTCTTCTTGCTTGCCCTTTTTCTTGTTCTTCTTATTCTTTTTGCCGCCGAAATCCCAATCATCCCCTTCATCGCCACCTGCCCCACCATCTCCATTTCCGCCAGCGCCACCACTGCGTCCGCCATCACCTCCACCACCTCCTTCTCCATCATTTCCACCACCTCCTTCTCCATCATTTCCACCCTCCCCGTTTTTCGCGCCATCCTCATTGTCCGCGCCCGCCCATTTAGCCTGCTGCGCCTTCTTCTGGGCCTTTTTGGCAGCTTTACCACGCGTTTGTATGCCCGTGGCGCCCCCCAGATTGACTGGATCTACCATGGTAGGACTCGGAAAAAGGTCACTTTCCCGTCTCTCGGTCACTTTGGCTTTTGATCCGGCAGGCGCCGATGTCGCTGATTCAATGCGTGCATGCGCTAAACCTTCTGAGGCAGAATATGATTGTGGCACGTTAGCAGCGCAGTTTTCCGAGCGTGAATCGTCTCCATGTGGCTGAGGAAGGCGCTGTATGGATAGCAGAAGCTCTGCGACCAGCGCGAAAGCTTTGCGGTATATCGGGGAGGTAAACGGAATTGACTGCTAAAAGTCAGATTTTGGCGCTCGTGGCTAGTCCATTTTTGGGCCTGCAGAGGGAAGCTGGTCGTAGAAGGAGAGAATAGGAAAAGATTGAAGCGTAGAAAACAATCTAGAAGGTCAATGCATACCCGCAAGGTTGGCGTTGAAGGATAGCACCCAGTTGTGGCGCTACCACACCGCTTTGTCGTCCTAGTACAAATACCAGCTGCTTCCTCTTCGATTCGACGTCGAACATCATCCAGACCAGACCTCAATGGTCTCTGGGTCCTTTGTCGATGATACGCGACATCTCGAATGCCCACGACGGAAGAAGCGACGCAAGCAGTGGCCATGTTGTAATTGCGCAGAACACGAGCGAGGTATCGACAATGTGGTCATTGGTCAAAGCAGAGAAGAGCACAATTGATTTAAGTAGGTCAAAAAGGCAACAACAGATGCAAACAGCCTCCAAAAATGGTATGAACGTCGAGCTTAGCGATAGATTCTTGACTTGAGGTCAAGGCAGGGAGGTCGATCACGAGGCGCTGGGGAGGAGATCCTTGGTACTGGTTTGAATTTGTGACGGAGATCCACCCCTGCGTCAACGAGGCTTGTGTGTATCGGGGAGCAGCGCTATCGCTTGCCCCAATCGCGATACTTAGATCTTCTTGCTCCGCAGTTCTCAGAGAAGCTGTTTGCAAATGAGAACGAAGAATATTGTCTATCCTGTTGTCATTGCAATTCATCGCCGTGACTCGAAAATTTGCTTCGGGCCGCTGCAGGCCTTTCCCAGCGAAGTTTCCCTAGCAATGTACTGGTTGCAAAGCGTGGCAGATCGAAACCCAATAGAGCAAGCTGAGCATAATGCCTGCTGCTGCTTCCGAGCAAATCATTTGCGAACTTAACCGTCTTTGTTGCATTGGCTTCCTGCTCCGAATCCACAAATGTGCATACATAGCCTTCCCTTGCGGGCCGAAAGACAAATCCAAACTGAGGCAAGGATCTTGCTGTCTTTAACGCGTCGAAGGGTCAAGTCGAATCAACCGACGATTCTCCTGATGGCCTTGAGAGGAGTGAACAAGCGAACACCTGAATTTCTACTATCATCAACACAGTGTAAGATGAACGGTACCTCACCATGAACCCGGATTTACTATTGTGGGACAGGACCTTCGATGGGCATGTCGCCAACAGAATTCGGATCACCTACCAGGATCTCGCATCAGCGTTGTCCTACTACCGCTGCAGAGTACGCACTTCTGAAATCACGTTTGTCTATGTGAAATGGCACATTAGCCTCCTTCCACCTGTCGGCACCATCATTCGTACGACATACTATCCTACATTTAGCAAGATTGAACCTCTCCGGCATGAGGTAAACTTCTACATCTCCTCTGGCATTCTCTAGCTTTATGGGTACTTTGGAAGTGCTTCCCTTTCATCTACACATCGATTGGACCTCGAACAGGTTTGTGATCCTCTTGGAATAGGGTGGGGCAAGCCCAAAATTGTTCTAGGGTTCGGTCTCCCAGATGACCTTCTATCACCCATTACTAAAGACCGTTTGCGTTGACGATTCTGCTAAGCAAACAAGTGCACACCTGTATATTCAAAACCGATGGACACATCGCGAGATGGACAGGGACGTCGCCCTCGACAGCGACTACGGCCATGGGAAAAGCTTTGCAGAGGATATATTCGGAGCAACAGGTGCCCACCAGAGTCTCACCTTAGCGTTGGTCCACTTACCAGAGTGGTACGCAAGACTCGTTATCAGCCCATGTCACACATCATCGAGACCAAAACTGATCGCAGACGACTGGAGTAAGTAGCACGTTGATATTTATTTTACACTTATCTATCGAAGCGTTCGACGTCTATATGGCGACTCCTTAGTCACCAGCAATCAAGCTTCGACGTCTATTCACCAACCTCGAGATTTTGGAGTCCTAAATCTACTCGTCACCTCCAAAGAAGACCTTGTTTGGGAGTCAGTCATCATCACAAACCTTGAATCTCCCCAGCATTGAGTCAATTTTTTCCATCTCCTCGGGTGTCAAGCTGATGCCATCAATTGAGAAGCTCTTCTCAATTCTTTCTGTCGTGACCGATTTGGGAATGACACTCCAGTCCTTCGTCAGACCTCACCCCAAGAGGATTTGCTGAACTGTCTTCCCTTTCTTCTCAGCTATGTCTAAAAGCGTCTTGTTCTTGTACAAGGGGAAGCCGGTTGAGCCAAGGCAAGAGTACGCAGTCGGATGGATGCCCTTCTCTTTCAGGTAAGCGACAAGCTTGGGCGAAGGATTATTGGGATGTAGCTGGATTTGGTTGACTGCTGGAACTGCTTTGCAGGATGGCTCATTGAGCAGGATCTCAATGCTTTTGATTCCGAAATTAGAGACGCCGATGTTCTTCACCTTCCCTGTGGCTGGCAACTTCTGCATCTCGGCCTTATCCTCATGAGCTCCATTACCGCCTCTGCTAAATGGAAGGGCGTACCAGGTCTTCTTAAAATCCCAGTCAGGAAGATGTGTCGATAAGTCGTCTGGATCCTGGGAACTAGGCCAATTCACCAAATAGAGGTCGACACGGTCGAGCCTATAGATCTCAAAGATGTGTCAATGCTTTCGTGAACACGCTTGGGCCATGGGTTATCAAGCTTGGTGGTGACCCAGATCTCGTCGCGAGGGACGCCAGAGTCTTTAATACCCTGACCGACCTCATGCTCGTTACCATAAGCGAGTGCACTTTGATCTGTCGGGAATGATGCGCAAGAAAGATAAGATCACTAACTTGTCTATATCCCTATAACCTGCAGCCAAAGCATCCTTCGCGGCCAACCTGACAGCGTCTGTTTCTGACTGCCAAGTGCCGAGGCATTTTCGCCCCCCTGTTGAGTGTGAATGTGGCTCGATTGAGTTGGCGGATTTGCTTGCTTTGCCCATTGATTTGACATGTTCAAGTTGCCTTCTTGAAACTCGGGACTGGAACAGCTGGAAATGGGTTTTTATTTCTGCGGAAGTGACTGGTACAATAATGAGTTTTTATGTCGAAGAAGAACTCCTATGAATTGAAGATATGTATGCTAATGATCTCATAGGTGTGACTTCAGACTAGGTAATTGTTAAATAATAGTCTAGATTCATGCGGTCTAGAAACTTTCCTAACTAGTTAGCGTGAAGCGTCGGATGACCGATGATAACGGTAATCATTTAAAGTGCTCTGTCCTTGAAATCAATAATCCCCTCGTCGAAAGGCAATTGAGATGTCATCCGGCTTCGTGCCTGCAGGCTCAGATAAGACCCAAGTTCCAAAGGATGACGCCTGGCTAAAGGCATATCAAGCCATAGAAGGCAGTCGGGTGCAAAACCAGGCAGAGGGCAAGCAGGAAGGCGGCAAAAGTCTCTACGAGGTTCTTCAGCAGAACAAGAGTAAGTCAAGAAGACGAATGTGAACAGCACAAGGCCGATCGTCCGTAGGCTAACATCTTAGGGACTGTTCTTGTCAGCTGCTAAGCAAGAAGCATTTGAGGAGACCATTAGACTGAAGAACCAATTCAGGACTCTTGACGATGATGAAGTCGATTTCCTTGATAGTGTTTTAGAGAGCACAAGAGCCAAGGAACAGCAGGTGAAGAGAGAGACTGCCGAACAGCTCGATGCATTTCGGAAGCAGCGCGAAGCTGCAGAGATAACTCGTTTTGAAGGGAACGCCGACACCGGGGCCAGCAATACGGATGCTACATCGCCAGCTGCAGAGGAGTCGTGGACCACATCGAGTCGAAAGCGGCGTCGCGTGAAGGGAAAAAATGAAGATGGAGTCGCCAAGCTCCGAAGGACATCCTCCACAACAGCAGATGCCCTTCAGACGAAGCAGCTGACAGGCCCGAATGTACCAATTGCAGCTTCTTCCGGTCGAGAATATGCTCAGGCTATTTCAAGCCACGCCAATGGAGGTTGCACTGGCACAACAAATTCAAAAGCGAACGTCGTAAGCTCTCCAAAGACTTCTATTCCATCTCCACAAATCAGTCCACCTGCCCTGGGACTGGGAGCTTACAGTTCAGATGAGGATTGATCCTGTCGGTCCTGAAGTCGATGATGAGAGCCCCTTCATTCAGAGCCAAAGATTACCTTCAGTCACCAGTTAGTAGTGAAGGCTGTAATGGCCGTGCTCGAAGAATTGCACTCTGAAAAGCGGAAAGATTCCCAACTTTCTCCAGTCAACAACGAGATACTACCTCTACTACGTCTCCCCCTCTTCTACCTCTCCCGCTCCGCTTCGTCTCCACCCCGCTCCACTACGTCTCTTCTCCGCTGCCTTTCCCCCTCTACCACCTCTCACGCTACAAAACCTTTTCCCCCTCACCGCTTGACGCCATACCTACTTCTGGTCACACCGGGTATCGTCAGGCCAGTATAGCCAGACAGTCTGACCACAAGAACCGAAGGTTAATCGCACCTTACCACCACCCAATGGGACTCTAGGAAGAAGCAATGTAGCATCCTCGCTGACCACCGGTTCCCATTGGATGAGATCGCTATGTGTCTGTCGCTGGCAATGAAAAAGGCACCAACCAAGGGTAGCAGGATGCCGCCTTCCTCAATGGCAAAACACAGTTGGTCACCCTGCAACCTTTCCGAACGCGCAGGAACAGTACCTGCCTCCTTCAGCCCTGCCCGGCCAGCCAGATGACGGCAAATTCCATTAGGCGGCGCTTTATCTACGATGCTGCCTTGCTCTTCTCTCATCTACTTTTTACTCTTCATCTCCATACTGTCTGACATCTGCAATTGAATCACCGGCACCGAGGCTCTCGGTCCATTTCGAAGTGCTGGCCTGATCTCCTCCCATCTGATTTCCTCCCATCTTAATTTCAACTGTTCTCACTTCATCCTTACTGCACATCTTCTACCTCTATGACTCTTTAACATCGGCAGGGCCGCAGGGATGGACTCTAAAGGACTGAAGGGGAAAGCAGCAGCTGGTAACCCGAAGCTCGCATCTCCAGCGAAGAGAGTTCTTACGACCCTTCCTGGAAGTGATGCAAATCGAGTAAAAGCAGATAAGGAGAACTCGCAATCAAATAAGTCAGCAGCCACATCGCCATACTTTACCAATCCGAAAGGGTCTTCAGCGGATGATGGTGCGAAGCAGAAAGATGTGCCTACGATACTTGAGTTGAATATAGTAGAAATGAGCTAATTCTTCGCCTCGTATGAGCTGGAGGTTGAAGAAGATGATCGTGGTAAGTTGCTCGGGTCTGCCCTTCTGCGATTAAGCTGCTCATAATGTGAGCAGTCCGTGTATTTGATGCCGATATGGGTTCAATTATCTTTGATGTTCTCATCCTGTGTCGGGCCGAGCCTTCCCACCCTCTGTTTCCAGCCAGAGCATTCACAACCTTCAGTCAGGGTGTTTCAGACTATCATGGAAAGATTACGAAGTTCCTTCTCAAGTGCGTACACGTAGAGCTCAAAAAAGCGTTGCATGGCTACGCTTGGGACTACACCACTTTTTACGGAGCTTTACACTTTGCCGCAACAACGCACTCCTCAATTTCCTAACTCCTTCATAGGACTCTATCTAGTCATGGTCCTCGATGAAGCCGAAGAGGAGTTCTACGATCCTGTCATAGCTGGTCAAAATACAGGTCAAACCACGCATGTCTTAGCTCGTTTGTGTCATCACCAAAGGTTATTCACAAAACCTCCCACAAATCAGGCTGCGTACAATCAAATTCATTTCGAGAAGCATCAAGGTATGTTATACCTCAACATTACACTCAACCTCTTTAAATTTTTTAGAGGGCAAAGATACGGTACAGCTGCAATCGTCACATTGCCAGATGATATAGAACATGCTCGTTACTCTCTAGCTTCCTACTTATTGATCTAGAGATTGCATAAATCATCTACTTTGGAGGTAGAGACGGCATGGGTCATCTATTTTTGGGGTAGTGAGAGTCTAATAGTCAACCAGCAAAGAGCAGTTGAAATCCTTCGCCCAAAACACTTACCCAGGATCAATTGCAATGGCAAAAATCGTGTACTTCCGACAAGACAAGCGTTTCTAAATGGTGTCTGGATGGAGGAGGAAATTCAGATTCTTAAAGCCAATCCAAATGCTGGAATTTCTGAGCTTGTTGACTTGCTTGCAGAATCAGGATTTTGCCGTCCTTTGCCTGGTGTAGGCGCAAAAATAAATGAGTTCGTCATGGCTGGAGAAATGTCCCTACTCAGCGAGAGAGTATGGTTTGGCCTTTGGAAAGATGAAGAGATCCAGATCATCAAGAAAAATCCAAGGAGTACGGTACAAGAGCTTCTTGGGTTATCCAGAGAGGCCAAGTTCCCTCGCTCTGTCCAGGCGATCCAATGCAAAAGGGCAGACTTAATCGAGGCTCTCGTTATGAAAGCAGAGGTTCCGCATTCCCGCTTCTCGGCCGAAGAAGACAAAACCTTGAAGTCGCTCAGGGTTAATGATACGCTTGTCGAAATCCGCAAATTGATGGTCGAGGCAGGCTTGGGAGACAGACATGAGCAAAATTATTACGATCGATTAAGGTCGGCAGGGTTGGAGATCAAGTCGAGATGGCACTCATGGAATGATGCTGAAGAGGCCATCCTGTTAAACGCGGGAGGCAAGAACTTCAATGAATCGCAAATGATCTTCAACAATTGCTTGAGAAAGCGCTCTCGCCAGGGCGAACCGCAGCCCAAGTTCATGCCCACCTGAATATTCTCGGCGAGGACCGAAGGTACATTAACCTAACGTGGATAGAAGAAGATCTCAAGATATCATGGGAGGCTAATGGGAAATTGACAACAACTGAGCTGGAGGAAGTTTTCTAGAAGTGTGCTGAGGAAGGACCTGCATCCGCCCGTATAGGAAATTCGACCAGAGCCAGGGCAAAGCTCGAGGGGGACCAAGGGCCACATGCCTGGAAGTGCAGATAAAAACAGTAGTGACAGCGACGGTTCAAATCAACAGCAAAATGAAGCTGTGCAACAAGGCGACTCAATGGAGGTGGAAGAGGAACCCAACAGATAGTTGAAGAACTGCGTCAAAGCAGCTGCGATTGCCGAAAATCCTCCCAAAGCCGAAAATTAGAGGTGCCTTGAAAATCATGCGGTTACAGCATGGTTCCAACAAAGTGCTCCGATTCCTACACATGCGCGAGGAAGGCAAGCTCGATTTCACAGGCATTGAACATCTCGACCTGGATTGTGATGATTCTTTGGGTCCAGAGCTGATGCGGCAGCTCCATGATTTGCGTAGCGCCTTCATCAGGAAAAGGATAGACGAAGAAAAGAAAGCAACATTTTCCTTTCCGGCACTGGTGAAGACGACTAGTGAGACTGAGAGGCAAGACGTTCTGAACTTCTTCAGGCCTATCAGTGACAGGACGAAGACCGGAGGCCTTCCAACCCCATCTCGACCAATCAAAAACACATTACAAACCCCACCGAGCACAGAAAATGACCCGGAAGGAGTTGACGTGGCTAGATCTAACAACGAGGAAAAGACGGACGACACAAACGAAAATTCGCAGCCAGTCGAAGTGGAGGGTAAGACGATAGAGGAATCTTGCGATGTTGAATTAAAGCAGATTGACCAGGACTCCAAACTTGCAACTGAGCGCTTTGATGAAGACGACCATTTGCTAGACCACTCTGATGAGGGGGGGGCTTGGGCTTCTTGTTTCAGGAGCACCGAAAGCGATAGAGATAATCAGCCAGCTCTGACAGAAGGTAACGAGATCCAGGGCAATGCTGTGCCGCTCAAATTGCCACCTTCAAGAACGTCGTGGATCATTCCAGTTCCTGCAAGCCCCACTTCAGCCGTTGATATCCTCTATGAGCAAGATTTCGGCGATTCCTCTTGGCCCTCCATACTGGAAGGAGAGTTCGACGAGTTGGACGAGCCCGAAGGACCTATCACACTGGGACAAAGCTCTCTACTTAAGAGTCACTTCTGATAACGGTAGTAGAAGACCACGAGCCTTGTCGACCGACTAACCCATCACGGAGGTCGTCTGAAAAATCACTCGTGATACTGAAAGACGTGGCAGAAGACAACGAGGATTTTCATTTGATCTGCGATTCGCAGAGATTTTCTACAGCATCACGTTTGATATTGGATGACGAGACAGAAGAAAATGACCCTTCTGGCTCAACCAGCAATTTGCGGCAGTCCTCTGCAGAAACACGGTTAATGACGGAAGAAGTGACAGAGGACAGCGATCCTTCTGGCTCAATCAGCTAATAGCGTTGGGCATCTTTGACCCGGACATTGTATAAAATTCGTTCAGGAAAACGTTCCCCATTGTATATAACACGCAGTAACGATGACTCTTATGTCCATTCCCCCACGCAGGTCTGTCTCTTTTTGTCGCCGCCTGCCCCTTCAGCCTCGGATGGGAAGCGCCCCGAACATCAAGGGATCTGTGCTGTCCATTCTTTAAGGGGACAAGTTCCTTGAGTGGGCAATGGCATCTGGGGTATCTATAAGAGCTCTGATATTTATCATGGGTGCAAGGAGCTCCAAGCTTCGTGGCTGGTCGGGAAGGGGTCGACAGAGATATATTGCATGCTTCCACAGCTGTTCAGAGTAAACGGCTGGATCAGAGTAGGAAGTAATCCACCAAGGACGGAAAACAAAAATCTCAATAACTTGTTTGTGTCAGTCCTATGCGATCAGCATGCGGTGGGGGCAAATCCAAAGTAGAACGTGGGGTGCGCCCTGCGCCACCCCTCGGACAAGCTTCTGTAGCATATCAATACATTCGCCACACTCTCGACCTTCCACTCTCCACGCCCTCTTAAGATTCAGCATACCAACATGGCGACATCTGGAGGCCATCTCTTGGTCCCAAAGGCCTTGAGGGTGATCAGGTTAGCCATCTTGAATGTCAAAAAGCCGATGCTTTATCTAACCAGCATACAGATTCGCCCTGGAGAAGACTGGCAGGGTCTTACGTGACAAACTTCCACAGGCTGCAAGGCCAATTGAAGCAGAAGTCCAAACAGTCTGTGTACGAAACACCGCACAATATCACCCTATCGGTCGCATAGCTGCCATTCGACAAAGCCAGAGTCGATGGTACTCGACACAACAGGCTGTCAAGTCATCCCTTCGAACCTTCTCGTCTTCAACACGATCCGCGCCCAAGTATGATCGCTCAGCTCTACCCACTTCTCGAACGGGCCAAGCAGTCAGTCGCCTGACTTCCCGTGCGCCTTTCGCTTCCTCTCTGCGTCCTAACCTTACTGGTGGTACACTCTGTCGTTCAGCTGGCGGCTATGGTACAGGAGCTGGTCGTATTGGAGGAGCAAGATATTTCTCACATACCCCTGCTGCTCCAGCACAGGTCGTCAATAATGTCTCACAAGCTGTTCGCGCTTTTTGGCTTTCTGGTCAGAAAGCTCAGTTTGATGGAATGAGCCCACGGAATGAGAAGCGGTTCAAGACGGTTAGCGCACTTCAAGAAAAGACGGGACGAACGATGCGCTCTGTTTCAGCTTCTGCTCCAGGCTCTTACGTCGACTTCAAAGTCACACCTACCATCACTGCTGTTGGTCCACTCAGCAATATCTCTGTGGCTTGCTCCACGCACGAGCAGGAATCGCTGAACAACACTGGCCTCATGAAAATGCTCTCAGTTGACTTTGCTCGAGCTCTGAAGGATCTAGCCATGATCATGAACGATCTGAAGAAGCTTTCAAGCCTTGGTGATCTTTCGTTATTTCTGCCAAACAGTTCAACTCTCCGGGTCCGTTTCCCGGGGTGTGATGCTGACACAGTGAATCGACTGTGTGAAGAACTTGGCATTCGTCGAGGCTTGGTCTACCAAGACGAGGACTTTGACACCAGTAATGGCACAGAAATGGCCTTACTATTTCCGTTTGCGCCCAGTCATGCACTATCAGACATCACTTCCTTCCCAAAAGCAAGGGTCGGTCGAGGTGCAAAGGATGATTCAGTTGACTGGGAAAACTTACTATCTCCTCCAAAGAGCTTGTCACCAAAGAACTCCACTCGCTCCATCACTAGCCATGACTTCGAAGAAGTTGAGGCTGTTGAGGAGAACCCGTGGTTGTCACCTTCAGGCTACTCAAGCTTGAATGAAAGTGACTGTGATGATGCAGCTGCTTATTTCAGCCACGGCACGCAGGGTCGTGTAGTGAGCTCATCAGGATACGAAGGGCTTGAAGGTATCTACAGGTTCCTGGCGGAATGTGACCGGGCAAGACGATGAAACATTGCTGGCTCAACATTGCTGTTCGTTCGTACACAGTAGGGATTCGGAAT